>Ga0070696_100001045_pt1 | contig 17890 bp, 16 predicted proteins | sample KBSK1253metaG_FD_65474 | JGI IMG/M metagenome (GOLD analysis project Ga0070696, IMG submission 65474) | Corn, switchgrass and miscanthus rhizosphere microbial communities from Kellogg Biological Station, Michigan, USA - KBS K1-25-3 metaG | ecosystem: Host-associated > Plants > Roots >... | reverse complement strand
AAGGCGACCTGGCCGGTCGCCAGCGACTCACCCTGCAGGCCAACTTCCAGGGTTGCCAGGACGGCGGCCTGTGCTATCCGCTGATGACGCGCGCGATGGACATCGACCTGGGCAGCGATGCCGTGGCATCCGGTACCGTGGCACCGGAACTGCCGCCGGCTGATCTCGCCGGCGGTCCATTGCGCGTCAGTCTGGTCGCCGCGCTGCTGCTCGCGCTGGGCGGCGGCCTGGTGCTGAACCTGATGCCGTGCGTGCTGCCGGTGCTGTCGATCAAGGCGGTCAGCGTGCTCGAGAGCGGCGAAAGCCGCGCCACCGCACGACGCCATGCGCTGTTCTACACCGCCGGCGTGCTGTGCAGCTTCACCGCGCTGGGCCTGGGCATCCTCACCCTGCGCGCGGCAGGGCACGCGCTGGGCTGGGGCTCGCAATTGCAGCAGCCGCTGCTGGTGGGCGCGCTGGCCTGCGTGATGCTGGCGGTCGGCCTGTCGATGTCCGGCGTGGTGCAGTTCGGCGCCTCGCTGGGCAATACCGGCGCCGGCCTCGCCGCCCGTTCCGGCCCGGTCGGCGACTTCTTCACCGGCGTGCTGGCGGTGGTGGTGGCCAGCCCGTGCACCGCACCGTTCATGGGCAGCGCGCTGGCGTACGCGTTCGCCGCGCCGATGCTGTCCGCGCTGCTGGTGTTCCTGGCGCTGGGCGCGGGGCTGGCGCTGCCGTTCCTGCTGATCGGTTTCGTACCGGCGCTGGCGCGCCTGCTGCCGAAACCGGGGCGCTGGATGGAAACGCTGAAGCAGGTGCTGGCGTTCCCGATGTATCTCACCGCGGCGTGGCTGGTATGGGTCCTGGCGAACCAGCGCGGCGCCGACGCGGTCGGCCTGGTGCTGGTGGCGATGGTGCTGCTGGCAATGACATTGTGGTGGTTCGAGCGCAGCCGCTCGCGCGGCACGGCCAGCAAGGTGGCGGTGGCGGTACTGGCGCTTGCCACCCTGGCGCCCATGTATCTGCTGGCCCATGTGCCACCGCCATCGACAGCCGCTACGGCGGAAGATGGCGTGGTCGCCTACAGCCCGCAGAAACTGGCCGAGCTGCGCGCAGCCGGCACGCCGGTGTTCGTCGACATGACCGCCGACTGGTGCGTCACCTGCAAGGCGAACGAGCACGCGGTGCTGGACACGCCGGCGTTCCGCGATCTGCTCCAGCGCACCGGCGCGGTCTACATGAAAGGCGACTGGACCGACGTCAACCCGGCCATCAGCGCCTTCCTGCAGGAATACCACTCGCCCGGCGTGCCGCTGTACGTGGTGTTCCCGAAAAACGGCGGCCCGGGCCGGCAGCTGTCCACCGTGCTGACGTCCTCGATGGTCGAGCAGGCGCTGACCGAAGCGGCGCGCTGATGCGCGGTCGCAACCATTGGCTGATCCTCGGCCTGGCGGTGCTGGCCGCTGCGCTCGGCGGCTACGTACAACACCGCAACCGGCCGGTCGATACGCCATCGCCAGGCCTGCTCGGCCAAGCGCTGCCGCCGCTCGTGCTGCCCGACCTCGACGGCAAACCGCACCGGCTGGCCGACTACCGCGAGCGCCGCGTGCTGCTGAACTTCTGGGCCAGCTGGTGCGCACCGTGCCTGCGGGAAATGCCGGCACTGGCCGAGGCCCAGGCCAAGTTCGGCCAACAAGGAGCGATCGTGGTGGGAATCGCGATGGATGAGCCGCTGCACGTTCGCGCCTTTTTGGCCGCACATCCGGTGGATTACCCCATCCTGATCGGCGAGATGGGCCCGCCAAGTACCTCGCTGAAACTGGGCAATACGCGCCAGGTACTGCCTTATAGCATGCTGATCGACGCCGATGGGCGCATCTTGGCCGCCCACGCCGGGCCGCTCTCCAATGCGCAGCTGACCGAGTGGCTGGCCCCGGCGTCAACCGGACGCTGACATACGCCTACGCACGGAAACCCGGTACTTCTCCGTCAAACATCGTCGATCTGCAGCGAACTGGACAAGATTCCCGACTGCGCGCACACTGCGCCGGGTTCCGGGGCCTCCGGACGCTGGCTGGACGATGCCGTGGCGAAAATCCTGGTCCTGCACGGACCCAACCTCAACCTGCTGGGCGCACGCGAGCCGCAGATCTACGGTCGCGAAACGCTGGCCGACATCAACCAGCAACTGGCCGAGCGTGCGCGCGCGGCGGGACACGAGCTGGTCTGGTTCCAGTCCAACGCCGAGCACGAGCTGGTCGGACGCATCCACCAGGGGCGCGACGACCGCACCGCGATCATCCTGTGCAACGCCGGGGCGTTCACCCACACCAGCATTGCGCTGCGCGACGCATTCGCCGCGACCGCGATACCGTTCATCGAGGTGCACCTGACCAACGTGTTCGCCCGCGAGCCGTTCCGCCATCACTCCTATTTGTCCGACATCGCGCTCGGCGTGATCTGCGGCTTCGGCGGCGACAGCTACCGGCTGGCACTGGACGCGGCGCTGCAGCGATTGCCGGCCGGCGCCGCTCCCTGACGCCCCGGCCGCGCAGCTACACCCCTTTCACTCCCAGCCGCCCAAGCGGTGGCACGACTGACCAAAGGCTGATCCGATGGATTTGCGCAAAATCAAGAAGCTGATCGACTTGCTCGAGGAATCCAACCTCGCCGAACTGGAAATCAAGGAGGGCGAGGAAGTCGTCCGCCTGTCGCGCGTGCCGAAAAACGCCGCGCCCGTCGCTGCGGCCGCCCCGGCGGCGGCGCCGATCGCCGCGGCGGCCGTGCCCGCGCCGACTGCCGCTGCACCGGCGGCCGAAGCTGCGGTCGCCGACGCCCTGCCCGCCGGCCACGTGGTGAAGGCACCGATGGTCGGCACCTTCTACGCCTCGGCCACGCCGGGCACGCCGGCCTTCGTCAAGGTCGGCCAGCAGGTCAAGGCCGGCGAGACGCTGGGCATCATCGAGGCGATGAAGATGTTCAACCAGATCGAGGCCGACGTGGCCGGCACCGTGCAGGCCATCCTGGTCGAGAACGGCCAGCCGGTGGAATTCGACGAACCCATGTTCGTGATTGCCTGAGGCCGCCCGGATGCTTGAGAAGGTCGTCATCGCCAATCGCGGCGAAATCGCGTTGCGTGTGCTGCGCGCCTGCCACAGCCTGGGCATCAAGACGGTGGCGGTGCACTCCACCGTCGATCGCAACCTGAAGCACGTCGGCCTCGCCGACGAGTCGATCTGCATCGGCCCCGGGCCGTCGGTCGACAGCTATCTCAACATTCCGCGGATCATCGCGGCAGCGGAGATCACCGACGCCCAGGCAATCCACCCCGGCTACGGTTTCCTGTCCGAGCGCGCCGACTTCGCCGAACAGGTGGAACAGTCCGGCTTCGTCTTCATCGGCCCGACGGCCGAGGTGATCCGCCTGATGGGCGACAAGGTCGAGGCGATCCGCGCGATGAAGGCGGCCGGCGTGCCGTGCGTGCCCGGTTCCGGCGGCCCGCTCGGCGAGGACGTGGACGAGAACATGCGCATCGCGCGCGAGATCGGCTACCCGGTGATCATCAAGGCTGCCGGCGGCGGTGGCGGCCGCGGCATGCGCGTGGTGCGCACCGAGGCGCACCTGGGCAACTCCATCGTGATGACCAAGCAGGAAGCCAAGGCGGCGTTCGGCAACGACCAGGTGTACATGGAGAAGTTCCTGGAGAATCCGCGCCACGTGGAAGTCCAGGTGCTCGCCGACGGCCAGGGCAACGCGATCCACCTGGGCGAGCGCGACTGCTCGATGCAGCGCCGCCACCAGAAGGTGGTGGAGGAAGCGCCGGCGCCGGGCATCACGCCGGAAGTGCGTGCGCAGATCGGCAAGGTCTGCGTCGACGCCTGCCTGCGCATCGGCTACCGCGGCGCCGGCACCTTCGAGTTCCTGTTCGAGAACGGCCGCTTCTACTTCATCGAGATGAACACGCGCATCCAGGTCGAGCACCCGGTGACCGAGTGGATCACCGGCGTCGACCTGGTGCGCGAGCAGTTGCTGATCGCCGGTGGCGAGAAGCTCACGCTCAGGCAGGAAGACATCGTGATCCACGGCCACGCGGTCGAATGCCGCATCAACGCCGAGGACCCGGATACCTTCATGCCCAGCCCCGGCACGGTGAAGCGCTTCGAAGCACCCGGCGGCCCCGGCGTGCGCGTGGACACCCACCTTTACGACGGCTACCGCATCCCGCCGAACTACGACTCGATGATCGGCAAGCTGATCGTGCACGGCCCCGACCGCGAGACCGCGATCGCGCGCATGCGCCTGGCGCTGGCCGAGACGGTGATCGAAGGCGTGAAGTGCAACATCCCGCTGCAGCAGCGGATCATGGCCGACGTCGGCTTCCAGCACGGCGGCCAGAACATCCACTACCTCGAGAAACGGATGGCCGAGCAGAAGGAAAAGAACACCGTAGCGAGTGGCGAGTAGCCGGCACCGCCTTGCCGCTCGCCTCTCGCTTCCCTTCACTCACGCCTCGCCCATGCCTTTTCTCGAACTCTCCCTGGTCGTCCGCATCGAACAGCAGCCCCGCGCGGAAGAAGCGCTGGACGACCTCGGCGCGCTGTCGATCACGCTGCAGGATGCCGACGCGGAGACGCCGGACGAGCAGGCGATCTTCGAACCGGGCGTGGGCGAGTTGCCGCTATGGCCGACGATCACGCTCAACGCCCTGTTCGACGAACACACCGACCGGCGCGGCCTCAGCGCCGCGCTGGGCGAACTCCTGCCTTGGCTCGAACCCGACCAGCTGAACTTTGCCGAGGTCGCCGACCAGGACTGGGAACGGGCATGGATGGACCAGTTCAAGCCGATGCCGTTCGGCCGCCGGCTGTGGATCTATCCGTGGAACATCGAACCACCGGCCGACGACGATCTCGTCGTGGTGCGCCTCGATCCCGGCCTCGCCTTCGGCAGTGGCACCCATCCCACCACCGCGCTGTGCCTGGAGTGGCTGGACGGCCTCGACCTCGCCGGCAAGACGATCACCGACTACGGCTGCGGCTCCGGCATCCTGGCGATCGCCGCGCTGAAGCTGGGCGCGGCCAGCGCGGTCGGCGTCGACAACGACCCGCAGGCGCTCACCGCCTCGGCCGACAACGCCGAACGCAACGACGTGGCCGACCGCCTCGCGCTGTTCTTGCCCGAGGACCACGCGGTCGAGGCAACGGACGTCTTCATCGCCAATATCCTCGCGGGCCCGCTCGGCGAACTCGCGCCCACCTTCGCCGCCACCGCGAAGCCCGGCGCGCCGTTTGCCATCTCCGGCATCCTCGCCGGCCAGCAGGATGAGCTGCTGCAGCGCTACGCCGAGTGGTTCGACGAACTGCGCGTGGACACCCGCGAAGACTGGGTGCGCATCAGCGGCCGACGCCGCAGCTGATGCCGCGCGCGGGCTTGCCGGCGCCACCAGCCTGCTAAGCTTGCCGGGTACCGGTTCAAAGCGGCCCGCATGTATACACAATGCCCCGAATGCCTGTCCGTGTTTTCGCTCGACGCGCAGACGCTGGCGAAGGCGCACGGCCACGTCGTGTGCGGGCATTGTGAAGCCGGCTTCGACAGCCTCGCCACGCTCGCCGAGCAGCTGCCGCCGGAGCCATTCGTCGAACTGCCGATCAACGAGCCCACCTTCGAGCCGCCGCTGCTCGACCTGGTGGTCTATCGGCCACAACCCGACCCGCCGGCGGTGGTCGTCGCCGACGAGATGGTCACTGCCGCCGCGCCGCGACCGGACGTCGGGGACTTTTCGCAACTGGTATTCGCGCCGCGTTTCGCCCGCGAGCCGCACTCGCGCCAGCGCACGGCCCGGCGCGAGCGACGACGCCTGCGGTCGGCCGACGAGCGGCGCTGGCCGTGGGTCGTGGCGTGCCTGCTGCTCACGCTGCTGCTCGCCGTCCAGCTGGCCTGGGCCAAGCGCGACGAGCTGATCCGCCACCCCACCGTGGGCGGCTGGCTGCGCGGCGGCTGCGCCGTGCTCGGCTGCCAGCTGCCACTGGTCGCTGCGCCGCAACAGCTGCGTCTGCTGGCCAGCAACGTGCAGGCCCACCCCAGCGTCGCCGGTGCGCTGATGATCAGCGCCAGCGTGCGCAACGACGCCAGCTTCGCCCAGCCCTGGCCGGTACTGACGATCACCTTGTCGAATGCCCAGGGCCAACGCATCGCGATGCGCCGGCTGCGGCCGGCAGAGTACCTGGACGACGCCGCGATCCTGCGCCACGGCCTGGCGCCCGGTGGCAGCGCCGTACTGCTGCTGGAAGTGGAGGATCCGGGCGACAAGGCGGTGGCGTTCGAGATCGGTTTCGAATAATGGCGCCTGCGGTACTTAAAATTATCGGCCCGCGCGGGTAGACTCGATCACTCGCGCCGACATGCCCGACGGCATGCGACAGACGCCGCGATGCACAAGAACAGTCATAACCATGAGCCGCGACCCATGCTGTCGCCGCTCCGCACGCGAGGGAAGATGTCCGTGAATGCCGTAAGACTGCCTGCTGGCGAGGCCGCAAAACAGACCTCGTCGCAAGGCATGGGTGCGCCCGGCGCCAGCCTTCAGGGCCAGAGCGCGCTGAGCGAGTGCGTCGCCCGCACGGTGCGCCGCTATCTCGCCGACATCGGCGACACCGAATGCGCCGAGGGCCTGCATGCACTGGTGCTGCGCGAGGTTGAGGTACCGCTGCTGCGCGAGGTACTGGCATTCCACGACGGCAACCAGAGCCGCGCCGCCAGCGCACTCGGCATCAACCGCGCCACCCTGCGCAAGAAGCTGGCCGCGCACGGCCTGCTGTAACCCGCCTCACGTATCCGCGCAAAAGCCGCCCACCATCCGGGCAGCTATAATGAGCGGCTTTCCCCTCCTGGAAACCCGCTCATGTCCGCCCCTCAGCTCGTCCCGGTCCGTCGCGCCCTGCTCAGTGTTTCCGACAAGACCGGCCTGATCGATCTGGGCCGGCGCCTCGCCGCGAAAGGCATCGAGCTGCTTTCCACCGGCGGCAGCGCCAAGGCGCTGCGCGAGGCCGGCATCGCGGTTACCGAGGTCAGCGACCTCACCGGCTTCCCCGAGATCATGGACGGCCGCGTGAAGACGCTGCACCCGAAAGTGCATGGCGGCCTGCTCGGCCGCCGCGGTACCGACGACGCCGTGATGACCGAACTCGGCATCGTGCCGATCGACCTGCTGGTGCTCAACCTCTATCCGTTCGAGGCCACCGTGGCCAGGCCCGATTGCACGCTGGAGCAGGCGATCGAGAACATCGACATCGGCGGCCCGGCGATGCTGCGCTCGGCAGCGAAGAACTGGAACGACGTGGGCGTGCTGACCTCGCCCACGCAGTACGAAGACGCGTTGGCCGAGATCGAACTGCACGGCGGCCTGTCGCGCAGCACTCGCTTCAAGCTCGCGGTGGCCGCGTTCAACAACGTGTCCAGCTACGATGGCGCGATCAGCGACTACTTGTCCGGACTGGAACTCAACGACACGCAGGACGCGATCGCCGGCCACGCCGCCTTCCCGGGCCAGGTCAACGGCCGCTTCGTGAAACTGATGGACCTGCGCTACGGCGAGAACCCGCACCAGCGCGCGGCGTTCTACCGCGATCTGTACCCGGCGCCGGGCACGCTGGCCACCTTCCGCCAGTTGCAGGGCAAGGAGCTGTCGTTCAACAACATCGCCGACGCCGACGCGGCATGGGAATGCGTGCGCAGCTTCAAGAAGCCGGCTTGCGTGATCGTCAAGCACGCCAACCCGTGCGGCGTGGCGGTGAGCCTGGACGGCATCGGCAAGGCCTACGACCTCGCCTTCCAGACCGATCCCACCTCGGCCTTCGGCGGCATCATCGCGTTCAACCGCGAAGTGGACGGCGCTACCGCACGCGCGATCGTCGAGCGGCAGTTCGTCGAGGTGGTGCTGGCGCCGGGCTACGCGGACGACGCGCTGAAAGCGTTCCACAAGAAGGGCAACGTGCGCGTGCTGGTGATCCCGCTGCCGGCCGACGGCAACCTGCTGGCCGCGCATCCCGGCAACAGTTCCAAGCGCGTCGGCTCGGGCCTGCTGATCCAGAGCGCCGACACCGGCATGATCACGGCCGCCGACTTGAAAGTGGTGACACGCAAGGCGCCCACCGAGGCGCAGATCCACGACCTGATCTTCGCCTGGAAGGTGGCCAAGTTCGTCAAGTCCAACGCCATCGTCTACGCCCGCGACCGCCAGACCATCGGCATCGGCGCCGGCCAGATGAGCCGCGTCTACAGCGCAAGGATCGCCGGCATCAAGGCCGCCGACGAGAAGCTGGAAGTGCGCGGCTCGGTGATGGCCAGCGACGCGTTCTTCCCGTTCCGTGATGGCATCGACGCCGCCGCCGACGCGGGCATCAGCGCGGTGATCCAGCCCGGCGGCTCGATGCGTGACGCCGAGGTGATCGCCGCCGCCGACGAGCACGGCATGGCGATGGTGTTCACCGGCATGCGCCACTTCCGGCACTGAGTCACGACGTGCAGGCGCGCACCTCGGTGCGCGTCTACACGTTCCATAGAAGTCGCGCGTGGCAAGCTCGGAGCGAGTCCGGGGAAACGGCCATGCGCTACGAGCTCTACTACTGGACCGGCATCCAGGGCCGCGGCGAGTTCGTGCGCCTGGCGCTGGAAGACTCTGCCGCCAGCTACGTCGACGTGGCCCGTGAACAAGGCGACGACGCCATCGTGCGCTACCTCGACGGCGTGCACGAGGGCGCGCTGCCGTTCGCGCCGCCGTTCCTCAAGGCCGGCCGACTGCTGATCGCGCAGACCGCAAACATCCTGCAGTACCTCGGCCCGCCGCTCGGCCTGGTGCCGGCAAGCGAGGGCCGGCGACTTTACGCGCACCAACTGCAACTGACCATCGCCGACCTGGTCGCCGAGGTGCACGACTCGCACCACCCGATCGCCGGCAGCCTGTACTACGAGGACCAACGTGTCGAGGCGCGCCGCCGCGCCGCCGACCTGCGCGAGACGCGGCTGCCGAAATACCTGGACTATTTCGAGCAGGTGCTGGAACGCGGCGGCGGCGAGCATGCCCTGCATGGACACTCCTACGTCGACCTTTCGCTGTTTCAGCTGATGAGCGGGCTGGAATACGCGTTCCCGCGCGCGATGCTGCGTCTCGGGCACGAACTGCCGCTGCTGCATCTGCACGCGCTGAAACTGCGGGTGGCGCAGCGGCCGCGCATCGCCGCCTACCTGGCGTCGCCGCGACGGCTGCCGTTCAACGAGAGCGACATCTTCCGCCACTATCCGGAACTGGACGACCCGGCGTAGACGATACGCGCGCTGTGCGGCTCAGTGGCCGCCGTCGGTCGGAGGCGTTCCGCTCGAACCTTCGGCAGGCGGCCGGCTCTTGCCCCACTCCAGCACCTTGTACATCACCGGTCCCACCGGCTTCTGGCCGTGCTCGTCGACCAGCCGGCCCTGCGGATCGACCATGTAGGTCTGCGCAATGCCGTTCTTCGGAGTGATCACCACCATGTAGACACGGCCGCTGCGGCTGTATTCCTGGATGCTGTTGTCACCCTCCTGGCGGATCCGCACTTCCGGCGGCGACTGGTCGCGGCCGGGCTGCACGCTGCCTTCGTCGTGCATCGCCGGCAGCGCCTGCGGCTTCAGGTCGAGCGGGTGACTGGATGAAGACGGCGCGGCGCGGGTCGACCGATGTCCGGCCGCCGGCCGGGTGGCCGGCTTGGCCGGCGGCTCCTCCGCTTGCACGCCCGGATCGTTGATCCCCGGTGGCGGCGGCACGCTCGTCGACGGAGCGGACTGCGCCAGCGCGCTCGACGTGAACAGGACGCTGGCGGCAACCAGCAAGGCAGCGGTTTTCATGATGGCAACCTCGTTCGGGGAGCGCAGCATAACAGCGCCGTCGGCGGGCTTTCGTGAAGCGCGACGTTTCGCCGTGCATGCGAGAATGAGGCATGGCCAAACTCACCCTGATCGACGGCTCCTCCTACCTGTACCGCGCGTTCCACGCACTGCCGCCGCTGAGCAACGCCCACGGCGAGCCCACCGGTGCGCTGTTCGGCGTGGTCAACATGCTGCGTGCCACGTTGAAGGCCAGGCCCGACTACCTGGCCTTCGTCAGCGACGCCCCCGGTCCGACCTTCCGCGACACGCTGTACGAGCAGTACAAGGCCAACCGCCCGCCGATGCCGGACGACCTGCGTTCCCAGGTCGAGCCGATGCTGGCGATCGTGGCCGCGCTGGGCTTCCCGATCCTGCGCGTGCCCGGCGTCGAGGCCGACGACGTGATCGGCACGCTCGCCCTGCAGGCACAGGCGCTCGGCATCGAGGTGGAGGTTTCCACCAGCGACAAGGACATGGCCCAGCTGGTCGGCCCGCGCGTCACCCTGGTCAACACCATGAGCAATACGGTGATGGACCGCAACGGCGTGATGGAAAAGTTCGGCGTGTGGCCGGAACAGATCATCGACTTCCTCGCGCTCACCGGTGACGCCATCGACAACATCCCGGGCGTACCCAAGTGCGGCCCGAAGACCGCCGCGAAATGGCTGGCCGAGTACGCCACGCTGGACGGCGTGATCGCGAACGCCGACAAGGTCGGCGGCAAGATCGGCGAAAGCCTGCGCGCCGCGCTGTCGCAGTTGCCGCTGTCGCGCCAGCTGGCGACGATCAAGACCGACGTGGCGCTGGAGCTCGGCCCTGCCGAACTGGCCCGGCGCGACGCCAACACCGCGCTGCTGCGCGAGTTGTATACGCGCTACGAGTTCAAGGCCGCGCTGAAGGAGCTGGATGCGGGGGAGCCGGGAATCGGGAATCCCACCGCGGGACTTGCCGACGGTCGGGAATCGGGAATCGAACCGCCGCCACCCGCCTCTGTCGTTTCGACAACCGGCGTCACCACCGGCGATGCGCCTGCGGCCGTGCTATCCGCACCGGGCGAATACGAGCTGATCACCACCCAGCCGGCCTTCGACGCCTGGCTGGAAAAGCTGCGCCATGCCGAACTGATCGCCTTCGACACCGAGACCACCAGCATCGACGCGATGCGCGCGGACATCGTCGGCCTCAGCCTCGCGGTGGAGCCGGGCAAGGCCTGCTACATCCCGCTCGGCCACGATTATCCCGGCGCACCGACGCAGCTCGACCGTGACGCCGTGCTCGCCGCGCTCAAGCCGATCTTCGAGGATCCAACCCGACCCAAGCTCGGCCAGCACGCGAAATACGACATCAACATCCTGTCCAACTACGGCATCGTGGTGCAGGGCCTGAAGCACGACTCGATGCTCGAATCCTACGTGTGGAACGCCACCGCCACGCGCCACGACATGGACTCGCTGGCGAAGAAGTACCTCGGCTACGACACGGTGAAGTACGAGCAGGTCGCCGGCAAGGGCGCGAAGCAGATCTCGTTCTCGCAGGTGGATCTGGACACCGCCTGCCGTTACGCCGCCGAGGATGCCGACGTCACCCTGCGCCTGCACCACGCGCTGTGGTCGAAGCTCGAAAGCGTGCCCGCGTTGCGCCGTGTGTACGAGGACATCGAGATCCCGCTGGTGCCGGTGCTGGCCGCGATGGAGCAGCGCGGCGTGCTGATCGACGGTGACGAGCTGCGCCGGCAGAGCCAGCAACTGGGCAAGCGCATGCTGGAACTGCAGCAGCAGTCGTATGCGCTGGCCGGGCGCGAGTTCAATCTCGACTCGCCGAAGCAATTGCAGGCGGTGCTGTTCGACGAACTCGGCCTGGAAGCGAGACTGAAGACGCCGACCGGCCAGCCGTCGACCAACGAGGAAGCGCTGGAAGCGATCGCCGACAGCCACGAACTGCCGCGGCTGATCCTCGACTACCGCGGCCTGGCCAAGCTGCGTTCCACCTACACCGACAAGCTGTCCGCCATCGTCAACCCGCGCACCGGCCGCGTGCACACCAGTTATCACCAGGGCTCGGTGGCCACCGGGCGGATCTCCTCGTCCGATCCGAACCTGCAGAACATCCCGGTGCGCACCGAGGAAGGCCGGCGCATCCGCCAGGCGTTCATCGCGCCGCCGGGCTGGCGGGTGCTGGCGGCGGACTATTCGCAGATCGAGTTGCGCATCATGGCGCACCTGTCCGCCGACGAAGGCCTGCTGAAGGCTTTCCACGAAGGCGGCGACGTGCACCGCGCCACCGCCGCCGAGGTGTTCGGGCTGAAACCCGAGGAGGTCAGCGCCAACCAGCGCCGCGCCGCCAAGGCGATCAACTTCGGCCTGATGTACGGCATGAGCGCGTTCGGCCTGGCGCGCCAGCTCGGCGTCGACCGCGGCGAGGCCGGCGACTACATGGCGCGTTATTTTTCCCGCTATCCCGGCGTGCACGCGTTCATGGAAGCGACCCGCGAACAGGCCCATCGCGACGGCTACGTCGAGACCATCTTCGGCCGCCGGCTGTACCTGGAGAACCTCAACGCGCGCAACCAGGCGCTGCGCCAGGGCGCCGAGCGCGCCGCGGTGAACGCGCCGATGCAGGGCAGCGCCGCCGACATCATCAAGCGCGCGATGATCGCGGTGGCGGCATGGCTGAACGACCGCGACGACGCCCACATGCTGATGCAGGTGCACGACGAGCTGGTGTTCGAGGTGCGTGCGGATGCAGTCGATGCGGTGCGCGCCGCGGTGGTCGAGCGGATGTCCGGCGCGGCGGAACTGGCGGTGCCGCTGCTGGTCGATGTGGGCGTGGGGGCGAACTGGGACGAGGCGCACTGAGCTCACCGCGCCGCATACCCTCATGCGCAACAACGACTTGCTGGTTAATGTTTCATGAGAATGAATCGTTTTTAAATTTCTTCGGAAACCCTGCAACTTTTTCGGCAAACCGCGCACTAACTCCATGGATGCACGCAACGGCATCCGCGGCGCGCTCACCTCCCTGAGCCGCCACAGGCGCGAACCTCTCCCCTGGGTCTTCGCGCCTGCCCTGCCCCGGAGGCTCCCCCTAGCCTCCGGGGCTTTTTTTCGCCCGCGATCCGGTCCTGCCTGTACATTGCGTGCACACCCGCACCCGGCATACTCGACCCACCTTCGAGGGGAACACCATGCGCGCAGGCCTGATCATCGTCGGCATCATCCTCATAGCGGCCGGCATCTGGGTGGTGGCAGGCCATGCCTTCTACCAGGACACCGATACCTTGCTGCAGATCGGGTCAGCCAAGATCACCGCCACGCACGACAAGGGCGTGCCGCAGTGGATCGGCATCGCCGGCATCGTGATCGGCGCGCTGCTGGCCATCGGCGGCTTCCTGCAGAAGCGCTGAGCCACACCCGCACTTCGCGGCCACGGGAAACGCCGGCTGCGCGGCGGTTTTCGCCGGCGCCCACTACAATGGGCGCGATGGATGTCTCGGACCTGATCGACCCGCTCAACGACGCGCAGCGCGAAGCCGTCTGCGCTCCGCCCGGCCACTACCTCGTCCTCGCCGGCGCCGGTTCCGGCAAGACCCGCGTGCTCACCCACCGCATCGGCTGGCTGATGCGGGTGGAGCACGTACCGCCGTGGGCGATCCTCGCCGTCACCTTCACCAACAAGGCCGCCGGCGAGATGCGCGCGCGGCTGGAAAGCCTGATTCCCGGCGGCACCCAGGGCCTCACCGTGGGCACCTTCCACGGCATCGCGCACCGGCTGCTGCGCCGGCACTGGCGCGAGGCGGGGCTGCCGGAGGCGTTCCAGATCCTCGACGCCGACGACCAGCAGCGGCTGGTCAAGCGTGTGGTCGCCGGACTAGGCCTGGACGAGGCGAAATTCCCGCCGCGGCAGGCCGCCTGGACCATCAACGGCTGGAAGGACGAGGGCAAGCGGCCTGACGCCATCGAGCACCGCGACCATCCGGTCACGCATGCCTTCGTGCGCATCTACCAGGCTTACGAGGAAGCCTGCCGCCGCGCCGGCCTGGTCGACTTCGCCGAGCTGCTGCTGCGCGCGCACGAGTTGTGGCTGAAGAACCCGGCCGTGCTGGAGCATTACCAGCAGCGCTGGCGCCACCTGCTGATCGACGAATTCCAGGACACCAACACGCTGCAGTACGCGTGGATCCGCGTGCTCGCCGGCAGCACCGGCCAGGTCTTCGCGGTCGGCGACGACGACCAGTCGATCTACGGCTGGCGCGGCGCCAAGGTGGAGAACATGGCGCAGTTCCTGCGCGACTTCCCCGGCGCGCGCACGATCAAGCTGGAACAGAACTACCGCTCCACCTCGACCATCCTGAAGGCCGCCAACAGCGTGATCCAGCGCAACGGCAGCCGCCTCGGCAAGCAGTTGTGGACGGCCGGCGAGGAAGGCGAGCGCATTGCGCTGTACGCCGCCTACAACGAGCAGGACGAGGCGCGCTTCGTGGTCGAGCGCATCCGCGAATACATCGCCGAGCACGGCAGCGCGAAGGATTGCGCGATCCTGTACCGCTCCAACGCGCAGTCGCGCAACTTCGAGGAGCAGCTGGCCCAGCGCAGCATCGGCTACCGCGTCTACGGCGGCCAGCGCTTCTTCGAGCGCGCCGAGGTGAAGGACGCGCTGGCCTATCTGCGGCTCACCGCCAACCGCCACGACGACGCCGCGTTCGAGCGCGCGGTGAACACCCCGCCGCGCGGTATCGGCGATCGCACGCTCGACGCGCTGCGCCGGCGCGCGCGCCGCGACAACGTCTCGATGTGGGAAGCGGCGCTGGGCGAACTGACCGGCAGCGAACTGGCCGGCCGGGCGAAAAATGCGGTGAAGGGGTTTCTGGCGTTGATCGACGGGATGGCACGCACTTTCAAGCCCCTCTCCCCTTGGGAGAGGGGTGGGGGTGAGGGTACGAGCTTGCCGGACCCTTCCGCCCCGACCGAACCCTTACCCCCGACCCCTCTCCCAGAGGGAGAGGGGAGCGGCGACGCGCTCACCCTCGCCGAACAGATCGACCACGCCATCACCCACACCGGCCTGCGCGACTTCTACGAAAAGGACTCACGCGGCAACGCCGAGTCGCGGGTGGAGAACCTGGACGAGCTGGTCAACGTGGCCAGCCGCTTCGAGCGCACCGCCGAGGACATCGACGCCGGCCTCAGCGAACTCTCCGCGTTCCTGTCGCACGCCACCCTGGAAGCCGGCGAGAACCAGGGCGAGGCGTGGGACGACTGCGTGCAGCTGATGACCTTGCACTCGGCCAAGGGGCTGGAGTTTCCGGTGGTGTTCCTGGTCGGCATGGAAGAAGGCCTGTTCCCCAGCCAGCGCTCGGTCGACGACGAGGGCCGGCTGGAAGAGGAACGCCGACTCGCCTACGTCGGCATCACCCGCGCCCGCGAGAAACTCGTCGTCACCCATGCCGAATCGCGCCGCATGCACGGCGCCGAGATGTTGGCGCGGCCGTCGCGCTTCCTCGGCGAGATGCCGGCCGAACTGATCGACGAAGTGCGTCCGCGCGTCCACGTCACCCGCCCGCTGTACGCCGGCCGGCCACACGAGATCTCGCCATCGCTGGAGGAATCGCTACCGGTGAAACTCGGCCAGCGCGTCAGCCACCCCAGCTTCGGCGAAGGCGTGGTGATCAGCGCCGAAGGCAGCGGCGCGCATACCCGCCTGCAGGTGAACTTCGAAGCCGCCGGCAGCAAGTGGCTGGTCGCGGCGTACGCGAACCTGACGGCGTTGTAGCAACGCCGCACCGCCATCGAAGATCGAGTCTCTCGAAGCCTGCTTGCAGCCGCGGGCTCAACCGGTCAACACAACGCATCGTCAATACCGCTCGGCCCCATGAAGGCAGGCGGGGCATCGCACCTCGCTCGTTACTGTTCGTAGCGAACAATATGGAAACCTTCGTCACTGGATGGCGGAACGAAGTACCGTGTGATTTCATCGAACTCAGCATCGGTTGGTGCAAAAGGGTGAGAGCCCGAGGCGTTGCGGTTTCGTAACCGCATCTTGCAAACCTCATTGGAGACATCAAGATAGTGCAATGCGTGGGAGGCACCAGTACCTTCGATGATGTCTTTCATCCAACGGCGGTTGCTGAGCGTATTCGCCGGGAAATCGAGCACCACAGAGAGCCCGGCCAGCAGCAGCGACTCGATGTGCGGGGCGAGTGCCTTGCGCAGCTGACCCGCTCGACGAACGTAGTCACCCAATACAAGGATCTCGTCGGTATAGAGCAGCGATAACCAAACATCCTCGCTAATCAGCACAGTGTTTGGACGCGCTGCGAGCTGCTGCGCCAGCGTTGACTTTCCTGCAGCAATCTTCCCGCACACCAAGTGAAGAACCGGCGGCTGAAGGCTATCGAGATTCATAAAGGACTCCTGTTGACTTCGGATGCCCAGGAGCCTGATAAAAAAAACCGCCTCGAGGGCGGGTTGTTTCAGCTGCTTCAGAACGCGCGCTAACCCACCATTTCTCGTGTGGTGCTAATAATCAGCGAGGTATGGGCATGCGTGCAGTTCATGGCTTGAACCATAAGCGACGAAATCTCCTGCGTCAATTCCAGAAACGATAGCAACATCGCCTATGCCGCTCCGAGGTCGAAGAGAGCTGCTGTGGCAACGCGGATCGCGTCCCTGAGAGTTACTCGCGCAAGCGCGGCACGCCATGCTGGTCGCGCTCCTCGACCGCGATCGGCTGGGTGTCGGGTTGCATCGTGCGGGGTCCCTGCGCCAGTGGCGTGACTGCCTCGCCGCGGCCGAATGACAGCGCGTTGCGGTAGCAGCGTTGGGCCTGTGCGGCATCGCCCTGCCCGTCAAACGTGTCACCCAACGCTTCCCACGCCGCCGCAGCAGGTGCCAGCGCGAGTGCACGGCCGAGGTACTGCCGCGCCTTGCCCCACAGCCTCAGCCGCACGCACATGCGGCCGAGCGTGAGCAGCAGGTTCGCGTCGTTCGGGTGCGCGTCGAGCCAGCCTTCGGCGCGGCGCAGGCGCGCCTCGATGTCGTCGCCGGCCAGGGTGCCGTAGGTTTCGATCAAGAGCGGCGACCACTCGCGGCGCAGCGCGGATTCCACTTCGTCCATCGCCGGCAGGGTCAGTCCGAAAGCGGCCGCGCGGCGGGCGTAGGCGTCGATCACCGCGGGCACGCGGCGTTGCGCCTTCGGCAGTTGCGACCATAGCGCGTTGAGGCTGGCACCGTCCGCGGCGGCATGGATGGTGGCGGCCAGCACCTGGGCTTCCAGCGCGGCATAGGCGCGGTTGCCCAGTGCGCCGCTCTTCTGCAACGGCGCCAGGGCTTCGCGGGCGCGCCGGGTGTCACCGCTCGCCAGCGCGGCCAGCACCAGCTCGCGCCAACCGCCCGGGGTCAGCGTGCCCTTGTCCGATTCTGGCACCAGCAGCGCCAGCGCCTCGGCCGGCTTGTCTTCGCGGCGCAGCACGCGGGCGCGCAGCACGCGCGCCGCCTGCGGTGCGGATTGCGCGGCCTGGTCCAGTGCCTCCAGCGCACGGCCATGTTCACCGCGACGCGAAGCCGCCTCGGCCGCGGCCAGCAGGGCCGGGCCGCGCAGGCTGTCCAGCCGCGAGGCGCGGTTGAGGTCGCGCTCGGCGTCGCCGTGGCGGCCTTCCATCAGGGCGATCAGGCCGGCGCCAAGACGCTGCTGGCTGAGCCGCCGGTGCCGCCGCGAGAATGCGCCGAATGGCCAGCGCGCCAGCCGCCACAACACGGTGAGCAGCGTCCATGCCAAGAGCAGGATGACCAGCGCCGCCACCACCGTGGTTTCCACCCGCCAACCGCGCAGGCGCAGCAGCACGTAGCCGGGATCCGCCGCCACCCAGTGCCAGCCGAATGCGGCCAGTGCAGCGGCGATCACCAGCAGCAAGATCCAGTACCAGAGCCTCATGGCCGGGCCTCGCCCGTCACCGCGGAACCGGCCGGCGCGGGACTGAGTGCATGCACCGCGCGCAGGTTGCGCAGTTCGGTCAGCG
>Ga0070696_100001044_pt1 | contig 17902 bp, 13 predicted proteins | sample KBSK1253metaG_FD_65474 | JGI IMG/M metagenome (GOLD analysis project Ga0070696, IMG submission 65474) | Corn, switchgrass and miscanthus rhizosphere microbial communities from Kellogg Biological Station, Michigan, USA - KBS K1-25-3 metaG | ecosystem: Host-associated > Plants > Roots >... | reverse complement strand
AAGAAGACACCCGGCCCTACGAGTGCGACGGCCTCACCGCGTACAAGCAGCTGCCGATGGTGGTCGCGCTCCCCGAGACCGAGGACGAGGTACGGCGCATCCTCGAGACCTGCGCTGCCATGAAGATCCCCGTCGTGCCGCGCGGCGCGGGCACCGGACTTTCGGGCGGCGCTCTGCCGCCGGGCGACGGCGTGCTGCTCTCGATGGCGAAGTTCATGCGCGTGCTGCGCGTGGACCCGCGCTCGCGCATCGCGGTGGTGCAGCCCGGCGTGCGCAACGCCGCGATCTCGGAGGCGGCCGCGCCCTTCGGCCTGTACTACGCGCCCGATCCCTCGAGCCAGATCGCCTGCACCATCGGCGGCAACGTGGCCGAGAACTCGGGCGGCGTGCATTGCCTGAAGTACGGCCTGACCGTGCACAACGTTCTGCGGGTGCGCGGCTTCACCGTGTCGGGCGAGCCGGTGGAGCTCGGCTCGCAGGCGCCCGACTCGCCGGGCTACGACCTTCTCGCCCTCGCCGTCGGCTCCGAAGGCATGCTGGTCGTAGTCACCGAAGTCACGGTGAAGCTGCTGCCCAAGCCCCAGTGTGCCAAGGTGGTGATGGCTTCATTCGGCGAGCTCGAGAAGGCCGGGCAGGCGGTCGCCGCCGTGCTCGCCGCCGGCATCATTCCCGCGGGCCTCGAGATGATGGACCGGCCCGCCACGCACGCGGTCGAGCAGTTCGTGGCCGCGGGCTACGACCTCGACGCCGCGGCGATCCTGCTGTGCGAATCGGACGGCGCGCCCGAGGAGGTGGAGGACGAGATCGCGCGCATGCGCGAGGTGCTTTCGCGCTCCGGCGCGACCCGCATGACGGTCTCGCGCGACGAAGCCGAGCGGCTGCGCTTCTGGTCGGGACGCAAGGCCGCGTTTCCGGCGGTGGGGCGCATCTCGCCCGACTACTACTGCATGGACGGGACCATTCCCCGCAAGCGGCTGGGCGAGGTGCTGAGCTTCATCGGCGAGATGGAGAAGAAGTACCGGCTGCGCTGTCCCAACGTGTTTCACGCCGGCGACGGCAACCTGCATCCGCTCATCCTTTTCGATGCCAACGACGCCGACGAGCTGCGCCGCACCGAGCTCTTCGCCGCCGAGGTGCTCGAGAAGTGCGTCGCGGTCGGCGGCACCATCACCGGCGAGCACGGCGTGGGCGTGGAGAAGATCAACCAGATGTGCGTGCAGTTCGGCGCCGACGAGCTCGAGCTCTTCCTCGCCGTGAAGCGCGCCTTCGATCCCGCGATGCTGCTCAATCCCGGCAAGGCGGTTCCGACGCTGGCGCGCTGCGCCGAATACGGCCGCATGCACGTGAGCGGCGGCAAGCTGCCGCACCCCGAGCTGCCGCGCTTTTGAGTCTCGAAGCACTTCAAGACCGGATCCGCGACGCCGCGGCGCGCGCGATCCCTCTGCGCCTGCGCGGCGGCGGCAGCAAGGATTTCTACGGCAACGCGCCGCGCGGCGAGCTTCTCGACACGCGAGGCTACGCCGGCATCGTAGCCTACGAGCCGACCGAGCTGGTCGTGACGGCACGCTGTGGGACCGCACTCTCAGAAATTGAGAAAACCCTGGAGGAGAGCGGCCAGTGCCTGCCCTTCGAGCCGCCGCACTTCGGGCCGCAGGCCACGCTGGGCGGCTGCGTCGCCGCCGGCCTTTCGGGTCCGCGCCGCGCCGCCGCCGGGGCATTGCGCGACTTCGTCCTCGGCGTGAAGCTGGTGGACGGCCGCGGCCGCGAGCTCACGTTCGGCGGCCAGGTGATGAAGAACGTCGCCGGCTACGATGTCGCGCGCCTCGTCGCGGGCTCGCTCGGCACGCTCGGGCTCATCGCCGAGGCCTCGCTCAAGGTGCTACCGCTGCCCGCCTGCGAGCTCACGCTGCAGCTCGAGCTCTCGGAGGCGGCTGCGCTCGAGAGCGTGAACCGCTGGGCCGGTCAGCCGCTGCCGATCTCGGCCACCGCTTGGCACCGGCAGCAGCTCTTCGTGCGCCTGTCCGGCTCCGAGCCCGCGGTGCGCGCCGCCGCGCAGAAGATCGGCGGCGCGCGCCTCGAAGCGCGCGCGCTGTGGCGCGACGTGCGCGAGCACGCGCATGCGTTTTTCTCGGCGCCCGGGCCGCTATGGCGCTGCGCCGTTCCCTCGGCCTGCGCGCCGCTCGGCCTGCCGGGCGATACCCTGATCGAATGGGGCGGTGCCCTGCGCTGGGTTCGTGATGACGACGCGCGCGAGATCGCCGCAAGGGCGGGCGGTCACGCGAGCCTGTTCCGGTCCGACGACAAGCGCCGCGGCGCCTTTGCTCCGCTCGATCCGGTGCTCATGGGGCTGCACCGGCGCCTCAAGGCGGCGTTCGATCCGGCCGGCATCCTCAATCCCGGCCGCATGTACCCCGAGATCTAGCCTTTGGACGCGTCTTTCTTCCTTGCCGCCGCGGCCTCTGCCATGAGCGCCACGAACCGCTCTTCCGACGCGCGTTTCAGCTCGGCGCGGCGCCGGCGCCACCTGATCAGCGCGTATACCAGCCCCGCGGCCGCGGCGAGCGCCAGCACCCACAGCAGTTTCATGCAAAAAGTATAGCGGCGCATGCAGACCCGGCTCGCCGATTTCATCCGCGACACGCCCGAAGGCAGGGAGGCGGAGGCGATCCTGCGCAAGTGCGTGCACTGCGGTTTTTGCACCGCCACCTGCCCGAGCTACCAGGTCCTGGGCGACGACCTGGACAGTCCGCGCGGGCGCATCTATCTCATGAAGAGCGCACTGGAAGGCGCACCGGTCACCCGCAAGACGCAGCTGCACCTCGACCGCTGCCTCACCTGCCGCGCGTGCGAGACCACCTGCCCATCGGGCGTGCGCTATGGGCGGCTGGTAGACATCGGGCGCGCGCTCGTGGAGCAACGCATCCCGCGCAGCCCGGCGGATCGCTTTTCCCGCGCGCTGCTCGGCTTCACTGTTCCCAGGCGGCGCCTCTTCGCGCTCCTCGTCGGCGCGGGAAGGCTGCTGAGACCTTTGCTGCCGAAGAGGCTAAAGGCGAAGGTGCCGCAGGCTGTCGCGCCGGCAGGCGAGTGGCCCGCGCCGCGGCACGCGCGCAGGATGCTGGCGCTTGCCGGGTGCGCGCAGCCTAGCCTCGCGCCGTCGATCAACGCCGCCGCGGCGCGCGTGCTGGATCGCCTCGGCATCTCGCTCATCGAGGCGCCGGGCGCGGGCTGTTGCGGCGCTTTGCGCTTTCACCTGAACTACCAGGAGAAGGGCCGCGGGGACATGCGCGCGCTGATCGACGCGTGGTGGCCGCTGATCGAGCGCGGCGAGATCGAGGCCATCGTCATGACCGCCAGCGGCTGCGGCGTGACGGTCAAGGATTACGTGCACCTGCTCGCTCAGGATCCCGACTACCGCGACAAGGCCGCGCGCATCTCGGGCCTGACCAGGGACCTGAGCGAGGTGGTGCCGCTCGACGCCGTCCCCAAGGGCACGGCGCGCGGCCGCGTGGCTTTCCAGTCGCCCTGCACCCTGCAGCACGGCCAGCAGCTCCTCGGCGCGGTGGAGGCGCGACTCGCGCACGCCGGCTTCGAAGTGGCGGCGGTGCGCGACGCGCATCTTTGCTGCGGCTCGGCCGGGACCTACTCGCTGCTGCAGCCTGCGATCTCACGCGAGCTTCGCGGCCGAAAACTCGCTTCCCTGGAGGAAAGCGCGCCCGACTGTATCGCCACGGCCAACATCGGCTGTCTCGCCCATCTGCAAGGCGCGGCGCGAGTTCCCGTCCGGCACTGGATCGAAATCCTGGACGAGGCGCTGCGGCGTAAAATGCCCGCGTGAGCACCGAAGCCGACCCTGCAGTCGTGCGCGTCGCCTGCCCGCACGACTGTCCCGACACCTGCGCCATGCTGGTCACGGTGGAGAAGGGCGTGGCAACCAAGATCCAGGGTGATCCGTCGATGCCGTTCACCGACGGCACCCTGTGCACCAAGGTTGCGCATTATCTCGAGCGGACGTATGCGCCGGATCGGCTTCTCTATCCACTGAAAAGAGCCGGCAGGAAAGGCGAAGGCAAATTCCGCAGAATCGGCTGGGACGAGGCGCTCGACGAGATCGCCGCGCGGCTGAAGGCGCTCGCCGCGGAAAACCCCGAAACCATCCTGCCGTGCAGCTACGCGGGCACCATGGGCATGGTGCAGTACAGCTCGATGGACCGGCGCTTCTTCCACCGCCTGGGCGCGAGCCTGCTCGATCGCACCCTGTGCTCGACCGCGGGCAAGTTCGGCCTGCGCGCCACGCTCGGCGGCTCGGTCGGCATGGATCCCGAGCGCTTCGACGAGGCGAAGCTCATCCTGCTCTGGGGCGCGAACCCGGTCGTTTCCAATCTGCACCTGTGGTCCAGGGTGCAGGAGGCCAAGCGCCGCGGCGCCAAGGTCGTCGCCATCGACCCCTATCGCAGCCTCTCGGCGCAGAAGTGCACGCAGCACGTCGCGCTGCTGCCGGGAACCGACGGCGCGCTCGCGCTCGGCATGATGCACGTGCTGATGGCCGAGAACCTGGTCGACCACGATTACATCGCGAAATACACGCTCGGCTACGAGGCGCTGCGGGAACGAGTTCTTCGAACCTACACGCCGCAATGGGCGGCGCACACCTGCGGCATCGCGGTGGAGGAGGTGGTGCAGCTCGCCCGCGACTACGGCAGCACCCGTCCGGCCGCCATCCGCCTCAACTACGGCATGCAGCGCCACGCCGGCGGCGGCATCGCGGCGCGCACCATCGCGTGCCTGCCGGCCCTCGTCGGCGCCTGGCGCGACGCCGCGGGCGGCATCGTTCTCACCACCGCCGACTTCTACAAGTTCGACCACGCGGCGCTCGAGCGCCCGGATCTCCTCGGCGGCCGGCGCCCGCGCGTCATCAACCAGTCTCGGCTGGGGGACGCGCTGACCTCGGCTGAGCCGCCGGTGCGCGCAATCGTGGTCTACAACAACAATCCGGTCGCGGTGTGCCCGCAGTCCGACAAGGTGATCGCCGGCTTCTCGCGCGAGGATCTCTTCACCGTGGTCATGGATCACTTCCAGACCGATACCGCCGACTACGCCGACGTCGTGCTGCCCGCGACGACCCAGCTCGAGCACTACGACGTGCACAAGTCCTACGGCCACCTCTACGTGCTGGGCAACAATCCGGCGATCGCGCCGGTGGGCGAGTCGCTGCCCAACTCGGAGGTGTTCCGGCGCCTCGCCGCGCGCATGGGGTACGAGGAGCCCTGCTTCCGCGACTCCGACGAGGACATCTGCCGCGCTGCTCTGGCCTCTTCCGATGCCCGTATGAAAGGGATCGAGTGGGAAAGCCTAAAACAGGACGGATGGCAGAAGCTGGCAGTGCCGCAGCGCTTCGCGCCGTTCGCCGAAGGCGGCTTTCCGACCCCGTCGGGCAAGTGCGAGCTCTACAGCGCGGCGCTGGAAAAGCAGGGGGTCGATCCGCTGCCCTTCTACAACCCGCCCGCCGAGGTGGCGGACGAGTCGCTGGCGCAGCGCTTTCCGCTCGCGTTCATCTCGCCTCCGGCGCGCCACTTCCTGAACTCGTCGTTCGCCAACATGGCGCGGTTTCGCGAGTTCGAGCGCGAGCCGCATCTCGATATGCATCCCGACGACGCCGCGGCGCGCGGCATCCGCGACGGCGATCGGGTGCGTGTCTTCAACGACCGCGGCGGCTACACGCTCAAGGCGCGCGTGAACGCAAGACCGCGCCGCGGCGTGGTGGTCTCGCCCTCGGTGTGGTGGAAGAAATACGCGCGCGACGGCGGCAACGCCAACAACGTGACCTCGCAGCGCACCACCGATCTGGGCCGCGGCGCCACGTTCTACGACTGCCGCGTGCAGGTTGAGCCGGCCTAGAGCGCTCGCGCAGCTCGCGGCCTTTCTCCTGCCGTACCGCTGGCGGGTCGCGGCCGCGCTCGTGGCGCTCGCTGCCGCCGCGGCCTGCTGGCTGGCGCTCGGTCAGGGAGTGAAGCACGTCGTCGACGGCGGTCTCGCGGGCGGCCGGCCCGGCGCGCTGGATCAGGCCCTCGCCGGGGTGATCGGCCTGGCTGCGGCGCTCGCGCTCGCCACGTGGTTGCGCTTCTACCTGATGATGACCCTGGGCGAGCGCGTCGTCACCGACCTGCGCCGCGCGGTGTTCGACCACATCCTCGGCCTCGAGCCCGCTTTCTTCGAGGCGACGCGCACCGGCGAAGTGATGTCGCGGCTCACGAACGACGCGACCCTGCTGCAGCAGGTGATCGGCTACGGCCTGTCGATGTTCCTGCGCAACGCCCTGATGATCGCCGGCGCCTCGGTGATGCTCTTCGTGACGAGCTGGAAGCTCGCGCTCCTGGTGCTGATCGGCGTGCCGGCGACGCTCGCGCCGATCCTCGTGCTCGGGCGGCGGGTGCGGCGCCTGTCGCGCGCGAGCCAGGACCGCGTCGCCGAGGTCTCTGCGTACATCGACGAGGCGGTGCACGAGATCCGCACCGTGCAGGCCTATGCGCACGAGGAGGTGGACCGCGCGAGCTTCGGCCGCCATGCCGAGGCCGCGTACGGCGCGGGCGTGGCGCGCATCCGGCAGAAAGCCTTCCTCATCTCGACGGTGATGCTGATCGCCTTCAGCGCGGTGGGCGTCATCATGTGGATCGGCGGGCACGACGTCCTCGCGGGGCGCATGACGCCGGGAGAGCTCACCGCGTTCGTGTTCTACGCCGCCGTGGTCGCGGGCGGCGCCGGCACCGTGGCCGAGGTCTGGGGTGAGCTGCAGCGCGCCGCCGGCGCTACCGAGCGGCTGATGGATCTCCTCGACACGGCGCCGCGCATCCTCGCTCCGGCCGAGCCCGTCGCCGTGGCGCCCCTGCGCGGGGCGCGGGCCATCCAGTTCGACGAGATCGTATTCGCCTATCCCTCGCGTCCGCAGATCCGGGCGCTGGAGCGCTTCACGCTGCGCATCGAGCCGGGCGAGCGGGTGGCGCTCGTCGGTCCTTCCGGGGCCGGGAAATCGACCGTGTTCGCGCTGCTCTTGCGCTTCTACGATCCGCAGCAGGGCACGCTGCGCATCGACGGCGTCGACGTGAGAGACCTGGCGCCGCGCGGCCTGCGCAGCCTGGTCGCCGTGGTGCCGCAGGAGCCCGTGGTCTTTGCCGCGAGCGTGCTCGAGAACGTGCGCTACGGCCGCCCCGAGGCCTCGCGCGAGGAGGTGCTCGCGGCCTGCGAGCGGGCATTCGCCCTCGAGTTCATCGAGCGGCTGCCGCAGGGCCTCGACACGCCGCTCGGCGAGCGCGGCGTCACCCTTTCGGGCGGGCAGCGCCAGCGGGTGTCGATCGCGCGGGCGCTGCTCGCGGACCGCCCGATCCTGCTGCTCGACGAGGCGACCAGCTCGCTCGACGCGGCGAGCGAGCTCACGGTGCAGCGCGCGCTCGAAGCGCTCGAGCAGGGCCGCACCACCCTCGCCATCGCGCATCGCCTCGCCACCGTCCAGCACGCCGACCGCATCGTCGTCATGGAGCGCGGCGCGATCGTCGCCGAGGGCAGCCACGCCGAGCTCCTGCGCCAGGACGGTCTTTACGCGCGCCTCGCCTCGCTGCAGTTCCTCGGCGATGCGCCCGCGCGCAAGATCGAGCGCGTCGCCTAGCTTGCGCCTCCTCATAATCGCTCTGGCCTTGGTTGCGACGCCGGCGGCCGCCGACAGCGTGACGGTCGGCTCGAAGCGCTTTACCGAGTCCTACATCCTCGGCGAGCTGCTCGCGCGCGCCGCCGGCGGCGAGCACAAGCCGGGGCTGGGCAACACCGCGATCCTCTACGAAGCGCTGAAAAGCGGCGCCGTGGACGTCTATCCCGAGTACACCGGCACCATCGCGCGCGAGATCCTGAAGACCGAGGAGAACCTGGACCTCGCGCAGCTGAATCGCAGGCTGCAGCCGCTCGGGCTGGCGGCCTCGGTGCCGCTGGGCTTCAGCAACAGCTACGCGCTCGGTGTCCGGCAGGAGAAATCGAGAAGTGCGGCAATCGGAAAAATCTCTGATCTGGTCAACCAACCGCAGCTGCGCATCGGTTTATCGCACGAGTTTCTCGGCCGGCGCGACGGCTGGCCGGGGCTAAAGCAGGCCTACAAGCTCCCGCAAACCCCGCGCGGGCTGGACCACGGCCTTGCCTACGAAGCGCTCGCCGCGGGCGAGCTCGACGTGATCGACCTCTATTCCACCGACGCGAAAATCGAGCGCTACCGCATCAACGTGCTCCAGGACGACCGGCATTTCTTTCCCGCCTACGACGCGGTGCTCCTTTATCGCGCCGACGCGCCGAAGCGATTTCCGGAGGCCTTCGCCGCGTGGAGGAAGCTCGAAAACCGGATCGACAACGCGACCATGGTGCGGCTCAATGCGCGGGCCGAGATCGACAAAGTCCCGTTTGCGCAGGTGGCGGCCGAATACCTGGGAGACAAGAAAGGCAGGCAGCGCTCTCTCTGGTCGGCGCTGTTCGCGCCCGATTTTGGGCGCCTCGCCGCCCAGCACCTGGCTCTCGTGTTCGCCTCGCTCGCGGCCGCGGTGCTGCTCGGCGTGCCCCTGGGCATGCTCGCGGCGAAGGTGCGCCGGCTCGAGCAGCCGGTGCTCCTCGCCACCGGCCTCATCCAGACCATCCCCTCGCTCGCGCTGCTCGCGTTCCTGATCTCCCTCACCGGCGCGATCGGGGTATGGCCGGCGCTGATCGCGCTGTTCCTCTATGCGCTCCTTCCCATCACGCGCAACGCGCACGCCGGCCTTGCCCAGGTCCCCCTAGGGCTGGTCCAGGCGGGCACCGCGCTCGGCCTCACGCCGCGGCAGGTCCTCGGGCATGTGAAGCTGCCGCTCGCGCTGCCCACGATCATGGCCGGAATCAAGACCTCCGCGGTGATCAACGTGGGCACCGCAACCATCGCCGCTTTCATCGGCGCCGGCGGCTTCGGCGAGCGCATCTCGCAGGGCCTGGCGCTCAACGACCACACGGTGCTGCTCGCCGGGGCGCTGCCGGCTGCGGCGCTCGCGCTCCTGGTGCATGCGCTGTTCGAAATCGCCGAGCGCTCTCTCGTGCGCGTGCCGCGGTAGAATTTCGCCCGACCCCTTGGAGACGCATCGATGAGAATCGGCGTGCCCGCCGAGACCGCGGCGGGCGAGAAGCGCGTTGCCACCGTTCCCGAAGTGGTCGAGAAGCTCGCCAAGCTCGGGTTCAGCGTCGCCGTCCAATCGGGCGCCGGGGACGCGGCCAACTTCCCCGACGAAGCGTACCGCGCGGCGGGCGCGGAGATCGTCGACGACGCGGCGCGCCTTTGGGCAACCGCGGACATCGTGTTCAAGGTGCGCGCGCCCAGCCCGGTGGAAATCCCGCTGTTGCGCGAAGGCGCCACCCTGGTGAGCTTCATCTGGCCTGCGCAGAACCCGGAGCTGATGCGCTCGCTCGCGGAGAAGAACGCCACGGTGCTCGCGATGGACAGCGTGCCGCGCATCTCGCGCGCGCAGAAGCTCGACGCACTTTCCTCGATGGCGAACATCGCCGGCTACCGCGCGGTGATCGAGGCCGCGCACGCGTTCGGGCGCTTCTTCACCGGGCAGATCACCGCGGCGGGCAAGGTGCCGCCGGCCAAGGTGTTCATCATCGGTGCCGGCGTGGCCGGCCTCGCCGCGATCGGCGCCGCCTCGGGCCTGGGCGCGATCGTGCGCGCCAACGACACGCGGCCGGAGGTGGCCGACCAGATCAAGTCGCTCGGCGGCGAGTTCGTTGCGGTGGAATATGCCGAGGAAGGCTCGGGCACGGGCGGCTACGCCAAGGTCATGAGCGAGGGCTTCCAGAAGGCTCAAGCTCAGGTGTTCGCAAGACAGGCGAAGGAAGTGGACGTGATCATCACCACGGCGCTGATCCCGGGCAAGCCCGCACCCAAGCTCATCTCCGCCGAGATGGTGCGCTCGATGCGTCCAGGCAGCGTGATCGTCGATCTCGCCGCGGAGCAGGGCGGCAACTGCGAGCTGACCGAGCCCGGACAGGCGGTGGTGAGGCACGGCGTCACGATCATCGGCTACACCGATCTCCCCAGCCGCCTCGCCCGGCAGTCGAGCACGCTCTACGCCACCAACCTCCTGCGCCTGACCGAGGAGCTGTGCAAAGCGAAGGACGGCCGGATCAACGTCAACATGGACGACGAGGTGATCCGCGGCACCACGGTGATCAAGGAAGGCAAGATCACCTGGCCGCCGCCCGCACCGAAGCTCTCCGCCGCGCCGCCAAAGCCCGCGGCGGCGAAGCCCGTGGTGCCAGAAAAAGAAAAGGGAAAGCATGGCAGCGCCCGGGCGCCCGCGTCGGCGCGAGCGACCGCAACGGTCTTTCTGATTGGAGCGATTCTTTTCTGGTTCGTCGGCGCGAACGCGCCCGCGGCGTTCCTCGGCCACTTCACCGTGTTCGTGCTCGCCTGCTTCGTCGGCTACATGGTGATCTGGAACGTGACGCCGGCCCTGCACACGCCGCTCATGAGCGTGACCAACGCGATCAGCAGCATCATTGCGATCGGCGCGCTCGTCCAGGTGGCCCCTCCGATGAATAGTTCTTTGGAAAGGCCAACGGGGTGGATCGTCGGGCTCGCCCTGGCGAGCATCGCTCTGGTCGGCATCAACATGTTCGGCGGCTTCGCCGTGACGCAGCGCATGCTGCAGATGTTCCGCAAGTAGGCCATGTCCGCGACGCTTCTGACGGTGTCGTACCTCGCGGCGACCATCCTGTTCATCCTGAGCCTGGGCGGCTTGTCCAGTCCCGAGACGGCGCGGCGAGGCAACCTCTACGGCATGATCGGGATGGCGATCGCGGTCCTCGCCACGGTCCTGGGGCCGCAGGTCACGCGCACCGCGTACCCGTGGATCGTCGGCGCAATGGCGGTCGGTGCAACGATCGGGCTCTACGCCGCGCGCGTGGTGAAGATGACGCAGATGCCCGAGCTGGTCGCGCTGATGCACAGCCTGGTCGGCCTCGCCGCGGTGCTGGTCGGCTTCGCGAACTACATCGACCCGGCGGCGAGCGCCGGCTTCCAGGGCGCCGAGAAGACCATCCACGAGCTCGAGATTTACATCGGTGCGCTCATCGGCGCGGTGACGCTTTCCGGCTCGCTCATCGCCTTCGGCAAGCTCTCGGCCAGGATCAGCGGCAGGCCGGTGCTGCTCCCCGGGCGCCACTGGGTCAACCTCGCCGGCCTCGCGGTGGTGATCTGGTGCGGCGGCTGGTTCATCGGCGCGCACTCGATCGAGGAGGGCCTGCAGCCGCTCGCGATCATGACGCTCATCGCGCTCCTCTTCGGCATCCACATGGTGATGGCGATCGGCGGCGCCGACATGCCGGTGGTGGTCTCGATGCTGAACAGCTACTCGGGATGGGCGGCGGCCGCCACCGGGTTCATGCTCAGCAACGACCTCCTCATCGTCACCGGGGCGCTGGTCGGCTCGAGCGGCGCGATCCTCTCCTACATCATGTGCCGGGCGATGAACCGCAACTTCATCAGCGTCATCGCCGGCGGGTTTGGAACCGGGGGCGGAGCACCCGCCGCCTCAGGCGCGGCACCGGCGGGCGAAGTCCACCCCATTTCTGCAAATGAAACGGCCGAGCTCCTGCGCGGCGCGAAGAACGTCATCATCGTCCCCGGCTACGGCATGGCCGTGGCGCAGGCGCAGCACGCCGTGTACGAGATCACCAAGCTGCTGCGGGAGAAAGGCGTCAACGTGCACTTCGGCATCCACCCGGTGGCGGGCCGCATGCCGGGCCACATGAACGTGCTGCTGGCGGAGGCGAAGGTGCCCTACGACATCGTGATGGAAATGGACGAGATCAACGGCGACTTCCAGGACACCGACGTCGCCATGGTGATCGGCGCGAACGATATCGTGAACCCCGCGGCGCAGGAGGATCCGGCGAGCCCCATCGCAGGCATGCCGGTGCTGGAGGTGTGGAAAGCGAGGAGCTCGATCGTCATGAAGCGCAGCATGGCCTCGGGCTACGCCGGCGTCGACAATCCGCTCTTCTACAAGGACAACAACCGGATGCTGTTCGGCGACGCGAAGAAAATGCTGGACGAGACGCTGGCGGCCCTCAAGGCCTGAGGCCAGTGACCCCGCTCAGGCGCGTGGCGCGCACGGCGCGCGAGTTCCTGTCCCGCAAGCTCGAGCCCGATGCGCTGAAGATCGGCGTGTCGGCGCGCCTGTTCCACCCGCAGCCCGACGCCAAGGGCATCCAGTCGAAGACCCTGCAGTACCTCGAGCAGTCGGTGGCGCATTGGGTGATGTCGCGCGACGTGCTGGTCTTCATGGTGCCGACGGTCGACAAGGACGGCCTGCTTCACCGCAGCGAGGTGCGCCTCGCCGATTACGCGCGCGTGCTCGATGGCCTGGTGCTGCAGGGCGGGGCCGACGTCAGCCCGTCCACCTATGGCGAGACCCCGCTCGCGCCGCAATGGGCGGGCGATCGCCTGCGCGACGTCTACGAGATCGAGCTGGTGCACGAGTTCGTCGAGGCGGGCAAGCCCGTGCTCGGCATCTGCCGCGGCGCCCAGCTCATCAACGTCGCGTTCGGCGGCACGCTCTACCAGGACATTCCCACCCAGCTCGCCGGATCGCAGGTGCACGTCACCGACGCCTACGAGAAGCACCGCCACGAGGTCCGCTTCGAGCCGGGCTCGGGCCTCGCGCGCCTGTACCGCGGCGTGCAGAAGCCGGTGGTCACCTCGATCCACCACCAGTCGATCAAGGCGCTCGGCCGCGGACTCGCGGTCGAGGCCTGGTCGGAGCCCGACGGCGTGGTCGAGGCGATCCGCGCGAGCGGCAAGGGCTATGTGCTCGCGGTGCAGTGGCACCCCGAGTTCCACCCTCCCCGAGATCCGACCATGCTCGACAGCGCGCCGATCCTCGAGGAGTTCCTGCACGCGGCGCGGGGCGAATGATGGAGGTCGAGTTCCTTCCCCGGCTGCCGCTCGCGTTCTCGCAGGCGGCCCTCTTCGGCGCCCTCGTGCTCGTGGGGCTCGCCGCCGGCGAGGCCTTGCGCCGCTACGCGGCGCTGCCGCGCATCACCGGCTATGTCCTTGCCGGCGCCGCGCTCGGGCCGCAGGCGCTCGGCCTGATCAGCGACAACATGCTGTTCGATCTGCGCACGCTGGTCGACCTTTCGGTCGGCCTGATCGTGTTCGAGCTCGGCTTTCGCCTCGACCTGAAATGGCTGCGCCTGAACCGCTGGCTGCTCGCGGCAGCGATCGCGGAGGCGCTGTTGTCGTTCGCGACCATCTTCGCGGTGCTCATCGGGTTCGACTTCCGGCCGGTGCTCGCGGCCATGGCCGCGGCCATCGGCACCGCCACCTCTCCGGCGGTGGTGATCCTGGTGGTGCACGACCTGCGGGCGCAGGGGCAGATCACCGAGCGGCTGCTCCTGTTCACGGCGGTGAACAGCGTGTTCGCCTACGTGCTGCTCACCCTGCTGCTGCCCTTCCTGCACCTGGAGCAACAGGCGAGCTGGCTGCAGGCGGTGCTGCATCCGCTGTATCTCTTGTGGGGGTCGCTGGTCGCGGGCTGGCTTGCCTGTATCCTGATGCTGCGCCTGGCCGCGTGGCTGGGCAAGAGCGAGGAGCGCCAGTTCATCCTCATGGTATCGATGGTGGTGGTGAGCGTCGGGGTCGCGCACGCGTTGAAGCTCTCGGTGAGCCTCGCGCTGATCACGCTCGGCGTCGCTGCGCGCAACCTCGACCGCGGCTATGCCGTGCTGCCGGTGCACTTCGGCCACGGCTCGCAGCTCTTCTTCGTCATCCTGTTCGTGCTGGTCGGCGCAAGCCTCGAGTTTTCGGCGTTCACCGTCGCCGCCGCGGCGCCGGTCGCCGCGTTCGTCCTGGTGCGCTTTCTGAGCAAGGGCGTCGCGCTGTACGCGTTCGGCCCGCTTTCGGGCATCCGCCCCAGCGGCGCCGGCTTGATCACGCTCGCGCTGGTGCCGCTCTCGGGCTCGGCGGTGGTGATGGTGCGCGACACCACGTCGCTTTATCCCTCGTTCGGGCGCGAGCTCGCCGCGGTGGTGCTCTCGGCGGTGGTGATCCTGGAGCTGGTCGGCCCGCTCGCGACGCAGTTCGCGCTGCGCCGCGCCGGCGAGGCGCATCCCGATGGATGAGCTCGCCGATGGATGAACTCTCCTTCGCCGCCTCGGCCGCCTTGAGCGTCGGCATCGAGCTCGAGCTGCAGCTGGTGCGGCCGCACGACCTCGATCTCTCGCGCGACGCGGCGGATCTGCTGCGGCGGCTGGAGAAGCGCAAGCTCCCGGGCGCGGTGAAGCCCGAGATCACCGAGAGCATGATCGAGCTGAACAGCTCGGTGCACACCGGCTGCCTGGCGCTGCTCGAGGAGCTGGAGACGCTGCGCAAGGCGGTGGTGCACGAGGCGGGCGTGCTCAACGTGCGCATCGCCGGCGGCGGCTCGCATCCGTTCCACGACTGGGCCGACCGCCGCATCTATCCGAACGAGCGCTTCATGCACGTGGTGGAGCGCTACGGCTACCTCGCCAAGCAATTCACCGTATTCGGCCAGCACATCCACATCGGCTGCCCGAGCGGCGACCAGGCCGTGTTCCTCACCCACCTGCTCACGCGCTATGTGCCGCATTTCATCGCGCTCTCGGCGGCCTCGCCCTTCTACCAGGGGGAGGATACCTCGTTCCAGTCCTCGCGCCTCACCGCGGTCAGCGCCTTCCCGCTCTCCGGACACATGCCGTTCGTGGCCGACTGGAGCGAGTTCCTGGAGTATTTCGCGCGCATGCAGGGGTTCGGCATCGCGGCGAGCATGAAGGACTTCTACTGGGACATCCGGCCGAAGCCCGAGTACGGGACGATCGAGATCCGGGTCTGCGACACGCCCCTCACCGTGCGCCGCGCGGGGCTGCTCGCGGCCTACGCCCAGGCGCTCGCCGCCTGGCACCTCGAAGAGCGCCCGCTGCAGCCCTCGCGCACCACGTACCTCGTCAACAGCCACAACCGCTTCGAGGCCTGCCGGTACGGTTTGCGGGGAACGATGATCGATCCTTACGCCAGCCTCAAAAAAGCCATCGGCGAGGACATCCTGGAGACGGCGGCGAGGATCGCCCCTTATGCCGCCCGCCTGGGCTGCGGCGGGCTGCTCGAGGAGCTCGCCGCGGGCGTGCGCGCCGGCGAGTCCGACGCGGCGTGGCTGCGCCGGCGCCACGCCGCGCGCGGCTCCCTCGCCGACGTGGTCCGCGACGCCTGCTCGCGCTGGGAGCAGAGCATGTGAACGCGCGGAATACACGGCCGGCGCGGACTGTTCTAGAATCGTCGTTAGGCTCGCCGGGGCATAAGAAGACACAGGGCGGGCGCCCACTGGATCACTCTCACCCAAGGCAGGAGGAGCAATGACTACCCAGCAACAGAAGCCGCAGGCTTCGCGCCGCAAGTTCCTGACCGGCGCGGCGGCCGCCGGCGGTGCCGCAACGCTTGGCTTCCCCATGATCGTCAAGGCCCAGGGGCCGATCTCGATGCGCTGGCAGAGCACTTGGCCGGCGAAGGACATCTTCCACGAGTACGCCACCGACTTCGCCAAGAAGGTGAACGACATGACCGGCGGCGACCTGCGGATCGAGGTGCTGCCCGCCGGCGCGGTGGTTCCGGCGTTCGGCCTGCTCGACGCGGTCACCAAGGGCACGCTCGACGGCGGCCACGGCGTTCTCGTGTACCACTACGGCAAGCAGAACGCGCTCGCGCTGTGGGGCTCGGGCCCGGCCTACGGCATGGACGCCAACATGCTGCTCTCCTGGCACAAGTACGGCGGCGGCAAGGAGTTGCTCAACAAGCTCTATGCCTCCATCGGCGCGAACGTGGTCTCGTTCCCCTACGGTCCCATGCCGACGCAGCCGTTTGGCTGGTTCAAGAAGCCGATCACCAAGGCCGAGGACATGAAGGGCATGAAATTCCGCACCGTCGGCATCTCGATCGACGTGTACACGGGCCTCGGCGCCGCCGTCAACGCGCTGCCCGGCGGCGAGATCGTCCCGGCGATCGACCGCGGCCTGCTCGACGGGGCCGAGTTCAACAACGCGACCTCCGACCGCATTCTCGGCTTCCCCGACGTGTCCAAGGTCTGCATGCTGCAGAGCTACCATCAGAACGCCGAGCAGTTCGAGATCATGTTCAACAAGGCCAAGTTCGATGCCCTGCCGGCGAAGATCAAGTCGATCATCGAGAACGCCGTGGAAGCCGCCTCGCAGGACATGTCCTGGAAGGCGATCGACCGCTACTCGAAGGACTACATCGAGCTGCAGACCAAGGACAAGGTGCGCTTCTACCGCACGCCGGACTCCATCCTGCAGCGCCAGCTCGAGACCTACGACGCGGCGGCGAAAAAGCGGGCCGACAACGCACTGTTCGTCGAAATCGAGAAGTCGCAGCGCGCGTTCGCCGAGCGCGCGGTACGCTGGGACCTCGACACCAACGTCAACCGCCGCATGGCCTACAACCACTACTTCGGCAAGCAGGCGGCCAAGCCCCAGGCGAAGAAGAGCTAGGCAACGGTAATAACTCACGTGCTCGCCTAACCAACCAGCCATCCGGCGCGAGCCGGGTGGCTGTTTTATTTCATGCAAAAAACACTTCTCTTCATCGACCGGGTCAGCACTTGGATCGGTCAGGCTTTTTCCTTCTTGATCCTGGTGCTTACGGCGCACGTGAGCTGGGAGGTTTTCTCGCGCTACGTGCTGGACAGCCCGCGCGCCTGGGCCTTCGACGCGATGATCATGCTGTACGGGACCCTTTTCATGATGGCGGGCGCCTATACGCTGTCGAAGAACGGCCACGTGCGCGGCGACGTGCTGTACGGCTTTTTCCCGCCGCGCACGCAGGCCGCGATCGATCTCACGCTGTACATCGTGTTCTTCATCCCCGGCGTTTTTGCGCTTACCTACGCCGGCTACTACTACGCCGCCGACAGCTGGCACATCCATGAGAGGTCGAACATCACCTCCGAAGGCCCGCCGATCTATCCGTTCAAGACGGTGATCCCGTTCGCCGGCGCGATCATCCTCGTGCAGGGCATCGTCGAGATCATCCGCTGCATCATCTGCCTGAAGCAGGGCTACTGGCCCTCGCGCGAGGAGGACGTCGAGGAAGTGGACGTCGAGAAGCTGAAGCAGGAGGTCGGCGTCAAGGACGAGGACATCGAGAAGCTCGACGTTTACGTCACCAAGGGCAAGGCGCCATGAAGATCCGGCGCGAGATGCTGTTCGGCTTCGGCATCATGGCGCTGATCGTGATCCCGGTGCTGGTGCTGACGCCGTGGGCGAATCTCTTCGACGCGCACCTCGACAAGGCGGACCTCGGGGTGCTCGGGCTTCTCATGCTGGCGCTGATCGTGGTCGCCATCATGCTCGGCTTCCCGACGGCGTTCACTCTCATGGGAATGGGCGTGTTCTTCGCCTGGCTCGCCTATCGCAGCGTCAACCCGGACACCGCGGTCAACCAGGTGCTGGATCTCTTCGTGCAGCGCACCTACGGCGTGATGTCGAACGACGTGCTGATCGCGATTCCGCTGTTCCTCTTCATGGGATATCTCGTCGAGCGCGCGCAACTCATCGATCGCCTATTCCGCAGCCTGCACCTCGCCACCGCTCGCGTGCCGGGCTCGCTTGCGGTGGCCACCATCGTGACCTGCGCAATATTCGCCACCGCCACCGGCATCGTCGGCGCGGTCGTGACCCTGATGGGCCTGCTCGCGTTTCCGGCCATGCTGAAAGCCGGCTACAACATCAAGGTTTCCGCCGGCGCGCTGACCGCCGGGGGCTGCCTCGGCATCCTCATCCCGCCCTCGGTACTGCTCATCGTCTACGGCGCGACCGCGGG
>Ga0070696_100001043_pt1 | contig 17906 bp, 17 predicted proteins | sample KBSK1253metaG_FD_65474 | JGI IMG/M metagenome (GOLD analysis project Ga0070696, IMG submission 65474) | Corn, switchgrass and miscanthus rhizosphere microbial communities from Kellogg Biological Station, Michigan, USA - KBS K1-25-3 metaG | ecosystem: Host-associated > Plants > Roots >... | reverse complement strand
CACGAAGCCGCCGAGCGATTCGCCACCGCTCACGGCGTCGCGGACGCGCCGCTCGAGCACCATCTCCGGTTTGAAGTCCCTGAGTTGCACGTGCCGAGCGGCCGTGTCGAAGAGCGCGCGCTCAGGGACGAGTCCCACGATCTCGCTCCACGTTGGCGAGACGCCACGGGCTTCGGCTTCCATCTTCACCGCGTCGAAGGCCCGAAACAGGGGCGTGCGTTCGGTGTCGACCAGGTTCATGGACACCTGCGCCTGACCGTCCACCTCGAGGCCCAGCCCCTTCACGTAGCGCAGCCCACCGGACGATCCGCGAACGGCCTTGGCGACTTCCTTGGCGACGGGGACGTTGGACGCGGCGCCGAGGTAGACGTTGTACGCGACGAGAAACGGACGCGCACCGATCGCGATCGCGCCCGCGGTGGGATGAATCCGTTGCGGTCCAAAGTCCGGCACGCGGCTGGGATTCTTGCCGATCTCGTCCCGAAGTCCTTCGAACTCACCGCGTCGAACGTCCGCGAGGTTCTCGCGGTCGGGGCGCGTGGCGGCCCGCTCGTACAGGAACACTGGAATCTCGAGCTCACGTCCCACCCGCTCGCCCAACGCACGCGCGAGGACGATACAATCTTCCATCGTGCTGCCCTCGAGGGGAACGAAGGGCACTACGTCGGTCGCGCCCATCCGCGGATGCTCGCCCTGATGTTTCGTCAGATCGATGTGCTCGCGGGCCGCCTTGATCCCCGCATACGCGGCGTCCACGGCGCTCTCGACGGGAACGACGAAGGTGATCACCGTGCGATTGTGCGACTGATCGGACGACACGTCGAACAGGTGCACTCCCTTCACCGCGGCGATGGCGTCACGAATCCGGGCGACGATCTCGGGTCGCCGGCCTTCGGAAAAGTTTGGGACACACTCTACGAGCTTCATGGGTGGGGGAATCTATTGAACTGCGGAATCGGAAATGGGAATGGGAATGGGCCCAGCGAAGGCTTCTCCCACGCGCCCATTCCCCCGCCCGCTCGCGGGCACCCGCCATTTCCTATTCCGCCGTTGCACTGCCCAGTTGGTCCAGCAGCCACGCATGCATTTTGGGATTGCCGCTGACGATCGCCCCATGACCAACCGACGCCGGCCGACCCTCGAGGTCCGTCACCACCCCGCCCGCCTCCCGGATCATGAGGATTCCGGCGGCGACGTCCCACGGCGCCAGACGATACTCCCAGAACGCGTCGTAACGGCCGCACGCGACGTCGCACAGGTCCAGCGCGGCGGAGCCGGCGCGACGCAGCCCCGCCACGTGCTGCATGATGCGCGGCAGGACGGCCATGTACGGTTCGATGCCCTCGCGATGCTTGAACGGAAACCCCGTCCCGAGGAGCGCGCGTGAGGGGTCGGCGATGTCGGAGACTCGAATTTCCTGACCATTGCGTCGCGCGCCGGAGCCGCGCACCGCGGTGAAAAGCTCCCCGCTCACGACATTGAGCACCGCGGCCGCGACCTGATCGCCATCGACCATCGCCGCGATCGAGACCGCGTACCAGGGGAAACCGTGGAGAAAGTTCGTCGTCCCGTCGAGCGGATCGGCGACGAAAGTGAGCGCTCCCGCGTCGGCTTTGGGCGATCCCTCTTCCGCGATGATCACCGCCTCGGGATGCCGGCCGACGATCACCTCGGTCAGGGTGCGCTCGGCGTCCCGGTCCACCGCGCTCACGAAGTCCGCCGGCCCTTTAACTTCCCATCGCACGTCGCTCAGCTTCGCCGCCGAGCTGCGAATCACGTCACCGGCCCGAACCGCGGCCGCGACGCAGGTGGCGAGCAGCGCGCGACCGTCGGGGTTTCGCGCGCTTGCCGGTCCTGGAGGAACACTCCTACCTTCACGTAATGTCACGAATTTTCAGCGGGATTCAGCCTTCGGGCGAGCTGCACATCGGCAACTACCTGGGGGCGGTGAAGAACTGGGTGCGTCTGCAACATGAACACCCGTCCATCATCTGCATCGTAGACTATCACGCGATCACGCAGCCGTTCCAGCCGGAGCAGCTTCGCGTGCGTCGCGGAGAGATGGCGCTCGGACTTCTCGCGGCCGGCATCGATCCGAATGTCGCCACCCTGTTCGTGCAGTCATCGGTGCCAGAACATACCGAGCTGGCCTGGGTCTTCAACTCGGTCGCGCCGCTGGGAGAGCTCGAACGGCAGACGCAGTTCAAGGAGAAATCGCAGCGACAGGAGAGCATCGTCGCGGGTATCCTCACCTATCCCGTTCTCCAGGCCGCGGACATCCTGTTGTATCACGCCGACCTCGTGCCCGTCGGCGAAGACCAGGTGCAACATCTCGAGCTCTCACGCGTGGTCGCGCGGCGCTGGAACGCGCAGTTCGGTGGCGGCGAAGACTATTTCGCGGAGCCCAAGCCGCTGCTCTCGCCGACGCCGCGCATCATGGGGCTCGACGGACAGGCCAAGATGTCGAAATCGCTCGGCAACACGGTGGGACTGCTGGAAACGCCGGAACAGATCTGGGCGAAATTGCGTCCCGCGGTGACAGATCCGAAACGAATCAAGCGCACCGATCCGGGGACCCCCGAAGTCTGCAACATCTTTCATCTGCACAAGGCGTTCAGTCCTCCCGCCACAGTCGAGCACGTTGCGGTGCAGTGCAGTACTGCCGGTTGGGGATGCATCGACTGTAAGCACGTCCTGCACGAAAACATTGTGAAGGAGGTCACACCGATTCAGGCGCGCGCCAAGGAACTGAAGGCGAATCCCAAATTGGTCGAGGAGGCCCTCGCCAGCGGGACGGACCGCTGCAGCACCATCGCGCGGCAAACGATGACCGTCGTTCGTGAGCGGATGGGGATCGATTAGGCATACCTTCTGCAATTCTCAGTTACTCGGAGGTGCCGAACGAATGCGGTATTTACGGTCCATCCTAGCGCGGTTTCGCGCATGGCAGCTAAGGCGGCGTTATGGGATACTTGCGGGACCGTCCCTGCTGCTTTCGTTCGGTCCTTCGATACATCGCGACGTGACGCCCACCGGCGTCCGGGTCTACAGCCTGTGCGGTGGATGCGGCGCGCGACTCCAGTGCAGCGCGACGCTGTGCGAGGAATGCGCGGGCTCGCAACGACTGGGAACGGGGAACAGGGAGCGGGGAAAAGGTTAACCCCAACTTCGGGAACAGATCAGGGGAACAGGAGAGGGGAACGGACTGGCATTCGTTCCCCTTTCGTTTCCCTCACGTTCCCCTCACCCGGGTCTCTTGATCCGTTCCCGCTTTTGCGGTTAAGCCGTTCCCCGTTCCCTGTTCCCCTTTCCCTCAAGCGCCGTCCCGCATACGATTTGCTCTGACATCCTCTGCCTTTTAGCGAGGAAGCCATGCAGCGCAGCGGCCCAGTCGGCCTCGTCACCCTTGTCTGTCTCACCTGCGGTAACGAGCACTTCTACGATCATTCCATTCCGCCGTCCGTGAAGTGCGAGAAGTGCGGCGGTACCGTTTTTAGACAGTTTGCCACCCCTACCGAGCCCGATGAGGCATCCGTCGCGACGCTCGAGGAGCAAGCGCGCAGCATTGCGCTGGACGACGACTCGCCGCAAACGGCGCCCGACGACGTCCGCGACCTCGACGCCAGATAGCGCAGGACGTCCTGGCGGGCGGGAGTAAGCCATCCTCCTCGCGCTCGCCGCCGCGTTCCCGGACATGTCGCAGCTCATGCACGAGCTGCGACTCGACCTCCTCCTCAAGCTCGCCCTCGCGGTGGTGCTCGGGGGCGCCATCGGCCTCGAGCGCGAGATCTCGGGAAAACCGGCCGGGCTCAGAACAAACATCCTGATCTGTGTCGGTGCCGCTCTGCTGACCGACGTGTCGGTCGCTCTCACCACGATTCCGGAGCGCGTCGGCGATCCCTCTCGCCTCGCGGCGCAGATCGTTTCCGGCATCGGATTCATCGGCGCGGGAACGATCATGCAGGCGCGCGGCACCGTGACGGGGCTGACGTCCGCCGCAACGATCTGGGTGGTCGCCGCGATCGGCATTACTGTAGGCGCGGGTTTGTATTTCGAGGCGGTGGGTGCCGGTGCGCTCGTCACCACGGTGCTGGCCGGCCTCGGTACGCTCGAGCATAGGCTGCGACGAGCTCGGCGCGTGCTCAGCTGTACGATCCGGGCAAAACCGGGGTTTCCGCCGAACGAGTTGGAGGCGATTCTCGGAGTCAGCGGCATCCGCATCCTTGGTCAGCGCATCTTCGACCACCCCGAAGACCGCGTCTTCGAGCTCAAGCTGTCGGGTCCCGCGCGGCAGTATGACATCGTGACGGAAAAGCTGCTGATTCACGAAGACATCTTCGGCGTCCACATTGACTGATCGCCCGACGCGCTCACAACGGCTGCTCGTCGTCGACCTCGCCGCGCGATCCAAGAATTGGGCGCTGACTCCCGCTGGGGAACGGCAGATCACCGAGACGACGCCCAACGGATGGCGCGTGCATCTGGTGCGCGCGCTCACGAGCTCCGATGGCGACGGTCCGCGCGAGCCGAGCCCGGAGTCGATGGATGCCATCCGCGAAGCCGAGGTGTACTTCGGCTTCGGCGTGCCCAAGCCGCTCTTCCTCGCGGGCAAGAAACTACGATGGGTGCATTCGGCGGCGGCCGGCGTGGGAAACGCGCTCTACCCGGAAATGCTGGCCAGCGACGTCATGCTCACGAATTCCGCCGGCGTGCACGCCATTCCGATCGCCGAGTACGTCGTTGCCGGCGTGCTGCATTTTTTCCGCGGCCTGGATGTGGCGGCCGAGCAGCAACGGGAAGCGCGCTGGGACAAGCAGTTTTTCGTGTCTGACGACACACCCGTGCGAGAGGTCGCCGGCGCGCGAGTGTTGATCGTGGGGGCGGGTGGAATCGGCGGACAGGTCGCGACCCGAATGCAGGCGCTTGGGGCGACGTGCATCGGCGTCCGGCGCCATCCGGAGCGGGGAGCGCCGCAAGGTTTCGAGCGGGTGGTCGGCCTGGACGGTCTCGACGCCGAGCTCCCCAGGGCGGACGTCGTCGTGCTCGCGGCGCCGCTCACGCGAGAGAGCAACGGCTTCTTCAGCGCGCAGCGGCTGAAGCAGCTCGGCAAAGGAGCCATCGTTGTGAACGTGGCGCGAGGCGCATTGGTCGACGAAAGCGCGTTGGCCGGCGCTCTGCGCAACGGGGATCTCCGCGGCGCGGTCCTCGATGTGTTCCGTGAGGAACCATTACCGTCGGACAGTCCGCTGTGGACGCTTCGCTCCGCTCTGCTCACACCGCATATTTCACCAGTCTCGCCGGGACGGTTTTGGCCCCGCGCGTTGGACCTCTTTTGCGACAATTGGCTGCGGTACGACCGTGGCGAGGCGCTCCGCAATCTCGTAGACAAACACGCTGGATACTGAAACAATGAGCTCCGAATGACACTCGCGATCCGAGGCGTCCTGGCGCCGGTCACGACACCGTTTGCGCAAAACGGCGAGCTCGATCGGGCAGCGTTCGAGCACAACGTGCGCGCCCACATCCAACAGGGGCTGAATGGCATCGTCGTGACCGGTTCGACGGGTGAAGCTCCGCTCCTCGACGCACATGAGCGCGAACGGCTGGTCGAGTGGGCGCGACCGCACATCTCGGGGGACCGGCTGCTGATAGCGGGGATAGGCGCGGAGTCCACTCGCACGACGCTGGACAACGCCGAACGAGCCGCCGAGCGCGGTGTTGACGCGGCGCTGGTCGTGGCGCCCCACTACTTCGGTCCCAACATGACCGACGCGGCGATCCGAGCGCACTACTTGCGCGTTGCGGACGAGTGCCCGGTTCCCGTGCTGCTGTACAACATTCCGAAGTACATGCATTTCAAGATCCCACCGTCGATCGTCGCCGAACTGGCGACGCATCAGAACGTTGTCGGGATCAAGGACAGCTCCGGTGATCGCGAGCTGTTGAATGGATACCTCCCTGCGCAGAGCGAGAAGTTCACGGTGATCACCGGCAGTGGGCAGCTATGGAAAACGGCGCTGGAGATGGGCGCGCGTGCCGGCATTCTCGCGGTGTCCCTGTTCGCGCCGTCGCTCAGCAAGGCGGTCGCGGACGCGGTTGCGCGTCGCGACGGGGCGGCGGCCGACGCACTGCAGCATCGACTTACGCCGCTCGCGAAGGAAATCGTGGGTGAGCTGGGGATCGCCGGCGTCAAAGCGGCACTCGACTGCGTCGGCCTGCGCGGCGGCCTGCCACGACCTCCATTGCTGCCTCTCGGGCGCGCGGAACTGGAGCGCGTCCGCCAGCTGCTGCGCGACGCGGAGCTCCCTGTCGCGGCGTGAGGGTGCTCCCTCAGGATGACCGATTAGCGCTCTTGCGAGACATTGCGGCGCGAGCGCGTCCCACCGGAGGTCCCGCGATCGCCGCGGCGCGGGAGTCCTGTGCCCGTGAGCTGCGGGAGCTCGGCTTCGACGTTCGAGAGCGGCCATTCTCGTTTTCGGCCTTTCCCGGAAAATTCGCGACGCCACTCCTTGGCGGCGCTGCGGCGCTGACCGTCGGCGTGGCGGGAGAATGGGGCGCGAGTGGCGCGCGCGTCGCCCCGTTCGTGCTTCTCGCCGCGAGCGCCGCGCTGCTGTTCGGCGCCGGCCGATGGCTCGCGCGTCGCGGCGTCCTGGAGGCACCCGTGCTGCGACAGCGAGGAGTGAATCTCGAGGCCGCGCATGCCGGGACTGTTCCTCGCGTCTGGCTCTGCGCCCATCTCGATTCCAAGTCGCAGCCCGTCCCGACGCTGCTTCGCAGCGCCGGCGTAGTGATGGCGGGTCTGGGCTACCTGCTCACTCTCGGGCTCGCGACCGCCGCGATCGCAGGCTGGCACTTGCATCGTTCGTACTGGACGATCGCCGCGCTCGTGACACTCGTCGGCGCGATTCCCGTAGTGCTCAGCATAGTCACCTGGCGATCACCCGGTGCGTTGGACAATGCGTCGGGGGTGGCCACGATCATGGCGGCGGCGCGCCAGGTGGGACGCGAGACCGCGGTCGGCGTGCTGATCACGGACGCTGAAGAATTGGGGCTCGCCGGCGCGCGCGCATGGGCAGCTGAACGGGGAGGAGGGGGCGGGGGTCCGGGAGATGAAGCTCTGCTGAACTGTGACGGTGTGGACGATTCCGGCGCCATTGTCGCCATGTACTCCGCTGCTCCTCCAGCGCGGTTGCTCCGCGCTCTCGCGCGAGCCACCGTCGGCACGGGCATCGCGCACGAGCGGACGCGGATGATTCCCGGCGTGCTCACGGACTCTGTGGCTTTCGCGGATCGTGGGCTGATGTCCGTTACGTTCAGCAGAGGAACGTGGCGCTCGTTGGCGCGCGTCCACACCCGACGCGACGATCTCGCGCATCTGCGTGGCACGGGCATCGCGGAGACGGCTACACTCATCGCGGCGACGGTGCGCGAAATGACAGGGGAGGAGAGGCGCTGATGGAAGTGATCCTGCTCGCGGTCATCATGTTGGTCTCGCTCTTCATGATTCCGCTCGGACTGCCGGGCACGTGGGTCATGCTCGCCGCCGGCGTGGGATACTCGCTGCTGGTGCCCAATAGCATCGGTATGATTGCCCTGATCGGCACGACCGCCCTCGCCGTCGTGGCGGAGGTATTCGAGTTCACGCTCGCCGGGAAATACGCGCGTAAATACGGTGGCTCTCGGCGCGCGAGTTGGGGCGCGATCATCGGTGGAACGATCGGCGCGATCGTCGGCTTCCCGGTCCCGATCATCGGCCCGATCATCGGCGCGTTCGCCGGAGCCTTCCTCGGCGCGCTCGTGTTCGAGTATTCCCGCGGAAGCGGCGCACAGACCGCGACCAAGGTGGCCACCGGTGCACTGATTGGACGAGTCGTGGCCTCGGCGCTCAAGGTGGCGATCGGGTTCGTGATCGCGGCCTGGCTCCTTGGGTCTGCGGCTCTCTGAGCAAGAAGAACAAGAGCTTAACCGCAGAGGGCGCAGAGGTTCGCGGAGGGCGCAGAGGAGGCGCTTTGTTTGTTGTGTGGCGAGTGAGAGTCTATCGCGCCACTTCAAACCCCCAAAGCTCCTAATGTTCTGCGAGACATCCGCGTCCTCTGCGTCCTCCGCGGTTCAAGCTGTTGTCGTTTTCTCTGTGTCTTCTGTGTCCTCAGTGTCCTCCGTGGTAATGCTCTCTGTTGTGCGTCTCGGTCGTTAGTTGACTCTCACTTGCCAGAAGGTAGATTCGATCAACGCCCCGAGCGATTGCCGGGGCGCATTTTTTTTGCCCGGTCCACAACTGATCCTGCGCAGAAATGTTCGGTGATTCGCGGCGAACTGTCGTCGTTGTCGGCGCCCAATGGGGCGACGAGGGCAAGGGCAAACTCGTGGACGTCCTCGCCGAGCGTGCCGCGTGGGTCGTGCGGTATCAGGGCGGCGCGAACGCCGGCCATACCGTCGATCTGGGAAAGAAGCACTTCGTGCTGCACCAGATTCCGAGCGGCATTCTGCATTCGGGGGTGCGCTGCGCCATCGGCAACGGAGTCGTCCTCGATCCAGACACGCTGTTCAAGGAAATCGACGGCCTCGTGAAGGATGGCATCGACGTCGAAGGACGCCTGTACGTCAGCGAGCGCGCGCATCTCGTTCTGCCGTATCACAAGCTCGTGGACGGCGAAAGCTCCGCGAGCAAAGAGATCGGCACCACGGGACGGGGCATCGGACCGGCGTACGAGGACAAAGTGGCGCGCCGCGGTGTCCGCGTTCTCGATCTCCGCAATCGCGAGCGTCTGCAGAAGCTCGTGACGCAGGGAATCGAGCACGCCAACGCGCAGCTCACGCGCTTTGGCAGCAAGAAGCGCGTCGCCGTCGACGAAACCCTGAATCTTCTCGAGTCGCTGGCAAAGCGGCTGTTGCCGCTCGCCGACGACGTCGGATTGATGATCCACCGCGCGATGAAGAGCGGGGCCGCCGTGCTGCTCGAGGGCGCACAGGGCTCGATGCTCGACGTCGACCATGGCACGTATCCGTACGTCACGTCCAGTAACACGACCGCGGGCGGTGCCGCGGTCGGCGCCGGGATCGCTCCGAGGGCACTGGACGCGGTGCTCGGCGTGGTCAAGGCGTATACGACGCGCGTCGGCGGAGGACCCCTCCCGACGGAGATGGACGCGAAGCTCGCGGAAGAAACGCGCAAGCTCGGCAACGAGTTCGGCGCGACGACTGGCCGGCCGCGCCGCTGCGGCTGGTTTGACGCCGTCGTGGTGCGGTATGCCGCGCGCATCAATGGCCTCACGGACCTCGCGGTGACCAAGCTCGACGTGCTGGACACCTTCGATCGCATCGCGCTATGCGAAGGCTATGAATTCGAGGGCGCGTTGCACAAGGAGTTCCCGGCGGACCTCACCACGCTGGACCGCGTGGTGCCCAAGTACGAGTGGATGCCAGGTTGGAAACGCTCGACGGGAGACGCTCGCCGGATCGAGGATCTTCCGGCAGCGGCGCGTCGGTACCTGGACCGCATGCACGAGATGGTGGAGACTCCGATCACGTACGTGAGTGTCGGAACACGGCGTGACCAAATCATCGGAATGTGATCTGCTGATCGTGGGTGGCGGCCCTTGTGGGATCGCGGCCGCCATCAGCGCTCAACGTGCGGGGCTGACGCCGCTGGTGCTCGAGGCCCAGGTCATCTGCAGCACGATTGCGCAGTACCCGACGTACGTGCAGTTCTTCTCCACGGCGGAGAAGCTGTCGCTCGGGGGCGTTCCCTTCGTCGTTGCCACCGAAAAGCCAACGCGTCGCGACGGGCTGGCGTACTACCGCACGATCGTGCGGCATTTCAAAGTGCCCGTGCGGCAGTACGAGCGCGTGCTCCGCGTCGACGGGGATCCGGGCGGACCCTTCACGGTGCATTCCCGCACGTCGGGCGGCGCCGACCGTCAGACGCAGGCCCGTGCCGTCGTGGTCGCCACCGGCTACTTCGGCTCGCCGAACAGGATCGGTGTTCCCGGTGAGGACCTGCCGCATGTGCGGCACGTCTACCGCGAAGGTCACGAGGCGTTTCTCCAGCCGGCGGTCGTCGTCGGCGGCGGCAACTCTGCGGCGGAGGCCGCCCTGGACCTCTGGCGTTCCGGCGCGAACGTCACGCTGGTGCATTTCGGCCCGGATTTCGACAAGAAGATCAAACCGTGGGTGCGACCGGATTTCGAGAATCGGGTGAAGGAAGGCGCCATTGCCGTGCGCTGGAACTCTCGCGTCACCAAGATCGAGCCCGACACCGTGTCGATTCTCACCGATGAAAAGATCGACCGGCTCGACGCCAGTCTCGTGTACCTCATGACCGGATTCGCCCCGGACCTCGAGCTCCTTCGGCAAATCGGCGTGCCGATCGACGAACGAACGGGGATCCCCCGCCACGATCCAAGCACACTGGAAACGTCAGTCGCCGGAATCTTCATCGCCGGGGTCGTCGTCGCAGGATACGACGCCAACAAGGTCTTCATCGAGAACGGCCGGTACCACGGCGACAAGATCGTAGCGCGTATCGTCGGGACTCGCGCGCCTCCAGAGCCGAAGTTGAGCGCAGAGTTGGATACGTAGTTGGTGGTGGGTGGTGGGTGGTGGGTGGTAGGGACGATACCTTTCCCTACCACCTATCACCTACCACCTATCACCTCCCACCTACGACCTACCACCTTGTCGCCCTCCCCCGACGTTTTCGAAAAACTCGTGTCTCTCTGTAAGCGACGCGGATTCATCTTTCAGTCGTCCGAGATCTATGGTGGCGCGGCGTCTGTCTGGGACTATGGTCCTCTGGGGGTCGAACTCAAGCGCAACGTGCAGGACCGCTGGTGGCGGGACATGGTCCGCCTGCGCGACGACATCGAAGGCCTCGACTCCGCCATCTTGATGCATCCCAAGGTGTGGGAAGCGAGCGGCCACGTCAGCGGCTTCGTCGACCCGCTCGTGGAATGCAAGAATTGCAAGCGACGCTTCCGCGCCGACGATCCCGCCTTGAAAGGCGCCCCTGGCACACCCCAAGCCCAGTGTCCCTCGTGTGGCATGAAGGGCACGATCGGCGAGGCGCGTCAGTTCAACCTGATGTTCAAGACGTTCATGGGACCCGTGGAAGACACGGCCGCCATCGTCTATCTGCGCCCCGAGACGGCGCAGGGTACCTACGTCAACTTCCTGAACGTGCAGCAGGCGACGCGTCAGCGCGTTCCGTTCGGGATCGCGCAGATCGGCAAGGCGTTTCGAAACGAGATCACCCCCGGCAACTTCATCTTCCGCACACGCGAGTTCGAGCAGATGGAGATGCAGTTCTTCGTCGAACCGGGCTCCGACATGGAGTGGTTCGAGAAGTGGCGCGCCTGGCGCATGGAATGGCACGAGGGACTGGGACTCTCTACTGACCGGCTGCGCTACTACGACCAGAAAAAAGAGGAGCTCGCGCACTACGCGCGCGCGGCCACGGACATCCATTTCGACTTCGGCGGCTCCCTCGGATTCGCGGAGATCGAGGGCGTCCACAACCGCGGCGATTTCGACCTCACGCAGCACCAGACATTCTCGGGGAAGAAGCTCGAGTACGTCGATCAGGCCAACAACAAACGGTACATCCCGTACATCGTCGAGACGGCGTGCGGTCCGAATCGCACGCTGCTCGCGCTGCTGGTGAACGGCTATCAAGAGGAGAAGGTCGAGGGCGAGGAGGAGGGACGCACCGTCATCAAGCTCCAGCCAGCGCTCGCGCCTATCAAAGCCGGCGTCTTCCCGCTCGTCAAGAAAGACGGAATGCCGGAGTTCGCGACCAAGCTCGCTGACGACCTGCGGAAGCGCTTTCCGGTCTTTTACGACGAGTCCGGCGCCATCGGACGGCGGTATCGCCGGCAGGATGAGGTCGGGACTCCATTTTGCGTGACTATTGACGGACAGACGCTGCAAGATTCTACTGTCACCATCCGTGACAGGGATACCCTGAAGCAAGACCGCGTCGCAGCCGACAAGGTCGCGGGGTGGATTTCGCAGCGCATCGATGGCGTCAACAGCTAGTCTTACGCTCGACCGTCTTCGACAAGATGGTCAGAGGTTCATGGAAGAGCTCACGCGCGAGTACTACCTCTCCGGCGCGGGGCTCAAGCCGACGGCCGAGCTGCAGCCGTTGTACAAGAAGTACAGCGCGATCCTCAGCGAAGACTCTCTGGCGCTGGCGCTCGAAGCATTCAAGGCGGCGACCCCCGGATCGGAGGAGCACCGCCAAGCGCGGATTCTGCTCGAATGGCTCGCGGATTCGCAGAGCGGGCGCGAGCTGGCTCCGCTCGACGAGCGCGAGATCGCCTGGGAGACGTCGGCGATGGTCACGCTGGCCGACGGCACGAAGCTCCAGTTCGAGCGCACCCCCATCGAAATCGCCAACTCCGACGATCGCGCATGGCGATTGGCGATCGAAAAGGCGCGCGCCACACTGATCGAGGCGGACCTGGCGCCGCTCAGACGCGAGCGTTTTCAACGTGAGCGCGACATCATCGAGCGGCTGGGGCTCGCGAAGGACTACAACTCGACGTGGGAGCTTCTCAGTGGCATCTCGCTCGCCGATCTGCGTGCCCAGTGCGAGCGGTTCCTGATCGACACACAGGCCGCATGGGACGAGACATATCCCGAGTTCGTGAAGCGCGTGCTCAAGATCGATCCGAAGGTGGCGACTCGATCGGACGCGCTGGCGCTCTTTCGCGCCCGGGAGTTCGACGCGGCGTTTCCGGGTTCGACCATGGAATCGCAGGTCCAGCGGCAAGTCCGCGACATGGGCGTCGACCCGATCGCTGGCGGGCGGATTCGTCTGGACACGGCCGAGCGCGAGGGCAAACGGTCGAGGGCGTTCTGCGCTCCGGTTCGCGTCCCCGAAGAGGTCTACCTGGTTTTACGTCCACACGGCGGCCAGACCGACTGGAGCACTTTTCTGCACGAGTTGGGACATGCGCTCCACTTTGCCTACGCGCGTCCCGACTACCCGTTCGAGTATCGCTGGCTGGGCGACAACTCGGTCACCGAGTCGTATGCCATGCTGTTCGACCATCACATGGACGACGCGGGCTGGTTGCGCAGGTACACGGAGCTCGGAGAATCCAATCTGCGCAACTTCCTGCGGTCGGCCGGCTTCGAAGAGCTGCATTACATCCGCCGGTACTGCGCAAAGTTGATCTACGAGACACATCTCTACGGCGGCGACGTGCGCTGGGAATCGCTCCCCGACCTCTACGTTCAGCTGCTCACGAAAGCGACGAATTTCCAATACTCGCGATCCGAAGCGTTCGTCGACGTGGATCCGCACTATTACTCCGCGCGTTACCTGCGCGCGTGGCAGCTTCAGTCGTTGCTCTGCGAGACGCTCACGCAGCGGTACGACGAGGACTGGTGGCGCAATCCACGCGCGGGCCCGTGGCTCGTCCAGTCCCTGTTCAGCGAGGGTCAACGCGAGCTGGCGCACGAACAGGCGAAACGCATTTCGGGACGCGACATGTCGTTTGCCCCGCTCGTGCGTGGGATCGAAAAGCTGCTGAGCTGAGCTCAGGTCAGGGGCGCACCGCCTCCATCTCGATCCCACCCTGTCGGATGATGAACTTCTTCGCCCTGTCATTCTCGAGCGCGAAGGTGATCCGGACGCTGCGGTCGAAATCCGCCCCGAACGCGTTGTTTCCGTAGGGAATGAGCTCGATCTCGCCTTGCCCTTCGACGCGCATCATGACGCGCCCATTGGCGTTCGTGACGTGCACCGTCGCCTTTTCCGCGCTCGGCAGCGTGAGGGAGTAGTCGCCTACATATCTGTTTCTGTCGGCGTCGCTCAAGGTGACGCGCGGTTGAGTCATCCCTTCCAGCGGCAGACCGAAGACGACCCGCGCGAGATTCCCCGCTATGAGTCCCACGGGCGCGGGGGTCGAGTTCGCGAGCACCACAACGGTGAGTGAGTCCGAAGGGTAGTAGGCCAGCTCGCTCTGGAAGCCGTGAATGCCTCCGCTGTGGGAGATGCGACGGTGCCCCGAGAGTGAATCGGTCGCGAGCCCGAACCCATACCGGGGCTTCACGGCGGCGCCCAGCGGAGTGGTCATCTGGGTGAACGAGGGGCGACTCACGAGCCCGCCGACCTGGAGCGCCTGATTCCATTTCACCAGATCTCCGACGGTGGAGCAAAGCGCGCCCGCGGAGTACGGTTGGGTCATGCTCAGGTATTCCGCGTTCACCAGCTGCTTGCCTCGGCGCTCATATCCCAAAGCGCGGTGTTTGATGAGCGGCTGAGTGTAGCAATACATCGTCGACGCGAGCCCGAGCGGCTTGAAGAACTGCTCCTGTAGGTATTTCGGGTATGGCTGCCCCGTGACTTTGTCGAGAATCATTCCGAGCAGGACGTATCCGGTGTTGTCGTATCGCCAGTTGGACCCCGGCGCAAAGTTCATCGTATCGCTGACGGTGAATGCCAAGAGGGAATCCGGCAGCATGTCCTCACGCCAGCGCCGCTGCCATTTCGGGCCAACGTCGGTGTAGCTCGGGATCCCGGACGTGTGATTGAGCAGTTGCCGCAACGTCACTTTGCGCCACGCGGCCGGCATGTTGGGCAGCATCGCGCCGAGTGTGTCGTCGAGGGAGAGCCGCCCCTTGTCGACCAGTTGCATGATCGCGGCCGACGTGAACTGCTTGGTGACGGAGCCGATCCGAAAGACAGACGCCGGCGTCACCGGAACGTCGTTCTCCACGTCGGCGTAGCCGTAGCCACGCATCGCGATCGTGTCCCGTCCTTTGACGACCGCGATGGCCAGCCCCGCGATCGGCGTACTCGCGACGTCGGCGGCGACCAGTGAATCGATCCGCGCCCGCTCGCGCGCGTACGTCGGCGCTTGCGCGGCTACGACGACCGGAAGGAGCGAAAGGGCAATGGAGTGAAGACGCATGGGGGTTGGCGGATGTTAGACTCGAAGCAAGTACGATTCTCAGGAACTTTGGACTTAGCGGCTTTGGTCGCAAGCATTCACCAGGACAACACAATGGCTCGTCCACTGGCGGTCGTGACGGGCGCCTCGCGCGGCATCGGTCGCGCCATCGCGCTGCGTCTCGCCGAAACTCACGACATTCTCGCGATCGCGCGCAGCAAGGCCGGGCTCGAACGGCTCTCGGCCGAAGTGCGCACGCTCGGCAGCGCGTGCCGGATGGCGCCGATCGATCTGCGAGACCCCAAAGCCGTGTCCACCGCGCTCGATGGCGTCGAGGCCCAGGTGCTCGTGAACAACGCGGGCATCGGTCCGATCAAGCCGATGATGGAGCTCACGTCGGAGGAATGGCACGCCATGGTCGACGTGAACTTCAATGCGCTGTATCACGTCACGCGCGCGGTGCTGCCCGCGATGATCGCGCGAAAGAGCGGTCATGTCGTCATCATCGGCTCGATTTCCGGACGCAGCTCGTTCGTCGGCGGTACCTGTTACGCCGGGACCAAGCATGCGGCGATGGCGTTCGCGGAGTGCCTCATGCTCGAAGTACGGGAGCATGCGGTAAAAGTGTCGATCGTGAATCCCGGCTCCGTGGCGACCGAGTTCTCCCAGAAGACGGATCCATCGTGGATGCTCAGCCCCGAGGAGGTCGCCGAAAGCGTGGCGCATGTGATTGACACCCCGCCGGATGTGCTGGTGCACCGACTTGAGATTCGGGCTCTGACGCCGAAGAAATAGTTCTCGGCCGGGCCGCGTGAACGCGGCCCGGGTGCGTTGAGCTGCGCGTGAATCTGCTGTGGCACGCTCGCTCCCCTTCGGGTCTCGGCGCCGCTTCGCGGCGGTGGGCGCCTTCGGCGCGCCAACATTCACGTCTAGCTCTCCGGGCTGAGCAATCTTAGCTTCTTCCATCGTGAGCACGCCGCTCGCCCCGAATGCGACAGGCATGAATCGCCCCGAACGGGCGCGAACGATCGCCCTCGAATCTCCTTCCTTGGTAGGCGACGTCGGCCTCAGGGAGCTGATGGCCGTGCGCGAGATCGCGCAGGCGTTCCTCACCGCTCCACGCGCCGCCGGCGTGTATCAGTTGGCCCTCGATCGCGTCAGTCCGCTCGTCGGCGCAACGTTCGCTTGCGTCTACCTGATCGACGGTACGTCCGACGTCATGCGCCTGACCGCCGAGTACAATTGGCCGGAACGCTACGCAAAGTTCCTCGGCGACATGCGCGTCAGGGTAGGCGCCGGTCCCAGCGGACAAGCCGCTGCCAACCGACGCATCATCGAAGTCCCCGACGTCTTCGCGGACGCATCGCTCCAGGACTGGTGGGAAGTGGCCACGGAGCTTGGCTTCCGTTCGTTGGTTGCGCTTCCGCTGCAAGCGGCGGATGCCGTGCTGGGAGCGATCACCTTCTACTTCGCTTCGTCCGGTGCGATTCCCGTCGAGGCGCGGGGCCTGCTCCGCGTGGTCGCGGACCAGATGTCGGCTACCGCCGAGAAGGCGCGGCTGATCGACAACCTGCAGCGCTCGAACGCCGCGCTGAAAACGACGAATGTCGAGCTCGAGAAGCAGTACGCCGCGCTGCTCGAGGCGCGGAGGTTACAGGACGAATTCCTCTCCAACGTGTCGCACGAGCTGCGGACCCCCCTCACCGCGGTCATGGGCTACCTGTCGCTCATGGAGGAGGGTCTCGCGGGACCGGTCACCGCCGAGCAGCAGAACACGCTGACCCAGGTGAAGTCATCCAGCGAACGGCTGCTCGAGATGATCGGCGACCTGCTCGAGCTCACGTCGCTCAAACGCGGCGAGCTGGCCGTGAATCTCACCGAGTTCGACCCGCGCGAGGCATTGAAGGAGGCGTTGCATTCGGCGACCGGCAGGCGGGAAGGGGTCGCCCTCGTTGTCGACGAGGCACCCGCGTCGCTTCCGATCATGCACAGCGACCGGCGCAAGGTGTCGCGTCTGCTGGCCGTCATATTGGGCAACGCCTTCAAGTTCACGCCGCAGGGTGAGGTACGCGTCTCGGTACAGGCGCGTGATGGCTGCGCCGTCTATCGCATCGCCGACACCGGGGTCGGCATCTCCGACGCTGCGCAGCGGTTTGTTTTCGACGAATTCCGCCAGGAAGACGGGTCCGCCACGCGAAAGTACGGGGGCTCCGGTCTCGGGCTCGCCATCGCGCGCCGTCTCGCGCAATTGCTGGGAGGCGACATCAGCTTGTCGTCAGAGCGGGGGAAGGGCTCTACCTTTCAGGTGGAGCTTCCCCTGAAACTGACGAAATAGCGATATGGCTGCCTCACAAAGCACGTTGCAGGAATACCGCACCTCGGTGGCGAGCGACGAAGTGCTGGCGCGCGCGAAGCGCTTTTTCTCGCAGCGGAATCCGTTGTACGCCACCTTCCTCGACAAAGAGGGACCCGGGTACGCGACCTTTCGCGGGCAGGGCGGCGAGGAGATCGTGATCGCCGCAACGCAAAAGGACGGCGCCACGCTCGTGACGGCTTCCACGTATCTGTTCGACATGCAAATCGCCCGGTTTTTCGCGACCCTTCCGCAGGCGGCGAGCGCGTGAGTGCTCCAGCCCCTTTTGTCACGCAGCTGCGCTCGAATCCGCGCACGCTGGAGCTTGCGAAGCCGGGCGAAGGGACCATCACGTTGCGCGTCGAGGCATCGGACATCTGGACGACGATACGCGTGACTGTCCAAGCCGAGACGAGCGTGGCGGAACTGACGCAGCGCGTGGTCGCGCACCTTTTCCCGAATGGGCATCCCGACGAGTTCGTCCTCAAGTTCCGAGGATGGGAAGTGCTCGATGAGCGCGCCTCCGTGAAGGAAGCAGGACTCGTGGACGGCTCGATTCTCCTGCTGGCGTATCGACGCCGGCGGCCCGTGAGGTAGTGTCATCCTGAGCCCTTCGCTTTGTCATTCTGAGCGAAGCGAAGAATCTCGCTTTT
>Ga0070696_100001042_pt1 | contig 17908 bp, 8 predicted proteins | sample KBSK1253metaG_FD_65474 | JGI IMG/M metagenome (GOLD analysis project Ga0070696, IMG submission 65474) | Corn, switchgrass and miscanthus rhizosphere microbial communities from Kellogg Biological Station, Michigan, USA - KBS K1-25-3 metaG | ecosystem: Host-associated > Plants > Roots >... | reverse complement strand
CGATTTGATGCCCCTGGACGCGAAGATCCTTGGGTTCTCGAATCGCTGGTACATGGCCGCAATGCAGGCGGCGGACCGCTTCATGCTTGCACCCTCAATTCAGATCCGCATTGTCACTCCGCCTTGCTTTGTCGCGACAAAGCTGGAGGCTTTCAAAGGCAGGGGTGACGGAGATTACTTCAACAGCCGTGACCTGGAAGACATCACTCCGTCGTCGATGGTCGGCCAACTCTAGTTGATGAGCTACGAACGGCACCAGATGATCTCAAGGCTCACGTAGCCGCGGAGATCAAGAAACTACTGCAAGATCAGCGCTTCATCGATGCCGTGCCGGGTTACGTTTTACCTGACGCCATCAGCCAGGAACGGATTGGCGTTCTATTGCGCCGGTTGGAGGACCTTTCGCGGTGCTAGATTTATCTCCGGTCGATGATGTGCCTGACATTGCATAGATCCTGTCCGCTCCTGGGACGCCCCATTCCGCAGTCGAACACTGCACACCTCCGCCCAAAGAGCTTTCTGGTTTATAATTCAATCAGTTACCTTACATTTTGGGATGGCACCGCGCGTGCCACCTGTGGAGGAGGACCCAATGGATATTCCACGTAAAGATGCGGGGCGGAAGCGTTTGATCCGCCGCATCGTCTACATCACGATCGTAGTTATTGCAGTACCGCTCATTACGTGGGCGCTTTCCCGGCTGAAACCCGCGGCACCCAGCGTCGAGATGGCTACGCTCTGGCCCGACACGGTCAAACGCGGCCCGCTGAAAGTGGAAAGGCGCGGCCTGGGCACGCTGGCCCCCGAAGAGATCCTGTTCATCCCCGCCACAACCGACGGGCGCGTCGAGAAGCGCCTGGTGCAGCAGGGCGACCGGGTCAAACCGGAGACCGTACTGTTCGTTTTGACTAATCCGGAACTGGAAAATCAGATGGTGGATGCCGAATATCAGGCCAAGACGGCGGAAGCCACTTATGACGATCTGAAAGTACAGCTCCAGAGCAAGGGACTCGATCAGAAGGCAGCCGCCGCCACGGTCAATTCCGACTATAAGCAGGCGCAGCTCAAAGCCGATCGCGATCGGGAGCTGGCGAAGGAAGGGCTGATTCCCGATCTGGATGAAAAGCTCTCAACCGTAAAAGCCGAGGAACTGTCCCAGCGGACGAAACTCGAGGCGCAGCGGCTGGCCATCGCCGACGAAGCCGTCAAGGCGCAGCTCGCGGCGCAGAGAGCGAAAATCGACCAGCTCCGCGCCATGTTCATGCTGAAAAAGAGCCAGGTGGAAGCCCTCAAAATTCGCGCCGGCATCGACGGCATCATCACGGAATTGCTGGTTCAGGTAGGGCAGCGCGTGCCCGCCGGTACGGCTTTGGCGAAAGCCACGCAACCCTGGAGGCTGAAGGCCGAGCTGAAGATCGCGGAAACGCAGGCCAAGGACATTCTGCTGGGCCAGGACGCGCAGATCGATACGCGGAATGGTTTCATCCCCGGGAAAGTGATCCGCATCGATCCTTCGGTGATTAACGGCACGCGAACGGTGGATGTCCGGCTGATCGGCGCGCTGCCGTCGGGCGCGGTTCCCGACCTGAGCGTGGACGGCACCATCGAGATTGAAAATCTGAAGGATGTGGTTTACGTCGGCCGCCCCGTTTTTGGCCAGCCGAACAGCACCGTCACATTGTTCAAGGTCGATCCGGATGGAAAAGGCGCCGAGCGCACGACTGTAAAGCTGGGACGCACTTCGGTGAATACGATCGAAGTGTTGGATGGATTAAAGGTTGGAGATCGAGTCATTCTGTCGGACATGCAGGCCTGGGACGGGCATAACCGCATCCGGCTGAACTGACATTAGGAGAAAAAATGGCGAACGGATCTACTTCGCTCATACACCTTGACGGCGTGACCAAGGTATTTGTCACCGACGAAGTCGAAACGCATGCGCTCGCGGGCATTCAGCTCGAGATCAAGAAAGGCGAGTACATTTCGATCTCCGGGCCTTCGGGCTGCGGGAAATCGACGCTGCTGGCCATTCTGGGATTGCTCGATACGGCTTCGGGCGGGAACTACACTCTAAACGGCAAGCCGGTGAGCGGCCTCAAAATGCAGGAGCGCGCGCGCATCCGCAACCGCGAGATCGGTTTCATCTTTCAGGCATTCAACCTGATTGGCGATCTCACGGTCTACGAGAACGTCGAGCTGCCGTTGACGTACCGGGGTACGCCATCCGCGGAGCGCAAGCGGCTGGTGCATGAAGCGCTCGAAAAGGTCGGCATGTCGCATCGCGTCAAGCACTATCCTTCACAGCTATCGGGCGGTCAGCAGCAGCGCGTGGCCGTGGCTCGCGCCCTGGTCGGCGCGCCTTCGGTGCTGCTGGCGGATGAGCCGACCGGCAACCTGGATTCAGCCAACGGCGAAGCCGTCATGGAGCTGCTGCGTGAACTGCACCGCAACGGCGCCACTATCGTCATGGTGACGCACGATCCGCGATACGCGCGATTTGCCGACCGCAGCATTCATCTGTTCGACGGGCGCATCGTCGAAGAGCGCATGGAAACGGTAGTCTGAGCGGCAGCGGCTTTCTGAACATCTGATGATTCCGGAGTGCCGCACCACACCGGATACGTGTGCCCGAGGAGGACTCGCATGGAGATTTTTTGGAAGGATATCCGTTACACCCTTCGGATCCTTCGCAGCCACTTGGGGTTCACGACTGTCGCGGTCATTGCGCTGGCGCTCGGGATCGGTGCTAATACCGCCATATTCAGCGTAGTTAACGGCGTGCTGCTGCGTCCCCTGCCCATCGCGGACCCGGATCGCGTGGTCGTGGTTCACGAGCGTTTTACGGTGATCGGGCTGCCATCGATAGGCGTGTCCGCGCCTGATTTCGTCGATATCGGCGCGCTCAAGGATGTTTTTGAAAGCACGGCGGTAGTGTCGGGCGACAACTACAACCTGACTGGCGCCGACAAGCCCGAGCGGCTGAACGGCGTCACCGTCACTTCCGAATTTTTCCAGCTTCTTGGCGTCAAACCCATCCTGGGCCGGTGGTTGCTGCCGGAAGAGGACAAGCCCGGCGCGAACCGCTCCATCGTGCTCGCCCACGGAGTGTGGAAACGGCTGTTCGCATCCGATCCCAACATCATCGGGAAACAGGTTTCACTGAATGGGCAGAATTTTGCTGTCGTCGGCGTCATGCCCGCGTCATTTATCGTTCCGTTCGCCAGGACCGATCTCTGGACGCCGCTCGCTCTGACGCAATCGCAGATGGACCCGGTCGCCGAGCGCGGGCATCAGTGGCTGTTCATGCTAGCGCGCCTGAAGCCGGGAGTTTCGGTCGAGAAAGGGCAATCGGCCCTGAATATTCTGGCTAAGCGAAACGCGGAAAAATACCCAAACAATTTTCCGGCGCAGATCGGCTGGGGAATCTTCATTACGCCGATTCTTCAGGACATCGTGGGTAACACGGAGCGGGCGCTGGCGGTGCTGCTGGCAGCGGTTGGGCTGGTGCTGCTGATTGCGTGCGCGAATGTTGCCAACCTGATGCTGGCGCGTGCCTCGTCGCGCTACCGCGAGATCGCGATCCGTACGGCGCTGGGGGCAGGCCGGATGCGAATCATCCGGCAGTTGCTCACCGAATGCGTGATTCTGGCGCTGATCGGCGGCGGCCTGGGCCTGCTGTTTGCGGTCTGGGGCGTAGACGCGCTGCGTAGGCTCGGACCGGCGAATCTGCCGCGTCTGGCCGATATCACGATCGACGGCTGGGTACTGGGATTCACGTTCGCGGTGTCTTGCGTGGCTGGACTTCTGTTCGGGCTTGCACCCGCTTTGCAATCGGCGCGCAGCAACGTGCACGAGTCGCTGAAAGAAGGCGGCCGCGGCGGCGCGACTGCGGGAACGCACCGGCAGCGTATTCGCGGTCTGCTGGTGGTCTCCGAAGTGGCGCTGGCTATGGTGCTGTTGGTCGCCGCGGGACTGCTGATCCGCAGTTTTACCCGGCTGATTGAAGTTCACCCGGGCTTTGATCCGCACAACGTGCTTACCATGCAGCTTTCGCTGCCGCAGTCGAAGTATGCGAAAGCTCCGCAAGTGGCCGCATTTTATGAGCAGCTTCTCGAGCGAATCGCGAGTCTTCCGGGCGTCGAAGCCGCGGGCGCAACGTCGGGCCTGCCGCTCAGCGGGTCAGGCCAGTCATCCGGCTCGTTTACCATTCAGGGACGCGTGCCAACGAAGGGGGACCCTGCGCCGCATGCGGATCAGCGCATAATCGCGCCGGATTATTTCCGTGCCATGAAAATTCCGCTCTTGAGGGGCCGCTACATTTCCATCTCCGACGGAGCTTCCGCGCCCCAGGTAGTCGTGATTGATGATGTGCTGGCCAAGACCTACTGGCCCGGTCAAGACCCGCTGGGAAGGAAAGTGACCCAAAGCGATCCGCAGAAGGGACCGTTCCAGACGGTGGTCGGCATCGTAGCCAACGTACAGCATCGCGCTCTCGATGTCGCGCCCAAGGGTGTGATGTATTATCCCCATGCTCAATCGGCCGCCGCGAACATGATGTCGCTGGTTGTTCGAACCAGGGGGGAACCGACTACTTTGGCGGCTGCGATTCGCGGCGAAGTTCAGGCAATCGACCCCAACCAGCCCGTGTACGAAATCAAGACCATGGATCAGTACCTGACCGAGTCCGTGGCGGCGAACAGGTTTTCCGTCCAGCTACTGGCGTTGTTTGCCGGAGTAGCGCTGGTGCTGGCGGCGGTCGGAATCTACGGCGTCATGTCATATTCGGTAACCCAAAAAACGCACGAGATCGGAATCCGCATGGCGTTGGGCGCACGGCAGGCGGATGTGCTGCGTGAGGTGGTGGGAAAAGGCATGTGCCTGGTGTTAGCGGGTGTCGGCGCCGGACTGGTTTGCGCCGCAATTGTGACACGCCTCATGTCATCTCTGCTGTTCGGCGTGAGCGCCACCGATCCGCTGACCTTCGCGGCGGTTGCGATTGTATTATCCGCCGTCGCCATGCTCGCCTGTTATGTGCCGGCCCGGCGTGCAACGCGCGTCGATCCGGTTGTCGCCCTGCGATACGAATGAACGTATGCTGCGTGATGTCCGATTCGCGCTGCGTAGTTTCCTGAAGACTCCGGGTTTCACGGCGGTTGTGGTGGCCGTGCTCGCCCTCGGAATCGGCGCCAACACTGCGATTTTCAGCGTCGTAAACGCGGTTCTGCTCCGGCCGCTTCCGTATAAGGATTCCGATCGGCTGGTGATGCTCTGGGGCAATGTACGCCGCCAGGTGGTGGAGCGCCGCGGGGCATCGTTCCCCGATTTCGTCGACTGGCGCGATCACAGCCGCTCGTTCGATTCGATGGCGGCGGTATGGGACTCCACGTTTACTTTGTACGGCGTCGATGTTCCCGAGCGCGTGCATGGCGAGGTTGTTTCGACTGGCTATTTTTCCCTGTTGGGAATCACGCCGCTCCAAGGTAGAGGCTTTCGTCCGGACGAGGATCGCAAACCGGGAATTGCGCCTGTGGCGATTATCGGCGAAGGCTTCTGGAAACGGCGGCTGGGCGCTGACCCCGCCATTGTGGGCCGTGCAATTCAGCTCGACAACCGCAGCTTCACGGTGATCGGCGTGGCGCCCGGGGAATTTCGCGGCATGTCGGACGAGGCCGAGATATGGGTTCCGGCCATGGCCGTGCTCGACGACGAGGACATTGCCGAACGCGGCTCGCGGTGGTTTCCCGCCATAGCGAGGCTCAAGCACGGCGCGAACCGGGAACAGGCCCAGGCGGAGCTCGACGTAATCTCCAAACAGCTTCAGAAAGCCTATCCGAATACCAATGAGAAGCGCGCGGTTGAGGTGGCGCCGCTGGTGAACGAAGTCTTCGGCGAAATACGGCCGGCCCTGCTAGTCATCCTGGGCGCCGTCGGGTTCGTGCTGTTGATCGCGTGCGCGAACGTGGCGAGCCTGTTGCTTGCGCGCGCTGAAGCCAGAAACCGCGAGATCGCCATTCGTGCCGCGCTCGGGGCCTCGCGGCGCGACCTTTTGCGCCAGCTCGGCGCGGAGGTCTCGACCCTTTCCTTCGCCGGCGGACTGCTCGGGCTGCTGGTGGCGCAGTGGGGCATCGCGGGCCTGATGGCCGCCAGCCCGGTTGAGTTCCCGACTTATGTGAAGGTGCACATCGACGAGGTGGTAATCGCATTCACCGCAATCATCTGCCTGGGCACCGGCGCCGTCCTGGGCATTGCGCCGGCATTCATGGTTCCACTGCGGCGATTGCATGATGCACTCCGCGATGCGTCCGGCCGAACGACGTTTGGGCGTACCAGTCTGCGGTTCCGCAGCGTGCTGGTAGCCGCCGAGGTCGCGCTGTCGCTGATCCTGCTGGTGGGTGCAGGGCTGCTGATCCGCAGTTTCCAGCAGCTCTCCGTCCTCAATCCGGGCTTTCGTCCGGAAGGCTTGCTGACGTTGCGAGTCAGCCTGCCGCGCCTGCCCGAACCGGCTCGCGGTTCACCGGCCACTGCGGCTCAGCCCGAGCCCGATCCGCACGCTGTCTCGGCTTCCCGCCAGATTCTCGAAAGCCTGCGGCCGCTGCCGGGCCTCATATCGGCGGCGCTGGTGTCCGATGTCCCCCTAAGCGGCGAAGGCGGGGCGATCTTCTACACGGCTGAAGGGCAGCCGCCGGTCAACGCGCAGAACATGCCGCGCGCATATCTGCACCGCGTAAGCCCTGGCTTGTTTCAGACGCTGGGGGTTCGCCTGCTTCACGGCCGCGATTTTTCACAGAAAGACATGCAAGGCGAGAACCAAGTGGTGATCGTGAGCGAGTATGTCGTTCGCCGCTTCTGGCCGGGTCAGGATCCGATCGGCAAACGCGTTAAGGGCGGCGGTCCGAATTCGAAATCTCCCTGGCTGACGATTGTCGGTGTGGTCGATGAAACCAAGTATCGCGGGCTGCCGCGCAATCCGACGCCCGATCCCGACGTCTATTTGCCGTTTTCCGAGCGCGCGCGCAATTTCGCCGTGCTGGTGCGGACGGCGGGCGATCCGGCGGGACTCGCGGGAGCGGTTCAGGATGCCGTTCGCAGCGTCGACAAGACTGCCGTCACTTACAACGTGCTGACCATGACGGAGCGCGTGAGGCGGCAGATGGCCAGGTCGCGTTTTACAAGCTGGCTGATGGGAATTTTCGCGGGGATCGCCGTGGTTCTGGCGATGATCGGGCTCTACGGCGTAATGGCGCACTCGGTCGAGCAGCGCACGCGAGAAATCGGAATCCGGATGGCGCTGGGCGCGGCTCGCGAAGAGATTCTGCGGATGGTGGCGGTCCGGGGACTGGTCCTGGCTGGCGCGGGCGCGCTGATCGGAATTGGCGGAGCACTGGTGCTGACGCGCTTCATGGAAGGGCTGCTCTACGGCGTGAGTCCGCGAGACTGGCTGGTCTTCGCGGCGGTGACGCTCGCGATCCTGACGATTGCCGCGCTGGCCAGCTACATTCCGGCGCGCCGCGCCACGCGCGTGGATCCGATGACGGCTTTGAGATACGAATAGGCAGGCGTTGCATTCGAAGGAGCACTGAAAAATGCTGCACGACATCCGATATGCTCTCCGCACGTTGGCCAAATCTCCTGGCTTCGCGGCCGTCGCGATCCTGACGCTGGCGCTGGGCATCGGCGCAACCACTTCAACCTTCAGCGTGGTCAGCGCGGTATTGCTGAAGCCGCTTCCATATCACGAGCCGGAACGTCTGGTGCAGCTCTGGGAAACGAATCCCATCAAAGGCTGGACGCAGGCGACCGTCGCGCCGGCCAATCTTCTTGACTGGCAGAAGCAGAATCACGTATTCACGGACATGGCCGCGTACTCCGGCGCGGACGGCAAGGGCGCGACGCTCTCGGACTTTTATTTCACCGGCAGCGCCGAGCCCATTAAGCTGCGTGGCTTGCGCGTCACTGGAAATCTTTTTTCGGTGCTGGGCGTGAATCCGTTGCTGGGCCGCACATTCCTTCCGGAAGAGACATGGAAAGGCACGCCGCCGGTCCTGATCCTGAGCCATGCGCTGTGGCAGCGGCAATTTGGCGGCGATCCGAATATCATCGGCAGGACCATTGCTCTCAGCGGCGAGAAACTCACGGTTGTCGGCGTCATGCCGCCCGATTTTTATTTCCCGATACGAAAAGCGGAGCTTTGGGTGCCGTTCGGCTGGGACGCAGGCCAGATGGCCTCTTACCGGCGGCCGCATTTTCTGCGCGTGATTTCGCGATTGCGGCCGGACGTAAGTTTGGAAAAAGCGCGAGCGGAGATGCAGACGATTGCATCGCGGCTCGAGCAGCAATATCCCGTCACGAACACGAAGATGGGCGTAGGACTCGGACCCGCTCATGACTGGGTGGTCTCCGATACGCGTTACGCGCTGATGCTGTTCCTGGCCGCCGTGGGACTGGTGCTTCTGGTGGCGTGCGTGAATGTGGCGAACCTGCTGCTGGCGCGGGCGTCGGCTCGGACGAGGGAATTTGCGGTGCGCTCGGCGTTGGGGGCGGCGCGGTCGCGGCTGATCCGTCAGTTGCTCACGGAGAGCCTGCTGCTGGCAACGGTGGGCGGAGCGCTCGGAATCGTCGTGGCCCTGTGGTCGAAAGACTTTCTGCTTGCGCTTAAGCCGGGCAACATTCCGCGTCTGGATGAAGTCGCGCTCGACTGGCGCGTGCTGATGTTTACGCTGGGTGTGACGGCGCTCACGTCGCTGCTCTTCGGGCTGGCGCCGGCCTTCACTGCCGCACGCACGGATCTGGCCGCGGCACTCGAGCGCTCTGGCGGACGGGGCTCGGCGGGAATCGAAGGCGGCTTGGCGCGAAATTCGCTGGTGGTGGCGGAAATCGCTCTGGCATTGATTCTGGTAACGGGCGCGGGGCTGCTGCTGCGCAGTTTTCGGCAACTGCAAAGTGTGGACCCCGGTTTCAACGCGAACAAAGTTCTGACTTTTCGCGTTTCGCTGCCGGGCTCGACTTACGCAAAGGAAATCGACGTCAGCACGTTTTTCGAACGCCTGATCGATCGCATTCGACTGCTGCCCGGCGTGCAATCGGCCGCGGCCACCGGGCGCCTGGGACTCAAAGGATACGAGTGGACAAGTGATTTCTCGATCGAGAACCGGCCTCCAGGTGAGTTTGGGCCCGAGGTACTCCACAAGGAAATTACGCCGGACTATTTCCATACGATGGGAATTCCGCGGCTGGCCGGGCGAGAGTTCACGAAAGCCGACCAGCAAAAGAGCGAGCCGGTAGTGATTGTTAACGAGGCGTTGGTTCGCCGTTACGGCGCGGGTGAAAATCTGATTGGCCGCAGGCTGAAGTTCGAGCGGCCGGAGCGCGAGGGCAAGTGGCGCACGATCGTCGGCATCGTCAAGGACGAAAAGCAGGAGGGGTTGAGCGCCGCGGTGAGGCCGGAGATCTACCAGGCCCTCCCTCAGAACGCCAATGACGACATGACGGTAGTGGTGCGAACGGCGATGGATCCCATGGCGCTGGTGGGCCCGGTACGTAACGAATTGCGCGCGCTCGACAAGAATATTGCGCCCGACGATATCCAAACGATGGATACCGTGGTTTACGAATCGGTGTCGCGGGAGCGCTTCGCCATGCTGCTCGCCGCGGTATTCGCGGGCCTGGCTGCGCTTCTCGCGGCCGTGGGAATTTATGGCGTGATGTCATACGCGGTGAGCCGGCGCACTGGTGAGATCGGGATTCGCGTGGCGATGGGCGCCCAACCGCGCGACATTTTTCGTATGGTGATTCGACGTGCCGTGGTGCTGGCGGCGGCGGGCGTGGCGATTGGTATCGCAGGGGCGCTCGCGCTGACGCGCCTGCTCACGAATCTGCTTTTTGGAGTATCGGCGAGCGATCCGGCCACCTATACGGTGGTGGCGCTGGCGGTTTCGGCCGTGGTGCTGGCGGCGAGTTATCTTCCGGCGCGGCGCGCTACACGCGTCGATCCGATGGTCGCGTTGAGATACGAATAGGACGGGGTTTCATGATGAACGATCTTCGCTACGCGTTTCGAAATCTAGTCAAGAATCCGGGATTCGCCGCGACCGCGGTTGCGACTCTCGCGCTCGGCATCGGAGCCAACAGCGCCATTTTCAGTGTGGTGAGCGCGCTCATGCTCAAGCCGCTGCCCTACCAGAATCCCGAGCGGCTGGCGATGGTGTGGGAGGACAACACAGCGAAAGGGTTTCCGCAGGACACGCCCGCGCCAGGCAACTTTGCGAGCTGGCGCTCCGAGAACCAAGTATTCGAAGACATGGCCGCTATGCGGACCGAAAGCTACAACCTCACGGGCTCCGGCGAACCGGAAAAAATCGAAGGGCTGATGATTTCCGCCAGCCTGTTTCCGATGCTCGGAGTTCAACCGGCGATGGGCAGAACGTTCCTGCCGGAGGAGGACAAACCGGGCGCGCGGAACGTCGTGGTGTTGAGCCACAGCCTGTGGCAGCGCCGGTTTGCGAGCGATCCGCGGATTGTCGCCAAGAGCGTCGCGATGAACGGCATCAGCTACACGGTGCTCGGCGTGATGCCGCGCGGCTTCCGTCTTCCGGTGCTCGAAAACGATCTGTGGACACCGATCGCAATGAATGCGGACCAGCTAAACAACCGGCGCGGCCATTATCTGTTCGTGCTCGCACGGCTCAAGCGTGACGTGACCATCGAGCAGGCGCAGGCGGAGATGAAAGGCATTGCGCAGCGGCTGGAGCGTGAATTTCCGGCAACGAATACCAACATCGGCGCCGTCGTGGTCCCTTTGCAGGAGCAGGTGGTGGGCGATGTACGAAGAGCGGTGGTGGTGCTGCTGGCCGCGGTGGGATTCGTGCTGCTGATCGCCTGCGCTAATGTCGCGAGCCTGCTGCTGGCGCGTTCGGCATCGCGCCGCAAAGAGATGGCATTGCGGACGGCGCTCGGAGCGAACCGCGCGCGCGTGATTCGCCAACTGCTCACAGAGAACCTGCTGCTAGCCGTGATTGGCGGCGGCGCGGGATTGCTGCTGGCATCCTGGGGAATCAGCGCTCTGGTGCAGCTTGCTCCGCAGGACATCAAACCATTTACGCCGCCCGCCATCGATGGTGGCGTACTTGCGTTTACGTTGGCCGTTTCGCTGGCATGCGGAATCATTTTCGGGCTCGCGCCGGCATTTTCCGCCGCGAAGCTGCAGCTTCACGAGGCCCTGAAGGAGGGCGGACGAACGTCGGCGGCGCAGGGCCGGAGCCGGATGCGCAACGCGCTCGTCACAGTCGAGATTGCGCTGGCGCTGGTGCTGCTGATCGGCTCCGGCCTGCTCATGAAAAGTTTCTTTCGGCTGATGAGCGTCAATCCCGGATTCCGGCCGGAGAACCTGCTGACCATGCGCTTGGTGCTGCCTAATTCGAAGTATCCGGAGCTGCAGCAGAAAGCCACGTTCTACAACGACGCGCTCGCACGTATCCAGCGCCTGCCGGGCGTGCAGTCAGCCGCGGTTATCAGCTGGCTGCCGCTGGCGTTCCCGGGCGGCTCGAGCGGGTTCACGGTTGAAGGAAAACCTGTTCTGGCGGGCCAGGAACCCATCGCGGTCATGCGCATCATCAGCCCGGATTATTTCCGCAGCATGAGTATTCCGCTGCGGCGCGGCCGTTATTTCGATGCGCACGACACTGAGAGTGCGCCCGGCGTCGCCATCATCAATGACACGATGGCGCGCCAGTTTTGGCCGGGCGAAGATCCGGTCGGCAAACGCTACAAGTACGGGCCGGTAGCGAGCCGCAATCCCTGGATCACCGTCGTCGGAATTTCGGGCGACGTGCGCCAGTTTCAGCTCGACAAGGCGCCCAGGGCCGAAACCTATCGGCCGTATACGCAGACCGCCGATTTCTTTTCGCCGCGCGATTTTGTGATTCGCGCCAGCGGCGATCCGGCGAACCTCGCGCGCGCCGTGCGCAATGAGATCTGGGCGGTTGACCGCGAGCTGCCGATTTCCGACGTCCAGACCATGGAAGAGTTGATGGCTCATACGGTGACGCAGCCCCGGTTCAACATGATGCTGATTACCATTTTTGGCAGCCTCGCGATGGTGCTGGCGGCGGTGGGTATTTACGGGCTGCTGAGTTATTCGGTAGCGCAGCGCTCGCAGGAAATCGGCATTCGCATGGCGCTCGGCGCGCGGCCGGCTGAGGTGCTGGGACTGATCGTTCGACAGGCCCTGACATTGATCGGCCCGGGAATTTTGATCGGGCTTGCGGGCGCGTTCGTTCTCACGCGAGCCATGCGCGGAATGCTGTTCGAGATCACGCCTGCCGATCCGATGACCTTCGCGCTGGTTCCGCTGTTGCTCGCGATCGTGGCGCTGACTGCGACGATCATTCCGGCTCGCCGGGCCGCGCGGGTCGATCCGATTATCGCGCTTAGGTACGAATAATATTATGCTCAACGACATTCGTTTCGGAATCCGCACGCTGCTGAAAACTCCCGGCTTCACGCTGGTGGCCGCGCTCACGCTCGCGCTCGGCATCGGCGCTAACAGTGCCATTTTTACGGTGATTAATGCCGTACTGCTGAGCCCGCTGCCTTATCGGGAGCCCTCGCGGCTGGCAATGATCTTCGAGGCTTGGCCGAGTGAGCGATTCAATAACGTGTCGCCGGCGAATTTTCTCGACTGGCGCAAGCAGAACCGGACGTTCGAGCAGATGGCGGCGATCAGTGAAACGGGCTACGTCATGACGGCTTCGGCTGCGCGGCCCGGAGATGCAGAGCGCTTGCAAGGCGCGGCCGTTTCGTGGGATCTCTTCAACCTGCTGGGCGTAAACCCGCTGCGCGGGCGCGGATTTCTTCCCGAAGACGACCGCCCCGATGCGGGCCGCGTGGCGATCCTGAGTCACGGCCTTTGGCAGCGCGATTTCGCCGGCGATCCGGGCGTGCTGGGCAAGACCGTTACTCTCGAGGGCGCCAGCTATACCGTGGTGGGAATCATGCCGGCCGGGTTTCAATATCCGAATAAGTTGATCGATGTCTGGACGCCGATCGAGCGCGAGATCGACGCCAAGAACATGCACTGGCGCGGCTCGCACTATCTGAGGGTCGTCGGACGGCTGAAGCCCGGCGTGAGCCTGGAACAGGCCAGCGCGGACATGAACGCGATCGCGAGACAGATTAAAGCCGCGGCCCCGAACGATTTCATCGCGGGAGCCTCAACGGTGCAGCCGCTCGAGGAATACGTCGTAGGAAATGTCCGGCGCATTCTGGTGGTGTTGCTCGCCGCCGTGGGTTTCGTATTGCTGATCTCGTGCGCCAACGTAGCCAACCTGATGCTCTCGCGCGCCGCGGTTCGCAGCCGGGAAATTGCCATCCGCACGGCCATCGGCGCGGGCCGCGCGCGCATCATCCGGCAATTGCTGACCGAAAGCGTGATCCTGGCGGTGGCAGGCGGTACGCTAGGCCTGCTGATTGCCGGTTGGGGAACGGATGCGCTCGTCGCGCTGGTTCCCGACGCCATTCCACGCGCAAATGAAATTCACGTGGACTTGCGTGTGCTTGCATTCACGTTCCTGGTATCGGTGGCGACGGGCATCCTGTTTGGACTCGCGCCGGCGGTTGCGGCATCAAAAGCCGATGTGAACGAAACGCTCAAGGAAGGCGGCCGGAGTTCGAGCGCCGGCTCACCGCGATCGCGCTTGCGCAGTGCGCTGGTAGTCTGCGAGATTGCGCTGTCGTTGATGCTCATGATCGGCGCGGGCCTGCTGATCGCGAGTTTCGCGCGGCTGACGGGCGTGGACTCGGGTTTCAAACCGGATAACGTCCTTACTGTGCGACTGGCGCTGCCCGAGCCAAAATATCTCGACAACACCGTCATGACCACGTTCTACCGGCGGATCATGGGCCGTTTGCAAGCGATACCGGGCGTGGACTCCGCGTCCGCCATCAGCGACCTGCCGCTTACCGGACAAGCCTTTGACAACACTTTCAAAATCGTCGGACGACCGCTCGCGCCCGGCGAATTCATCTCCGCGCAGATGCGGTGGGTAAGCCCCGACTATTTCCGCACCATGGGAATTCCGCTAGTGCGTGGCCGCGCCTTCACCGACCGCGACAATGAAAAATCGCCGCGCGTGGTGGTCATCAACCAGGCGATGGCACGGCGCTTCTGGCCGGGAGAGCCGGCTGTGGGCAAGCAGATTGTGGTTGATTTCCGCAATTCGCCGGATTTCGAAATCGTGGGCATCGCCGGCGACGTGCGCTCCGGACTCGATCTCGAGCAGGAGCCGTACCTGTACGTCACGTATCCGCAGCTTCCGCGCGCGTCCATGTATGTTGCGCTCCGAGCGCGAGGCTCTTTGAATTCAGGGGCGCTGGCCGCGTCGGTTCGGGCTGAAGTTTCCGCGCTGGATAAAGATGTTGCCGTCTACAGGATTCGCACCATGAATGAGGTGATGGCGATCTCCGTGGCTTCGCGCCGTTTCAATATGCTGCTGCTGGGAATTTTCGCCGCGCTTGCGCTGGTGCTGGCGGCCGTGGGGATTTACGGAGTGATGGCATACGCGGTCACGCAGCGCACGCACGAGATTGGCGTTCGGGTGGCGCTCGGCGCCCAACGCCGCGACGTGATGCGCATGTTGATGGGCCACGGGCTCGTGCTGGCGCTGGTGGGCGTGGCCGTCGGGCTGGCGGGCGCATTGGCTCTGACGCGCCTGATGGCAAGCTTGCTTTTTGGAGTAAGCTCCACTGACGCGACTACGTTCGCGGTTGTATCGGCGCTGCTCACGGCCGTCACTCTGCTTGCGAGCTTTGTGCCGGCGCTGCGCGCCACCAGGATCGATCCTATTACAGCTCTCAGATATGAATAATTGGAGGTGAAACATGAAACGTACTTTGTTTTTGGCGGTACTCGCCTATGGGTTGTCGTCCGCACCATCGCCGGCAGCGCAAGCCGAGGGATCGTTCGATAGGACGCTCAACGTCTCAGGCGCCGTCGATCTCGACGTGCAAACCGGTTCCGGCCACATCACGGTTCGCGCCGGCAACGCGTCCACGGTCTCGATTCACGGGATTATTCACGTGCGTGAAAACTGGAGAGGCTCGAAAAGCGCCGAGCAGAAGGTGCGCGAGATCGAATCCAATCCGCCCATCCAGCAAACCGGAAACGTTGTGCGCATCGGGCACCTGGAAGACCCGGAGCTCCGGCGCAACGTTTCGATCGCCTACGAGATCACGACACCCGCGGAATCCAAGGCGCGGCTGAACACCGGTTCGGGCGGCGTAACGATTGAAGGAATTCGCGGGCCTGTGAACGCAACCACCGGATCGGGCGGGATGAACATCTCGCAAGTCGCGGGAGATGTGCGCGCGCATACTGGTTCAGGTCGCATCGAGCTTGATTCCGTCCAGGGCACGGTGGACGCGCACACGGGTAGCGGGTCGATCGAGGGTTCGCGCGTCTCCGGAAAGATTATTGCCGATACCGGCAGCGGCCACGTGCGGCTGGAGCAGACCGTCGGCGGCGATATCGACGCGCACACCGGCTCGGGCGGCATTACGATCCGGACGCCCGCGCAAGCTGCATTCGATTTGCGCGCGCATACCGGGTCAGGTCACATCGAAGTGCAGCGCCCGATGACGGTGCGCGGGACAATTGGCCCGCGCGATCTGGAAGCTAAAGTCGGCGGAGGCGGAAGCACGATCGTGGCCGCGAGGACCGGGTCAGGCACCATCCGCATCGAGTAAGGAATTTTATGCTGCACGATCTCCGTTACGCCGCGCGCGTGCTGCGAAAAAATCCCGGCTTCACCGCGGTGGCTGTCGTGACCCTGGCACTCGGGATTGGTGCGAACACGGCCCTGTTCAGTGTCGTGAACGCCGTATTGATGCGGCCGCTGCCGTATCGCGATCCCGCGCGCATCGTGCAGTTGTGGGAATCCAGCCGTGAAAACCAAACCATCCGCGTTTCCGTGAATTATCTCGACTGGCGCCGACAGAGCCGGAGCTTCGATCACATGTCGGCGTACGCGGGAGGACCGGTCACGGCGGTGGGCGGCGAACTTCCCGAGCGCACCATCGCGACGGCAGTCACGCGCGGATTCTTCGGCGTGTTTGGCGTAAACGCGGCGTTGGGACGTACGTTTCTGGATGAGGAGCACCGGGCCGGGCGCGAGGGCGCGGCAGTTCTCGGCTACGGTCTATGGAAACGCTCTTTCGGCTCGGATCCAAGCGTCATCGGAAAAACGATTCACATGAGCGGGGTCCGGCTGCGCGTGGTCGGCGTGGCGGCGCCTGGATTTCAGTTCCCCGATTCCACCGAGCTTTGGACGCCGCTCGAAATTTTCGGTGAGGAATCCGGTGAACGCTCGGCTCACAATTTCTGGGTCGTGGGGCGGCTGAAGCGCGGGATTTCGATCGACTCAGCCCAGGCCGAGATGAACGTGATCGCGAATGGGCTCGAACAGCAGTTTCCCGATTCCAACCGCGGCATGGGCGTGAATGTTGTCCCGCTCCATGAGCAAATCGTCGGCAAAGTGAAACCGGCGATGCTGATCCTGCTGGGCGCGGTCGGTTTCGTGCTGCTGATCGCATGCGCGAATGTCGCCAATCTGCTGCTGGCACGCGCCGTCGCTCGGTCCCGTGAAATGGCCGTCCGCGCGGCAATGGGTGCGGGACGGGGCCGGCTGATTCGGCAGTTGCTCAGCGAGAACCTCCTGCTTTCCGGGCTGGGCGGTGCTGCCGGACTTCTGCTGGCCATGTGGGCGACGTCGCTACTCGTATCGCTCATTCCCGCGAGCGTTCCACGAGCCAACGAGATTTCGATCGACGCATCGGTGCTGTGGTTCACGCTGGGGATTTCGGTCGTAACCGGAATTCTGTTCGGGCTGCTGCCCGCGCTTCGCATTTCCCGCACGGATTTGAATGCATCACTCAAGGAAGGAGCGGGCCGCGCCTCGGCCGGACGCTCACGCCGCGCCGGCAACGTTCTGGTCGTCGCCGAGCTGGCGCTGTCGATGGTACTGCTGATTGCGGCGGGCCTGCTCATTCGCAGTTTCTTCCGTATTCTGGAAGTCGATCCGGGCTTCCGTGCCGGGCACGTGCTGCGAGCGGAATTATCGCTGCCCATCATGTCGCTGAACGAGCCGCTCCGGCCGGGGCCAGTGCTGAATTTTTATCGCCAGATACTGGAGCGAACACGATCGATTCCGGGCGTCGTGGCGGCCGGCACGATCACTCAGCTGCCGCTGGGAGGCGATCCCGATACGAACGGAACGTTTGAGATCGAGGGACGGCCGCCCACGCGGGACCGTTCGGCTCAGAACGCCGGGTATCGCGTGGTGAGCCCGGATTATTTCCGCGCCTTGGGCATTCCGCTGGTTCGCGGCCGCGCTCTTTCCGACCAGGATACGCCGGGTAAGCCGCACGTCGCCCTGATCAACCGAACCCTGGCACGACAGTTTTTTCCCGGTGAGGAACCTCTGGGCAAGCGCATCAAGGGTGGATTTGAACAGAACGCGCAGTGGCTCACCATCGTGGGCGTCGTCGGAGATGTGCGGCAATTGCGGCTCACGCGCGATCCCGAGCCGGAGGTTTTCGTGCCGTTCGCCCAGCACGTGGATGGCAGGCTCGCCGACCCCAATCTTCTGGTTCGGACGACTGGTGATCCCACGGCACTGGCTTCAGCCCTCCGGGAACTTGTTCGCGGCCTCGATAAAAATGTGCCGGTTCAATTCTCGGCGATGGAGGCGGTGGTTGCCGAATCGGTTTCGCAGCAGAGATTCCAGATGCGCCTGCTGGTACTGTTTGCGGGCCTCGCGCTGCTGCTCGCCGCCATCGGCATTTACGGCGTCATTTCCTATTCGGTCAGCCGGCGCACCCATGAAATCGGTATCCGGATGGCGCTGGGGGCCGCGCG
>Ga0070696_100001041_pt1 | contig 17909 bp, 11 predicted proteins | sample KBSK1253metaG_FD_65474 | JGI IMG/M metagenome (GOLD analysis project Ga0070696, IMG submission 65474) | Corn, switchgrass and miscanthus rhizosphere microbial communities from Kellogg Biological Station, Michigan, USA - KBS K1-25-3 metaG | ecosystem: Host-associated > Plants > Roots >... | reverse complement strand
TAGGTCTTCGAGGTTCATGTTGCAAACCATTGTTCTTGATTTCAGATGTCAGTTCGCCGGACACGCGCTCGCCCGTACACGCCGTTGGGTTTCTTCCCAATCGAAAGGCGCGTTCAAGCTTGCATGATAGGTTGCGTCCACCGCGGCGCCGGTTTCATCCGCGGTGCCCAACGCATGCGCGCCCGCGGGGTCGAGCAAGGCATGCGATAGCGCCAGGGCGCCGAGCAGATCATAGCCGTGCGGCGTGACGGCCTGCGGCGTGTGATGCATGGCAACTGCCTCGACAATCGAATACGGCAGTCCCCAAAGGCCCAGGAGATACGCGCCGATATCCGCGTGGCTCGCCCCGGCTATCAGTCTTTCGCACTCGAACAGGGGCAGATGTCCGTTTCGCGAAAGTTCGAGCGCCTGGCCGACCTCATTGGGACATTCTTGGACCAGGACCCAATAACCGATGTCGTGCAGCAGGCCCGCGAGCCAGGCATCGTCCGGCGACACTCTGCCGCCCGCGAGCGACTTGCACGCCGCCGCCGCAAGTTGCGCGTGGCTTTGCAGCCGTTCCAAATCCACCCCAAGCAGATTCTGCGGGCTCTTCCACTGCGAAAACACCTCCGCCGACAGGACCAGATTGCGTATCGTTGCAAACCCTAGATACGTTACCGCGTCCTTTATCCGCACCATGGGCTTGCGCAGGCGAAAAAACGCCGAGTTCGTGATTTGCAGGACCTTGCTCGCGATGGCGGGGTCGGCGTTGACGATGTCTGCGACTTCACCGGCGGTCACGGTGGGCTGCGCCAGGGCCGCCTGCAATCGTCCATAGGTCTTGGGCATCGCGGGCAACTTGCCGATACGGCCGACAACTCTGCGCAGTGGTTCCTGGCTCATTAGATCCTGCAGGTTGAAGCAGCGTTCGATGACGTTTTCCAATTGACTGCCGTCGCAGGGTTTGGCGATGTATTGATGCGCGAGCGAGGTCAGCCTGACCGCTTGTGCCGGATCGGAATAGCCGGAGACGATGATGCGTACGGCGGTCGGCCAGCGTTGCTTGACGGCGCTCAGCAACTGGCCGCCGTCCATTCCGGGCATACGTACGTCGGAGACGATGAGATCGACCTGTTGCCGTTCGAATATATCGATCGCCTCCTCGCCGCTCACGGCGAATTGCATGTTCCAGTCGTGCCGATGCTTGTAGAGGCGGGCGCGCAAGCTATCGAGCAATTCGCGCTCGTCGTCCACGAATATGATGTTCTTCATATGCCGGTCCTGGCGGTGCGCCCGCCGATGGGCAGCCGCAGCGTGAATTCCGTGCCCGTTCCCACGCGGCTGCGGACGTCGACATCCCCGCCATGCTTGTCGACGACGATCGAATGCGTGATGGCGAGGCCCTGACCGGTTCCCCGGCCCACTTCTTTCGTCGTGAAGAATGGATCGTAAAGTTTCGACAGATTCTCCGCAGGAATGCCGCAGCCATTGTCGCCGACGCGAATTACCACCACATCGCCGGACGCCGCCGTGCTGATCCGGATTTCCCCGGTGCTCATGTCTCTGCCGGAGTCGTGGATCGCATGGGCGGCGTTGACGATGAGGTTCAAGAACACCTGATTGAGCTCGCCGATGTTGCAGACGACCGCGGGCAGTTCCGCGAATTCCGTGTGAACCTTGGCGAAGTACTTATACTCATTGGACGCGACGAGCAGCGTCGTGCGTATGGCATGGTTCAGATCGGCGGGGCTCTGTTCGTTCGTATCCGGATGGGCGAATTCCTTCATTGCTTTGACGATGTTCGTCACGCGCTCCACGCCCTCCGACGTTCTTTCCAGGGCTTTTGGAATTTCCGCGCGAAGAAATTCGACGTCGTGCTTTTTCCATAACTCGTCCACCGCGAGCCGCAGCGCGCCGTGCGCGGCGCCGTCGGGCAGGGCGTCGATGGCGTTGCGCCAGCCGTCGATCATTTGAATGAAGTCCTCATAGGCGCTCCGCAAGAAATACACGCCGTCGCCCACGTATTGAATGGGAGTATTGATTTCGTGGGCGATGCCTGCGGCAAGCCGGCCCACCGATTCCAATTTTTGCGCGAGTTGCAATTCAATCACTACGCGTGCGCGCTCCTTCATTTCCTCCACGAGCTTGTCCTGCAACTCCTGCTTCTTGAGTATTTCATGGCGTTTTGCGGTTATGTCCGCGCCTATGGATACCGAGTGCGTCAAATGCCCGGAGGCATCCCGTAAGGGCCAAATGGATACCCCCAGCCAGAATTTGCTGCCGTCCGGACGCGTCACTTCATCCTCGTAGCGGAAGTTATTGCCGGCGCGCAAAGCGTCATTGACCTCCAAAATGGTGCTGTCGCGGCCCATCCGCCGGTTCAACGTATCTATGCTCTTGCCGATCAGGTCTTCCCGGCGGAATCCGTATTCATCCGCCACTATTTTGTTGCAGTAGACGATGAGGGGCTCGGAGTCCACTTGCTTGGTAATCACGAAGAACGTCGGTGTGACGTCGAGCGCTTGATCGCGCAACGTCAACTGTTCTCGCAGCGCTGCGTTCTCGGCGCGCAATCTCTGCGTTTCCGTCTCCAGCTGCGGCGCCGGTTGCGCCATGCGATCGGCGTCGGCCGCGTCAAAGGGATTGGCGTTCAGCTGTTGGCCCGCCGTCATTGCTAGTCCTCGCTTTGGATAAAGACGTTTTCGTTCAATGCGGCCGCGGCGTTGCCGGTTGCGCGGACATTGCGAATGAGCCTGGTTTTCTCTGTCATCGTATCGTCCTTGAGCGCGGATACTTTAGGCCGGTTGCAACCTCGATGCGTTCGTGCTTGCGCGAGTGTGAGGCACCTCTCATGGAGCAGATCTCCGACTCATACTGCGACGGCACTCACACATCGCGCTTTTTCAGGGTTTTTCCCCATTGCGAGGCGGTCGCGCGGAGGGCATTCTATCCGGAGATGTCGCGGTCCGATGGGCGCGATGGCTATGCGGAATGGATGATGGAAACAACCATGGCAACCACGCTCGCTTCGAGCCGGATCAAAAAAGGCGCATCCCGCAAGATGCCGCTTTGCGTCGGTGCGCTCGCGATTCCCGCCGTTGCCGCGGCACTTCTGCTGGTGTTGATCCTCCCGGCGCCGGCCGAGGCGGCCGGCGGCTCGCCGACCATCGCTGAGTTGAAACAGTTGAACGTCGAAGACCTCATGAATGTCGAGGTGACGTCGGTGTCGCGGCATGCGGAAAAATTGCTCGGCGCCGCCTCGGCAATTCAGGTCATCACCCAGGCGGACATCCGGCGTTCCGGCGCAACGAGCATTCCGGAAGCGTTGCGGCTGGCCGACAATCTGCAAGTGGCGCAGAAGAATTCCCACGATTGGGCCATCAGCGCACGCGGATTCAATACCTCCCTGGCCAATAAGTTGCTGGTCATGATCGATGGACGGACGGTATACACGCCGCTGTATTCAGGGGTCATCTGGGACGTGCAGGATTATTTGCTCGAGGATATCGACCACATCGAGGTCATCAGCGGGCCGGGAGGGTCGCTGTGGGGAGCGAATGCGGTCAACGGCGTCATCAACATCATCACCAAGAGTGCTGCGGGTACGCAGGGACTTTACACGGAGGCGGGCGGTGGATCGGCGCCCCGGGATTTTGCAGGTGTGCGCTACGGCGGCTCGATTGCCGCCGCGACTCAATTCCGGGTCTACGGGAAGTACTTTGATCGCGGCGGCGAAGTCCTGGCCGATGGGCATTCGGAATCGGACTCATGGCGGCAAGGCCGCGCGGGCTTCCGAATCGACTCGCAGGCCTCTGCGCGGGACAAACTGACATTGCAAGGCGATGCCTACGATGGTCATGCGCAGGAGCAGACCGGCGGCGCCACCGGCACGAGCGGCAGCAACATCCTGGGGCGTTGGACGCGTATTTTGTCGGATGAGTCGGACCTGGATCTCCAGTCCTACATCGATCGGACCCATTTTTCCGATCCGGTGCCGCCGCTGCTGTTTTCCGGTCTGCAACTCACTCCCGCCGGGAAATTATACGATGATCTGACGACTTACGATGTGGATTTCCAGCATCGATTCCGGCTCGGCACGGCCAATCGCGTGGTCTGGGGCGTGGGTTTTCGCCGCACGCACGATGCCGTCATCAATGCGCCGGCGCTGGGTTTTTTCCCGACGATTCTGGATCAGAACTTGTACAGCGCGTTCGTCCAGGATGAAATCGCGCTGCGGAAGGATCTGTCCTTCACGCTGGGCACCAAGCTCGAGCACAACGACTACACCGGCTTCGAATTCGAGCCCGATGCGCGCCTGAGTTGGACCGTGAGCGCGAACCGGGTGCTGTGGGCGGCGGTTTCTCGCGCCGTCCGCGCTCCCTCGCGCATCGATCGTGATTTGTCCGAGGCGACGCCGCCGTACCCGCTGCTCCTGAAGGGGAGTTCCAACTTCAAGTCCGAAACGATGATCGCGTATGAACTGGGTTATCGCGCGCAGGTGAATGAGAAACTCACCACTTCCGTTTCCAGCTTCTACAATAAATACGGCGACGTGCGCAGCGCGAGCTTCACCCCCGCAACCATCCTGCCCCTGTTCTTCGCCAACAATGTCGAGGGGAGTACATACGGGCTGGAGATCAGCGGCAACTACCAGGTGTCGGACGGCTGGTCGCTGCACGCGGGCTATACCCTGCTCAAGGAGCACCTGCGCGTCAAACCAGGCCAGTTCGACTTGAATAATGCACTCAATGAGACGGCGGACCCCGAGCACCAGTTTTCAATACGATCCTCGCTGAACCTGCCGCGGCGTACCGAACTCGACACCGCTCTGCGCTGGGTCGACACGCTGCACAACAACAGTGGCCCGACGCCCGGTACCGTACCAAGCTACTTCGAGCTGGATACACGCCTGGCGTGGCATGTCAGTGAACGGTTCGAGCTCTCGCTGGTCGGGCAGAACCTGCTCCATAGCCATCACCCCGAGTACGGCTACCCGGATCCGACGAGACCGGAAATTCAGCGCAGCCTCTACGGAAAATTCGCGTGGCGGTACTGAGCAAGACCCTGCGCGCCTTGCTTTTCTGCGCTTTGGGGCTGACTGTATTCCTGCGCGGCGCTTGCGCCGCCGAGGCGCCAACCGAGTACCAGGTCAAGGCGGTGTTCCTTTACAATTTCTCGCATTTCGTGGATTGGCCTCCCCAGGCATCCTCCGAGCCCAACGAACCCTTCGTCATCGGCGTCCTGGGCAGCGATCCGTTCGGGGCGCGCTTGGATGACGCCGTGCGCGGCGAGCAGATCGGCCAGCATCCGCTGCTGGTGCGCCGTTTCCGCAATGTCGGTGAAGTCGGCAACTGTCGGATTCTGTACATCGACCGCTCCGAGGGCGCGGACCTTGGACGGATTCTCGCCGCTCTTGATCACCGCACCACGCTTACCGTGTCCGACCTGGAAGGTTCTTCGCAGCGCGGCGTCATGATCCAGTTCTTGACGGAAAACAATCGCATTCGGCTGCGCATCAATGTCGAATCGGCGCGCGCCGCAGGCTTGACCATCAGTTCGAAGCTGCTGCGGCCCGCTGAAATCGTCGGCACCAGTTCCGGGGATTGACACATGGCTGCCGCACCCACATCCATTCGCCGCACATTGATGCTGATGATATTTCTCTCGAGCGGCGCGGTGCTCGCGTTGACGACGACCGCGTTTTGTACCTACGAGTTCCTTACCTTCCGGCAATCGAGCGTGCAGCAGCTCCAGACATTGAGTCGAGCCATCGCCAGCAACAGCACGGCGGCGCTGGCGTTCGACAACGCAGACGATGCCTCGCAAGTTCTGGCCGCGTTCAAGGCCGAACCTCACATCGCCGCAGCGGCGCTGTACGATACTCACGGCAAGATATTCGCAACTTATCCGCATGGACGGCCGGCAGCGAGCTTTCCAGCCCGGCCCAATGCGTCGGGCTACTCCTTCGGGCGCGGCGAATTGATCGGGTTTCAGCCGGTTGCCGAAGGGTCAAAGCGGCTCGGTACTCTGTTCGTCGAATCCGGTCTGGGCGCCATGTACGCGCGCATGAAGCTGTACGCCTTGATCGTAGGCCTGGTGATCGGCGTTTCCCTGCCGCTGGCATACTTGATTTCGCGCCGGCTGCAGCACCGGCTGCTGCATCCGATTCTTGCGCTGGCGCAAGCAACCCGCGCGGTATCGGAGCGTCATGACTACACCGTACGCGCGGTCAGAACCGGCGCGCGCGAATTCGACCAGTTCACCGATACCTTCAATCAAATGCTCACGCAGATACAGCAGGCCGACGGCAAGCTGCACGCTCAACTCGGCCGCCTCAGCCTGCTGCAGCACATCACACGCGCAACGGGCGAGCGCCAGGACTTGCCGAGCATCTTCCAGGTGGTACTCGGCAGCCTGGAGGAGAATCTACCGATCGATTTTGGCTGCTTTCTTCTCCACGATTCCATCGCGCAGTCCCTTACCGTCAGTGTGCTCGGCGCCGCCGGCAGAGGGTTTGCCGACTCACTCGGTTTGGCCGCGCAGGTAAATGTCCCGCTCGATGCGAACGGACTGTCCCGGTGCGTCGCGGGGCAGCTGGTATACGAGCCGGACGTGCTTCGGGTCCCATTCCCATTTCCGCAGAGATTGGCCGCCGCCGGGCTGCGGTCGGTGGTCATTGCGCCGCTGATCGTGGAGAACCAGGTATTCGGAGTGCTGGTATGCGCGCGCCGCGAGGCCGAGGCCTTCAGCAGCGGCGAATGCGAGTTCCTGAGACAACTGAGCGAGCATGTCGCACTGGCAAGCCATCAGGCGCGATTGTATGGCGCCTTGCAACAGGCCTATGACGACCTGCGGCAAAGTCAACAAACCGTGATGCAGCAGGAACGGCTGCGCGCGCTCGGGCAAATGGCGAGCGGCATCGCCCATGACATCAATAACGCGATTTCGCCGGTTTCGCTGTACACCGAATCGCTGCTCGAACGCGAACCGAATCTCAGCGAGCGCGCACGCGGCTATCTGACCACGATTCAGCGCGCCATCGAAGATGTGGCGAGGACGGTGGCGCGCATGCGCGAGTTCTATCGCGAACGCGAGGCGCAACTCACGCTCGAGCGGGTAGATCTGAACCGCGCCGTTCGTCAAGTCGTGGAATTGACCCGGCCGCGCTGGAGCGATCTTCCGCAGCAGCGCGGGGTGATGGTGGATCTGCAGACGGAGTTGTCGGATTTCCTGCCGGACGTCATGGGGGCGGAACACGAGATCCGGGATGCGCTCACCAATCTCATTTTCAATGCCGTCGACGCGATGCCGACCGGCGGCACGCTGACCGTGCGAACCCGCAAGTCGGCGGACGGCAGCGCGAGCGATCAGGTACTGGTCGAGGTGAGCGATTCGGGGATCGGCATGGATGAGGACACGCGCCGCCGCTGCCTCGAGCCTTTCTTTACGACGAAGGGCGAGCGCGGCACCGGGCTCGGTCTCGCAATGGTGTACGGCATGATCCAACGCCACAGCGCCGGACTGGAGATCGACAGCACCACCGGGCAGGGCACGACCGTGCGGATGCGTTTTCCGGCCTTCACCTCTTCTGCGGTTTCGACGGCCCGGCCGTCGGTGCTGCCGGCGGCGGGACGGCGGCTGCGAATCCTCCTGGTCGACGACGATCCGCTGCTCATCAAGTCTCTGCAGGACACCTTGCAGGAGGACGGGCATCTGATCACGGCGACTCACGGCGGCCAGGCCGGCATCGACGCGTTTGCCGGCGCCCGGCAGCGCGGCGAGGGTTTCGACATCGTCATCACCGATCTTGGCATGCCGCATGTGGATGGACGCAAAGTCGCGGCCTCCGTGAAAACCCTGTCGCTCACGACGCCCGTTATTCTGCTTACGGGCTGGGGCCAGCGGCTCATGGCCGCGAACGATATTCCGCCCAACGTCGATAAATTGCTCAGCAAGCCGCCCCGGCTGCACGAATTGCGGGCGGCGCTGTCGGAGCTCGTCTCATGACGGGCAGCGGCGCCGCAGCGCGGCTGCTCATCGTCGACGACGAGGCGACGCAGATGCGTGCACTGTGCGATACCCTCGGCGTCGAGGGATACGCCACCCAGGGCTTCAGCTCGGCACGGCAAGCCCTAGCGGCGCTCGGTCCCGGCGAGTTCGATCTGCTGCTGACCGACTTGATGATGCCGGAGATGGACGGCATCGCCCTGATCGATGCCGCAAGGCGGATCGACCCGACGTTGGGCGCGATCATCATGACCGGCCACGGCACCATCGATACGGCCGTACAGGCCATGCAGGGCGGAGCGCTCGACTACATCCTCAAGCCGTTCAGGCTCAACGTCATCCTGCCCGTCATCGCGCGGGCGCTGGATGTGCAGAGACTGCGCCGCGAAAACGCGGATCTGCAGGAGCGCGAAAGGCGGCGTTCCGAAGAGCTCGCCGCCGCCTATCAGGATCTCGAGTCCTTCTCTTATTCCATATCGCACGACCTGCGCGCGCCCCTTCAGACGATTGACGGTTTCGCGCAGATATTGGAGGATGATTTTGCAGAACGGCTCGGCGACGAAGGGCGGCGCGTCATCGGAGTAATCCGCAGCGGCAGCCGGAAAATGGATCAGCTGATCGTGGGTCTCTTGGAGTTTTCGCGCGCCGGGAGAGATCCTCTCGACGTCGACCGCATCGATATGACCGCACTGGCCGGTGCGGCCGCCGCCGAAGTCATGGCGGCGTACAAGGGTCCGAAACCGCAGATCGACATTGCCGAGCTGCCGGCGATTGCGGGAGACGCAACGGTCATTCGCCAGGTCTGGTGCAATCTCATCGGCAACGCGCTGAAGTACAGCGCGAAGCGAACTGAACCGCAAATCAGGATCAGCGGTCGAATCGAGGATCGCGAAGCCGTCTTTCAGGTGGACGACAATGGCGCCGGATTCGACATGCGCTATGCGGACAGGCTGTTCGGCGTCTTTCAGCGGTTGCACCGGACGGACGAATTTTCCGGAACCGGTGTCGGACTGGCGATCGTTCACCGCATCCTGGCGCGCCACGGCGGCCGCATTTGGGCGCAGGGGGCACCGGACGCCGGCGCGTGCTTTCAATTCGCGTTGCCGCTGGACGCAACGAGAGGTCTTCCATCATGACGGAAAAACTGCGAATCATAGCCGTCGAGGACAGCGACGCTGACGCGGAAATCGTGGCGCGAAACCTGGCGAAAGCCGGCGTGGACGCCGTGATACACCGCGTCGACACGGAGGCCGATTTCGTGCTGGCGCTGCAAGAGCCCATGCCCGACATCATTCTCTCGGATTTCTCGCTGCCGCTGTTCGACGGACTGCGCGCATTGGAGATTGCCGCGGCACGGGCGCCGGAAACGCCGTTCATATTCGTTTCCGGAACGATCGGCGAGGAGCGCGCCATCGACGCGCTGCGGCGCGGAGCCACCGACTATGTACTGAAGACCAATTTATCGCGCCTCGCGGCCGCCGTGGAGCGCGCGCTGCGCGAGGTGTCGCTGAGAGCGGCAAGAGCCAAATCCGAACAGCAGCGGCGCGATCAAGAGGTGCGGTTGCAACGCCTCGCGCGGACCTATCGGATGCTCAGCAGCACGAGTTCCGCGATCCTGCGCTTGCGCAATCGGATGGAGCTGTTCGATGAAGTGTGCCGCATTGCCGTTCATCAGGGCGGTTATGATCGCGTGGTCATCAGTCTGATCGATCCGGACGCAAGGGTGCTGCGGCCGCATGCCTGGGCGGGGACCGATTCGGCGGCCCTGCGCGCGGTAGATTCCATCGTGCTGGATTCCGGGCTGGAATCCGCTGGTACGGCGGAACTCGCGATCCGCTCCGGGGCGCCCTCCGTTCAAAATGATCTCGGCCGCGAGCCGCGGTCTTCGGACCGGCACGAGGTTTTGATCGCTCACGGCTATCGGGCCGCGGCGGCGCTGCCGCTGCTCATCGACGGCACGGCAATCGGGGTAATCTCCCTCTTCAGCAATCAGCGCGAAGTATTCGATGAGGCCGAATTGAAGGTATTGCTGGAGTTGAACGCCAATCTGGCCTTTGCTCTTCAATACCTCGAGAAGGATGAGGCTGTTCACTTTCTGTCGTACTTCGACAGCCTGACGGGGCTTGCAAAACGGCCGCTCTTCTGTCAGCGGCTGGCGCAACTCTTGAGTTTCGATGCGGTTGACGGCGGAAGTCTCACGGTCGTGGTATTCGACGTGCAGAAGCTGGGGGCGATCAATGACTCGCTCGGCCGGTACGTGGGCGACCAACTGATCGAGAAAATAGCGATGCGGATAAAGCAGACCTATGGGGATTCCGAGTGTGCGGCATACTTCGGCGGCGGAACATTCGGCCTGATGCTCCCCACCGTGGGCAATTCCAGCGATACGGGCCGGATGTTGCAGAGTGCCGCGGCGCAGTTATTCGTTGATCCCTTCGATATCGACGGCCAGGTATTGCGCCCGTTGATCCGCTCCGGAGTCGCGTTCTATCCGCATGATGCGGCTACGGCCGATGTTCTGGTGCAAAACGCGGAAGCGGCGCTCAAGGCGGCCCGGGAAGACAACGAGAAGTACATGCTGTACGGACTGGTGACGCAGCGTCCGACGTCGCGCAGCCTGGCACTCGAGGCGCGGCTTGCCGGCGCGCTCGATCGTGAGGAGTTCCGGCTCCATTACCAACCGAAGGTCAATATTGCAAACGGCCGGGTCGAGGGCCTCGAGGCGCTGTTGCGCTGGCAGGACACCCAGGACGGGCCGGTATCGCCGTCTCTCTTCGTGCCGCTGCTGGAGCGGTCCGGGGCCATCGTGGACGTCGGCGAATGGGTTCTGCTGCAAGCCGTGCGCGATATCGGCAGCTGGATTGCAGCCGGTCTCACCACCGTCCGGGTAGCCGTCAACGTTTCGCCATTGCAGCTGCGGCGACGGGATTTCGTGAACCGGGTTCTGGCCAGCATCGAGCCCACCGCCAAGCAACCGGCCCGCGTGGATATCGAGATTACCGAGAGCATGCTGATGCAGGACTTGGAATTATCCATCCGTAAGCTCTCGCAGCTTCGCGAAGCGGGCATTGGAGTCGCAATCGATGATTTCGGGACGGGATATTCCTCGCTTCGCCTGCTCGCCAAGCTCCCCGTCGACACCCTCAAGATCGATGGTTCCTTCATACAGAGTATCGCCGATACCCCCAATGTCATGACGCTGGTTTCAACCATCATCTCGCTGGCGCGAGCCTTCAACATGCACACCGTCGCAGAGGGCGTGGAGACAATCGAGCAACTGCAGCTGCTGCGCCTCGCCGAGTGCGACCAGGCGCAGGGTTACTACTTTGCCCGCCCCACTCCGGCGGCGGATGTGCCGTCCGTGATCGCCCGCCTATCGCATGCAGCGCCGCAGGGCCAGCACGGCAACAGCTGAAACTCGCGCCCGCCGATATGTCCAGGCGCTCAGCGATACGCGGACGGCAACATCCACGGCGCGACTTGCACGGGTTGCCGCCTTCATTTGCAGCAGTTTCGCCCGTAAACGGTACCGGACACGCCGGCAGCCATCGTGACGTTGCTCATGTGCAGCCATCCTGCGACGCCGCAGTAGTCGCGCCGGGCGTGAGACTAACCGCCGGCGAACCGCCGCGGCTGCTGTCCGCCCGCGAGCGGCAGCTTGCTCTCATCGATGATCTGGCCGCCTTTCATCACGAACAGGATTGACTTGGTGTTCTTGATGTCGGCGGTCGGATCCTTGCTCAACATGACGAGGTCGGCGAGCTGGCCCGTCTCGATCGAGCCCATGTGGTCGGCCTTGCCGAGAAACACGGCGCTGTTGTGGGTCGCAATCTGAATGACCTTCAGCGGAGCGATACCCGCGGCGTTGAGCAGTTCCAACTCATGCTGCAGAGCAGGCCCGCTGCTCTGGTCGGTGCCGCTGGCCACTGTGCCGCCGGCAGCGTCGATCTTGCGGACGTTCTCCATCGCGATCGGCGTCATGATCTTCATCCACCACGTCCAGGGGCGCTTCTGGTACTCCGCGCGCACCTCCGTCTTGAGATGCTGCCGCTCCTGCGCGCTGAATGAGGCAACGTACAGCGGCTCGTCGAGATACTCGGGATGCTCGGCGAGGCGGCTGTAGTTCTCGCCGATCGTCAGTGTGCTTGCGAACGGCGTCTTCTTCGCGCCCATGAGCTTCACGAAGGAATCACTGACCGGCCCCTGGATGACGGGGTGCGCGAGAGTGTCGCTGCCCGCATAAATCGCTTCCAGAGAGCGCAACTCGCTCGACACGTGCACCGTGGTGCGGATGCCGTGCTGGTTGTAATAGCGGATGATCTTCTCGAGCAGATCAGCCGGCATGAGTGGGATCATCGGGCGCGAGCCCCACCCTTCCTCCTCCAGGGTCAGCTTGAGCATGTCCGGCTGCTGCTCGGCTATGTGCTTGTCGAGCAGAGCCTTGTCCTTCTCGAAATCGCTGATGGTGACGGCCACGTTCGATCCATGGCTGCCCGGGTAAGTGATGAGATTCCCGGTGGCGAAAATACGCGGCGAAAGAATTCTGCCTGCGCGCTCATCCGCCCGCAGGCCCAGGATGTAATCCGCGCGGTTGCCGCAATCGAACACGGTGGTCACGCCCGAATATAGATAGCTCGCGAGCGCTTCCAAGCCCATCTGTCGATTCGGGGGGGCGGAAGTATCGATCTTGTCGGGCTTGCTGAGGTCGACGCCCCCACGCAGATGGATGTGAACATCCATGAGGCCGGGGATCAGGTACTTACCCCTGCCGTCGATGCGCCTGCCCTTCAGATTGTGCGCAAGAGCGCTCGGGGTGACCGCGGCGATCCGGTCCCCTTCCACGGCGACGCTCATGTCGGGCTGCGGCGCGTGCCCCAGGCCGTCGATGACGGTGACGTGCTCGATAACGAAGTCATCCGCATGCACCGCCGTAATCGACAGGACGCACGCGAGCGCGGTCGCACCCAGGATGGCTGGCAGCTTCATTTATTGCTCTCCCGCTGTTTTGGCGATGATGCCTCCACGCATCACGAAGACGACATGCATGACCGCATGAATATCGTCGAGCGGGCTTTGCGCCATAGCGACGATGTCCGCGGCCATGCCGCGTTCGAGACTGCCGACATTCTTGATGCCTCCCGCCTGCGCCGCGTTGACCGTGCCGGTCATCAGGGCTTCCATCGGTGTCATACCGGAATCGACGACGTATGTAACCATCTCCATGCCGTTATCGCCGTGCGGCACCAGCGGCGCGTCGGTGCCGAGCGCGATGCCGACGCCGATCCTGTGCGCCATCGTCACTAGCTTGCGGGGCTGCGTGCCGAGCTTGAGCACCTTCTCCATGGAAACCGCGGGCAGATCCTTCAGCGGTCCGTTGCGGACCTTCTCTGGCGTGTCGCCGACGTAGGTAATCGTGGCGGCGGTCGGGATGAGCCAGATGCCCTTGGCTTTCATCGTCTTCAGTGTCTCTTCGTCCGCCCACATGCCATGCTCGATGGAGTCGAAATTGGCGCGGATGCAGGCGTCGATCGCGGCCTTGGCATGTGCGTGCGCGGTCACTTTGCGCCCGAACTCATGGGCAGTCTCGGCGATGGCCTGCAATTCCGCGTCGGTAAACTGCTGCCCGGTGCCGCCATCTCCTTCATCGAGGGTGCCCCCGGATGCCATCACTTTGATGACATCGACGCCCCTTCGGATCGCCTCGCGTACTACGCGGCGGCAGTCGTCGGCTCCGTTGCACACACCGCGGCGGACTATGCCGTTGAGGAGCTCTTCGCGCAGATTGTGATTGTCCGCGTGTCCGTTGGTCGGACTTATAGGATCGCCCGCAGCCAGAATACGCGGTCCCAGCACGATCCCGTCGCGAATTGCGTCTCGCAAGCCGAGAACGGTGTACCCCACCGAACCAAGATCGCGCACCGTCGTGAAGCCACTCATGAGGGTCGCAGTGGCGCTGCGATAGGCGACGATCGTGAAGTAGTTGTCGGATTCGCGCAGGTTGAGATCCCGGCCGCGCTCTGCGCCGCCGCTCAAATGCACGTGCAGATCGATGAATCCCGGCATGACGAACATGTTCGAGAGGTCGATAACCTTGGTGTCCGCCGGCAACCCAAGCGCCGCGGCATCCGCGTAGCCCGAGCGTATCTCCTTGATGCTGCTGTTCTCGACGACGATGGTGGCCTTCGACACCGGCTGCTTACCCGGTACCGCGAGCAGCGTTCCCGCATGGATGATGGAGAATGGCGGTGGTGCGAGCGGCGCGGCATCCGCCGCCGCCAGCACGGTTGATCCGACCATGAGGCCGAGCAGCAGTTGACGTAAAAATCCGGCGGCCGGCTTGGCGATTTGCATCGTCGTCATTCTCCCGTTCGGACGTTCATGGCGCGTCGCTTACGTTGGCAGCACCGCACGGCGCACAATTCAAAAAATGCTTCACACTTAAAGCGTTTGGCGATAGTATGATTTTTCATACGCATTCGCAAGCGCTGACCACGTGCGAAAAGTAGAAATCCGGCCATAAGATTTAAAGGGCGGAACCGGCCCGGTCCGGTTCCGGGTAACTCCAATCAACAACTGGGGAGCAGATATGTCTTTCTGCAAAAAAATCGGTGGATCAGCCGCGATAATCGCAATGACGCTTGGCATGGCGCGGCTCGCGGCGGCGGGCGACCTGGCCGCAGCGGACGATGCCAGCGCCGCGGGCGCGACGGAGATCCCGGAGATCCTCGTGACGGCGCGTAAACGCGGAGCGGAGCGGGCGCAGGACATTCCCGCCGCCATCACCGCCTTCAGTGAGCAGACTCTGCAGAAAATGGGCGTCAAGGATTTCACCGACTTTGCCTACCAGGTGCCCGGCCTCACCTTCAACGACACCGGCCCCGGCGAGAAGCGCTACGTCCTGCGCGGCATCCAGTCGCCGGGTCAGGAGCAGGTGGCGATCTATTTCGATGAAGTCCCCACTCCCGGCATCCAGAGCAGCACCGGCGACAGCGGCTCGCAGGCGCCTGACCTGAAACTCGTCGACGTCGAGCACATCGAGGTGCTGAAGGGGCCCCAGGGGACGACGTTCGGCGCCAACTCACAAACGGGCGCGGTGCGCTTCATCTCGAAGAAGCCGAACCTCAATGAAGTGAGCGGCTCCGTGCAGGTAGGCGGCGATTACATGCCGGACGGCAAACCCGGTACGGATACCACCGGTATCTTCAATCTGCCGCTGATCACGGGCGTGCTCGGCCTGCGCGCGACTGCCTATTACGATCACCAGGGCGGCTACGTCGATAATGTGCGCTTGGGATTGAACGACATCAACTCGGTTGCCACCACCGGCGGCCGCGTGATCCTGCGCTACCAGCCGGCGGAGGCTACGACCATCGATGCGATGATATGGCTGCAGGATCGGCAGACCAATGGCGCCTTCGGGTACTATCCTTTCGACACGTTTCACGTGAGGAACAATCCCTCCGACCAGGCATTCAAAGACATCGTACCGGCATTCGCGTATTTCAATACCGGCACGTTCAACACTGCCGATTACGTGCAGACGCCGAATCCGGACAAGCAGCAGATCTACAGCCTCAATTTGGTCCAGAGCTTGAACTGGGCGTCGCTGACGGCCGCGACCTCCATCTACAAGCGCAACTTCGGCTACTTCCGCGACAATACCTGGCCCGTCATCTCGCTCGGCGTCGGGCCCCCGGGAGCGACCACCTGCTACAAAAAGGGCACCACCACCCAGCCGTGTCAGCGTCCGGATCTGTTCCCGGAGCTCACGAATCAGACGCAGGGCATCACACAGAAAACGGCGGAAGTACGCCTGAACTCGGTCGGCAACGGCGATTGGCAGTGGCTCGCCGGCGTGTTTTACCGCGATCGCAACTCCGACTTCCAGAGCGTGTCGCCGATCGTCGATCCAGCGACCGGCCTGCCGTTTCCGGTCTCGGGACCGCCGACCGGGTACTCGCTCCTGCCGGGTGCCGGCATCGAGGGCTGCCAGCCCTGTGCCCTGGCCCGCTACAACACGCGCAGGATCAAGGAGTCGGCGGAGTTCGGCGAGCTCACCTACAAGCTGTTCTCCAAGCTCGAGCTCATGGCCGGCCTGCGCGAATTCGAGGCCAGCCAGAGCGACGCCGGCTTCTATGCCTTCCAGTTCCCGCTGCTCGGCAACTCGTTGCCGCCGCCGACCCAGAGCTCCTTCAAGGAAAACAAGCTCATCAAGAAGTTCCAGATTTCCTACAAGCCGGTGGATGACTTGACGGTGTACGCGCTGGCGTCGCAAGGGTTCCGCCTCGGCGGCACCAACCAGTCGACTTTCATCCAGGTTCCGAAGGGGTATGGAGCGGACTCGCTGTGGAACTACGAGCTGGGAATGAAGTCCACATGGCTCGAGCGTCGCCTGACGGTCAACATGGCGGCGTTCGATATTGATTGGGACAACATCCAGGTGTCGGGGCGCGACCCCACCGGCTCCTTCGGGTTCATCTCAAATGCCGGTACCGCTCGCGTCACGGGATTGGAGTTCGAAACGTACATCCACCCGGTGCGCGGCCTGGATTTCACCGCCGGCTTCGAATACTTGCCGGAGCGCCAGCTGACCCAGAACCAGGTGAATGCGCAGGTGGTGGCACCGGGCAAGAAGGGTGACAAACTGCCGCGTATTCCCGAGATCACGGCCGACTTCTCGGCGCAGTACGAGCATAGTCTCGCCACGGTGCCGGATTGGTCGGCATTTATCCGTGGTGACTGGTCGTATCACGGCAGTTCGGCCACCGACCTCGAGCCGGGGTCGGCGATATACCGCACCCAGCACGCCTATGACATCACCAATTTCCGCGTCGGCGCTGCGAACGACAAGACCGGGTACGACATCGCGTTCTATGTCGCAAATGCGTTCGACGTCCATGGCGACGTCTACCTGCTGGCCGCCACCGCCACTCCGACCGTCAAGTACACCAACCAGCCGCGAACCATCGGATTCGATGTGACGAAAAAGTTCTGATATCGCCCCCCCTCGCGTCAACCGGCGCGAGGGGTTCTGAACCTCAGCAAGAACCGGTCCGGCGGTTCCCGCAAACCGCGGTACCTCACGATCAGGCTACAATGGCAGTTGCAATAGGGATCTGAGCATCACCCAGAGATCGAGGGCCACGAATGCTCAGGGGTAAAGTACTTGCCGTGTCGATGCTTTGCGCATCGGCATACTTCATGGCCAGTTGCGGCCGCCCTGCTTCGGAGGCACGAAATGCTCCATCGAGCGGGAAGTCCGATGAGCAAAAGGTGCTCAACCTTTACATCTGGTCCGATTTCATCGCGCCCGATACCATCGCATCGTTTGAGAAGTCAACGGGCATTAAAGTCCGCGTTTCCTATTTCGATAACAACGAGATGCTCGAAGGTCGGATGTTGACGGGCAATAGCGGATTCGATGTCGTCTTTCCCTCGGCTCCTCCCTTCCAACGACAAATTCGGAGCGGCGCATACTTGCCGCTCGACAAGAAGCAGCTCCCCAATCTCGTCAACCTAGACCCCGCCTTGATGGCCCGGGTGGCGCTCAATGATCCTGGAAACGTCCATGGAGTCATGTACATGTGGGGGACGGACGGCATTGGTTACAACCGGAAAATGGTGATGCAGGCGCTGCCCAACGTTCGCGTTATCAACAGCTGGCGCCTCATCTTCGACCCTGCGTTTGCGTCCAAATTGGCGGCCTGCGGCATCCGCATGTTCGACGCGCCTGACGAGGTCGTGCGGTTGGTGCTCAAATACTTGGGCAAAGATCCCAACGCGCCGAGCCCGCAGGATCTGGCTGACGTCGAGAGCGTACTCATGAAGATCCGCCCCTACATTCGCAATATCGATACGTCCGGCTATATCGGAGCCATGGCAGACGGTGATATCTGTATTGCCGTGGGCTATAACGGCGA
>Ga0070696_100001038_pt1 | contig 17952 bp, 20 predicted proteins | sample KBSK1253metaG_FD_65474 | JGI IMG/M metagenome (GOLD analysis project Ga0070696, IMG submission 65474) | Corn, switchgrass and miscanthus rhizosphere microbial communities from Kellogg Biological Station, Michigan, USA - KBS K1-25-3 metaG | ecosystem: Host-associated > Plants > Roots >... | reverse complement strand
AGGACGCGCTGATGCGCGGGAAGGAACGGACATGCGGAAGTTCATGGCGGCTCCGATGGCAGGACTCATGGTCCTGGCGATCGCGGCCCCGGTACTCGCGGCACCGAACGTGTCGAACACGAGCGGCAGCGGCAAGTCGATCTACGGCGAGTGGTCATCCGAAGGAACCTACGGCTACGTCTTCGTCGGCGAGGAGACGGGCCAGGGCGGGTTCGGCGACATCTACCAGGAGTCCGGCGCGTACGTCGAGTGCGACGGAGCGCTTCCCCCGCCCGACAAGAGCGGTGTCGTCCCACAGGACACGACGCCAGGCGACGGGTACTACGGCTTCGTCGGAACCCGGACGTACGGGTGGGCGACCGATCTCCACATCACGCTGTCGAAGCGCCTCGACACCGGCACCGCGACCGGCACCGCCGAGCTGTACACCGAGACGATCGACGAATGCCAGGGCATCTACGGCGGCGATCCGGTGTCGGAAACCGTCGCGATCAACGTGACGGCGACGGCCGCAGGCCCGCTGGCATCGTTCAAGGGCAGCGGCAGCTACAAGATCCCGTCCGAGTTCAACGGCCATCAGAGCTATCGCGGCACGGAGCGTCTGGCGACCGGATCGGTCGACGCGGGCGCGATCGACGCGACCTTCACCTTCGCCTACATGAACCAGGTCAGCTGGTCGGAGCACGTGAACATCTGACGTCTCACGTCGCGTTCATTGCCCCCGGTCGCCTCGCGGCCGGGGGCGTCTCTGTGCCCGCCGGCCCCGGTCGCGTCGCGTGCAGGGGCCGTCTCCGTGTCCGCGGGCCCGACGATCGATGCGCAGCCTCCGCGCGCTCGGTCGGAGGAGGGCGCTCCCCTTCGATGATTCGAGCGCGGATCGCGCAGGGCATCGGCGGAGCGGCAAGATCGGCGCCGATGTCGGCCGTCCTGGGCCTTTCCTTCGACACAACGCTCACCCGGCGCGCCCCGGTCCTCGCTGTGACCCGGGCCGCGCCCGCCGGACCTTACCGGGCGACGGTCCGGACGACCCCCGACATCAGCTTGGTCGCCCGGCGGGCGGCCGTCGGGGAGAGGCGGCTCAGGGCGTCGATCAGGTCAAGGACGTCCTCGTCCGGCAGGCCGCCGAGGAGATGGACGAGGCGGAGCACCGTCTCGTCCTGGATCTGGCCGAGCAGGCGCATGCCGCGCTCCAGCTCGCGCGGCTGCAACTTCGGGATCAGCCCGACCGCCCGATCGAACAGTCGGACGAAGGCGTTGAAGGTCGCCAGCCAATCGCGGAGCGCGGCCAGCTCCGTGTCGTCAGGGCGGTCGGCGGCAAGGTCGGCGGCCTCGGCCGCGGTCCTTGCGATCACGTCGACGACGGGGTCGCCCTCGCGAACCTTGCGTTCGGCGATGACCCGCGTGAACCACTGCCAGTGGTCGCCGACGGCGACGTAAGCGGTTCCCGCGGGACCGCGCCGGCCGACTCGCCGCGGCTCGGCGACCCGCTCGACGATCCCCCAGGCCTCGGCGTCCGTGAGCGCGAGGCTCGCCGCGCGGTGTGACAAGCCCAGGGCCTCGCGGATCTCGCGCTCGGTGAGCGGCTCGTCACGGACCATCAAGTAGGCGTGGACGCGCCCGATCGCCGGCGCGACACCCCACGCTGCGCTCATCTCGCCCCAGGCGTCGGCGAAGCGGAGACGCAGCTCCTCGGCAGGCGCGGACGGGTCCGAGCGCGCGCCGTTGCGCTCGTCCGAAACGTGCGCCTTGACAGTAGCGAGTTCTCGTGCCATAACTTGCTATGTGAGAGTAGCACGGAGGGCCGAGGCCATGATCGGCGGCCCGTCCATCGAAGCCAACGATCCCGCGGAGCTGACGCCGGCGCTTGCCGAGCGGCTCGAAGTCGAGCGACGGGTCCGCCTGGAACGATCCGACGATCCTGGTCGCTGGCTGGGCGGCGTCGTCGGCGCGCTGACGTCGGCGGCCGCGGCGGGCGTCCTCTACCGGATCAGCGGCGAGACCGACCCGACGAAGGACGCGGCGACCGTCGTCGCCTTGCTTGGTATTCCAATCGCCTTCGCCCTCGGCCGCGCCCTGCTGCCGGAGGTTCGATCCGGGGGCTGGGGTTGGGCTCTGTGGACCGGCATCGCCGTCGGCCTCATCGCGCCGCCGATCGGGGCCGTCGTGATCCTCCTCGGACCGTCCGTGGTTCCGGCCGGCGTCATGAGCCCGGACTTCAACGCATTCAACCTGGCGATCCTGCCGATCGCCCTGCCGTTCTCGTTCGTGGCACTCCCGATCACGATCCCGGTCGGGCTGGTGTGGGCCTTGATCGCCCGCTGGCTGCCGGAGGATGACCTCACCTTGCAGCGGGCTCCACGGTGGCTCGAGCGGCTCGGCATCCGGCACGCGCTCCTCGTCCTGGTGGTCTGGGCAGTCATCGTCCAGGTCTGGTCGGCCCTGAGCTGACCCATGCGGATGTCGGGATCGGCGGTGCTCGCCGGGTTCGTCGTTGGTGCGGCGTCCGGAGTCCTTGCCCTGGAGCTCCCGCCGCTCGGCTGGATGATCGGCACGGCGTTCTTCATCGGTGCGCTCGGGTCGCATCGACGATCCGCGGCGATCGCCGGGCTTCTCATGGGGTTCGGCGTGGCATGGATCGCGGTCCTCTGGCTCGCGCACCAAGCGTGCGTCGACTTCAATGTCCCGCCATCCCAGGAGTGCATCGAGCCGGACGTCACCGCGTGGTTCGTGTTTGCCATCGGGATCGTGGCCGTAGGTCTCGTGCTTCTAGTCGTTCCGGCGATCCGGCGACGGAGACGCCTGTGACGATCAGCGTGCGGCTGCGGCGAGGGCCGCAGCCACCGCCACGAAGAGGGGGTGCTGCGGATCGATGACCACCTCGCATGAACCAATGCGCTCGAACCCCGTGCCCTGCGTGGGCGTGAAGGTGTAGATCGTCTCCTGACCGTCGTATGCGGTCGGGCAGGTGTCCCGGAACGGGCGGCTCCGGAGGAGCGGCCAGTTCGCCCGATCGATCTCTGCGCGAAGCGCTGCGACGAGGGCCTGCGGCACCCGGCCAAGCTCCGCGTTCCACGGCGCGATCTGGTGCAGCCTTCCGTCGCCCTCGATGGACGCGACGGAGTGGCACTTGCCGTCGATGCACAGGCCGCCGCGGGTCTCGATCGTGACGGGAGGGGCAACCGTCACTGCCGGCTGCGGCACAGAGGGCTGCTGGGTCGCCGGCGCGGCGATCGGTCCGCACGCAACGATGAGAGCGGCGAGTGCGATCGCGGCGAGGAGGCGCGGCATGGCGCGCTGACGTGGTCGAGCCAGCACGAGTTCCGGCCTATCCTTCGGGCGATGCCCGTCCTGCGGAGCCGTCTCGATCCCGCCAGCGCGGAGGCCCGCGCGAATCACGAGGCGATGGCGGCACTCGTCGCCGAGCTGCGCGACCACCAGGCTGCCGTCGCGGCACGCGGCGCGGGCGGCGACGACCGCTCGATCGCCCGCCATCGGGAGCGCGGCAAGCTCCCGGTCCGCGAGCGAATCGATCGACTGCTGGACCCCGGCTCGCCGTTCCTCGAGCTGAGCCCGCTGGCGGCGACCGGGCTGTACGACGGCGACGCGCCCAGCGCCGGCATCGTCACCGGGATCGGGCGGGTCGAGGGCACGACGGTCGTGATTGTCGCGAACGACGCCACCGTCAAGGGCGGGACGTACTACCCGATGACGGTCAAGAAGCACCTCCGGGCCCAGGAGATCGCGCTGGAGAACCGGCTGCCCTGCGTCTATCTCGTGGACAGCGGCGGCGCGTTCCTGCCGCTCCAGGCGGACGTCTTCCCGGACCGCGACCACTTCGGCCGGATCTTCTACAACCAGGCCCGGATGTCGGCCGCCGCCATCCCCCAGGTCGCGCTCGTGATGGGCTCCTCGACCGCTGGCGGCGCCTACGTCCCGGCGATGAGCGACGAGACCGTGATCGTCAAGGGCACGGGCACGATCTTCCTCGGCGGGCCGCCGCTCGTGAAGGCGGCGACCGGCGAGGAGGTCAGCGCAGAGGACCTCGGGGGCGGCGAAGTCCACACGACGGTTTCGGGCGTCGCCGACCACCTCGCCCTGGACGACGAGCACGCGATCGCGCTTGGGCGATCGATCGTCGCGAACCTCAACCGAAAGCCGCCGGCGCCACCGTGGGACCGACGCGAGCCGGAGCCGCCGGCCGTCGACCCGTGCGGGACCTCGGACGCTGCGGGCCTGTACGCCGCGGTGTCGGCCGACCCCCGCCGTCCCGTCGAGGTCCGCGAGATCATCGCCCGCCTCGTCGACGGGAGCCGGTTCCACGACTTCAAGCCGCGCTATGGCGAGACGCTCGTCACCGGCTTCGCCCACGTCGACGGGTGGCCGGTCGGGATCGTCGCGAACGACGGGATCCTGTTCAGCGCGTCGGCGCTCAAGGGTGCCCATTTCGTCGAACTGTGCGCCCAGCGGAAGATCCCCCTCGTCTTCCTCCAGAACATCACCGGGTTCATGGTCGGCCGCGAGTACGAGGCCGGCGGGATCGCGAAGGATGGCGCGAAGATGGTCACGGCCGTCGCCTGTGCCGAGGTGCCGAAGTTCACGATCCTGATCGGCGGCAGCTTCGGTGCCGGCAATTACGCGATGGCGGGGCGCGCGTACCAGCCCCGGTTCCTGTGGACGTGGCCGAACAGCCGCATCAGCGTGATGGGCGGCGTCCAGGCGGCGCGCGTGCTGTCGACCGTCGGCGGGCCGTTCAAGGACGACGCCGCGCGAGACGCCTTCGAGGCCCCGATCCTCGAGACCTACGAGCGGGAGGGCTCGCCGTACTTCGCCACGGCGCGTCTCTGGGACGATGGCGTCATCGATCCGCTCGATACGCGCCGGGTGCTGTCCCTCGGGATCGAGGCAGCGCTCCACGCGCCGATCCCCGAGACGCGCTTCGGCGTGTTCCGGATGTGATGCACGTCGACGGCCGCATCGTCCAGGTCAACATCTCGGCGGGCGGTGTGCCGAAGACGCCGGTTGAGGAGGCGCGTGTCGGGCGCCTGGGCCTGGACGGCGACGAGCATCAGCACGACCACGTCCACGGCGGACCGCATCGGGCGGTTGCGCTGTTCGCGCTCGAGGCGATCGAGCGGGTTCGCGGCGACGGCCATCCGCTGACGCCCGGCGGCGCCGGCGAGAACCTCACCACGACCGGCATCGAGCTCTCCCGGCTGCCGGTCGGCACGCGGCTGGCGATCGGCGATTCGGTCGTGCTGGAGCTGTCGTCGCCGGCCAATCCGTGCGACGTGATCAAGGGCGCGTTCAGCGGCGGCAGGTCGGGCCGGATCTCGATCCTGCTCCACCCCGCCGATTCGCGGATGTACGCCCGGGTCCTGGCCGAAGGCGTCGTGAGACGCGGCGATGGGATCCGGGTTCTGCCGCCGGCCGTGGACAGCGATGCCGCCGTCCACGCCGAGCTCGACGTGCTGGACGCCGTCGAACGCGACGCGTGGCTGACCCTGTGGCGCGCGGGGGCCGAGGCCGGCGAGGACATCCGGATCATCGACCGCGGCGACCTCGCGGCTGCAGCGGCGCCGAACCTGCCGGGCTCCGTCTTCAACCGCGCGTTCGGCATCCGCCAGATCCCGATCGCGCTCCCCGAGGTCCGGGAGCTGTATCGCGCGGCGGGTGCTGAGGGCTGGATCGTCGCCGGCTCGGGGGAGCCGCCCTGGGCGGGAGCCCGCAGTGACGAGATCCACGGCGTGCACGCGGCGCAGATCGAGGCGTTGTCGCCGGACGCACTGGACGAGGCGGGACCGGCGGGGCTGACGATCCGGGCGGTCGACACGGACGATGCGCGGGACGTTGCGGCCTGGGTCGACATCGTCGCGGACGCCTTCGGCGACGAAGGCGGCAACGCCACCTGGGCGCGATTCGGCCCCCTCCTCGCCCGGGCGAAGAGCGAGCACGCGCTCCTCGCCACCGTCGACGGGCGCCCGGCCGCGGCGGCGGCGACGTTCATCCGCCGGCGTGTCGCGTGGCTGGGCGGCGGTGCCGTCGTGCCCTGGGCCCGCGGCCGGGGCATCCATCGGGCGCTGATCGCCGAGCGCATCCGCCGCGCCATGGACGCCGGCTGCCGGCGGGTCACGGCCACCGCCGACGTCGGGACCGCCTCGGCGGCGAACCTGACGCGGATGGGCCTGCCGAAGATCTGGACGCGGGCGCTGTACCGGGTGGACGTCGACAGCTAGCGGCGTCCCCGGAATCAGGGTTTCCATCGCTCGACGGTCGACCGCGGCCACGGGACGATGCCGCTCATGACCGGCGTTCGACGATCGGTGCTCCTGGCGGTCCTGGCCGCCGTTCTGAGCCTTGGGGGGATCGCGGGGTGTAAGTCCGTGTCGATCGGCGCTGCGCCTCGACCGGAGAGTTCGCGTGCGTGTGAGGCGCTCTACGCAGCGGAGCGTTGCGCGGCGCTCCTGACCGCGGCTGCGGAGCAGCTGGGGATCCGTGACTCCGACGTGGAGTCGATCGAGATCGCCCCCGCGCCGACCCTCCGGACCGATGGGGTTCTCATGAAGCGCAGCGGTGGCGAACCGATCGTCGTGCTCGCCCGTGTCCGCGGCGAGATCCGGAAGGCCTCGCTCTGTGCGGGGATCCCGTCGGGTCCGGCCTGCCGGGACACCCCCATCATCGGGATCAGCTCCCCCGTGCAATCCGGATACCGCGACGTCCCCTGCCAAGGAGAACCGCCGGACGGTTGCGCGACGCCGCTTCCCGCCATCGAAGCTGCCGCAGCGCGAGCAGCGCGACCGCTCCGGATCGAGCGGGTGGTCATCCCGATCGCGAAGGTTGGCCGCGCCGAGGTTCGACTCGGCGAGGCGACGCTTCCAAACGGCATCCTGACCGTGGCTGAGGCGGACCTCGAGGATCCCTGGCCCGACCTGGTCCGATTCTCCGGCGAGGAGCTCCGCCTCGAGGTCCGATCGCTGGTCGCCGACCGACCGGCGTTCTGGAACTACTACGACCATGGCTGGTGGCCCGGCACCGAGCCCGTCGCGGTGTTCCTCGTCTTCGATGCCCGTTACGTCGAGCCCGGGGCGACGATCACGATCCGGGATCTCGTCGTCGGTTGAGACCCGCGGGCTACGATGCCCGCGTGAGCGACCTCCTCCAAATCGAGCGTGACGGGCCCAACGACGCCGTCGCGCGCGTCACGCTCACCCGCCCGGACGTCCACAACGCCTTCAACGCGTCGCTGATCGCCGACCTCCGAGGAGCCTTTGCGGCGCTCGCCCGCGAGGGGCCGACCGATCTCCGCGTCGTGATCCTCGCCGGGGCCGGTGCCACCTTCTGCGCCGGCGCCGACATCGACTGGATGCGGGCGGCGACGCAGCTCGACGTCGAGGGCAACGAGCACGACGCGATGGCGATGGCCGACATGCTCGAGGCGATCGACACCTGCCCGGTCCCCGTGATCGCGCGCGTCCAGGGCGGCGCGATCGGCGGCGGCGCCGGGCTGTGTGCCGTCGCGGATCTCGTCGTTGCCGAGGCCGGGGCCAGGTTCGGCTTCACCGAGACGCGGCTCGGCATCCTCCCCGCCGTGATCTCGCCCTTCGTCGTCGCCCGGATCGGGGAAACGCACGCCCGGGCCCTCTTTCCCGGCGGGCGTCGGTTCGACGCGGTCCGGGCCCAGCGGATCGGGCTGGTTCACGAGGTCGTCGAAGGGCTCGATGCACTCGATGCGGCGGTCGAGGGCGCGGTCGCCGACGTCCTTGCGTCCGGCCCGACGGCGGTCCGCGCGGCGAAGGCGATCGTCCGAGAAGTGCGTGGGCTTGGGCACGGCTCGGCGAAATGGCACACCGCCCGGGTGATCGCCCGGCAGCGCGTCAGCGAGGAGGCCCAGGAGGGCTTCCGGGCGTTCGTCGAGAAACGTCGTCCCGCGTGGGCGCCCGATCCCGAGGCGGAGCCGTCGGATCGTCGATGACCGCGATCCGGCGGCGGCTCCTGCCGGCGACCGCCCGTCACCTGATTGCCGACGCTGGCCCGCCGCGTCCCTGGATCGTCGGCGCGTTCGCCGTTGCCGCCGTGCTCGGGATCGTCTTCACCTACCAGCGAGTCAGTCCCCCGATCATCGCCGTTCTGGTCGTGTTGATCGTCACGATCCCGGCCATCCTCGACACCGACGGCTGGCGGATCCGCCTCGGCATGGCCTGGCTGGCGCGCGAGCAGCGCCGCCGGATGCCCGACCTGCCGAGGACGCCCCGCGCGGCTGACCGCTGGCTCGCACAGCACACGACGACCGACTCACCCCTGCTGCGGGCCTCGGTCCTGATGACGGCCGGCCGGAACGCCGACGCCAGGCAGACTCTCGAGGCGGCACCGCGGGAGACGGCGGAGGAACGGGCCCGGATCGCGCGGATGCTCGCGGCGCTCGACGGGCTCGAGACCGGGACTTTGGATCCCGGCCCGGCTCTCGCCGCGATCGATGAGCTGCCCCCGGCCCTCCATCGCTATTACCGGCTCTCGCTTGCCTGGTCTGTCGCGTGGGTCGAAAGCACGCAGCGACGCCCGTGGCGGCGAGCCTTCGCCCAGGCGAGCCGCGGGATCCGGCCGAGCGAGATCCCGACCCGAATCCTGGTCGGCCTGTCGGCCTACGAGCTGCTCGCCACCCTCGTGGTCGCGCTGGTCGTTCTGATCGCCCTGGCCCTGGGCTGGGGCTGATCGAGGTGGATGCCTTCCTCCTGTCCTTCGGCGTGATCTTCATCGCCGAGCTCGGCGACAAGAGCCAGCTGATGGCGCTCGCGTTCGCGACCCGCTTTCCAGCCGTGTCCGTCCTCGTCGCGATCACGCTCGCGACGGCGCTGGTTCATCTCGGCTCCGTGGCGCTCGGAGCGACTGTCGCCCTGGCCCTGCCGACGGACATCGTCTCGATCGTCGCGGGGCTGGCGTTCCTGGTCTTCGCGGCGTGGACGTTGCGTGGCGACGTCCTCGGCGAGGCTGATGCCGCGCGGACCCAGCGCGACGCAGCTCGGTCGGTCGTTCTGACCGTCGGGGTCGCGTTCTTCCTCGCCGAGCTCGGGGACAAGACGATGCTCGCGACCGTGACACTGGCGACGCACGAGGATGCCCTCGGGACGTGGCTGGGATCGACCGCCGGCATGGTCGCGGCCGATGCCATCGCCATCGGGATCGGCAAGGTGCTCGGCACGCGGCTCCCTGAGCGGGCGATCCGGATCGGGGCCGCTGTCGCGTTCGTCGCGTTCGGAGCGATCCTGATCTGGGAGGGCCTGCGGGGATAGGGTCCTCGGACGGACCATCTTGCGCCGCGGCCGCTCCGACGCGACAATCGCGTCAGCGATGACCTCCGAGCTGAGTCCGAGCCAGGCTGCGATCCGGATCGGGGCCACGACGCGCTCCGTCCAACGCTGGATCGCGGCGGGACGCCTTCCGGCTCGACGCGTGGGCGGTCGATGGCGTGTCGCGTTTGACGTGTTGGACGCGTTCGTCGCGGGCACGGACGCGACGGAGCGACCCAGCATGGTCGCATCGACGGTCATCCGCCGCCTCTTCATCGCCAACCGCGGCGAGATCGCGAACCGCATCCGCCGGACCTGCGCGACGCTCGGGATCGCCGCGATCGTCCCGGACACCGACGGCCCCGAGGCGCTGGACCTCCTCGACATCGCGGCCGTCGTCGAGGCGGCGCGGGCCACCGAGGCGGACGCCCTGCACCCAGGCTTTGGCTTCCTCGCCGAGAACCCGGACTTCGCCGAGGCCGTGGCGGGCGCCGGGATCCGCTGGATCGGGCCGCCGCCAGCGGCGATCCGAGCGATGGGCGACAAGGCGGCCGCGCGACAGCTGGCAAAGCGGCTCGGCATCCCGACGATCCCGGGCTACGACGGCGACGGGCAGGACGATGCGGCACTCTCGAGGGCCGCGCGCCGGATCGGCTACCCGATCCTCGTCAAGCCGGCGGCCGGTGGCGGCGGCAAGGGCATGCGAACGGTCCGGGCTCCCGCAAACCTCAAGGCCGCGCTCGCCGCCGCGCGGCGGGAGGCCCGCGCGTCGTTCGGCGACGATCGGCTGATCCTCGAGCGGCTCCTCGAAGGCCCGCGCCACGTCGAGGTCCAGCTCCTGTTCGATGCTCGCGGCACGGGCGTCCATCTCGGCGAGCGCGACTGCTCGATCCAGCGGCGGCACCAGAAGGTCCTCGAGGAGACGCCATCGCCGGCCGTCCGAACGGCAACCCGGCGCCAGTTGACGGAGGCAGCGATGACGCTCGGGCGGGCCGTCGGCTACGTCAGCGCCGGGACGTGCGAGTTCCTCCTCGACGACCGCGGGGACGTCTTCTTCCTCGAGATGAACACCCGGCTCCAGGTCGAGCACCCGGTGACGGAGCTGGTCACCGGCCGCGACCTCGTCGCGGACCAGATCCGGATCGCGGCCGGGGAGCCGATCGGGTTTACCCAGCGCGATGTCCGTCCGCGCGGCCACGCGATCGAGGTTCGCCTGTACGCCGAGGACGCGGAGGCCGGGTTCCTGCCGGCGACCGGACGGATCCTTGCGCTGCGCTGGCCGAGTGGCGACGGGATCCGCGTCGACGCCGGGATCGCCGAAGGCGACGAGGTCACCGGCCGCTTCGACCCGATGCTCGCGAAGATCGTCGCCTACGGGTCCGATCGCCGCGAAGCCCTCGCTCGCCTGACTGCGGCGCTCGACGAGACGGTCGTTCTGGGGCTCACGACGAACCTGCGGTTCCTGCGCTGGCTCGTCCGGCAATGGGCGGTGACCCGCGGCGATGCCCGCATCGATACCCTCGACGCGATCTGGCCGGCGGACGCCCCACCGCTCGCGATCCCCGATGGCGCCTGGGCCGAGGCTGCCCGGCGGCTCGATGCCGGCGGATGGCGACTGAACGGCCCGGCGATCGCCCGGCTCGTCGCCGACGGCGGCGCCGACGGGGACGAGGAGCGGTCGGTCGGGGTCACCGAAGCGCGCGCTTCCAACGTCGCCGAGCGCCACCTGGCCGCCGTCCGTGACGCCGACACGGTCCACGTCGACGTCGACGGTCGATCGATCGCGTTCCGAGCGGCGTCGCCGCCCGATGTCGACCGCGCGGCGCGCGCCGCGGCGGCCCACGGCCACGGCACGGGCTCGATGGACCTCGCCGCCCCGATGCCGGGCGCCGTCCTCGCCGTCCATGCGGCCGTGGGCGCGGAGGTCGCAGCCGGCGATCCGGTGGTCACGCTCGAGGCGATGAAGATGGAGCACGTCGTCGCCGCCCCACGCCCGGGCCGGATCACCGATCTCCGGGTCCGGCCGGGAGACCAGGTGACACGCGGCCAGGTCCTCGCGGCGCTCGAAGGCTGAACGTCCCGCTGCGGTACCCTGCACGAGCTGGAGGTTTGATGGCGAAGAGCAAGACCAAGGCCCCGGAGCCGACGAGCGGCGAGCACCACGCCGCGAAGGCCCACGGCCGCGCCGCCCGCGTCGACAAGAGCCTGCCGGCGAGCCGCGAGGAGCTGATCGCGCTGCACGCCGCCGCACGTCGCCGACGCGCGAGCGCACCGCTCGGCAGCGAGGCGTACCGGGCCGCGGCCGACGAGATCGGGCGGATCGAGATCCGGATCGCGGACGTCGACCGGTCGGCCGACCCGCCCCTCGGCTGACCCGCGGCCGGTGACCGGCACTCCGCCGGCGGACCGCGTCCGCATCTACGAGGTCGGGGCGCGCGACGGTCTCCAGAACGAAGCGGCGCCGATCCCCCTCGCGGCGAAGCTTCGGTTCCTGGAGCTCCTCGCCGACGCCGGCCTGCGCGAGATCGAGGCGACGTCGTTCGTCGCGCCGTCGGCGATTCCTCAGCTCGCCGACGCCGACGAGCTGATGGCGGCGCTCCCGCGCCGCGAGGGCGTCCGCTACCCGGTGCTCGTCCCGAACGTCCGCGGGCTCGTTCGGGCGGAGGCCGCCGGCGTCGACGCAATCGCCGTGTTCACCGCGGCGACCGACGCGTTCACCACGCGAAATATCCGGATGACGGTCGACGAATCGCTCGACGCGTTCGCGCCGGTCCTCGCGCGGGCGGGCGAGCTCGGCTGGTGGCGTCGGGGCTACGTCTCGACCGCCTTCGGCTGCCCCTATACCGGCGCGGTCTCGGCAGAGCGGGCCGTCGAGGTCGCCGGGCGTCTGCTCGCCCTCGGCCTGGAGGAGGTCTGCTTCGGCGACACGATCGGGGTGGGCGTGCCACCGCAGGTGCGGGCGATCGTCGAGCGGGCGACGGACGCCGGCATCCCGCTGGACCGGATCGCGTTTCACTTCCACGACACGCGCGGGACGGCCCTCGCGAACGTGGCGGCGGCCATGTCCGTCGGGATCCGCTGCTTCGACTCGTCGACGGGCGGCACCGGCGGCTGCCCGTACGCGCCCGGCGCCGCCGGTAATCTCGCGACGGAGGACCTCGTCTACTTCCTCGACGCGATCGGGCTTCAGCACGGCATCGACCTCGACGGCGTCCTCACGGCCGCGCGATTCATCGCCGATGCCCTCGGCAAGCCGCTGGCCACGAAGGTCGGTCAGGCGGGTGGCTGGGACCCCGCGACCGGCGCCGCCACGGGCCGCGGCTGACGGCGCCCGGCACGGTCTGTCGTTCTTGGTATCGTGCGCCCCACGATGAACGGAGTCGTGCTCGTCCTGAACCAGAACTATGAGCCGCTGAACGTCTGCAACCTGCCGCGCGCGTTCCGGCTCGTGTTCGGCGAGAAGGCCGAGATCATCGAGTACGACCACCAGGTCATCCGGACGCCGCGGACCGAGTACCACGCGCCGTCCGTGATCCGGCTCCAGTACCAGGTCCGGCGGCCGCGGCCGCGGGTCAAGCTGAGCCGCCGCGAGATCTTCGCCCGCGATCGGTACACCTGCCAGTACTGCGGCCGCCAGAGCCACGACCTGACGCTCGACCACATCGTGCCGCGCCATCGGGGCGGCGGGCACACGTGGGAGAACCTCGTCACGGCGTGCAAGGGCTGCAATCACCGCAAGGGCGGCAAGACGATCGAGGAGGTCCGCTTCCGGCTGCATCGGCCGCCCTTCGAGCCGCGCAGCGACATCTATTCGATGTTCACGCCGTACCTGGCCGACGAGCGCAACGAGGCCTGGCGCACGTACCTGTTCCTGGGTCGGAACTGAGCGACGCCGTCGGGGGCGACGCGTCCGGGACCGGCTCGTTCCCGGTCGAGGGCATTCCCGCCGACGTCCGCGCGATCCTCGAGACGCTCTGGGCCGCCGGCCACGCGGCATACGCCGTCGGCGGTGGGCCGCGGGACTTGCTGCTCGGCCGGACGAGCGCCGACTGGGACATCGCCACCGCCGCGTTGCCGGAGCAGACCGCCGCGCTCTTCGGCGCGGTCTACGAGAACCGCTTCGGGACGGTCGCCGTTCGGGGTGATGGCCAGGACGTCGAGATCACGACCTTCCGCAGCGACCACGACTACGCCGACTTCCGGCGCCCGCATCGGGTCGAGTTCACAGGCTCGCTCGAGGCAGACCTCGCCCGGCGCGACTTCACTGTGAACGCGCTGGCCTGGGGCGCCGAGTCGGGGGCCGACCCGCCTCACCTGGTCGACCTCCACGGGGGCCGGGCCGACATCGCGGCGCGGCTGATCCGGGCGGTCGGCGAGCCGCGTCAGCGGTTCGAGGAGGATGCGCTCCGGATCGTCCGGGCGATCCGCTTCGCCACGACGCTCGGGTTCACGATCGAGCCGGCGACGCTCGCCGCGATCCGGAACACGGCTCCGCTGGTCGCCCATCTCTCCGGGGAGCGGATCGCGATGGAGCTGACGAGGATTCTCGCGGCGGAGCGGCCGTCCGTCGGGCTGCGCCTGCTTGCCGACACGGAGGTCCTCGCCGCGATCTCGCCGGACCTCGCCGCCCAGCGCGGCATTGAACAGAACAAGATCCCGGGCGAGGATCTCTGGGACCACACCCTGCGGACCGTCGACGCGGCCGCGAACCGGCCGGTCGTCCGGCTGGCGGCACTGCTCCACGATCTCGGCAAGCCCGCGACGGCGGCCGATGGCCACTTCTATCGGCACGAGGTCGTCGGCGCGGAGCTGGCGGGCGGATTGCTCGATCGACTCCACGCCCCGAACGCGGTCGCCGAGCCGGTCGTCCACCTGGTCCGCCAGCACATGTTCCGGTACGAGCCGAACTGGGGAGACAGCGCGATCCGCCGATTCCTGGCCAAGGTCGGGCCCGACGCGGTGGAGGACCTCTTCGCGCTCCGCAAGGCGGACAACATTGGCAGCGGCGTGCCGGCCGATGCCGACGACCTGGGGGGCCTCCGGTCCCGGATCGCCGCGGAGATGGCCTCCGGTCCCCTCCTCGACCGGTCGGGGCTCGCGATCGACGGCTCCGACCTGATCGCGGAGCTCGGCCTCCGCCCTGGCCCGGAGCTTGGCCGCCTGATCGATGCCCTGTTCGAGCGGGCTGTCGAGGATCCGCGCCTCAACGATCGCGCCGAGCTGCTCCGGCTGGCTCGCGAGCTCAGCGCCCCCGACACCCCGCCCGCCTGACGGCGAGCGATCCGCGAGAATGGAGCGGCGCGCCCGCGGTGTCCCAGCCGGCGCCGTCCGGAGAACCGATGCCCAACGCAACGACCAACGCAACCGACCTGTCCGTTCAGCTCTACACCGTCCGAGCCGCCCTGGACGATGACGTCGATCGGACCCTCGCGACGCTGGCCGAGATCGGGTTCCGGAACGTCGAGCCGTTCGACCTCCTGACCTACCGGGACGCCCTGCGGGTTGCCCTGCCCCGCCACGGCCTGTCCGCGCCCACGACCCACGCCGAGCTCCTGGGTCCCGACGGGGACGAGGCGCTGGCCGCCGCCGCGGAGCTGGGCATCGAGACCGTGGTGCAGCCCTGGGTCGAGCCGGAGCGCTGGGCGACGGCCGACGGGATTCGCGCGCTCGCGGACGACCTGAACGCGGCCTCGGTCCGGGCCGCCGGCCACGGCCTGCGCGTCGGGTACCACAACCACCACTTCGAGCTCGAGGCCCGGGTCGACGGGCGACACGGGCTGGAGGCCTTCGCGGACCATCTCGCGCCCGAGGTCGTCCTCGAGGTCGACACGTACTGGGCGCTCGCCGGGGGAGCAGACGTCCCGGCCCTTCTCGGGCGTCTCGGCTCGCGCGTCGTCGCACTGCACCTGAAGGACGGCGACGGCTCGCTCGACACGAAGCGCCAGGTGGCCCTGGGCCACGGCGTCCTGCCGGTCGGGGCGATCCTCGAGGCGGCGCCGCACGCCCTGCGCGTCGTCGAGCTCGACGACACCGACGGCGACCTCCTGACCGCGATCCTCGTCGGCCGCGAGACGCTGCTGGGGCTCGTCCGTGCCTGACGCCAGGACCGGCCCGGTCGGGATCGGCGTCATCGGTGCCGGGCTGATCAGCTCGACCTACCTCGAGAACCTCAACCGGTTCCCGGACACGACGGTCCTCGCGATCGGGGACATCCGCCCCGAGGTCGCCCAGGCTCGGGCGATGGAGCACGACGTGCCCCGAGGTGGCGACGTCGCGACGGTGCTGGATCACCCCGAGGTCGAGATCGTCGTCAACCTGACGACGCCAGCCGCGCACGTCGAGGTCGCCGAGGCCGCGCTCGCCGCCGGGAAGCATGTCTGGAACGAGAAGCCCCTGGCGCTCGATCGCGCGGGCGGGGCCAGGCTGCTGGCGCGGGCGAATGGCGCTCGCCTGCGGATCGGATGCGCGCCCGACACCTTCCTCGGTGACGGCCTCCAGGCCGCCCGGCGCGCGCTCGACGACGGCGTCATCGGCCGGCCGCTCACCGCCCTCGCGCTGTTCCAGAACCCGGGCCCCGATGCCTGGCACCCCAACCCGGCGTTCCTGTTCCAGGTGGGGGCGGGCCCGCTGTTCGACCTTGGGCCGTACTACCTGACGGCGCTGGTCCAGGCGTTCGGGCCGGTCAGCGAGGTGGCCGCGATCGGCTCGACCGCGCGCGCGACGCGGCACATCGGGTCCGGGCCCAACGCCGGCCAGCCGTTCGACGTCACGGCGCCCAGCCATGTCGGCGCGCTGATCCGGTTCGCGAGCGGCCAGTCGGCGCAGACGATCTTCTCCTTCGACTCGGCCGTGCACCGGACGCTGCTCGAGATCAACGGCACGGACGGCACGATGCTCGTCCCTGACCCGAACGAGTTCGACGGGCCGGTGGCGGTCCGGCGCGGCAGCTCGGACGTGACCGAGACCGTGGCGACGACGACCGCCAGATCGACCCGCGGGACCGGCGTCCTCGACATGGCCCGGGCGATCCGGGCCGGACGACCGCATCGAGCCGACGGCGCGCTGGCGTATCACGTCCTCGACGTGATGGCGTCGATCACCGACTCGATCGAGGCCTGCACCTTCGTCGAGGTCGAGAGCCGCGTCGAACGGGCGGAGCCGCTGCCACCGGACTGGGACCCACTCGCCTCGACCCTCGAGCCGTGATCGAGATGATGCTGGAGGCGGAGCGACGGCTGGCCGTCGGCCTCCTCGACCAAGCGGAAGGGCTCTACCGCCAGGTCATCGCGGCCGACCCGCGGAACGCGATCGCGGTGGTGGGGCTGGCCCGGGTCGCGCTGGAGCGGGGCGACGAGCGGGCAACGTACGTGGAGGCCCGACGGGCGCTGCGCCTCGATCCGGACAACCCGATGGCGAGCCACCTCGTGATGCGGATGTCCGAGATCCTGCGCGCCCGCGGCGAGACGCTCCCCGCGGATCCGGCACCCGCGGCGACGAAGCCGGACGATCGACCAGGGCTCGTCGATCGCGTGCTCCGCCGCGGCCGACGATGAGGCGCGCGAGCCGACCGCCCGTGAGACCCTGATGCGCGTCCTCGTAACGGGCGGGGCCGGCTACGTCGGCTCTGTGTCCGTCGAGCGCCTGCTCGAGGCCGGTCACGACGTCGTCGTCCTCGATGACCTGTCGACCGGTCATCGCGAGGCGGTCCCCGATGTCGCGTCGCTGGAGGTCGGCAGCTACGGCGACGCCGAGCGCATCGGCCGGCTCCTCGAGCGCGCCCACGTGGACGCGATCCTCCATTGCGCGGCTCGCTCGCTCGTCGGCGAGTCGGTCCGGGAGCCGGCCCGCTACTACCACGACAACGTCGCCGGCGGGATCGTCCTGCTGGATGCCGCCCGACAGGCCGGCGTCGACCGGATCGTGTTCAGCTCCACCGCCGCGGTCTACGGCGTCCCGGAGACGACGCCGATCCCAGAGATTGCGCCCCTCGCTGCGATCAATCCGTACGGCGAGACGAAACGGACCTTCGAGGGGGCGCTGCGGTTCTACGGCGAGGCGTACGGGCTGCGGAGCGCGTCGCTCCGATATTTCAACGTAGCCGGCGCGACGGAGGCGCTGGGGGAGCTCCACGACCCCGAGACCCACCTGATCCCCACGGTCCTGCGGGCGGCGGAAACGGGCGAGCCGATCGCCCTCTTCGGCGACGACTACCCGACGCCCGACGGCACCTGCATCCGCGACTACATCCACGTCGCCGATTTAGCCGACGCGCATCTCCTGGCCCTCGTGGCGACGGCGTCAGAGGAGCCCGACGAGCGGCCGTGGGCCGCCTACAACCTGGGGATCGGCCGCGGCTTCAGCGTCCGCGAGGTCGTGGCCGCGGCGGAGGAGGTCGTCGGCCGGACGATCCCGACGACGACGGGTCCGCGGCGCCCCGGCGACCCGCCGGTCCTCGTCGCGGCGGTGGATCGCGCCCATACGGAGCTGGGCTGGACCGCGACGCGGCCGGGCCTCGCGGACATGATCGCCTCGGCCTGGGAATGGCGCCGGCGGAACGTGGACCCCGAAACCGGGCGGCGCCGGGAGATCGCCTCCTAGCGCGGCTCGATCGGCGCGGTCATCGGCGCCAGCCGCTCGGGCGGCGCGGTGGGCTCGACCTCGACTTCAGCGG
>Ga0070696_100001036_pt1 | contig 17967 bp, 11 predicted proteins | sample KBSK1253metaG_FD_65474 | JGI IMG/M metagenome (GOLD analysis project Ga0070696, IMG submission 65474) | Corn, switchgrass and miscanthus rhizosphere microbial communities from Kellogg Biological Station, Michigan, USA - KBS K1-25-3 metaG | ecosystem: Host-associated > Plants > Roots >... | reverse complement strand
CGCGAAATGGTGAAGGGCTACATGAAACTGGATCTGCGCGTGCGCTACGCCAACGAGCCGCTGCTTGACGCGAAGGGCGTCGAGTTTGAGAACTTCGAAACGGTTATGTTGCGCGGCGGAAAAGGAATGTTCGGACTGAAGTACTTCGTGGGCGCGGGCGGGCGACAGGAAGCCGTGCCCGTTGAACGAACGTTGCTGGTGTCGGTGACCTCTGAGATCGTGCCCGTGGCTAATCTTCGGAATCGGCCTCAGGAACTTTCGCGGCCCGTCGATCAATACGGCGGAGTGGTCGGGATGAATGAAAGCGATCGATTCACTCCGCCGGTTGCGCTCGAACGAGTCGCGCCAAAGTTTGAATCGGGGCGCATCGTGAAGGGTTCTGTGCTGCTGGGCGGCGTGGTTACACCAGAAGGCGCGATGATCAACATACGCGTGCTGAGGTCGCTTGATCCGGTAATCGACGAACGTGCTGTCGACGCATTCCGCCAATACAAATTTTCGCCTGCGCTGTTAAATGGAAAGCCGGTGTTCGCGACGTATCGCGAAGAGTTGACCTTTGCGGCGCCTCCGCCTTCGTTACTCGAGTTGGAACAGGAGCAACGAAAACAGCGCGAGTTGGAAAGGGAAAAGGAGAAGCAGAGGCGCAAGAAGCCTTGAAAAAGGCGAATGGGAGAAGGGGCGACGGGGCGACGCGAAGAGTCTACGTAGACTCGTGTCCGCGTCGATCCGTCGCCCCTTTCAGGTTTACGCCCTCTTCTTAACGTACCGCACCCAGTACGGTACTCGAAGCGTTTGGCCGTCTCTCGTTACGCGGATGTACCCCGTGTAATCACGTCTCTCCGAGGTCTTCAACGCAAAAATCGTAATCGTCACGGGTAGAGTTTGCCCGCCGGCGACAGTCAAATTGTCGGTTGACGTTGTGACAGTTACTCCGTCTCCCGGATCGAGCTGTTCCACGCCTATGGAGTAGCTGCCCTGGGCGCCTGTTTGATTGGTTACATTCAGATCGACGCTGATCGTGACGTTTTTCTTCTTGAGCTTGTAGATCCCCAAGCCCATACTAGCCGGCGAGATCGTGGCGTTGACTGAACTTGCTCTCGCCAGATCGATGCGGCCGCCACCGGTCGCAAGCACGCCGGCTCGAGTGGTCTTATCGACCGAGGTGAAGACGTCGGTTGTGGCCGAGCTGATCAAGACGGACTTGATCTGCTGAGGAGAAAATGACGGGTTGAGCTGCTTTATCAGCGCAGCCGCGCCGGCGACATGCGGGGTGGCTTGACTGGTACCGGACACCGATTGGAAACCGCTTGGGTCAACTACGCCGACTGCGGGTCCATTCTTGATGGCGCCCGAATAGATGTTGATTCCAGGCGCACTGACATCCGGCTTGAGTTCTTCAAGCACTGACGGTCCAATCGCGCTAAAGGTGGCGAGCACATCCGCCGGAACGCTGACTTGGCCGAACGGCTCCGGCGTGATAGTTACCTGCGCGCCGGCGTGGGCTTGCAGCCAGCTCCGAAGGGCCAGCCCGGTGCTACGCTTCACCAGAACGGAGAGAATCCGGGTGTCGTCCACAGCGAAAGCGAATAACGTTTCTCCCCCATCTGACCCCTCACTAACATCCTTGTTGTAGATGATGACCGCGCGAGCGCCTGCCGCATTGGCGTTGTTTACCTTCTGGGCAAAAGAGCAGTTATTACCTCGCTCGATCAAAGCAACCTTTCCGCTCAGCGAACCCGGTGGAAAAGTTCCGCACCCGCGATTTCCCCCATCTAGTGTGCTGACATCAACATAAGGCAACGGCCCAAGCGCGCCATCGAGGGCCGGCGGATTGACCGCGCCGTTACCTCGTGGCGCGTTCACGCTGACAAGCGACGCGTCGTCGGTTCCAGGAACGGAGACTATGGCGGTTTCCCTCGGACCGGCGAGGTGCGAGTTGCTGCTCGCGCCAACGGTTATCGCGGCCGATGCGATGCCGGGCGAGCGAATAGTCATCGGCTGACCAATCGTTTCCGGTGTTTCGTTGTTACCGGCTGCGACGACCACTACCGCGCCAGAGTCAACAGCGTGCTGCACCATGTCTTCTAGAAAGCCCGATCCAGTAGGCAGTTCCAGCGAGCCGAGACTCATACTGACTACATCGAATTTATCAACCGTCACCGCCTCGTCCAGGCCCTTCGCGATCAGATCGGTGTCACCTCCGCCCGATCTGCCGAGCACGCGATAGTTGCCAAGGTAAGCTCGCGGCGCGACACCCGAGAGCCCTCCTATCGGCGACATGGTTCCGCTGACGCCCGCTGCAATGCCCGCGCAATTCGTGCCGTGGCCGTTTTCATCCAATGCAGAAGTATTGCCGCCCGGAAGAAAAGCTTTCGCTACAATGACTTTGTTGTTGACTAACGATTCGTTGCCACGGGTTGCTCTTGGGAAACCAGCGGGCGCGGTAAATCCCGAGTCGGAGAACAACGGATTTGTGATGTCGATGCCGGTATCGAGAATCGCGATTCTCATTCCTTGGCCGGCGGTCGATGGGCCGCCTAACCTGTCCCACAACGCAGACGCGTTGATGAGCGGTACGCTGACATCGGTCGTGGCGAAGCACTTTTTCACTATCTCTACTGACTTTACGCCGGGCATCACTGCAATCGCCGAGAGCTCACTTGGAGTGGCTTCGATCGAAATCGCATTGGATAGCCTGCGAAGCTCGGTCCTTATGCGGAAACTCGGTGAAACAAGCATTGCGCGTGACTTGAAGTTTGCGTGTTCATTTTCGAGCACGGACTCGTATGCGCGAGCGGATTGCGATTCGAAATCAATGACTCTGCGGCTCGATTGCTCGGTCAAACGCTGGTGCCGTACAACGGGTTCGCTTTCAAGTTCGACAATAGCCGCGACTGACCCTGGCGTAACCGCAGCGTTTTGAGCCGACGCCGGCTTGATTTGATTCGACTGCGCAATGGTACGCCCGGGAATTCCGGGAAGAGCTTGCATCGCAATAGCCAGCGATACAAACAGGACGCCCAGAAGTGAATTTCGTTTCATGCTGCCTCTTGTAACTGAAAAAATTTGCGCGCCCATTTTCGAAGTCTCAAACTCCCACTCGTTGCAGCCGAGGCCCGTAGAATCGCTGCGGTCAGTTTGGAATGAAAATGAGGCGAGGGAATTATACCCTATGCGTTCAATACTCGCATAGCGTGCTGTGAACCTGGTATGACCTGCTGCCCTTGATCGGCCCCTCCGCGTTGTGGCAATCATTGCACAGAGCTGTTCTTGGTGCGCGATGATGCTTGAGACTCGATTGCTTATGCAGATCGTGGCAGCTTATGCACGTAGGGAATTCGGAACCGTAGACGGCGACGTCCCTTACGTTACGCAGTATGTGCCGGTCGTCGGGATTCAAGCTCTCGTCGTCCGCCTTCGAGAAATCCACCTCGTAGTCCTGGAACAAATTGTCGCCGGCTATAAAGTTGTTCGGATAAGGAAGTCCCGTCGAGCGCGATTTGCCAAGGCGCAGATGACATTGCGCGCAGGTCGAGGTGATCGCTTTTGCATCGTCTCTGCGTTTCTTTGAGAGAAAAATGAGGGAGATGTCTCCGGTGTGATTGAGCTCGACATTGCCGTGGCAGGTATAGCAATCGAGCCCAAACGCGGCGAATGCTTTTGTAGCGGGATCAACCGCCGTTGTGTGACATCCAGCGCAGAGATTTCCAAAACGATCCTTGTCCCAAGCTGGTTTGTCCGCGTCAATCCATTTTACAACCTGCCGATTGTTGCCGAGTTCACCCTGAGTATTGAGTATCGCGAATTTGCCGTACCCATCTTTCTTCAGCAATCGAAGCCGATGGCGGCTCCCCATGAAGTATTCGACTTGAGAGGAGATTGGTGCCAGCGGCGCCTTGTCTTTGAATATGTCTTTCCATTCAGTAGCGTCTTCGCGCTGGCGAATGGAGATACCGTGTGTGTTCTTTTGCCAGGTCGGGCCGATCTCGTTCCGATGGCAGAAGAGACATTCATCGCCATGGAGAAACTCCGCGATTGGCTTACCCACGTGGTTACTTCCCCACGAGGCAGGGTTGACGGGCTGTTGGACCGGAGCTGTTTCCAGACCCGGTTTCGTCACAAAGATGCCTTGACCCGGCTCTGGGGACGTCTGCGCAGCCATACAAAAAAGGACCGCCAGAAGACCGGCCCGAATCAGCACTGAGATATTGAGGGTTGTTAGCATTACAGTTCCCCGGCCGAGAAGCGTTCATCACACGTCGAAAAGGGCGCCTCTGATTCTATGCCGACACCGGGCCATCGTCCTCGGGGTTCTCGAATCGATCAAAGTACCAGATCAGGCGCTTCCTGTCCCGCGAGCGGATGTTCGTCCCCACCGCTGAGATTGATCGCTTCGCAGGTTAGCACTTCAGGGAAATCAAAGCCAACGTTGTTGAAGGGTTCTTCTCCAGCACAGTCCCACTGTTCACGACCTTGATGTCAGCAACGATCGCCAATTAGCAGAGGCTGAGCAGCCCCAAGAGCTTTGGATTCCCGAATGGTAAAACCGTGAAACCTCAAAATTCTGGAGCCAGCGTTACGATTTTTGTTGACATTCGATGAGAATAAGAATAGTTTCGCAGGCCAAGGCTGGGCAGGCCTCGCTGTGCATCGCTGATTGAACGAATAGCTGACTGAACGAATATTTGACCGGTCTGTTCGAGAGGAACAGGGCTGGACAGGGGAGCGGCTTCGGGGCGCTTGGCGGTGACAAGACCAAGCTGCTTCGGGATGTCGAAATGGCGTTCCCCTCTTGACTGTGGCTCTGGTTCCACCTAGGATAGGGGCCTTCGGCAGCTGACACGCTTACGAGATGCTTTTCAGGCATTCTCAACCAGCGGGCGAATCTCACGGATTCTAAAGAGTTTCAGAGCATGAATGGGTCGACGCCGTAATTGAACCAAAGGAGAAACTATCATGAAATGCCTGGGTGAGAGCACACGTGTCTACATTAAGAGGAGCGTTATGAGATCAACCCTATCATCCGTAAAACGTCGCGCGGCGAGCATTCCGATTTCTAAGAACTTATTCCGATCGAATGCGCTCGCGGCATTCATGATTTTGGGTGTGTTGCTTGCAGCCTTGACTCTCTCACCGATGCGCGGAATGTTCATGCAAGGGGGTTCGGTCACCGCGTTTGTTGAAGTTCCTGAGAGCATCGCCACGTATGCAGCCGATTTTTCGACGCCAAAGTCAGATTGGGACCTGGGTCAGACGGCCAATGCCAAGGCGACGGCGTCGCCAGCCGACCGGCGAATCGCTTGGGTTGCTCCTGATGGTAAGATCGCACAGGTTAGCAGCTTGTATTCGGGCACCTTGAACGATTCGTACAACATCCCGTCAGGATCAGACCCGTTTGCGCAAGTTGGAACATGGACGGTTGAAACAATTGATGCCAGTGGCGCGGCAAATACCTCCGCAAAATTTGTGGTGCACGATCCCGCTACCGCCAACGCCGATCTGGCGGTGGGGAAATTCGGCCCAACTACGCAGATCTCCGCGGGCGGCAATATCAGTTACAGGGTGGAGATAATCAACCACGGTCCGGATGATGCACAGGCCGTCACACTTACTGATTCAGCACCGGCGAATACGACCTTCGTGTCTGAAGCCCAGGATTCAGGTCCCGCGTTTACTTGCAACGGAACAGGGACAGTAAATTGCACCATAGCTACTCTACCTGCTAATGCCATCGCTGTCTTCTCATTTACGTACAACGTAAACGCCGGCACGCCCGAGGGGACGCTCATAACCAATGTGGCGAGTATTTCGAGCAGCACGAACGATCCGCGCCCTTCAGACAACGCTGCCAGCGCCTCGAATACCGTTGTTGGTGCTTCGAACGCTTGTACTCTTAGCTGTCCCGGCGATATCAGCGCAAACGCTACCGGATGCACCGCGGTCGTCACCTACTCGACGCCGGCGGCTTCGGGCAATTGCGGAACCGATCCGGTCGTTTGTAGTCCGCCCTCTGGCTCGACATTTCCGATTGGCACCACTACCGTTAACTGTAATGTCGCGAGCGGCGGCTCATGCAGCTTCAACGTTGTCGTTACGGGTAATGACACTACGCCGCCTACAATAACCTGCCCGGGCGATATAAGTACCGCGGAGGACCCGGCTGGTTCCGGAAACGCGCACGTAACCTATGCGACTCCCGCCGGAAACGACAACTGCACGCAAACGCAAGACGTCGTAGTCGCGTGCAGTCCGCCATCGGGCTCCAGCTTCCCAACAGGTACGACTCAGGTCACCTGCACGGCGACGGACGCTTCAAATAACTCCGCCAGTTGTACGTTTAACGTGACGGTCGCTGCCAACAACTGCGCAATAACCTGCCCCGCAGATGTCACTGAATCTACGAGCAGCGGTTGCAGTAAAGTCGTTACCTATGCGGCTCCAACGCAATCCGGCAGTTGCGGTACGGTTAGTTGCGATCCGGCATCGGGATCAGCTTTCCCGGTAGGCACCACTACCGTGATTTGCGCAGCCAGAGATACATCGGGAAATCTATTAGCTTCGTGCAACTTCACCGTGACTGTTAATGATACCGGGACGCTCACGTGCCCGGCTAACATTACGACTCCGGAAAACCCGCAAGGCTCGGGCTCGGCCACCGTCAACTATCAGGAACCGGCCGCGTGTTCGGGCTCACCAGTTACGTGTACTCCACCATCGGGATCGAGCTTCCCCGTTGGCACAACCACGGTCACTTGCTCCAACGGAGGAAGTTGCCAGTTCACCGTGACGGTTACGACCGGTAACTGCACAATAGTCTGTCCGGCGAACAAGACTGTGAGTAATGATTCGAATCAATGCGGGGCCGTCGTCACGTTTGGGAATCCAACCATATCTGGTTCGTGCGGAGGATCTGATCCTGGAGACCCGTCCTGCAACCCGCCATCGGGATCGTTCTTCCCCGTTGGTGCCAGCACGGTCACCTGCGGGTTCTCCAATATCAATTTTGCGTCATGCACGTTCACTGTGACGGTCAATGATACCCAGCCGCCGGTCATTGGTAGTTGTCCGGCCGACATCACGAGGAATAATGATCCGGGCCAGTGTTCGGCAGTTGTGACCTATTCGACGCCGTCGGCGAGCGACAACTGCTCAGGCGCAACTGTCAGTTGCAGCCCGCCGTCGGGTTCGACCTTCCCGAAGGGTAGTACTACGGTCACATGCACTGCGCACGACGCGTCAAACAACACGGCAAGTTGTCAGTTCACCGTTACGGTTAATGACAACGAGAACCCAACGATCACGTGCCCGGCCAACAAAGTCCAGTCGACTGATCCGAACGCGTGCTCGGCCGTGGTGACGTTCTCCGCAACAGCAAACGACAACTGTGGAGTAAGCTACACCTGCGACCCGGCATCGGGATCAACATTCCAGAAGGGGACAACGACAGTAACCTGCACCGCAACCGATACGTCAGGCAACACGGCCGGTTGTCAGTTCACTGTGACGGTTAATGACACGCAGCCGCCGGCGATCACCTGCCCGGCCAATATTGTGAAGGAACCAACTTGTCCGTCTGGGGCTAAGGCGAGTTTTGCTCCTGTTGTTTCGGACAACTGTCCGGGTGTCGGCTTTGTCTGCAGTCCGGCCACAGGCTCGACCTTCCCGATTGGTACAACCACCGTGACCTGCACGGCCACAGATACTTCGGGCAACAGTACCGCCTGCAGCTTCACGGTGACGGTGCTGACAGTGTCGGCGACGATCGAGAACCTGAAAACCAGCGTTAATAGTTCTTCTCTCAGCGGAACACAGAAGCAGGGCCTGATCAGTAAATTGAATGCCGCTCTCGATGCTCTTGCACAAGGGCACACCAATACGGCATGTCAAAAGCTGGCCGATTTCATTAATTCGGTTCAGAATTTCATCGACCACGGAGACATTTCGGCGGCCCAGGGACAGGCGTGGATCAATTCGGCTGCGAACGTACGAAATACGCTTGGCTGTACGAGCCTTCCCTGCTCGTAGGCAATGCATAGCTGGAAGACTCGACTCATCGCGATCGAGTCTTCCAGCGCACAGGATACGGATGCGGTTATCTGTACACGAGATTTGGCTTAGTGCGGCTCCAAATAAGGAGGCGCCGCGCTTTGGCCTGATAAAAACGCTGAGTCAAACGGTGAGAGCTGGGCCTTAAGCCAAGTTCTTTGCTTATCCAGGGACGGGACCTAAAGTCTCAGGCCATTAAACCAGGAGTTAGTTTCAACTCAAAAGGAGAATGCATCATGAGTAAGTTACGCTTCGCGCTCAACATTCTGGCTATCGCAGTTTTCAGTCTGGTAGTTTCGTCGGTCGCCCAAGCTCAGGCGACTAGGACGTGGGTATCGGGTGTAGGCGATGACGCCAATCCCTGCAGCCGAACTGCGCCTTGCAAGACCTTCGCAGGAGCGATATCAAAGACGGCGACGTGCGGTGAAATCTCGGTGCTCGATCCCGGAGGATTCGGGGCGGTGACCATCACCAAATCCATCACTATTAGCGGCGACGGAACGCTTGCGGGCATTCTAGCCGCTGGAGTTAACGGCGTCATTGTCAACGCGGGAGTAGACTCCATTGTGATCCTGCGCAACATCTCGATCAATGGAGCCTGCACCGGCATCAACGGAATCAGGTTTCTTGCAGGCCGAAGTCTTCGCGTCGAAAACTGCACTATCTACGGTTTTACAAACGATGGGATAGATATGCTTCATTCGACCACCGACGCCGGCAAGCCGGGAGAACTTGTGGTGGAGAACACCAGTTTCACCAACATCAACGTCGCCGCGATAAGAGTTGCCCGCAACGGTGGGGCTGCTGATCCCAGCGCCATGATTAACAACGTAAAGATAAACAGGACCGGGTTCGGCATCGATATTCTAAACGCCAGCACCGCAACTGTCAGCAACTCGGCTATTTCTCATGTGACCCAACAAGGAGTCGTCGCGGAAAATTCGGCGGTGGCGAACGTTGTTAGCACGGTGTTGTTTAAAAATGGCACCGGCATTGCGGCGCTTTCTTCAGGCTCGACCGTCAACTTCGCCAACTGCGATATCTTTAACAATGGAACCGGGCTAAGTGTCGTCGCGGGCGCTACCGGCAACAGATTCGGTAACAGCAGGATCTTTCAAAACACAACCAACGAGAACATCGTGGGAGTGCTGAATAATCCCTCGAACCGGTAACATCCGCTCGGCGCAGCTTACTCTCCACTTCCTCCCGCCGGGCCTCGTGCCCGGTGGGAGTAGCGTATTTCCTGAGTGTCATTTGACAGGAAATAGGTTTGGCGACGCAATGCGGCGGGTCCAGCTAATCAAGTAGCTGCTCGGTCGCGCTTTCTACTTGGGAGATTTCTCGGGGAGTTTTGGCAATTCTGATTGCAGACGCGAAAGCAGGTCAAAGAAGAATCCCTCCTCCCGCCTAACACTTCGGTTTATTCGGCCCGCATCCGCGGTCATCCGTCCAATCTCGCTGCTAATAGTGACGAAGAGCCGGCTCTGGTTCCCAAGCTTTTCGACATCAACCAAAAATGCCTGTTCTTGCTTGTCCGCAAAACGGGTAATGGTCGGCTCTTTGGCGCCAACGGCCTCTTCCGATAGGGCGAACTTTTCAGCCTCAGCCATTAGGGCCTGCAGAATCTGTAACTGCCCAATAGAGAATACACCAGATATGCTGCGTTCGTCGGGGTCCGAGAGCACCAGGCTATATTGCTTTGGGTTCTCCGGTAATCGCGTCAAACTAAAGGTTACATCTTTCACCGCAGAGTCTTGCGCGATGGGATCTTCTGCCCTCACGGCCAGCGCAGTAATCGCGACAAAAAAACCTAACAGGAGTGTTCCCACTGATTTTGCTTTAAGCTTCTTAGACATAATTCCTCCACATCTGCACGTTTTCAATTGAGCGAGGTTCGCCTCTCCATCTCTTTCTGGCGATGAGACGACTCGGTTTCTTTATTTCAGCAAACCGGAAAGCCAATGCACTATGTTGAGCGCCAATTGCCGATTATCAGTGCCGGATACATTCATTCCGAAACGAAAACCCCGAGCTGCTACTTGCGCGGTAAGCATGGCGGCGTCACCCAAAACGACCACGCGCCCTTTACCTAACTCGAATGCAAGACCCTGAGCGCGTCCGGCGGCGGAGACTTCCTTGTGATCAGGCGCCGGCTCGTCCGCGGCCGACGGCTTGCGCTCCGGCGGCAGCACATCCATAGCGGTATCGGACAGCTTGAGGAACCCAACGCTTCCCGGAGGCCCCTTGATGGAAGTACCCGTGAAAGTGATTATCCGATTGATCCGCTCGCTCGCATCGCGGCCTCGCGTGATGGGATGATCGACCAGCAGTCCGTCTTCTCGGCTGAACACTAGTTCGGTCTGATCTTCTGAGTCTTTGTTGTACTTAAGATGGTCAATCGTAAATCCAATCGTGAGGTCAACGTCGAATTTCTTAGAGAGCTTAGCGGCAGCAGAACTGAACGGGGCGTGATCCGTAATCAAGAGTAAGGCCCCGCCGCCGCGCACCCAGTCGCTCACCGCCTCGCATTCCTCTTCGGTGAATGCTGAGGCACTCCTGTCCGCCTCCGCGCCGGAAGCGTCTACTATGACGAGGACCTCGTAAGGCGTCAACACCCTCTTGGAGAATCTCTCATTGTTCACCACGATTTTATAACCGTCGCTGCTGATTAGATCTCCAAAGGGCTTGTAGCTCCCGCCAGGAGTCTCGTTTTTGTGTGCTGCGTCAAAGAGCACGCTCGGATGCCGTGCAGCATAAGCCGGGTGCGCGACGTTAGCGTTGAACCCTAGATCCGACGCTGGTGGTTGAGCAGTTGGTTGGGAGCGCGCTTGCAGTGTGAAGGTCCCAGACCATGTTCCGGCGAATGGTTCCGCTTTATTGATTGGTCCCTGCCGTTCCAGAGTCCAAGTTCCCGTTCCTATACTCGATCCTTCCTGCGAACCTTTTATGGAGCCACTGAACTCGTCGCCGGTGAGCTTGCCACTAAAGCTGAGCTCCGCTTGGAGAATATTGATGGTAAATGAGACTTCGTTCGTACTGACCGTGATTTCACGCAAAGGACTCAGCAATTGCTGTCCGGAAGTTGTGATTTTTGCTTCCCCCGTCCATCGTTGGCCTGCTCGAACCAGTGTCAGTTCGATCTCGCCCGACATTTGATGACTTAGCGCCCGGATGGGGCTGCCCAGCAGCAATATTAGTGCGAACAAGACCCCTCGCATCTACTAACTCCTTTTCTCGAGTTCCTTGACCCTCGGTTGAGTACGACAGTCATGCTTCTACCCGTCGCAGATGCGAATCGTCAAGTGAATGTCTCTGCCGCGGTTCTAACCCAGCAGAAAATGAAAAGAACAAGATTAGACTTCAAACGATCTGCAATATGGTTTGTCGAACTATCTTAACCTGGCCCCCTGAAGTCCAGACAGGACTCTCCGCATCTTCTGATCTACCGATTGATTGTTGACCTGGTTGGGCTACTTGGTATAATGCTCCACTCATTACTTGTCATCGTTGTGCTTACAAAGAGAATCAAATTCCGTGGCTGAAAATCACTTGGAACTTCATGACACTCTCTTGGACAGCTTAATGCGCGCACGCGCGAGTAGGCGTCAGCCATGATTGAACACGATGTTCCGCCGGGGAAGCTCGACCACTGTCAGATCACCGGCTCCGATCATCTCAACCTGGTGATTGACCTTGGCCACCAGCCCCCCTGCGATTCCTTACTGACGGCCGAGATGCTGGACCAGCCGGAGAAGACCTATCCGCTGCGACTGATGCACTGTCCCGAGTCGGGCCTGGCACAACTCGACTACGTAATAGATGGCTCCGAGGTTTATTACCCCGACTACCCCTATCGAAGCGGCATTTCGAAGCCGCTTGAGGTTTATCAACGCGCGTTTGCGGACCGCATTGTAGAGCGCTTTCGGATCGCGGCCAACGCGCTGTGTGTTGACATCGGATCGAACGACGGCACGCTGCTCACAGGCTTTAAGGGTAAAGGTTGCCGCGTTCTCGGCGTGGAACCAACTAACATCGCTCAGATTGCACGGAACGAGAACGAGATCGAGACTATTCAGCAGTTCTTTACCGAATCGCTTGCCCATGAAATTGTGCGCGATTACGGCCACCCGCAAGTTGTTACGATGACAAATGTGTTTGCGCATATGGCGCCGTTGGGCACGGTTATGCGAGGTTTGGTTGAGCTGCTGCAGCAAGACGCGATTTTCATAACCGAGAGCCAATACTTGCTGGACGTGCTGGAGAAGGACCAGTTCGACGGAATTTATCACGAGCACATACGAACCTATAGCCTCAAATCGTTGGTAATTCTATTCTCGTACTATGGTCTTGAGGTTTTCGATGTCGAGCGTGGAGACCGCTACGGTGGGAACATTCGTGCTTACGTTGGGCGAAAGGGCGTGTATCCGGTTACTTCAGCGGTCGGCGAGTTGTTGGCGCTCGAAGACCGGAGTGGTCTGCACACCCCGCAGGTTTGGGAACAATTCCGAGCGCGAGTACATGAGAATCGCGACAGATTCATGGAGTTTGTTTGCCAGGTGCATCGTCGCGGCGAGTTGCTGGCCGGGAATTCGTGCCCGGGGCGCTCGGCTACTCTTCTGAACTTCTATGGCATAACTCCGGATCTCATGCCCTACATTGGCGAGTTGCCGACCTCATTGAAACTTGGACGGTTCGTGCCCGGGAAACACATCCCTGTTGTGAATAATCAGCGAATCAGAGATGAACAGCCCGACTACCTGGTGCTCCTTGCATGGCATTACGCTGAGTTTATTGTGAAGCGTCTGCGGAATGAAGGGGTGAAGTCAAAGCTCGTTACGGCGCTGCCCCAGTTCACAATCCTAAGCGAATGAATACCAGCTCGCCTGCGATAATCCAGATGATTGTTCCGTACCTTGATCTAAAGAGGCAGCTTGAATCGGCTGGCGATGAAATCGGCAGGGCGATCACGCGAGTTCTGGATGGCGGTACATATATTCTTGGGGACGAAGTGCAGCTATTTGAATCCGAATGGGCTTCCTTCTGCGGAACGGCTGGAGCGGTAGGCGTTGCGACCGGGACCGATGCGCTGATCCTCGCTCTGAAAGCTACAGGCGCGGTGCGCGAAGGCAAGAACGACGAAGTAATCACTGCTCCGCTGACCGCGGGTTATACCGCGCTTGGAATTCAACTCGCCGGGGGTGTTCCGGTTTTTGCTGACATCGATCCCAAGAGCTATATGATTGATCCTCAATCCATCGAGGATTCGATTACCCCGCGAACCAGAGCGATAGTGCCGGTTCACCTCTATGGTCAGATGGCGGATATGAAGAGCGTGTCTTCGATCGCCGAGAAGCACGGCCTTGTAGTTGTCGAGGACGCGGCACAAGCGCACGGCGCGAGGTTAGACGGGAAATCGGCAGGAAGTTTCGGTGCTGCCGCAGCTTTTAGTTTTTATCCAACCAAAAATCTGGGTGCATTTGGCGACGGCGGGATGGTTACCGCGCAGGATAAGACCGTTTTGCAAAAGGCTCGAATGCTGCGCCAGGGTGGACACTACGAAGCTTTGCAGACGCCGGAGACGGGATTGAACTCGCGGCTGGATGAGATGCAAGCGGCCATTCTTCGAGTCAAGCTGAACCACCTTGAGGCCTGGAATGAAAAGCGGAGAGAGATCGCTGAACGCTATAATGCCGGTTTGTCGGGCATGCGATCTGTGCAGCTACCCGAACCTTCCAACCCTCAATCACACGTCTTCCACCTTTATGTCATCAGCCATCCGCAACGAGACGAATTGCGAGCCTTTCTTCTTGAGAATGGAATCGAGACGATGATTCACTACCCATACCTGTTGCATCGACAACCTCTCTTCCAACGGGCTGGGCAATCGCATTTGCCGGTGGCTGAGAAGGCCGAGCCGATGATTCTTTCGCTGCCTTTGAACCCGTGGCTAAGAACAGATGAAGTCGAGTATGTGATAGATGCGATGAAGCGGTACGAGTCGATCTAAGACCGAGGGTTACTGTGTTTTCCTTGATTATCCCCGTCTATCGAAATGAGGACTCGATACCGTCTCTGGTAGACGCCCTTGAACATCTGAACCGGAGCATGGGTGACGATCTCGAAGCGGTGTTGGTAGTGGACGGGAGTCCGGACCGAAGCCTTGAGTTGCTGGCGGAGTCTCTTCCCACGGCTGGTTTTTCATCTCAGCTTCTCTCGCTCAGCCGAAACTTCGGATCATTTTCGGCTATCGCCGCTGGACTCTCTCACGCGCGGGGCGATTTGTTCGCGACGATGGCTGCGGACCTTCAGGAACCACCCGAGCTGGTAATGGAAATCAGGCGAAAGCTCGAGACCGGAGACTATGATGTGGTGGTGGGGACACGGACCGGGCGTGATGATCCGTTTGTGACCCGGATGCTGGCTGGCATCTTTTGGACGTTATACAAGGTGCTTGTTCAAAAGGAAATTCCTTCAGGCGGAGTGGATCTGTTCGGCTGCAATGACGAGTTCAGGAACCACCTCCTTTCGCTCACCGAGAGAAACACTATGATGGTGGGCTTGATTGTCTGGCTCGGGTTCCGCCGGGGCGAGGTGAAATACCGGCGGAGGCCACGCAAGCACGGGAAGAGCGCGTGGTCGTTTAATCGAAAGCTGAGATACCTGCTTGATAGCACGTTCGCCTTCTCGGATCTGCCCGTTCGATTGTTGAGCCTCGTGGGCGCATTGGGAATAATGCTTTCAATAGTCCTCGCTACAATTGTCCTCTATGCCAAGTGGAACGGACGAATCGCACTGCCCGGATACTCAGCAACGGTGCTGTTGATAATGTTCTTCGGCGGGCTCAATTCACTCGGATTGGGATTGATCGGAGAATATGTATGGCGGACATTCGAGAATACAAAGGCGCGGCCGGGTTATGTTGTCGCGCAGCATTGTGAGTTTCAGGGTCAGAACAAGACGCTATGGGCGAAGAACTCAAAGTCGATTCCCGGGACTTAGACTCCAATGATTCAATGACGCCGGGTACCGGATATTTCAGACATCCAGCCGCCCTCGTTGAATCCGAGCATATCGGTCCGCGGACGAGAATATGGGCATTCGCACATGTGCTTCCTGGAGCGGTCATCGGAGCGGATTGCAATATTTGCGATCACGTTTTCATAGAGAACGATGTGCGCGTCGGGGATCGCGTGACAGTCAAGTGTGGCGTTCAACTCTGGGATGGAGTCGTGCTTGAGGATGATGTTTTTGTAGGGCCTAACGCTACGTTCACAAATGATCCATTCCCGAGAAGCAAACAGCCGCCCACCGAGTTTTCAAGGACAATAGTGAAGGCCGGTGCATCGATAGGGGCGAACGCCACGCTCCTCTCAGGGATCACCGTTGGACGCAATGCGATGGTGGGCGCCGGAGCAGTGGTCACTCATGATGTTCCGGAGAATTCGGTTGTCGTCGGGAATCCCGCACGCGTCTCAGGGAAAATCGATTCTGATTAATGACTCCCCTAGCAGTTAATCAACAGCGAAACACCGTGACGGCTCAGTACTCATTCGCTTCGTCTGCGACTTAGGACTTTTAGTTCTCGAGCGCCAAAAAAAGCCCTGGAAAAACCGGCCCTTAGTGCAAGCAAGGAGTTCTTTGCGGCTGCCGCTTGAGGGCATTGACCTCATACGGTAACCTAGTTGACTCATGCCAGAAAACTCGCATTCCCGATTTCGAGAGACTGTAATTGTGTCCGGTTCCGCGAGTGGCGTGCTCCTGGTACTTTCATGGCCTGCATTCAAGTATTTCTTTTTCAGCGAGGCTTTCACATATCTGCGAATCTACAACGCCAATGACAGGCATCTCTTCAGGGCCGCTTTCAGCCGGCTCGACGGGATGTTTTTCCGGCCCAGCTTTTTTCTTGCGGATATATGGTGGCATTTTGTTTTGCCGCCTGATCCAATGATTTATCACATAAGAAACGCCATATTCTGCGTCGTTAATCTAGTCTTGTTTCATCGTGTTTTGTTGAGGTTTGTTCAATCGCGGCAAGCCCGAATTATTGCTGTCGGCCTCTTCGCGGTCTCTAAGATGCACATGACAATCATAGGCTATATTGTTGTGTACGAGGCTTCGGTATTGTTGATGACGATACTACTGGCAGTGCTCTTTTGGTTCCGATATATCGAGAACAAACGCACAATGGATTATGTTCTGACGCTGCTGTTTTGCACTTTTAGCGTGTTCAGCAAAGACAACGGACTTTTCGTTATCGTCATTTTGGTGACGATTGTCGCCGCGATTGATCTCAAACGTGACGAATTGAAGAAAGCGATGAGCTATTGGAGCCTGAGGCTCGCTCCGTTCGCGATTGTATCGGGCTCATATCTTGTATTGCGCTACATTTTGACGGGCCCGATCAATCCGGACAACGCGATCTACTCCCCTCGATTCTCGATTCCAGTTATCCTTTGGCAAGCGAAGGGTTTTCTTGCGACGGTTGGTAATTTCTCATTGAGCAATCCCGGGTTCATGGGTGAGCGCGGGCTCACCGGTGTACTGGCAGATAACTCCAAGGTAGTTGAATTCGCGCTGTGCGGCGCGCTATGGCTTTTCATTCTATACGTGTGCTGGCAGGCGCGACAGCGCTGGCGGTTGCTGCTAGTGCCGCTGGTATGGATCGGGTTGTACCTGTTTCCGATATTCCTCATTCGCAATCATCAGGTGTATTACCATCAAGAGCCGCTTGTCGGCGTGGCGCTGCTGATTGGAATGAGTCTCGATAGAGCCAAACGTTCATTGATAATTAGCTGGAATATCGTGATCGTCTTGATAGCGGTGAACGGTTTCATAAGCAATCAGCGATCGTATTACTATTGGCAAGGTACAGCGGATCGCGCTGAGGCCGTCGTGAAGCCGATCGTGGCAGCGCACGCAAGCAATCCACCGAGAGCGATTGTTTTCGTTACCACTACTCCGGAAATGCGAGACTTTTGGCTGTTCGCAATCGGCGGCCCATTGATACCTCACTTATTGGGCTCTCCCGGCACAGCAGTGGATGTGGTAGATTCAACAAGCCAGATCAGGTCGGACGCGCAAGTGTACTATCTACCACAGTAGTTCTGCGATAATACCGAATCATGTGAAGCAGAAAAGCGCCTCACGTAACATAGCTGGCCGCTGAAAAAACGTACCGAGATTGCCGACAATATCGGTTATGGTTTTCTAGTTTGGAAGCCTTATGACTGACAGTCCTTACCGCATAAATTCAAGGGAGTGGTGGGAGCAATACTTTGTGGAGAGCTGGGATGCCAACGAAGGTGGTAACCAGACGCGGTACTTCATGGAATTGGTGCTGGGAGGATTGCCGGCTTCCGAGAAACAGTTCTTACAAGACAATCAACTGAATATCCTGGATTGGGGCTGCGCGTTTGGCGAAGGAGTTGAGTTGTTGACGCAGAGCTATCCGGACAGCCGGGTTGTGGGACTGGACTTTGCGTCGGAGGCCATTGAACAAGCGCGTCGCCGACACAGTAATTGCGAGTTCACCCTCAGCGCCGATGGGGCAATAACAGGTATGCATGACGTCATCGTGACGTCCAATTGCCTGGAGCATTTCGAATATCCGCTCGAGATAGCAGCGGCTCAAATGCGTTCGTGCCGGATGCTTTACATAGCCCTGGTTCCCTATAACGAACATCCGCTTCACGAACAACATCGGTCACAGTTCAAAGAAGAATCCTTTCCGAAACATCTCGGAGCGTTTTTCCGCATCCATTCCCGAGTATTCGATACGGACCCGCTCTACTGGCCTGGAAGGCAGTTGTTGGTCGTTTATGCTTCGTCCGCCTACCTGTTAACCCGATTCGAATTTGAGCAGAGCATCTTTCCCGAGGAGACCGCTGACGGTTATTACTCATCCTTGCCGTTGATGGGACC
>Ga0070696_100001035_pt1 | contig 17972 bp, 12 predicted proteins | sample KBSK1253metaG_FD_65474 | JGI IMG/M metagenome (GOLD analysis project Ga0070696, IMG submission 65474) | Corn, switchgrass and miscanthus rhizosphere microbial communities from Kellogg Biological Station, Michigan, USA - KBS K1-25-3 metaG | ecosystem: Host-associated > Plants > Roots >... | reverse complement strand
TGGCTTTCCAGTTCCGATCCGCGGTCGCGACGGACCGCCGGATGATTTCACGGGCATCAGGAGGCTGCGCCGCAAACGCGGCGGAAACAGCCAACGAGAGGGCAATAAGACGCATACCACCGATACTCCAGCACGATACTGGCCACAAGCCGAGTCGATCAGCTGAAAAGGTTCTCAAACCGGGACCCACGCTTGACAATTGTCTGATTACGCTCAGGTCCGGTCGATACGCATCCAATCTCGACGCCCGTCCGGTTCTCCAGATACGCGAGATACTGACGCGCATTTTCAGGCAGGTCTTCGAAGCGCGAGATGCCGGCGGTCGCCGTCTGCCACCCAGGGAGGCACTCGTAAACCGGCTCGACGGTTTCCAGGCCGCGGCTGGTCGGGGGGATTTCGGCAACTTCATGGCGTCCGCACCGGTACCCTACGCAGACCGGGATCTTGTCCAGCTCGTCCAGCACATCGAGCTTCGTAACTACCAGCGAATCAATGCCGTTGAGCATGGCGGCGTACCGCATGAGCGGCACATCGAACCAGCCGCATCGCCGTGGCCGGCCGGTCACTGAGCCGAATTCATTGCCCCGCTCGCGAATTCGGTCGCCCATGGCGTCCAGCGCTTCAGTGGGAAACGGGCCGCCGCCGACGCGTGTCACATAAGCCTTGGCAACGGCAACTACTGCATCGATTTTGGTGGGCGGGACGCCGGTTCCGGTAGAAGCTCCACCGGCCGAGGCGCTCGACGAGGTCACAAAGGGAAAGGTGCCGTGATCGAGATCCAGCATGGTCCCCTGGGCGCCTTCGAACATCACGCTCTTACCCGCGCGAATCGCTTCATTCAGCAGGCGCGCCGTATCGCATACCATGGGCCGGATGCGCTCGGCGTAGCCCTCGTACCGGGCGCGTATCTGCTGGAGGTCGGGCGGGTCCATGATTCCGAACGCCCGCGCAACCGTTTCTTTCTCCTGGGCCAGGGCTTCGAACTGCGCGCCGAAATGCTCGCGATCGAGTAGATCGGCAACACGAATTCCCCGCCTGGCGGCCTTATCCTCGTAACACGGGCCGATGCCGCGCGAGGTCGTGCCGATCGCCGCATCCAGCATCTGCTCCATCGTGCGGTGATGGGGAAAAAGGACGTGCGCGCGGTTGCTGATGGAAAGCTGCCCGGCGACATCCACGCCGGCCGCTTCGAGGGACTCAATCTCGCTGAGGAGCGCCGCGGGATCCACGACCAGGCCGTTGCCGATAACCGCTCGTTTCCCAGGATGCAGAATGCCTGAGGGAATCAGTTTCAGGATGAACTTCCGGTCGCCAATCAGCACGGTGTGGCCGGCATTGTGCCCGCCCTGATAGCGCGCGACGATATCGAATTTTTCGCAAAAAAGGTCGACGATCTTTCCCTTGCCCTCGTCCCCCCATTGCGCGCCAAATATAACGACGTTACGCATGTGCAAACCCGACCATTGTATCGCGGTCGCCCCGAGCGGCACTGTGCTACGCTGCCTTACATGCGGCTCTGCGTTGTCTTTCAGAAGCTGGGCGAAGACGGATTTTCCCAACTGGTTCGCGGAATTTCGCTGGGCAAGCTGAAAACCTATCAGCTATACGACGCTTTCAAGACCCGGGCGCATCTGGCCAAGCTCAATACCGAGCACTTGCGAAAGGCCGCTCCCCGTCTCTGGTCGCGGATCAACGAGGGTGACGAGGAGTTTGCCAAAGACTTCGCGCAGGCCGTGCTGGTTTCCCACCTGGATTTGATTACGGCGGTTCTCAACTTTCTAGGCATTCCGAATGAGGACGGCTTTTTCTCGAAAGATCTGGATCCGAAGAAGTACTTGACCGAGGGTTGGGCCGAACGCGCTTACGAAAAATTCCGTAACGTTTATCCGGAGCCACTCGTGTTGTTTTACCTCAATCACCTCGGCTGGGAACTCAAGGCCGTGGACCAGCCGTTCGCTCCCGCGGCCTGATACTGAATTAGCGCCATTTATCACGTTGCAACCGGCCGCGTTCAACCGACATATAGTATTAGTAGGATTGTGAGCGCCTCGTTCTTCCCACTACTGCACTGCCGTGGCGTTTATGAAAGCTTAGACTACATCTAATACATGCCGTTTCATATCCAGCCTGTCCGCGAATTTCTGGTACGACCCGCTATTCCGCCTGCGCTTTCGCGGATGCAGGAGTTGGCTTACAACATTCTCTGGAGCTGGGAGCCGGTCATTCGCGCTCTGTTTCGCCGGCTCGATCCGGTTCTGTGGAAGGACAGCAGTTATAACCCCGTCGTCATGCTCGGACGCGCATCGCAGGAGACTCTCGAGCGCGCCGCCGCCGACCCGCGATATCTCTCGCATTACGCGCAGGCCTGCCAGCGTTATGACGCCAACATGCAGGACGGCCGGCCTGACCCCGAGGGCAGGCTGATCGGTTATTTCTCAGCCGAGTATGGACTCACCGAGTGTCTGCCTATTTATTCCGGCGGCCTCGGCATTCTTTCCGGCGACCATCTGAAGTCGGCCAGCGATTTGAACCTGCCGTTGATCGGCGTCGGCTTGCTATACCAGCAGGGATATTTCCGCCAGTTCCTCAATGCGGATGGCTGGCAGCAGGAACGATACCTGGATAACGATTTCTACATGCTGCCGGCGCAGCCGATGCGCGACGCCTCAGGCCAGGAGCTGAAAGTCAGCGTGAATCTGCCCAGCGGCCCGGTTGTGATCCAGGTGTGGCGCATGGACGTGGGCCGCACGAAGCTCTACCTGCTCGACACCAACACTCCCGATAATGCTCTACCCCAGGACCGCGACATCACGGATCAGCTCTACGGCGGCGACATGGATACGCGCATCCGTCAGGAGATCGTGCTGGGCATCGGCGGGATGCGCGCGCTCAAAGCGCTCGGCCTTGCGCCCACCGTTTATCACATGAATGAAGGCCATTCGGCGTTCCTGGCGGTGGAGCGCATCCGGGTTCTGATGGAAGAACATAAGCTCTCGTTCGAAGAAGCTCTCGAGGCATCCCGGCCCAACAACGTATTCACCACTCACACACCCGTTCCGGCCGGTATCGACCTATTCGACCCCGGGATGATCGGTTACTATTTCGGCGACTACTGCCGGGAGGCCGGCATTGAGCTCGACCAGTTTCTCTCGTTGGGCCGCCGGAATGCCGCCGATCGCAATGAGCGTTTCTCCATGGCGGTGCTGGCGCTGAACACTTCGTCATTTCGGAATGCCGTCAGCCGGCTGCATCGCCGCGTCGCTCAGGAAATGTGGCATGAGATGTGGCCCGATCTGCCCGTTTGGGAGGTTCCTCTTACTTCCGTCACCAATGGCGTTCACCTGCCGAGCTGGCTGAATGGCGACCTGGCCGATCTTTACGATCAGTATCTGCAACCGGACTGGCGTGATTTCACTTCCGATCCGAAGACCTGGGAGCTGGTGGAGGAAATCCCCGATGAGGAGCTGGTGGAATTGCGCCGCCGCCGCAAGCGCCGCCTCATTGCCTTCATTCGCGATCGCCAGACCGCATCCGCGTTCCGGCGCAAAGCCGCGTCGGCCGAGCTGCGCCATTCGGCGGAGGTGCTCGATCCCAGCGTGTTCACCATCGGGTTCAGCCGTCGATTCGCCACCTACAAGCGCGCCACCCTGATATTCCGCGACGTGCAGCGGCTGAAGCGCATCCTGTGCGACAAGGAGCGGCCGGTCCAGATCGTCATCGCGGGTAAGGCGCACCCGAAGGACCATCCCGGCAAATCGCAGATTCGCGAAGTCGTGCAATATTCGCGCGATCCCGAATTGTGGAAGCACGTGGTCTTCATTGAGGATTACGACATGAAGGTTGCGCGCGAGCTGGTGCAGGGCGTCGACCTGTGGCTCAATACGCCGCGCCGCGGTGAGGAGGCCTGCGGCACCAGCGGCATGAAAGCCGCCCTCAACGGCGTGCTGAACCTGAGTGCTCTCGACGGCTGGTTCGACGAGGCGTATGAGGCGTCAGGCGGCTGGGCCATCGGCGACCGCGAGCCTTATTCCGAGGAACAGGACGCCATGCATGCGAGCGCCATCTATTATTTGCTCGAAAACGAGATTGTGCCCATGTTCTACGAGCGGCGCGACCACGGAGCTCCGGAATGGATGAGGCGGGTCAAGCAATCCCTCAAGAATCTGAGCCCCATGTTCGATTGCCGCAGGATGGTGCGCGACTACACGCAGGAGTTGTACGACCCGGCGCATCGCGGACACATGCTGCAGATGCGAAGCAATTTTGATGATGCGCGCCGCCGTGTGGAGTGGAATTCAAAGGTGCGCGAGGCCTGGGACCGGGTGCGCTTCGTGGGGGCTGGGCCGGGACCCGCGGGACCTGTCACCAGCGGCGTGACCGTCCCGGTGCGCGCCGTGCTCGAGCTGGCTGGGCTTTCCGCCGCGGATGTTCGTGTGGAGTTGGTGATGGGCCGGGTCGGTTCGAGCGGCGGGCTCGAAGACACGGAGGTCATGGTACTGCCAGTGGTGGAGCAAAGCGGTACGCGCGCTGTATTTGCCAAGGATATTGTGCCGCAGCAGACCGGCCGGCTGGGCTACGCTTTGCGCGTGAGTCCCAATCACTGCGACGATCCGCTCGCCCGTCCCTGTACCAGCCTGCTGAAGTGGGGCGGCCCCGATTCGATGTCGGCGGATGGGCATGCCGGGCGCGGATAGAGACGCCCGCTTAGCCGCCTACGAAGCCAACAGCTTGGCGTCAGAAGCGGACGCGGTCTGCGGGTCTGGCCTCTTGCGCAACCGCAGCATATCGAGCAGGCCGGTCTTGGTTTCCGACGCCGGCGGGCCCGATTTACAAATCGATTCGGCAAGGGCTCGAAAACCCCTCCCCAGCTCGGAATCCGCATTTACGCTTTTTCCCGCCGAGAGAGCGCGATGCACGCCGGCATAATCGTTGGGAAAAGTTTGAAACACGGGCACGCCCAGTAATTTCTCCACTTCCGAAATCGGCAGCATGCTGCGTTTTTGAGCGCGGTTCAGCAGCACCCGGACGCGGCCATGGAGGTCCTGGCTGCGAAGAAATTTCATTTTTTCGCGCGCCAGATGAAGCGATGGCACCTCGGCTGTGCAGACCAGAAAAATCTGTTTGGATTCGTGCAGGATCTCGAGAGAAAACTTTTCCAGGATGCCGGAGAGATCGAGGCAAATCGCTTTATAATTGCGCCGCGCGAATTCGAGCAGATAGCGGATCTGCGTAGGTTCGATGCGGAATCCCGGCAGGAACGGTCCGGCCGGCAAGATATCCAGCTGCCCGCGGTTCGTCACCAGCCGTTGCCAGAGATCCTCATCCATGACGTGAGCGTTCTCAGCCGCCGAAACCACCGAATAAGGCGTCTCGAGCTGCAGCATGAAGCCGATCAGCCCGCAATTGAGGTCGAAGTCGGCCAGCAGCACTTTCATGCCGGGTTGCTGCGCCAGCATGATGCTGGTATTCAGCGCGATCGTGGAACAGCCGACCCCCGCCTTCGACGGTATGAATGCAAGAACCGAATCCGTTGATTCGATATCCGCCGGCCGGCGTTCCAACAGCTGCTCGATCCGCTGGACGGATTGAGAGACCGTTTCGAAATCGAAGGGCCGGCAGATAAACTCACGAATGCCCGACCGCATGGTTTCGAGCAGCGCCTCCGGCTCACAAGTATGGTGAATGGCCACGATCTGGGTTCCAGGCGCCTGTTCCACGATCCGGGCCGCCGTCTCCATAGCCGATCGGCGCGTCGCGACGCTGAGAAACACGACATCCGGCGCCGCCGCGCGCAGAAATCTGACCAGGTCGACGGGCCCCGGGTACTCCCTGAGCTCGCGCAGAATGGCGACACGATGCGTCTCTTGCAACACCTCTTTGAGATCCGCGGCCAGTACAGCATCCGGGCAAATGATTACGGCTTTGAGCATACTGGTACCCTTCACCAGCTTAGGGAGCCTGCCGGTACCGTGACAATTGGGCGAAATACTTAGAGGTGTGCGTAGTGCATTAGGGAGTGGCGGTTTTCAGTTTCAAGGCCTGTTCCAGCCGGAAGGAAAGCACGGTTTCGACAGGAATGTTAACTTCCTTGTTTCTGCCGAAAATCTCGATGGCCGCGCCCGCTGCCGCCCCCGCCAAGCCTCCCAGGGCGGCGCCTTTTCCGCCACCGGCCGCCGCGCCGATCACAGCGCCCAAAGCCGCGCCCGTGCCCACGGTTTGAGCCGTCTGCTGATTTGCGCCCAGACCCGCGCTGCGCTTGGTGGCGGCCGAGGTGACCGTATACTCACGGCCGTTGACCTGCACGGTTTGCAGCCCGAATTGCACCTGCGCTCCCATGACTTTGCCGCTATCCTTGCTTGAAATCATCACCAGGCGCGCCGGCGAGCCTTTCGGAATCAGTACGCGGCCGGAGCCGGTTACCACGTCCTGCGCGATCTCAGCCTGATACGTTCGCCCGTCCACCGCCGAGTCGCTCTTGATGGTTTCGAGCGTTCTCACTTCGAGCGAAGTGCCGGCGGGAATTTCGCTCAGATCACCCGCGACTCTCGTGACCGGCGGCGCCACGGTCGCGGTTGGCGGCCTGCGGTCGGCGCAGCCGGACAGCGCCAGCGCGCACACCAGTGCTATGGAGATCGAAAAGCTACGCATTTCAGGCCCTCTGATGAAGTTAGATCGGTTGAAAGACTGAGCCGGTTTCAGTTTTTATTCCCACTCGATGGTGCCGGGCGGCTTGTGGGTCAGATCGTAAAAAACTCCGCAGATGCCGGCCACGTTCAACAGTTCGCCGCTCATCGCGCGAAGAAGAGCCTCATCCATGGGAACCGCCCGGGCCGTCATGCCGTCGACCGAATCGATAGGTCTGAGCACCACTGAATCGCGCGACGGCCCCGAGCCCACCGGGATGAGCACCACGGGGAACTGCCAGATCCTCTGATCGAAGCCGCTCTCGTGTGAGAGACGCCGCACGATGGCATCCACCTGCCGCAAACGGGCCAGCCGCTCGGCCGAAAGCGCGCTCGTGTACACCTGCATCCCGGCAAGCGGCACATGACCCGCTACGCGCGCCACCACGCGATTGATCCCGTCGGTACGGTTGATAAGCTCGGTCGCTCGATCCTCGAGACCCGCCGAAGGGAACCGGTCGAGCGCCAGCACCGGCGCATAGGTGCGGGAATCGCCCTGCACCCCGACCGATCGCACCGGGATCAGGAACCCGTCGCGCGTTTGTGAAACGGGCTCGTCGCGCTCGGCGCACAAACAGCGGATCGCGAGTCCCGGCCCGGGAAACGGATGCCGCTCGAGCACGTCCCCGGCAATTCCCAATTCGCGGCCGATCTCGCGCACTTCGTCCTTGTAAAACGAACTCAACGGCTCGACAATGCGCTTCGACGCCAGCAGTTGCTGGATGCCGGCCACGCGATTGTGATGCGTCTTGATAATGGAGGCCTTCTCGGTGCCGCCCGATTCGATGGTGTCCGGATAGATGGTTCCCTGCCCCAGAATCCAGTGGCCGTCGAGCAGGTGTCGGGATTCGATAATTCGCTCCTGAACCCGCACAAATTCTTCGCCGATGATCTGCCGCTTCTGTTCCGGATCGCGCACCGAAGCCAGCGGCTCGATAAATTGCCGCTCGGCCGATTCGACCGACACCGTGCCGCGGCCGAGCGAATCGAACAGCCGCCTGACGAATTCCGTTTCCCCTTCGCGCATCAGCCCGGTATCGACGTAAATGCCGCGCACACGCCCGGGGCCAAGCGCGCGCAGGCAAAGCGTGAAGGCCACGGTCGAATCGACGCCGCCGCTGACGAAGAAAAACACATTGCGATCGCCCACCGTGGCCTGGATCTCTTCTTCGATAAGGGGCACGCGGTGGCGCGGATCCCAGTCCTTCACGCATCCGCAAACATCGAACAGAAATCTGGCCAGGATGCGCTTGCCTTCAGTAGTGTGGACGACTTCGGGATGAAATTGCACGGCGTAAAGCCGGCGGTCGGGTGCGGCCATGGCGGCGACGGCACAGGTGGCAGTTTTCCCTGCCGCCGAAAATCCGGCCGGCACGCCCGTGACCTGGTCGCGATGGCTCATCCACACCTGCTGGCGCTCGGGAAGGTCGGCAAACAGCGGCGTGCGCGGTCCGCCGTTCAGCTCGAGCGTTGCCAGGCCGAACTCGCCCTTGTCGCCTTTCTCGACCACACCGCCCAGCAGATGCGCCATCAACTGCTGGCCGTAGCAGATGCCGAGCACGGATTGATTGGATTCGAAGATTGCGGGATCGACGGTGGGGCTGCCGGCGTCGTAAACGCTGCTCGGGCCGCCCGAAATGATGATGCCTTTGCGCCCGCTGAGTTCGCCGGCCGGCGTCTCGCTGGGCCGCACTTCGGAATAGACGCCGAGCTCGCGCACTTTTCGGGCGATCAAGTGGCAATACTGCCCGCCCGCGTCCAGAACTGTAATTTGTGGAACTCTAGCGACTGTTGTGTGGCGCGCCGGCTTCTGGTGCACTGATCGTTTCTATTTTGCCATGCGCTGCGCGACTATTTTGCGGGCGGAGTCGAGCAGGGCTTTGGCTTTGGGCATGGCGTCGATAGCCTTCTGCACCATGGGATCGGTTTCGACCGCCAGGCGCCGGCTCTCGTCGATGCTGAATGCCGTGATATACATCTCGCGCTGCAGATACAGCTTCAGCCAGTCATGTTCCTGCGTGAATTCGGCTTCGGTGAACTTGAAGCCTTCCTGTAACAGGAAATCGTGGAACTCGGTCAGGATCTTTTCATCCGGCACCCAGCCCTTGGGCAGCCTGGCTTCCCGGTTTCCAAAGTAATGCTTGGTGAAGTTGAAGAACGCGAACTTGTTCACCAGTTCGGTTTGGAACCGGTCGAACTTGGCGACAAAAAGCTCATCCGGCGCGATCCCGCCGCCGCCGTAAACCGTCCGGCCGCTGTCGGTCATCTTCACATCCAGCGGATTGCGGGTGGCGGTGTCTTTCCGGTAATAGTAATCGAAGAAGGAAACGTTGGTGTAGTCGCGCTGGATCAGGCGGCCGCTGGGGGTGTAATACTTCGCGGTCGTCAGCGCCAGCCCGGAATTTTCCGCGAGCGGATAAACGGTCTGAACCAGGCCTTTGCCGAACGTGTTGTCACCCAGGATCCACGCACGATCATGATCCTGCAGCGCTCCCGCGACAATTTCCGCCGCCGAAGCCGAAAAACGGTTCACCAGGACCACCACCGGATAATCGCGGCCCTGATTGCCGTGCCGCGCCGTGTAAGTCTTCTCCGCCGAGGCGCGCCCACGATGCGAAACAATGGTCTGCCCCTTCTGCAGGAAGTGGTCGGCCACGGCCACGCCCTCATTCAGCAGCCCGCCAGGATTCTGCCGAAGATCGAGGATCAATCCCTTGATGCTGTTTTCACCGATCTTCTTCAGCGTCTCGTCCAGCTCTTTGCTGGTGTTCTCATTGAACTGCTCGATATCGACGTAAGCGATGCCCGGCTTGACGAACATCGCATCCTCAACGCTTTTGCGGGAGATCTCATCGCGAATTACATTGAACGTCAGCGGCTTATCCACGCCGTCGCGCATCACCACGATCTGCACCGGAGTTCCACGCGGCCCCTTCAGCAGGTCGGCGACTTCGGTGGTATTCAGGTTGTCGGTCTTCTTATCGTTGACTTCGACGATGACGTCGCCCGGGCGGATGCCGGCCTTGTATGCCGGCGAGCCGTTAAATGGGGCGAGCACGATGGTCTTGCCGTTGCGCGGCTGAACGGTCATGCCTACGCCGAAGTAATGGCCCTTCTGATCTTCGCGGAGAATCTGGAAATCGTGCGGATCGAAGAAGTTGGAGTGCGGGTCGAGCGTGCGAAGCATTCCCGGGACTGCGCCTTTGTAAATCGCCTTATCCGGATTCACCGGGTCGGCAAAATTTTCCTCCACCAGCGAGTAGACCTTGGTGAAAGTCTTGCAACTCGTGCGGATAGCGTCGTCATCGGTCGCCGCCGACGCCACCTCCACGCGCGGGCCGTAGACGCCGCCTAAAACCGCGCAAATCGCTATGGTGGAAAGAAATAGAAGAAACGAACGCCGCTTATGGGCCATCCAGGGGACCGTCCTCTCCTGTCAGTATAGCGTGCTTTTGCTGTTCCTTCGATCCGCGGCTGAAATGAACCGGCCGGCGAGAAGAAAATCAGCAACGTCGACTGTGCGGGGACCCAAAATGACCATTTGACTGGTCATGATGGTCAATCTTAAAATGGGGCTATCTGCACACCTGAGATGATCGAAGGACCGGAAGCTGGTAAACAGTTCGGTGCGGGCGCGGAAATAGGCGCGCCGATCTTGTGACGAAATTAGTTATTTTCTCGCCCGCACCGCGTGTCCGATGGTCGCGTCCCAGCGCGGGTCGCCCTGCGCTTTGTAGCGCGAATCGAGCTGGTCCCATTCCTGGCGCGTGATGCCGTTCAGGTCGTAGACTACTTTTCCGTCGCGCACGGTCAGCTCGCACGCGAGTCTCTGGGCGCCGCGCATGCGGGCGCCGTTGACATCCACGAAGCCGAACTCGCCGCGCTCGAGACGCAGCACCGCCACATCCGCGGGCGCGCCCACCGACAGGTTCCCGAACTCTTCGCGGCGGATCTCACGCGCGGGATTCCAGGTCGAGCGCGCGACCACATCGTCGAGCTCTAAGCCGATGTTCAGGAATTTCGACATGACGTTCAGGATGCTCTTCATGCCGGCGTTCATGCTGCCGATGTGCAGGTCGGTCGAGATGGAATCCGGCACAAAGCCCTGGCGGACCGCCGGCACCGCCTGCCGGAACAGAAAGCTGCCGCCGCCGTGGCCGACATCGAAGATGACGCCGCGCTTGCGGGCCTCGAACAGATAGGGCAGCACCTTGCCGGCATCATCGATCATGGGCACGGCATCGAGATAAGTGTGGGTGTAGATGTCGCCGGGCCGCAATTTTTTCAGCACGAGGTCTTGAAACGGCCGCTCGGGACGGAACTTGCCGAAGTCCACCATCACCGGAATGTTGGCGATGGTCCCCGCCTCGACAGCCCGCTCGACTGAAGTCCACTCGGGACCTGAGAAGTGCGCCGACTTGACGCCGACGACGGTGCCGCGATATTCGGCCGCGCGCCCGGCCGTCGCCTTCGCATCCATGTCGCGGGTATCCTGCTCGATCTTTTCTTCGCCGCCCATGCCCTTCCCCACGATGTTCAGCAGCGCCAGCACGCGCGTTTTCGAGCGGTCGATCACGCGGTCCTTGAAATCGGGGAAGTTGCGCCAGCCGGAACTGCCGGCGTCCACCACCGTCGTCACTCCGGCGCGAAACGTGAAGCCGTCCGGATAGACGCTGTTATCGCCTGAATACGCACCGCGCATCCCGGTTCCCGCGTACACGTGGACATGAATATCGACCAGCCCGGGCGTCACGTAAAGGCCCGAAACATTCACCACCTTCAGGGCTTTTGCCGGATCGATGTGCTCGGCGACCTCGGCAATGCGGCCATCCTGAATGGCCACATCGCGAACCGCGCTCAAACGATTCTTGGCATCGATGACGTGGCCGCCCCGCAATAACAGGTCATAGGAAGCCTGCCCGGCGAGCGAACCCGCCAGCAAAAAGAAGAGGCATGATTTCATGCCCGTTATTTTACAGGTGCCGGCCGTTGCTGGTGTGGAGGCCCATTCTGCGAACAAGCGCGGTGAAACGCGAATCCCGGCGCAAACAGTCAAATACCGGGGACACATTCATGAGCGCGAGGCGCGGATCGCGCTCCTCGAGCGCCTGATTCAGATACTCAAACGCGCGGTCGTGATCGAAATTCAGATGGGCGCGGGCCAGAAGATAGGGCGCGACATAACAGCGTTCGGCGCACTCGGCAAGCTGAGACCGCAGCCGCGCGGCTTCGCGGATATTGCCGGCAACATTGTACGCATGCGCCAATAGCGCCGCGGGAACGGGTGACGCCGGCGTCAATTGCCGGGCCTTCTCGAACATCACGATGGCTTCCGGGAACATGTCCTGGTGCAGATAGGAACGGCCCGCGCTCAGATAGGCGCGCACGAACGTCGGATCCAGTTCAAATACTTTCTCGTAGTGTTCACGGGCGCGCTCATGCTCGCGCTTCATATCCAGCAGCGTGCCCCGGCAGGTCCGGATGATCAGCGACAGCGGATCGAGGTGGTGAGCCTGCTTCATAGCGGCGAGCGCCTCGTCCAGCCGGCCCATGGCAGCCAGGTACGTATACCCGTACCAGTGATACGCGGTCGGGTAACTCGGGGTCAGCTCAATGGCCCGCCGGAAATGATGCTCGGCGGTCTGCCAGTCCCACTCATACTCCGATGCAATCGAGCCGAGCGATGCATGGGCCTCAGCCAGCACCGGATCAATTTCCAGCGCACGAAGCGCGGCCGCCTTGGCCTTCGCCAGGACGTCGATTGCCCGGACCACGCCATGGCTGCCCATCATGATGTACACATCCGCCATGCCGGAATAGGCCGGCGCATAATTGGGATCGATGCGAATGGCCTGCTCGTAAAACACCAGGCTCTTGTAAAAACCTTCCTCAGTGCGCCTGTTCCACTGGAAGCGGCCCTTCAGGTACAGATGATAGGCGTGAAGATTTTCGGTGTATCGTTTTACCAGGCTCCGCCCCGTCAGCTTGATTCGCAGTGCTTCCACTATGGAGGCGGAGATCTCATCCTGGACGGCGAACACATCGGTGATGGCGCGTTCGTACGTTTCGGACCACAGATAACTGCCGTCCCCCGCGCTGACGAGTTGGGCGGTAATGCGCAGCCGGTCTCCGGTGCGGCGAACGCTGCCCTCCAGAACCGCTCGCACCTTCAACTGCTCGGCAATCTTGCGGATATCGCGAGTTTTCCCTTTGAGCTGAAACGCGGAGCTCCAGGCCACCACCCGCAGTCCCTCGACTTTCGTCAGCGCGTTGATTAATTCTTCGGTGAGGCCGTCGCTGAAGTACTCGTTGTCCGGTTCCGAGCTCAGATTGGCGAACGGCAGCACGGCGATCGCATCCTCGGCCGCGGCGCTATCGCCCGGAGCGATCCATTCGCGCGTCTCGACCACGGGAACGTAGGTACCCGTGGGGAAATTGATGTTCAGGGGATCTTCGCGGCCTTCCGTCTGGTAATACTTCTTAAGTTTTTCGCGGAGCCGACGCGCCTCCACACGCACGATCGGATCCATACGGGGGTCGTACGCGTCCCCCTTGTCGAACACTTCGATCCCGATGACGAACTCTTTCAGATGATCGCCATGGCCTTGAATCGTCTGCTCGACAGTGAAATTTAAGAACCGGGCCAGCCGCCCGGAACGCGCAAACGTAGTGCTGGATAGGATTTTGCTCAACTGAGTCCGAATGGACTCCGCGGAAAGCTGATTCGTATGCACCTGAGCCGCGCTCCCGATTATCCACATTAGATTCGCAACTTAGCATTTGGTCACGAAAATTCTTGCGGGCTAACCGTAAGGAATAAACGGTAAGGTTACCTTCCGATACCTGCCCGGTAGCCTTTACTGAGAGTCAACATAATCCATGAATAAGACGACACTTCGCTGGTTCGCCGGCATTCTGATGACGATTCGGGTCGCGTTTCCCGATGCATCGATTGAGACGCCCGATCTGTGGAAAAACCTGACCGCCCGGGCCTTCGAAGCTTATAACCGAGGCGCTTACGGCGATGCGCACGCACTTTTCGAGTCCGCCCTGAGGCAGGCAGTCCTGTTCGGCGCAGGCGATGATCATCTCGCGGCGAGCTGGAACAACCTGGGAACCGCCTGCCGGGCGCTAGGCCGGTACGCCGAAGCCGAAAAGCTGTACCGCCAGGCGGTCAACCTGCGCGAAGCCATCCTCGGCCCAGAACACCCGGAACTCGCCGCGGTCCTCAACAATTATGCGACGGCGCTCCAGGTTCAGGGCAAATATAACGAGGCCGAACCGCTCTACCGCCGCGCGCTCGCGATCTGGGAGAAGACACCCGCGGTGGAAACACACCACACAGCGATGTGTCTGAATAATCTCGCGGGCATTTACCGCTCCACCGCGCGATATACGGAAGCGGAATCGCTCTACCGGCGCGCGCTTTCCCTCTATGAAACGGCCCACGGGCCCGACCATCCGGGCGTGGCGCTCGCGCTCAATAACCTGGGCGTGCTTTATCAAAGCCAGGGTCAGTACCAGCCGGCGCGGGAAATGCACCTGCGAGCTTTGCGGATTCAGGAGCGCGCGCTGGCACCCGGCCATCCGGACCTGGCCGCGAGCCTCACAAATTTGGCCGACACGCACCGCGCGGAAGGGCGCGCCGCCGAAGCGCTGGAGCTTTACGAACGGGCGCTGGCTATTCGTGAGAAGGCGCTGGGGCCGGGTCACCCGGAGGTTGGAGAAGTACTCAACAACCTGGGCCTGGTTCAAAAGGATCTGGGCCGGTACGAGGAATCGGAACGACTGCACCGCCGGGCGCTCGCCATCTTCCAGAAGTCGCTGGGCGAAGGGCACGTCAAGGTCGCGTCCAGCCTGAACAACCTGGGCAAACTGGCTTTGGAGCAGCATCGCTACGCGGAGGCGAAACATCATCTCGAACGCGCGCTTTCGATTTGGGAAAAGGCGCTGGGCAGCGGCCACCCCGATCTCTCCGCGGGACTCACAAATCTGGGATCGCTTGCGTATGCCAGGCGCCGGTATACCGAGGCCCAGGCGTTCTACGAGCGCGCATTGCGAATCGATGAGGCTGCTTTTCCGCGCGGCCACCCCATGGTCGCGGCCGACCTCAATAATCTTGGCACCGTCTGTCACGCGCGTAGAAAGTATGCCGATGCGGAATCGCTTTATCGCCGGGCGCTGGCGATCTATGACGAGCGGCTGCCGGCCGGCCACCCCGCGATTGCCGATGTCCTGATGAACCTGGCGGCAGCGTACATCTTGGAACGCCGGTTTTCCGACGCCGCACCCGTTTACCGCCGGGCCCTGGCGATGCGCGAACAAAATCTGGGCGCCGACAATCCGAAGCTGGTGAAGTGGCTGGAAAATTACGCCGTTGTCCTTCGAAAGATTGAGAACTATGCCGAGGCAGAAGCGGTCGAAGTCCATGCCACGCGGATTCGAGTGAAGATGGCGCTGCGGGCCGAAGCATCCAGATAGTTCGCAGGTTTTGCGCGAAATCCGCTTCCCATCATCCACATCTTTCATGGCGCAGGCGCCGCGCTCGGCAGAAATACCGTTATTAACCTTCGTCTAATCAAGCGGTTCCAGTTATTCCAGCGCGCTAGGATAGGGAGATGGAGCTGGTTGCGGAACCGTCCTGGGTTGCCCTGAGAGACGAGGAGCTACTGAACGTCCGCATTTGCGATCTGGGCGTCCGCATCGAAGGCAATGAACTGGAAAAGCGAGTAGACGAGTTTTATGTCGAGCTGACCGCGCGCGGGGTCGCCCTGCGGCCCGACTGCTACCTGGGAGACGAGTGGTTCTCTCCCGAAGGCGTCCCGGCGATTGCCATTCCGTTCTATCTCGCGCATCCACGGCTCAAAGCGCTTGAAATGCGTCAAATGCTGGACGTCGAAGGCGGGAGCGCGGAAGGGTGCCGGATGCTGCTGCGCCACGAGTGCGGCCATGCAATCGATCACGCTTATCGATTCTCTTCCCGCAAAGACTGGCGACAGGTTTTCGGCAGCCCTGAGACGGAGTACACACCGGAAACGTACCGGCCGCAGCCATATAGCCGGAGCTTCGTCCGTCACCTGCCGAACTGGTATGCGCAGGCGCATCCGGACGAGGATTTCGCCGAGACGTTCGCCGTCTGGCTGGGGGCTGCGCCGGATGAGTGGCGCCAACGGTACCACGGCTGGAAGGCGCTCGACAAACTGGAATTCGTCGACTTCCTGATGCACGAGGTCGCGGGCCGTCCGCCGCTGGTGACTCGCGGGCGCCGTATTTCCGAAGCCAGCAAGCTTCGCAAAACGCTCGCCCGATACTACGCGTCGCGGCGGAAACTTTACGCCGAAGACTTTCCGGACTTCTATGACGCCGATCTGCGCGCTATCTTTCAAAATGGCGAGCCGGGAGCCGAACCCGCGGCGCGTGTCATGCGAAAACATCGCGGCGCGTTGACCGAATCCATCGTGCAATGGACGGGCCAGCGAAAATACACGGTGAGCATGCTGGTACGAAAGCTCATCCAGCGGTGCCAGGAGTTGAAGCTGCCGGCGCCGACAAATTCCACGCGGCTGCAATTTGAGCTGGCCGCATACCTCGCCACCATGGTGACGAACCACCTGTACACGGGAAGGTTCAAGAGGTCGGTATAGCGAATGAAGATTCTCGTCTTATTCGACGTCGCGCGCCCGGCAGAGTCCGATGAGGTTTTTACCGCGCAATCGTTAAAGGACGAAGACAAGCCCACAGAGGCGGACGTGCTCCGATGCCTCAAGCGCCTGGGGCACGAAGTGGACACGCTGGCGGTTTTCGATAATGTGACGGCCATTGTCGAGAAGCTGAAGGCGTTCATGCCGGATATCGTCTTCAATCTTTCCGAATCCTTCTATCACGACCGGTCGCACGAGCCCAACATCCCCGCGCTACTCGAATTGATGAATGTGCGTTACACGGGATCGGGGCCGGATGCGCTGCTGCTCTGCAAGGACAAGGCGCTGGCCAAGAAAGTGCTGGCTTTCCATCGTGTGCGCTCGCCGCATTTCCTGGTTTCGCACCGCAAACATCCGCTGCGCCGCCTGCGCCGCTTCGTATTCCCGGCCTTTGTGAAACCGGTGTGCGAAGAATCCTCCGACGGCATCAGCCGGGCGTCTTTTGTACGCGACGAAGGCGAGGCGCTCGAGCGCGCGCGATTCGTTCATCAGAAGTTCGAGTGCGATGCCTTGATCGAGGAATACATAGAGGGCCGGGAACTCTACGTGAGCGTGCTCGGCAACAACCGTCTGCAGGTATTTCCGCCGCGCGAGATTTTCTTCGAGCAGGTGCCCGAGGATATTCCGAAATTCGCGACTTTTCATGCCAAGTGGAATCGCGCGTACCGCAAGAAATGGGGCATCAAGAACGGAGCCGCCAAGCAATTGCCGGAAGGCGTCGAGGACCATCTGAAAAAACTTAGCCGGAAGGTTTATGGCCTGCTCAAGATCCGGGGGTTCGGACGCATCGATGTGCGGCTCACACCAAATGGAGAAGTTTACGTGATCGAGGCTAATCCGAATCCGTCGCTCGCCGAGGATGAGGACTTCGCGCAATCCGCGGCCAATGCAGGCATCGGATACGACGCGCTGATCCAGGAGATCCTGGACGAAGCGTTTGCCTGAGCGGGAACGCTCAGCCAACCTGTTGCATCTTGCGCTGCTGCTCGAATTTCCAGGCCGTATTGACGATTTTCCGCAGGTCTGAAAATCGCGGCGTCCAGTTCAGCGCGCGGCGAAGCCTGGATGAGTCGGCCACCAGCTCTGGCGGATCGCCCTCGCGCCGCGGACCGATCTTGTACGGCACTTTACGGCCGGTGACTTCTTCGACCATCCGGATCACTTCGCGAACCGAATAACCCGAACCGGTCCCGACATTGAATGCGTCGGAGGCGCCACCCGAGACGAGCCATTCGACGGCTGCAATGTGCGCCTGCGCGAGATCGTTCACGTGGATGTAATCGCGGATGCAGGTGCCGTCCGGAGTCTCGTAATCTTCGCCAAAAACGGTAACGGGCTCGCCGGTCGAGATGGCGCGGAACAGCAGCGGGATGAGGTGCGTTTCCGGATCGTGTTCTTCCCCCAGGCGCCCCTCGGGATCCGCGCCCGAGGCGTTGAAGTAGCGTAAGATCACGTTTCGCAGCCCGTGGATCTGGTCAAACCAATGCAGAAGTTTTTCGACCATCACCTTGGATTCGCCATACGGGTTAACCGGCGCATGCGGTAAATCTTCCGTAATCGGCACCGTGGCGGGCATTCCGTAGACCGC
>Ga0070696_100001031_pt1 | contig 18006 bp, 11 predicted proteins | sample KBSK1253metaG_FD_65474 | JGI IMG/M metagenome (GOLD analysis project Ga0070696, IMG submission 65474) | Corn, switchgrass and miscanthus rhizosphere microbial communities from Kellogg Biological Station, Michigan, USA - KBS K1-25-3 metaG | ecosystem: Host-associated > Plants > Roots >... | reverse complement strand
GATCGGATTTCAGGAACATTTCAGTCAAGCGAACGGCGCCCAACGGTTTGGAGACAGCCGCTTCCAGCCGTCCGGATTCACTATGTATGATTTCCGCGCTGCCGCCCCCCACGTCGACCACCAGCAACACCTGTTTGCCATGAGGCCACCGGCTTTGAACGCCCAAGTGGATCAACCGCGACTCCTCCTGACCGGAGATGATTTCCACGGGTGCGCCGATAGCGGCTGAAGCTTTGGCGATGAACTCGTCCTGGTTGGCGGCATCGCGAACGGCGCTGGTCGCGACCGCCCGCACACCGACGATGTCCAGTTTCCGGTACTCCCCGGCCATCCCGCCGAGCACCTTGCACACCAGATCGATCGCATCCGGGCTCACTTTGCCGCTGCGAAAAACGCTTGCGCCAAGGCGCGTTACCTGGCGCCCGGATGCCAGCATCTTCGGAGGTGATCCGGAGACCACTTCAGCCGCTTCCATGCGTATCGAATTGCTGCCGATGTCGACTGCGGCGTACCTGGCCATATATCGCTATAATAATTTGGTTGTACCTCTCCCGATGTCACTTCTTTCACCAAATCGGTATCGGGGAAAACTGATCGTCGTCGAAGGCATCGATGGTTCGGGTAAGTCGACGCAGCTTTCCCTTTTGAGCCATTGGCTGCGCGCTAAGGGTTATGCCGTGGCTTTCAGCGAATGGAACTCATCGCCTCTGGTAAAAGAGACGACGCGCCGGGGCAAGAGAAAAGAGATGTTCCGGCCTACAACCTTCAGCCTGATTCACGCCACGGATTTCGCGGATCGTTCGGAGCGTTACATCACGCCCTTACTCAAAGCCGGCGCGGTGGTGTGCGCGGATCGCTATGCCTATACAGCCTTCGCGCGCGATGTGGCCCGCGGCGTGAGCAAGCGTTGGGTGCGGAACCTTTACAGTTTCGCCACACGGCCGAATCTGAGCTTCTATTTTCGCGTACCGCTGGATGTAGCGATCGGGCGTATTCTTCGCGGCCGCGCCGCCCTCAAGTATTACGAGGCCGGTATGGATCTGAGGCTCAGCCGTGACGTGGAAGAGAGTTTCAGGATCTTTCAGGGCAATATCGTCGACGAATATGAGTCCATGGCCTCCGAAGTCGGCTTCCACGTCATCGACGCGACACTCACAATCGAACAGCAACAGATGCAAATGCGCAAGATCGTGATCGAAGAGCTGGGTGCGGGCCTCGAAAACGGGCTGCTGCGCTATTCGCCGAGTGAAACTCATGCATTTGAAAAACCCTCTGCAGTTCTATAGCGAGCCGCTGCCGGGCGTCGACGAGTCCGAGCTGCAAGGAAAGTTGTATGTGATCGAAGGGCCGGACGCCGTCGGCCGCACCACGCAGGTAGGCAAGCTGCGGCAGTGGCTCGAACAGGAAGGCCACGCGGTGCTCGATACCGGCATGGCGCGGGGTACGCTGGCCGGCAAGGGGATCCAGCAGGCGAAGGCCGGCAATACTCTCGGCCCGCTCACGATGACGTTGTATTACACGACGGATTTCGCCGATCGCCTGGAAAACGAAATCATACCCGCGCTGCGCGCCGGCTTCATCGTGCTGACCGACCGGTACGTGTTTTCGATCATGGCGCGAGCCATTGCCCGGGGTGAAGACCGCCGGTGGATCGAGCAGATCCTGGGATTCGGTCTGGTGCCCCATGCCGTCTACTACCTGCGAGCCGACGTCAAACACCTGGTGTCCCGAGTGGTTTTAGGGCGTGGCGCTTTCGACTACTGGGAAAGCGGGATGGACATGCGGTTCGGCAATAACATGTACGACGGTTTCGTACAATACCAGACGCGCGTCATCCGAGCGCTCGACGTCATGGCCAAAAAGTACGATTTCGTCACCATCGACGCGAGCCGTTCACCCGACCTGATCTTCCGCGATTTGCAGAACCACATCACCAGCCCGGGATTGCAGCGAGCGCCCGAATTTCCCAGCGCAAACGGCGCCAACGGATCCAGACGCCCAAGGAAACATTAACGAGTGACGGTCTATATCTTGCGGCACGCAATCGCGGAGGAGCGCCGCGAGGGTCATTCGGACGCAGAGCGCGCTCTGACGACCGCGGGGAAACAGAAGCTCCACACTGTACTGCGGCGCGCGCGCCAGGCGCGGGTATCGCCGGCGCTCATTTTGACCAGCCCGTACAAGCGGGCGCTCGAAACGGCCGAGATGGCGGCGGAAGTTCTTGTCTGCCGGCGCACGCCTGTCATCACCAAGACACTGCTGCCGTCGGCCGCGCCGGACCGCGCGTGGAGGGAAATTGCCGGTAGCGAGGCATCGAGTGTGCTTGTTTCAGGCCACGAGCCGCAATTGAGCCAGCTTGTCGCGTATCTGCTGAAATGCTCCGATCTTCAATTGGATCTAAAGAAAAGCGCGCTGGTCCGGGTTGACGTATCGGCCGCGGAGACCAGGCCGCACGGTACGCTGCAATGGATTTTGACGCCGAAGCTTGCCGGCGCTTAAACGGCCGCGGAAAAAACCTCCACAACCACTTCCTTTGGCCGCGGCTCGGAATCAGTGCGCTGAGGTCGAAGAGATGACTTTTTCAGTTGCCTGTTAAGCTCTCTTTGCAGCGATCGTTCTAGGGGTATCATTCGGCTCGCCTGCGCCGGCAACCTGTGAGTTGCCGTGGTTCACCGGCGCGGAATACTCCCTGATCAAGAAGATTCGCGACCTGATAAATTCGAACACGTCCAGTGCGATGTGGCATTTCGCGCAAGCCTCGATTGTACAGTTGCCCTGGTGATCGAGCAGGTGGTGTAGGTACTCCCGCATCTCGTCGTTCGTGCTCATGCTATGTACCGCTGAAAGTCTTCGATGGCAGGACCATGAAACTTTCCCTGGTTTAAAAAAATCGTAATCTCAGACTCAGAGGAGATTGCCCCCCCGCATTAGAGGGCAGCGTTCTGGGCGGTTACGAATTTCCAAAAATATTGACGTGACTATACCCTTTAACCGGCTGAAAGTCTGGTCAAAATTGCACAACAGAAAAACCTGGCAGTAGAGTCAAACAGCCTGAGATTTTTCCGCCGCGGGTTCCACTAACTTCCCACGACTGCCCGGCGTAATCATCGCAGCCGCGGGAGACCGCACCGGGCGGCCATAACGAGGCGAATTCAAACTGCTAACGGGTTCGCACAACATCCGTTCATAAAGGGTGGAACTCTGGAGGAAAGATGAACGAAAGGCAGGAAGCGGGGGCTATAAAATTGGGCGCCGAACCGGCGGTGGATCAGGACCAGAGCGCATGCGGCGTTTCAGTGGTCGGCATCGGTGCTTCCGCCGGTGGGTTGGAAGCGTTCCGGCTTCTGCTGCGTGATCTTCCTATTGACACAGGTTTTGCCGTCGTACTGATCCAACACCTCGATCCGACGCACGTAAGCAGCCTTAGCGAGATCCTGGGGCGCGCTACCAAGATGCCGGTCACCGAGGCCACCGATGGCGTGCCGGTAGAACCCAACCACGTTTATGTCATACCCCCCAACACGGAGCTGACCATTGCCAATCGGGTTCTGAGACTGACCCCCCGCAGTCAGATTCCGGGGCCGCATATGCCCATCGATCAATTTTTTCGATCATTGGCCCGCGAGTGTCGCAGCAGGGCAATTGGCGTGATTCTTTCCGGCGCCGGTTCAGATGGCTCGCTCGGCCTGCAGGCGATCAAAGAGGCCGGCGGCGTCACGTTCGCACAGGAGCCGGCAACCGCGGAATACGCCAGCATGCCACAGATGGCGGAGGCGGCCACTTGTGTCGATTTCGTCCTGCCCCCGGGGGGAATTGCCGCTGAACTTTCGAGGATCGCGCGGCATCCCAGCTTCACGGTTGCGCAACTCACGGAACAGGAGAACCTGCCCAAGGAAGCCAACGCCGGGTTCAGCGACATTTTTATGGTGATGCATGAGGCATCCGGCATCGACTTTTCACTCTACCGGGAAAGGACCGTACAACGCCGAATCATGCGCCGACTCGCCTTGCGGAACATCGCAAGCATTGAAGAGTACGCCAAGCAACTCAAGAAGGATCCCGGGGAGCGCAGTTTGCTGCAGAGAGACCTCCTCATCAGCGTGACCAGCTTCTTCCGCGATCCCAAATCGTTCGAAACGCTGACCAGGCTGGTCTTCCCTGCGATCGTGAAAAATCGGCACGCGGGCAGGCTGATTCGGATCTGGGCGCCGGGATGCGCCACCGGAGAGGAAGCTTACTCGATCGCCATATCGTTACAGGAGTACCTGAACGAAACAGGCGCGACCTTCCCGGTCCAGGTTTTCGCTTCCGATATCAGCGAGGCTGCCATCGAGAAGGCTCGGACTGGTCGATACCTGGCGAACATTGCCTCGGATGTCAGCGCTGAACGCCTGGATCGGTACTTTACAAGAGTCGAAGGGGGCTTCCAGGTGAGCAAAGCTCTGCGTGAGCTGTGTGTATTCAGCAGGCACAATCTTATCGACGATCCTCCTTTCGCCAGGTTGGACTTGATCAGTTGCCGCAACGTGCTGATTTACCTTGGAGCCGTTCAAAAGAAAATCATCCCTGTGTTCCACTATGCGCTGAAGCCAAACGGATTCCTGATGCTGGGGCAGTCCGAGACGGCGAATTTCGAGGACATGTTCGCGCTCATCGACGATGATCACAGAATCTACGCAAGAAGAGAGATAGCGAGAAGACCACACCAATATGACGTTCGCGCCAGCATGCCTCGTCGCGAGGCCAAAGCCGGCAAGATGGCGGCCGCGCAGGCACCGATTGTTGAACTCCGAAATGTAGACATGGGAAGGGCGGTCGACAGTATCCTCTTGTCGAAATACAGCCCGGCCGCGGTGCTGGTGGATGAGGGGCTGCAGGTGCTCGAAGTGCGGGGCGATGCCACTCCGTTCTTCAGTTTGCCCGTGGGAAAGCTGAGCTTCCACCTATTGAAACTCCTCCCGCATACCGGACTCTTCCTGGAAATTGAGAAGCTGGTTCATCGGGCGGCAGAAAGCGGAGAAACGGCGCGCCGGGCGCGGGTACCGTACGAACGCGATGGCAGTACCTGCGAAGTAAATATCGAGGTGACGCCACTATACGGCAGCCAGAGACCCGCGCTATTGGTCCTTCTCGAGCCGGCACGCGGAGTGGAGGAGCACGTTGACGGATTCCAGGAAAAGCGGCCTGAGTGCGAGCAGGTTACCGCCGTAAGGGACCGTCAGATTGCGAGGCTGAAGCAAGAGGTCGCGGAAGCACGCGAGCGGCTTCTATTTGCTGTTGAAGAGCACCAGATATCGGACGAGGAGGGCCAGAGTGCTACCGAGGAGGCGCTGTCGGCGAATGAAGAGCTTCAAAGCCTCAACGAAGAACTGGAGACGGCAAAGGAAGAGCTGCTATCCACCAACGAGGAACTGCAATCCACCAACGAGGAACTGATCACGGTCAACCAGGAACTGGGGCTGAAGAATGCAGAGCTCATCGAATCACGCAACTTTGAAAATTCGATAGTCGCGACCGTCTGCGTGCCCCTGCTGGTGCTCGATAACGCAATGCGGATCAGAACCGCCAACGAGGCGTTCTCCAAAACGTTTCTACTACCGGCGCGTAATGTCGAAGGTCAGTTTCTCTACTCCCTTGGCGGAGGTGATTGGGACATCCCGGGCCTGCGAGAAGTTCTGGAACGCGTTCTGCCGGCCGGTGAATCGTTCAACAATTTTGAGGTTAGCCGGGAGTTCCCGCTGATCGGGACCAGAGATTTGGTCATCAACGGGTGCCGCATGGAGCATCTCGATCTGATTCTGGTGGTGATCGAAGATGTCACCGTGCGTAAGGCGGCGGAAAAAGCTCTGGATAAGAGCCAGGAGGCTCTTCGCCAGGCGCAGAAGATGGAAGCCATCGGCAGACTCGCGGGCGGCATTGCTCACGACTTCAATAACCTGCTGACGGCCATCATCGGCTACAGCCATCTGGTCGCGGATACTCTCGGTAGTGGCCACCAAGCCATGGAGTACGTCCGCGAAATCGAAAGCGCCGGGGAAAGGGCAGCCGCACTCACCGATCAATTGCTCGCCTTTAGCCGGCGGAAAGTTCTGCAATTCAAGGTCTTCGACGTAAATTCCGTGGTTGTCGACTTCGAGAGAATGCTGCGCCGCGTAGTGGGTGAGCAGATCAAAGTGGTGGTTCGTCCCGCCGCCGGCCTTTGGCGAGTGAGGGCCGATCCCGGTGAAATTGGGCGCGTGCTGATGAACCTCTGCCTGAACGCACGCGACGCCATGCCCGCAGGAGGCACTCTGACGATTAACACGGCAAACGTGACGCTGGTCGAGGCGGAGGCCCACATGCACAACCTGGGAGCCGGTCCTTACGTCGAGCTGGGTATTCGCGATACCGGGATCGGCATGGACCCCGAGACACAGACCCACGTCTTCGAACCCTTTTTCACTACAAAGGAGACCGGCAAGGGAACTGGCCTGGGCTTGGCCACGGTGCTCGGTATTGTGGAGCAGAGCGGCGGCGCGATCTGGTGCCACTCCGAACTGGCTCAGGGCACGAAATTTAAGATCCTTCTGCCGGGTATAACGACGACGGCGGCGGAGCGGGACGAGCGCCCTGCCGGGAGTCTGGCCGAAGCGCCGAAGGGCGCCGCCGAAGTGGTTCTGCTGGTGGAAGATGAGGACCTGGTCCGGAAGCTCGCGAGCAGAATCCTGCAAGACCGTGGATATTTCGTGCTCGAGGCTCGAGATGGGCGCGAGGGATTGGACGCGTGCGAATCGCATCCGGGGAAGATCGACCTGCTCCTGAGCGACGTGGTAATGCCGGAACTTGGGGGCCGCGACCTTGCCGAGCGCATTTTGACGCTGAGGCCGGATATCAAAGTGCTGTTCATGTCCGGCCACACGCAGGATGTGATTCTGAAGGAAGGGGTAAAGGCGGGAACCCCGTTTCTGCAGAAGCCGTTCGCGCCAACCGAGCTCGCCCACAAGGTACGCGAGGTGCTCGATTCAAGGCTGGCGCTGGCGCACCGGGAAACGTAGGGACTAAACCTTTAATTTTGAAGAAGATACTATACGAGCTGCTTACCGCCTCGTGCCCTGGTTATCGCCCGCAGCATCGCGACCAGGACGGCTTTTTGCACCACAAAAGCGGTAGCGATACTCCCTACGAATGCCGCGCCGATCAACATCACATCCATTTTCCTGATTCACCCTTTGGGGCAATTTCATTCCGGCGAATTCTTGTTCGACAAAATGATCGGTTCCGCGACGGTAAAGTTTGCAGCGACCGGCCTTGTGTTTCACAGAATAACTGCAAGAACCAATCAGCCACAATCATGTCTTTCGTTAATGGGGCCGGGCACGAGATGCGGCTCGGGTGTTCGCGAAAAAAATTTGCGCGTGCTTCCCGAGGATTCGATCTAACGCGTTGCTATTCGCCGGATGGCTTCCCGGATGCCGCCGTAAGAGGGCCGAAGTTGATCACAAACGGTCCGATTCCATGGATTTGCAGAATGGTTTCACCCTTCGTGCGACCGTAATGCCACATGCGCCTGGGAATCGACACATATGCCCCAGCGTTGAGGGCGGTGCCACCGCTTTCAGAGTACTTTTCTCCGTCCGCAAGGATAAAAGTGCCCTGAAGGATCGTGACGTGTTCGTCGGCTGGATGCCAGTGCGGCGGAACTACCTCTCCATCCGGCGACTTTATTCGGATCACGAACGGGAGTCCGGCCTTACTCGGATCTCCTTCAACCACCGCGATTTGTGAGCGCATGGCCGGCAAATCGGCCGGCGGCTGGCCTTGTACGGCTTCCGGGGGCGGCGGCGTCCACTTCAGAGAGTCCGGCGCTGTTGCCTTGTGGCCGTGATGCGACGCCATGCTTTTCTTCTTTTGTGGAGTCGCCTGGCTGAACAAAACGGTGCATGTCAGCAGAATACCTATGGCTATTCGATGCATCGGAATACCTCGCTTCCGTTCGGTTATATAGAGAACGGGGTGGTGATGTCAAGGCGTTCGACCGGCAACGGGGCGGGGTTGGGTGAAGGCTCCGTTCACCGCCGAATCCCAGGCTGCCAGCCGGACCCACTTCTGTTTTGAGAGGTCGGCCGGGATTTCGAACTTGCGCGATCCGAAGGCGCGGGCATCGGGCGTGCGGACGATCGTCCGGCCGACTTGATCGCCATCACCCCACACCACCTCGACGAACTCCAGGGGAAATGTCCACGAAATGTCCGCCGAGACGCCTTTTGTTCCGTCCACGCGGAAGTCGCGGATCAACACTTCGCCGGTTGAAACGAAAAAATCGCCGGAGCGCAGGGCGCGGTTGATGGCGGTCCAGTCGGACGAGGGCGGCAGCGCGTCGAGCTTGACATAGTTCACGTTGAAATCGCCGTAGAGGTCGTAATCGGCAAATTTCTTGTACGTGTCGACCTCGCCCACCAGGTATTTCGGTCCAGCCCAGTTATTCATGTCATCAAGAGTTTCAAAGCACCGTTTCTCGCAAAGCCGCGACTCGGACAGATCAACCGGCATGGCTTTGAAGCCGGCGCCGAGCCAGCGATCGCCGCTGAAATAATTTTGCTCGCGGATGCGGTCCGGGTAGAATGTCGATCCTTTCGTCCGCGGATGCGTTTGCCAGACGAGGGCGCCTTCGCGGTTGGCCATTTCTAAAAGCTCTTGGGCATTGGCCGGGCGGTAGACCGTGCCGTAAGGATCCTCGGTCGCTGTAAAGGACGCGGTGGACGCGCGGCTATGCGCCCAGTAAACCGGTTTGGGGAACAGCAGGTTGTAGTGACCGCCCAGGTAAACGTTGGGTTCCTCACCCGGCAGAATGAGGAAATCGCGATCGGAGTGGCGGCGGCAGGCTTCGTAGTAATTGCGCAGCTCTTCGAGCCGCACTCGGCCGGTGTCCTCGGCGTGCCCGTCTCCGTGAAAGTCATCGATCATGACGATGTTCACGCCCAGATCGCGGATGGCGGAGATCCAGGGCGGCTGGACATCCAGGCTGCCGGCGTCGGTCAGTTCCTTGGTGAACGCTGTGTGGAAATGCGTCGCCATCACCTGATAGCCGGGGAGCGGGCGAAAGCGGTCACCGTTGGTGTAAGCGAGGACGGCGTCGCGCGTGGTAGCGGTATTCGACGGGCTGAGATAAAAGTAAACCGGCATGCGCTGCCACGTGCCCGGCGGCGCGTTGAAAAGCGCATAAACGCGCTCGATCCAGATGGGATTGTAGCCGCCCGCGTTTTCACCCTGGCGGACGCCGAGCGAAAAGGTGCGATCGCCGTCTTTGCGGTACCAGACGAACCCCATATTGGTTTCGAGCTCGCGTGCAAAGAAAAACTGGTGTGGGGGCGGAAAGACCGCGATACTTCCGCCGGAGGCTTCGGCAATGGCCAGGCGGTTGCGTGCGATCAGCGGTACAGGATCCCGGTTGGGTGCGCCGCCGAACTCGTACTTCTGCGGATTTCCGCCAGCATCGCGCCACACCACGCGGTTCGAATCGTCGAGCGCAAAGCCGCGCAAACCGGCGGTGTATTTGTAGGCCACCGAAGGCTCATCGGTTTTGGCGACGGCTTCCTGGCGCAGCAGGTTCGATCCCTGATAGACGGTGAACTGCAGGCGTCCCGAGAAAATACCGAGCTCAAGACCGGGGAACGAAATCTCGATGCGCGAGCCGTCGCGCTTCACTTCACAGGAACTGGAACGGAAAGACGATGTGCTATGGCGGATCTCTTCGGGCTTGCGGGGAAGATTTGGATTCTCACCGGCGCCGGGAATCGTAAGCGGCGCATCCCAGAAGACGTCCCAGCGATGCTCGTCGGGCAGCCCGTGCGCCCCGCGCCGCACACCGCTGTCGGTGGTGAATTCCGGCGTCAGGTTGCGGGCCAGAACGCGTCCGCCGGCCGAAATCTCCCGCACGGTGGGGGTCGCGTTTTCGATTCCCAATTTCATCCGGAGGCGTATGCCGCGCTCGCCAGTCCAGCTCACTTCGAGTTCGTCTCCTGCCATGCGAGCGCCGAGTTCCGGAGAAGAGCTCGCGGCCGGAAGAGTGCACTGGAGCGGATCGGCATGGAGCAGCGGGCATAGTGCCAACAAGACAGGCAGAGTTCTCATCGAAGAATGGCATTGTACCGCGCGAGGAAGCCGTTTTTTTCTGTAGTGAATTACTCGTACCGCAATGCTGTGGTCGGGTGCACGCGCGATGCACGCCGTGCCGGCAGGTATCCGGACAGGCACGCGACAATGGCGAGTGCCGCGGTGGCTCCAATCATGGTTACGGGATCGTGCGCGGGGATGCCGTAGAGCTGCGACTCGACCAGGCGCGCGAGCCCCCATGCGGCCGGCAGCCCCACCGCGATGCCGACTCCGACCAGCAGCAGGACCTCGCGCATCACCATCCACACGACCGTTTTGGTGCCGGCGCCAAGCGCGATGCGGATGCCGATCTCGCGCGTACGCCGCGCCACCGTGTAGGCCATCACGCCGTAAAGTCCGATCAGTGCCAGGGCCGTTGCCAGGAATCCGAATACCGATGACAGGGTTGCGATCAGCCGCTCGTTCAGCAATGATTCATCGATTTTGGATTCGAGGGTGCGCAGGTTGTAAATCGGCATGTTGGGATCCAGCTTGCGCACCTCGCCGCGAATGGCGGCATAGGCCTGCTCGGGCGCGCTCCGGGTACGCACATAACCGGTCATCTCGGCCAGCAGCGGGCTCGCAAGATAGGGGATGAAAACCTGGCGCGGAATATCGTCGCGCATGCCGGTATATTTTGCGTCCGCAACCACGCCGATGATTTCCATAGTGGCTGGTGTGTTGGGATCGCCGCCGAACCCGATGTGGCGTCCCACGGCCGGCCGGTCTTTAAAAAAGAACTGCGCGAATTTCCGGTTCACCATCACTTTGGCCGGCAAAGGAAACGGAAAAATCTTCGACTGGATCACTTCCGTATCATTGACGGTAAAGTCCCGGCCGGCGACCAGCGAGATGCCCATCGCGGAAAAGTAGCCGGGGCTCACTCCGTTGAAAAAGGGATTCATGTCCTCGCCCGGCTTGGCCTCGTAACCCTCCACGGTGACGGTGCTGTCCCATTCATTGCCTTCCATCAGTCCGATCATTCCGAACCCGGCAGCTTTCACGCCCGGTACGGAGTTCAGATTGTCGGTGAGCTGTTGATAAAAGCTCTTGACGCGCGGGAGCGGGTACTTGTTGAGCGAAGGGTCGACGGCGAACGCGACCAGATTGTTGGTGCTGAACCCGGGACTCAGATCGCGAAGATTTTTTAAGCTGCGCACGAACAGACCGGCGCCGAACAGCAGCAGCAGGGACAGCGTGACTTGCGCGACGACCAGCGCTTTCCGAAGATTCGCCTGACCGGCGCCGCCCAGGACCGCTCCGGCCTGGTCCTTCAAAGTGGGCGCGAGGTCGGGACGCGTGGTCTGGAGCGCCGGCGCGAGACCAAACACAATGCCGGTGACGAGCGCAATGACAAAGTTGAATGCCAGGATGCGGAGGTCGGGCGCGGCGTGGATGGGCAGCGGTGAAGAACCTTGCGGCAGCAACCCGAGCAGAACGCCATTGGCCCAGGTAGCCAGCAGCAGACCGGCCATGCCGCCGATCACCGCGAGCAGAACGCTTTCAACCATGAGCTGGCGCATGATGCGGAGCCGTCCGGCGCCCAACGCCATCCTGACAGCGATCTCTTTCTGCCGTGAGGCGGCGCGCGCCAGCAGCAGGTTGGCGATATTGGCGCAGGCGATCAGCAGCACGACGCCGACCAGCGCCATCAGGACCCAAAGCGGTTTCTCGAACTGCCGCCGCAGCGAGGGACGGCCCTGCGAGCCTGGCAACAGATCCATCGTGCTACGGAGAAACTGCTGTCGCATGTACGGCGAGGCATCTTTGAACGCTTTTTGCGTGACCTCCATTTCGAGAATGGAGTGGTAATAGGGCTGCAGGCTGGCTTTCGCCTGCTCGCGCGAAATGCCTGGTTTCAGGCGGCCGAACACGTTGATCCAGCGGCTGCGCCTGTCCTGGAAGTCGTCAAACGACATAGGCGTCATCTCGGCCTTCATCATCACTGGCACAAAAATCTGGGCATCGGTTCCGGGCTCCATACCGGCGAAGCCCGGCTGGGCCACGCCGATTACGGTCAGGGTGTGGCCGTTCACCAGCAGATTCCTGTTCAAGATCGCTGGATCCCCGGCGAACCTCGACTTCCAGTACGCGTGGCTCAACATGACGAGGGGATGCCCTTTCGGCGTCTTGTCATCGTCCGGCGTAATCACGCGTCCCAGCGACGAGCCGACGCCGAGGACCTGGAAATAAGTACCGGACACCAGCTCTCCCCGCACGCGCTCGGTGCGGCCTTCAACGCTGAGACTTGCCGGGAATGGATATCGGCAGAACATTCCGCTGAACGCGGTGTTGTGATCGCGGAAATCCTCGTACATCGGATAAGAGAGGGCATTCGCGCCCTGGTTGCTGCCGTAATGCTCGCCGCGCGAGGTGAGCAGCACGAGCGCTTTCGGATTCTTTACCGGCAGCAGCCGCAGAATCACCTGATCGAGCAGCGTAAAGATAGCCGTGTTGGCGCCGATACCAAGCGCCAGCGACAGAACGGCGACCGCCGTAAACAGGGGCGACTTCCGCAAGGTGCGGGCGGCATAGCGCAGGTCGATCCACAGGTCCGTCATGTCAACTCCAAATCAGGGTGAACGCAATCCGGTCGACCCAAGTTCCAGAATTGTCAGTTTCCGACGTATCGCGCGTAAAAGCTCCGCGCCACACCGGGATCCGTGGTGCCTTTGATGATCGCGCGGCCATCGGAGAAGACCGTCATCTCGAGGGGCGCCTGAAAAAACCGCAGGGCAAATTCATTGGACCGCACGTCGCCAACAGCCAGCAGCCGGGTTTTGAGTTCTGCCAGATCGAGCGGACGCGACCTTGTGTGAATCTGTACCGCGTTGCGCCCGCAGAGGCTGATGGGAGAGCGCACGCCGCCATCCAGGTGAACAAAATCACGGCGGGCGCAGGCGGGACATTCGGGATCGCGGGCCGGCTGATGGATGTGGCGGATGGATCCGTTCCACACGTCGGCCGTAGTGATGCACGGAATTACACGGTCCGCGCGGCCGGATAAGATTTTCACGGCGTCGGACGAGGCGAGCGACGCGATCACACCGATTACGGAGTTCAAAATGCCCGTTGTGTCGCACGTGGGTTGCGCGCCCGCCGGGGGTTCGGGATAAACGCAGCGCAGGCAGGCGGTCGTCCGCGGAATTACCGGCATAGTCACGCCGTAGCTCCCGACGGCGGCGGCGTAGATCCACGGCACGCCGCGGCTGATAGCGTAATCGTTGAGCAGATAGCGGGTCTCGAAATTGTCGGTGCCGTCAAGAATCAGGTCCGCCCCGCTCATCAGCTCATCGGCATTCGATGGATCGAGATCGGCGATGACGCCGTGGATTTCTATTGCGGAGTTCACCGCGCGCAGCCGCCGCTCGGCCGCGACCGCTTTGGGCAGGCCTTCGGCGGCATCGGATTCTTCGAATAAGAACTGGCGCTGCAGATTGCTGAACTCGACGTAGTCGCGGTCGATGATCGAAATCCGCCCTACGCCGGCGCGCACCAAGGCCATCGCCGTCAGACTTCCCAGTGCTCCGCAGCCGACAATTACCGCGCGGGCCCGGAGAAGGCGTTCCTGGCCCTGTTCGCCGATCTCGGGGAAAAGAATCTGGCGCGAGTAACGCTCCCTGTCGCCAGAAGTCATCTGCATCGATGGTAACAAACTTGCTCCGGAAGCCGTACGTTATCATGAGCATGGTGTGGTCCCGCTGCGCCCGCTATTACCTTCCGCTGTTTCTGCTATGGACCACACTTCCATCCGCCGTTTGGTCCGAAACACAACAGTACGAGGGCCGGCGAATCGTTAAGATCGAGTACAGTCCCCCGGAACAGCCGGTGGATGCGGTTGAACTCGAACAGCTCATCCCACTCAAGCCGGGTGCGTTGCTGCGCATGTCCGAGGTGCGGCAGTCGATCGAAAAACTTTACGCGACTGGTGAATATGAAGACATTCAGGTGGATGCGGAACCGGAAAGCGACGGGGTCATCGTCCGATTCATCACGAGAAACAGCTGGTTCGTGGGGCGTGTCTCGGTCGAGGGAAAACTGTCCGATCCTCCCAATCGGGGGCAGCTGGTGAATGCCACGCGGCTGGATCTTGGCCAGCCGTTTCGGGAGGATAACGTCGCGCTGGCGGAGCAGGGTCTGGGAAAGCTGCTGGTAGCGAATGGTTATTACGAAAACCAGACGCAGCAGCGCATCGAATACGATCCCGCCACGCAGCAGGCGCACGTGCACTTCATGGTGAAGAACGGGCCGCGGGCGAAATATCACAATCCGATTGCGAACGGCAACCTGAAAATGGCGGTCGAGACGATCGTTGCCGCCACGAAATGGAAGCACCGTTTCATCGGAAGCTGGCGCCCGGTGACGCAAACGCGCACGCGGCAGGGCCTGGATAATGTCCGCTCCCGATATGAAAAGGACGGTCGGCTGATGGCCACGGTGCAATTGAAATCGATGGACTACGACCGCGACACGCAGCGCGCCACGCCCAGTCTCGAGATCGATGCCGGGCCGACAATTGAAGTGAAAGCCGTCGGCACCAAAGTATCGAGCAAGAAGCTGAGGCAAAACGTGCCGATCTACGAAGAGCACACGGTGGATCGCGATCTGCTGGTGGAAGGTCAGAGAAATCTCCGCGATGAGTTTCAGGCGGCGGGCTATTTCGAGGCCGAAGTGGAATTCAAAGAGCAGAAGATGCGGAATGATAAACAGGAGATCGATTACCTGATCAATCTGGGTAAGCGCCATCGGCTGGTGCACCTGGAGGTTCAGGGCAATCGTTACTTCACGACCGAAAACATTCGCGAGCGCATGTTCATGATGCCGAAGTCATTTCAGTTCCGGCACGGCCGTTACAGCGAGGCGCTGCGGCAGCGGGACGAGGAATCCATAATCAATCTCTATAAAGAGAACGGATTTCGCGATGTGCAGGTCACGTCGAAAGCGATCGACGACTATCAAGGCAAAACTGGCGACCTAGGCGTTATCGTCATGATCGACGAAGGGCCGCAGTGGTTTGTCCATCGGCTCGAGGTATCGGGGATCCGGCAACTCAACGCGGAAACCATCATTCCTACGCTCAGCTCATCGGAAGGACAGCCTTTCAGCGAATTCAGCGTGGCGGCGGACCGCGACACTATTCTCGCGCTCTACTTCACCAACGGCTTTCCCAACGCCAATTTTGAATGGAGCTCGAAGCCGGGGCCGCAGCCACAAACCGTGGAGCTTCGCTTTGCGATCACCGAGGGTTCCCGGCAACTGGTGCGGAATGTACTGATCGAGGGACTCCAGACCACGCGGGCAGGGCTGGTCCGGAGAAACCTGAGTGTGTCGGCGGGTGATCCGCTTTCGCCGCTGCAGATGTCCGACACGCAGAGGCGGCTGTACAACCTGGGCATTTTTGCCAAGGTGGACGTGGCGATCCAGAATCCTGACGGCGCCACGCAGCGCAAATATGTGATCTACGACGTGGAGGAAGCGAAAAAATATTCCATTGCGGCCGGCCTCGGCGCCGAGATTGCGCGGCTCGGCGGATGCCAGAGCTGCCTGACCGCGGCCGCGGGAGCCGCCGGCTTTGCGCCGCGGGTTTCTTTCGACATTACCCGACTGAACTTCCTGGGCCTTGGCCACACCATCAGCCTGCGCACGCGCGCTTCGACGCAGCAGCAGCGCGGCCTCGTCAACTACTTCGCGCCGCGCTTCCGCAACAACGATAATCTCGATCTCACGTTCACGGCTCTTTATGACAGCACGCGCGATATCAATACGTTTTCCGCCAAGCGCGAAGAGGGTTCGGTACAGCTTTCGCAAAAAATCTCGAAACCGTCGACAGTTCTATATCGTTTCAGCTACCGGCGTGTCAGCACCTCCAATTTGAAGATCGACGCCAACCTGGTGCCGCTGCTTGCCCAACCCGTTCGCGTGGGCATGCTTTCCGGCAACTATATTCAGGACCGGCGCGACGATCCGACCGATGCGCGCAAGGGAATTTACAACACGGTTGACGTGGGCCTGGCCTCAAAAGTGTTTGGCTCGCAGGTGGACTTCCTGCGCGGACTGGCGCGGAATGCCACTTATCATCGTTTCGGGAAAAGATTAGTGGTCGCGCGCGAGACGACTTTTGGAGAAATTATTCCGTTTCGGTTCGGTTCGAGGACGAGCGACTCGCAGCTAGCCGTTCCGTTTCCGGAGCGTTTTTTCAGCGGCGGCGGAACCTCGCATCGTGGTTTTCCGGAATACCAAGCAGGTCCGCGAGACCTCAAGACTGGTTTTCCAATCGGCGGCAATGCGCTGGTTTTTAATCAGACGGAGCTGCGCTTTCCCCTTCTCGGCGCGAATATCGGCGGCGTCCTGTTTCATGACATGGGAAACGTATTCTCCAGCTTTAACAAGTTTTCGGTCCGTTTCCGGCAGAAGGACCTGCAGGATTTTGATTACATGGTGCACGCAGTCGGTTTCGGCATTCGTTATCGAACGCCGATCGGACCTATCCGCGGCGATGTGGCTTACAGCATCAATCCGCCATCGTTTTTCGGATGCAAAGGCAATATCACGGACCTGGTCAAGTGCGGGAACGATCCAAACCTCCGCACGAACCAGAGCATCAGCCATTTTCAGTTTTTCTTTTCGATCGGACAGACGTTTTGATGATACGCGCTTTTTTGATCTTCGGTTTTCTGGCGAGCCTCTCGCGGGCGGAAGTTATCGACCGCATCGCGGTGACGCTGGATAACCAGGTCATCACCGAAAGCGAGATGCTCCGCGAGATCCGCCTGGCCGCGTTCTTGAACGGAGATGCGCTCGACTTCAGCGCCGACGCCAAGCGCAAGGCCGCCGACCGCCTGGTCGAGCAGAAACTAATTCGAAAGGAAATCGAGTTGGGGCATTATGTGGCGCCCGCGCCGGCTGAGGTCGAGCCGATGCTCAAGCAGATTCAAAGCCAGCGATTCGAAAATCTGAAAGCGTACCGCGAAGCCGTCGAAAAATACGGTGTCACCGAAGACGACCTGAAATCGCATTTGATCTGGCAAGCCACTCTGCTGCGCTTTATCGATGTGCGCTTCCGTCCCGGCATTCAGATTTCGGACAGCGAAATTCATCAGTACTTCGATAAGGAACTGCCCTCGCTGGAAAAGCAGGCCGGGCGCAACCGCAGGCTCAGCCTCGACGAACTTCGCGACAAGATCGAGGAGACGCTTACAGACGAGCGTATCGACAAGCAAATGGACGATTGGCTGAAAGAGGCGCGCAAGCGCACGCGCGTGGACTACCGCGCCGAGGTGTTCAAATGAGCCGGCGTTCCCGTTGGGCGCTGATCGCCGGCGGCTCGATACTCGGCCTGGCTCTGCTGCTGACAATAGCGGCCGTCTTTGTCGCACGGAGCGGCTGGTTCCACGAGCAGGTCCGGCAGCGCATTGTCCGCGAAACCGAAAAGGCCACTGGCGGACGCGTGGAAATTGGAAGCTTTCAGTTCGACTGGCGCACGCTCACGGCCCGGCTAAATGATTTCACCATCCATGGGACCGAGCCGGCGGGAGCGCCGCCACTGTTGCGCGTGCGCTCCATCACCGTGGTGTTGAAGATTATTTCGGTGATTAAACAAAAGGTGGATGTTCAGTCGGTGGATGTGGAGCAGCCGCAGGCAAATCTCATTCTTCATCCGGACGGCACGACGAATGTGCCTGAACCGAAGGTGCCGCGAAAATGGGACAAGAATCCGGCTGAAACCATTCTCGATCTGGCGATTGGGCGGTTCACGGTACAGAACGGAACCATCGAGGCGAATTCCGAAACAACTCCCTGGAACGCTGCAGGCCAAAACCTGCGGGCGCAATTTACCTACAGCCGTCTCAATCCGCGCTACACGGGCGATATCTC
>Ga0070696_100001030_pt1 | contig 18009 bp, 21 predicted proteins | sample KBSK1253metaG_FD_65474 | JGI IMG/M metagenome (GOLD analysis project Ga0070696, IMG submission 65474) | Corn, switchgrass and miscanthus rhizosphere microbial communities from Kellogg Biological Station, Michigan, USA - KBS K1-25-3 metaG | ecosystem: Host-associated > Plants > Roots >... | reverse complement strand
GTGTTCTGCGACTTCGAGAACATCGCGCTCGGCGTGCGCGAGGCGAAGTACGCCCAGTTCGACATGGAGAAGGTGCTCGAGCGCCTCCTCGCCAAGGGCTCGATCGTGGTGAAGAAGGCCTACTGCGACTGGGAGCGCTACAAGGAGTTCAAGGTCGCGATGCACGCGGCGTCCTTCGAGATGATCGAGATCCCGCACGTGCGCCAGTCCGGCAAGAATTCCGCCGACATCCGCATGGTGGTCGACGCGCTGGACCTTTGCTACACCAAGGAGCACGTCGACACTTTCGTCATCGTGAGCGGCGACTCGGACTTCTCGCCGCTGGTGTCCAAGCTGCGCGAGAACGCGAAGACCGTGATCGGCGTCGGCGTCAAGAACTCCAGCTCGGATCTGCTGATCAACAACTGCGACGAGTTCATCTACTACGACGACCTGGTGCGCCAGGAGGAGCAGAAGCGGCGCGCGGCGAAGAAACGCAAGGAGGCCGCCCCGCCGGGCCAAGACAAGAAGCAGGAGGCGTTCGACCTCCTGCTCGGCACGCTGGAGGCGCTGATCGCCGAGCGCGGCGCCGACGAGAAGATCTGGGGCTCGATGGTCAAGCAGGCGCTCAAGCGCCGCAATCCCGGCTTCAACGAGACCTACTACGGCTACCGCGCGTTCTCCGACCTGCTCGAGGAGGCGGGCGACAAGGGACTGATCAAGCTTGAGCCGGACGAGAAGTCGGGCGGCTACATCCTGCGGCCGGCCTAGCTCGGCCGAGCTCGCCGCGGCGGCCGGCAAGGGCATCCGCGACGTCATCGCGCCTCGCCTCGAGGTCCTGTTCGTCGGCATCAACCCGGGCCTGTATTCGGGCGCGACCGGCCATCACTTCGCCCGTCCTGGCAACCGCTTCTGGCCGGCGCTGCATCTTGCCGGCTTCACCGACAGACAGCTTCACCCTTCCGAGCAGGCCGAGCTGCTCGCCGGCGGCTACGGGATCACCAACCTGGTGAACCGCGGCACCGCGACCGCAGACGAGCTCGAGCCGCTGGAATTTGTCGCCGGCCGCAAACGCCTCGCGGCAAAGGTGCGGCGCTACCGCCCGCAAACCCTCGCCTTTCTCGGCGTCGGCGCCTACTGCCACGCCTTTTCCTTGAAAAACGCCCCCATTGGGCCGCAATCGCAGCGTTTTGAAGGTGCGGCTGTCTGGGTGCTGCCTAATCCAAGCGGCCTGAACGCGAACTACCAGCTTCCGGCGCTCGTCAAACTGTTTCGGTCTCTGAGGAATTCTGGTGGAGTCGCTGGACAAGCTGCTGCGGACCGCGATCGCGGATAGGCGCCTCGTCAGCTTCGCGCTGCACGGTCTGCCGCGCGTGGGCGAGCCGCTCGGGCGGCGCAACGCCGTCATCGGCGAGATCAGCGACTTGCGCATCCTCGATCAACGATTCGCCGGCACGCGCCCTGCGCCCACGGGTCGGCACAAGAAGTGGGACCAGCTGTACGCCAGCGTATCGATGCGGGAGTAAGGCATGGCAACCAAGCTCGACAAGCCATTGAAGCGCGAAATCGAAGTCGACGGAAAACCCTACATGCTCACGATCACGCCGGAGGGACTCAAGCTCGTGCCGAAGGGCAGGCGCAAGGGCCACGAGCTCGCCTGGAAGGCGATCGTGAGCGGTGAAGCCGCTCTCGCCGCAGCGCTGAATGCCTCGCTCCAACGCTAAGAGGCGCGGCAAGACCCAGGATCTGCACGGCAGCGCGCCGGACGAGTGCCGCGCCGCGCTGCTGATCGTCGACATGATCAATGCCTTCGACTTCGAGGGCGCCGACGCCATGCTGCCGCGCGCCCTCGCCGCCGCGAAGGCGATTGCGTCGCTGAAGCAGCGGGCGCGAGCGGCCGGCGTGCCCGCCGTGTATGTCAACGACAATTTCGGCCGCTGGCGCTCCGATTTCCGCAGCACGCTTGCGCGCTGCCTGCGCGGGGGCGTGCGCGGCAGGCCGATCGCCGAAATCCTGAGGCCCGACGACGACGACTACTTCGTGCTGAAGCCCAAGCATTCGGGTTTCCAGTTCACCGCGCTGGACGTGCTGCTTGCGCACCTCGGCGCCGAGACGCTGATCCTCACCGGCGTGGCGGGCAATTTCTGCGTGCTTTTCACCGCCCACGACGCCTACATGCGCGACTACCATCTCGTCGTGCCCGGCGATTGCATCGCCTCGCAGACCGAGGCCGACGACGCCTACGCGCTTGCGCACATGGCGAGGGTCACCAAGGCCGACACCAGGCCGTCCGCCCAGATCGATCTTGCCGCCTTGGCCGCGGCTTAACCGGCGCGCGAAGCCTTCCGAGCGCTACGGCTTCTTCTGCGCCTTGGCGAGCTGGATGAGCATCTTGATATCGGACTCGCGCAGCGCCTTGAGCTCGTCGAACGCCGCCGAGGTCGCGTCCTTGCGTCCGGTGCCGCGGCCGTGCATCTGATACCGATTCTCGTACGGGTAGAGCATGAAGTAGAACGGGTAGCTGGGATTTCCGACAGCGGCGACGATGAGTACGCTCAGATCGTCACTACAGCTAAAGACTTGCCATTGCGCTCCGCCGTAGGTCTTGTTGACGGGTCCCGTATCGCACTCCAGCGACCGCGACGTCGAGCTGGGTTGCTGGGCCGCAGCGGGAAGCGCTAGCAGCGTTGACATCCAGAGCAGTATCAAACGCTTCATGGGTAGCCACCGTTCCAGGACGCGCAATTATTCGGCCGGATTGCTTGCGCCGGTTATGTATTCGATCACGCCGCAGCGCGCGCGCCCCGCGCGCAAGCGCGGTGCAAGGGAACCCGCGATGGAAACCCTTCTACGGATTGAGCTGCTGGTAGACCACGTTGGCGACCTTGAAGAGCTCGTCCTTGCCGATGTCGCCCGAGGAAAGCGCGTAGCCGAGCTTGCGGTCCACCCAGTAGAACACGCGCACCCTGCCTTCCTCGGCGTAGCGGAATGCGGTCTCGCGGCTTCCTGCGGCCTCGGTGCGCACGTACAGCGTGATGCGCGTGCCTTTCTGCGTCTGGTACATGAAATGCGCGACCGGGCCGTTGTCGCCGGGCAGCAGGCGGCCGCCCACCAGGCTGTAGCCCATGTCTTCCAGCTTTGGCGCCCGCAGCGGCGCGCCGAGCCTCTTGGAGAGCCATGCCAGGAGGTGGCCTTCCTGGTCCGCGCCCACTTCGACCGGGTGGCGCACTTCGGGCGAATAGGTGGCGTGCGCAATGGCCGCGCGCCGCGCCATGACGACACCGACGTCGGGCGAAGGCGCCAGAATCTGCCGCGCGTCGCGCAGTTCCCAGCCGGCGATGCCGCCGATCAGGAAGCCGAACACGGTCCACCCGGCCACCAGGGCGTATCGCCTCCAGCGAACTCTCGTGCGGGAGAAGCGGCTCGGCAGCGCCTCGGCGGACACCGGGTCGTATGCGCTGCGCAGGGCCTCGGCGAGCTTGCGGTAGTCGGCGATGCGCTCGGCTTCCTCGGGCCGGGCTGCAAGCCAGGCATCCACCGCACGGCGGCGCGCGGGCGCGAGCCGGCCGTCGGCGTAGGCCTGAAGTTCCGCCTCGGTGATCGGCCCTTCGCCCATCGAACCACTCATTGAACCACTCATTTCACCAGTTTCAATTTTGCCGTAGTGGATTGCCCAAGCATCATGCTACGGAGCTTTTCACGCGCCCGGGAGAGGCGCGACATCACCGTGCCGATGGGCACGTCGAGCGTGCGCGCGGCTTCCTCGTAGCTCATCTCCTCCAGCGTCACGAGCAGCAGCACCGAGCGCTGCTCCGCCGGAAGCCGGGCGATCGCGCGGTCCAGATCGCGCATGAGCAGCGTGTCGCTCTGCGCCGCGCGCTGCGCGAGCTCCGGCATCTCGTCCTCGAGCAGGTCGGTTGGGCGCGCCGCGCGCACCCGGTTCACATGGACGTTGTGCATCACCGTGAAAAGCCACGCCCGCAAGTCGGTCCCGCGGCGATAAAGGTGCAGCTTCGCCCAGGCGCGCTCGAGGGTGTCCTGCACCAGGTCATCTGCTGTGGCCCGGTCGCCGACGAGTGCGCGGGCGTAGCGTCGCAGCCGCGGGATCAGGTCGACCAGGCGCTGGGCTTCGTTCATGGCAGGGAACAGAGGTAGGAGGGACCCTATTCCACGCTATTTTGGCTCGTCCGGCAACGGCGGGAGCGATCGCAAATAGGCGACCACCGCGTCGAGGTCCTGGGGGGTCAGCTGGCTGGTCGTGTTGCGGACCACCTCGCCCATCGCCTCGGCGGCCACGTCCCCGTCCGGGGTCATGCCGGTCTGCAAAAAATCCTTCACCTCGGCGTCGTCCTTCTTCTTCAAACGCGCCGGCGTAAGGTTGGGCGCGCCCGCGCCTTCCGCGAGCTTCGCGCCGGCGAGGTAACGGCTTCCTTTCGGGCCGCCGAGGAAGTTGCGTGGCGTATGGCACTCGCCGCAATGGCCCAACGCATTCACCAGGTAGCTGCCGCGGTTGACGACGGCGCTCTTGGCCGAATCGGCCGCGAAGGGCCCCGGCTTGAAGAAGAGCAGCTTCCAGAACCAGACCAGCCAGCGCCAGCCGAAAGGAAAGCGCAGCTGGTGCGGCTGGCTCGCGCGGTTACTCTGCGGAACGCTGCGCAGGTAGGCCCACAGGTCGCGCAGGTCCTGGTCGTTGATCTTGGTGAACGACGGATAGGGAAAGGCGGGAAAGTAATGCGCGCCGTCGGGCCTCCGGCCTTCGCGCAGCGCGCGGATGAAGTCCTGCTCGCTCCAGCGTCCGATGCCCGCCTGCGGATGCGGGGTGATGTTCGGGCCGAAGAAGGTGCCGAAGGGCGTCTTGAGCGCCCTTCCTCCGGCATAAGGCTGCGCGTTGTCCCTTGCTTCGGTGTGGCAGCCCACGCACCCGGCTGCCTTGGAAAGATACAAGCCTCGCTTGGGATCGCCCTGCTGGGCAGCCGCACCGAAGTGCACCCCGAGAAGCAAAAGCCCCGCCGCGGCGGGGCCCAGCACGCGCAACAAGCGCCTATTGCTGCTTTTCGCGGAAATTATCGTGGCAGTTTGCGCAAGCCTTGCCGACGGCGCCGATCTGCGTCTTGATCGCGCCTTCGTCGCCGCCCTTTGCCACCTGTTGAAGCTTGTCGATCTCGGACTGGAGCCGGCTGACGGCGTCCTTGACCTTGTCGGGCTGCTCCCAGATGGCCGGAAGGGCTCGGGTCTTCACGTCCTTGATGCCCTTGGTGCTCGGATCAAAACCATCCCAAGGCATCTCGGAGAGCGCATCCAGGTAGCCCGCGTTGCGCTGCACGATCTTGGCGTCGAAGGGCGCCTTGCCCTGAGCCATCGCGCCGAGAGGACCAAAGTACTTGCCAATCAAGGTCATGGCCGCCTGGCGCTGCTTGACGAGCACCTCGGGCTTGGCCTGTGCGATGGCCGCGCCTCCCACGGCGCTCAACGACACGGCGACAGCGGCTGCGACTACGGCTTTCTTCACGGGTGTTCTCCTTGGAGGTTTCTGGGTGACCGAATCGGCTAACACGGGAGAGAACTGTTTATTTCCGGCTAACGCAACCCCGCGGCGTACTGCGCGACGGCCTGGATCTCCCGCTCGGTCATGCGCGCCGCCACGCCGCGCATGATGCCATTGACGTCGTTGGCGCGCGTGCCTTCCCGGAACCCTTTCAGCTGGGCCGCGAGGTATTCGGCGAACTGGCCTGCGAGCCGCGGATACTGGGCGGGAATGCCCGCGCCCGCGGGGCCGTGGCAGCCGGCGCACGCGGGCGTCTTGCTCTCGGCGATGCCGCCGCGCCAGATCTTCTGCCCGAGCACGGCGAGGTCCTTGTCGGCGGCGGCGGCCGGCCGCAGCTTCTGACCCGCGAAATACGCGGCGAGGCTCTGCATGTCGTCCTCGGAGAGGTTGGAAACCATCGGCGTCATGACGGCGTTCTCGCGCGCCGCCTTCTTTCCCGCCTGGGGCCGGAAATCGTTGAGCTGCTTGTGAAGATATTCTGGGACCTGGCCCGCGATCTTCGGATTGGTCGCGGCGACGCTGTTGCCGTCGGCGGCGTGGCAGGCGGCGCAGACCTGCTGCGCGATTCTCTGGCCTCTCGCCGGATTCTGCGCTGCCGTCGTGGCCGCAACCATGACGAGCGCGCCCAACGCGAGTACGCGAAGCATGCCTTGGATCCCCGGGTGCCGAAGGAAAGCCGCGATTTTATTAGAATTCCCGCCTTGCGGGCGCCATGAAGCCGTTTTCCCAAGCGCAGTTTCTCGCTTCGAGCGCGGGCCCCGCCGACATGCCGCCGCCGGGTCCGCCCGAGCTCGCCTTTGCCGGCCGCTCCAATGTCGGCAAGTCGAGCGCGATCAACGCGCTCACCGGGCGCAAGCGCCTCGCCTTCACCAGCAAGACCCCGGGGCGCACGCAGACGATCAACTTCTTCGAGCTCGGCGCCGGCGCGCGCCTGGTCGACCTGCCGGGCTACGGCTACGCCAAGGTGCCGAAGGCGCTGCGCGCGCAATGGCACACTCTGGTGGGCTCCTACGTCAGCTCGCGCGACACTCTGGCGGGCGTGGTGCTGGTGATGGACGCGCGCCATCCGCTCACGCCGCTCGACGTGCAGCTCATCGAATTCCTGGGTGACGTGCGCCTGCTCGCGCTGCTTTCCAAGGCCGACAAGCTCTCGCGCGCCGAACAGGCGAAGACCATCGCGTCGGTGAGGATGTCGCTGCGCTCCGAGGTCCGGCTCTTTTCGAGCCTTACGCGACAGGGCGTAGAGGAGTGTCGCGACCTGCTGGAGGGCTGGCTGGAGTCGCCGCCGCCCGGCAGGCCGCTGAAATAAAAAGCCCCCGGCAAAGGGGATTAAACCGGGGGCGAAAACGCCTTAATCTTTGGAATTAAGGCACCCGCTCAGGGAGGAGAAGCGGGAGACGATTCAATCGTCTGAAGGTAAGATGCCTGCCTCCGTGGAAAAGTTCCCACGGAAAAAATCGCCAAAAATCAGTCCAATGAAGATCTACGGCGCATTCCCGGCGGTGCGCATGCGGCGCATGCGGCGCGACGATTTTTCGCGCCGGCTGATGCGCGAGCATGCGCTCACCGCCGATGACCTGATCTACCCGGTCTTCATCGTCGAGGGTAAAGCCCGCACGGAGAAAGTGGCTTCTATGCCCGGCGTGGAACGGGTCACCGTGGACAAGCTGCTGCCGCTGGCGGAGCAGTGTTTGAAACTCCGCATTCCGGTGCTGGCGCTCTTTCCGGCAATCGAGCAAAAGTTGAAGACCGGCGATGGCCGCGAAGCGTTCAACCCACAGGGGCTGGTGCCGCGCGCGGTGGCCGCGATCAAGAAGCGCTTCCCCGAGCTCGGCGTCATGACCGACGTTGCGCTCGATCCGTACACATCGCACGGACAGGACGGGGTGCTCGACGATTCGGGCTACATCCTCAACGACGTGACGCTCGATGCCCTGGTGCGCCAGGCGCTCGCGCAGGCCGAATCGGGCGTCGACATCGTAGCGCCCTCCGACATGATGGACGGCCGCATCGGCCGCATCCGCGCCGCGCTGGAGAAGGCGGGCCACATCCACACGCGGATCATGGCGTACTCGGCGAAATACGCCTCCGGGTTCTACGGCCCTTTCCGCGAGGCGGTGCGCTCGGCGAAGAACCTGGGCGCGAGCGACAAGAAGACCTACCAGATGGACCCGGCGAACTCGGACGAGGCGCTCTGGGAAGTGGGCCTGGACCTCGCCGAAGGCGCCGACATGGTGATGGTGAAGCCGGGAATGCCCTACCTCGACATCGTGCGGCGCGTGAAAGACGAGTTCAAGGCGCCGACCTACGTGTACCAGGTCTCGGGCGAATACTCGATGCTGCGCGGCGCGGTCGACAACGGCTGGCTGCCCGAATCGTGCGTGCTCGAGGCGCTGCTCGCATTCAAGCGCGCGGGCGCGGACGGCATCCTCACATACTTCGCGATGGATGCGGCGAAAGCGCTGCAGCGTGTCTAGCAGATACGACTTGGTCGTGCGCAACGGCACGATCGTCGACGGCACCCGGGCGCCGCGCTACCGCGCCGATCTGGCAGTCACTGGCGATCGCATTTCTGCTGTGGGTTCCATTTCGGAGAAGGGCAAGCTGGAAATCGACGCTTCGGGCTTGGTCGTCGCGCCGGGCTTCATCGATTCGCACACGCACGACGACCGGCTGATGCTCTCGGCCCCGGACATGGCGCCGAAGGTGAGCCAGGGCGTCACTACGGTCGTGGCCGGGAACTGCGGCATCTCGCTCGCGCCGGCGCCGCGCGGCATGAGCGCCCCGGTGCTTCCGCCGATCGACCTCCTGGACGATGGCGGGGCCTGGTTCCGCTTTCCGACGTTCCGCTCTTATGTCGAAGAGCTGGCGGCGCACCCGGCGGCGACGAACTGCGCGCTGCTCGTCGGGCACACCATGCTGCGCGCGCAGGTGATGGACGATCTGCGGCGCCCGGCGAGCGGGAACGAAACCGGGAAGATGCGCGAAATGACGGATGAAGCGCTCGCCGCCGGCGCGATCGGCGTCTCGACCGGCCTCTACTACGAGCCCGCGCGCGCGGCGACGACGCAGGAGGTGATCGAGGTATGCCGGCCGCTTGGCGAGCGCCGCGGCATCTACTGCACGCACATGCGCGACGAAGGCGACCGGGTCGTCGAGTCGCTGGAGGAGAGCTTCCGCATCGGCCGCGAGCTGGGCGTGCCGGTGGTGATCTCGCACCACAAGGTGGTCGGCACGCCCAATCACGGCCGCTCGGCCGAGACGCTGCCCATCATCGAAAGGGCGATGCGCTCGCAGAAGATCGGCCTCGACTGCTACCCCTACCGCGCCTCGTCGACCATCCTCTCCTACAGCCGCACGCTCGTTGCGGCGACCACGCTCGTCACCTGGTCCAAGCCGCATCCGGAGTTCGCGGGCTTCAAGTTGGACGAGGTCGCTGCAAGGATGGGGCTTGGGATCGAGGAAACCGTGGCCAAGCTTCTGCCCGCGGGCGCGATCTATTTCTCCATGGACGAGGCCGATGTGCAGCGCATCCTCGCCTTCGAGCACACCATGATCGGCTCGGACGGCCTGCCGCACGACGCCGCGCCGCATCCGCGGCTGTGGGGCACGTTTGCGCGCGTGCTCGGGCACTATTCGCGCGGGCTCAACCTCTTTCCGCTCGAGACCGCGGTCTACAAGATGACCGGGCTGACCGCGAGCGCGTTCGCTCTGGAGGAGCGCGGCGTGCTGCGTGAGGGCGCGTTCGCCGATATCGCGATCTTCGATGCGGGCGAGGTGGACGAGACCGCGACTTTCGAGCGTCCGATCCAGCCGGCGAAGGGCATCCGGACCGTCATCGTCAACGGCGCTGTGGCCTGGCAGGCCGGCAAACCCACCGGCGCGCGTCCCGGCCGGGTATTAAGGCGAAGTCGCTAGCGAGAGCGTCTTCAGGAAACGCTCGGAGTTCTGGTAGCCGATCACCCGCAGGCCCTTGATCTCCCGGCCCTCGGCGTCGAAGAAAATGATGCCCGGCGGCCCGAAGAGGGAGAAGCGCTTGAGCAGCGCGCGGTCTGCCTCGTTGTTTGCGGTCACGTCGGCCTGGAGAAGCAGCATTCCGTCGAGCTGCGTGCGTACTTTCCGGTCGGAGAAGGTGAAGGTCTCCATTTCCTTGCACGACACGCACCAGTCGGCATAGAAATCGAGCATCACCGGCTTGCCGGGTGCCTCGAGCCTTTCCTGCAGCTCCTGCAAAGAAGCGACGCGCTGCCATGGCACGGGCGCGGTGACCGGCGCGCCTGCGCTGGTGAGCGCGGCCAGCGGACGCAATGGATCCCGGCTGCCGGCGAGCGCGCCGACGAGGAGCGCCACGCCCAGGAGCAGCGCGGCGGCGCTGAACGTCTTTGACGGCCGCCACAGGAACACCGCGCAGCCGATGAAAAGCGCTGCCCAAGCGATCATCACGGCGGCGGAGGGAACGACAGGCGAAATCACCCAGATCGCAACCGCGAGGAGCAGGACACCGAAAACGCGCCGCACACCGGTCATCCAGGGGCCCGCGCGCGGCAGGAGCGCGCCTTCCGACACGCCGACGACGATGAGCGGGACCCCCATCCCGAGCGCCATGACGAAGAGCGCCATGCCACCGAGCAGCACGTCGCGCGTCTGGGAAATGTAGAGCAGCGCGCCCGCAAGCGGCGCCGCGACGCAGGGGCTGACGATTACCGCGGACAGGAGTCCCATGGCGGCGACCGAGGCGATCTGCCCGCCGGGTAGCCGCCGTTGCGCCGAATCGAGGCGCTGGTGCAGGAATCCGGGAAGCTCGAGCTCGTAGAGGCCGAACATCGAAAGCGCGAGCAGCACGAAGACGAGCGCAAACGCGCCGAGCACCCAGACGTTCTGCAGCGCCGCGGCGAGCAGCGACCCCGAGAACGCCGCGGCCACGCCGGCCGCGGCGTAGGCCACCGCCATGCCCAGAACGTAGGCGGCGGAGAGCGAAAGCGCGCGCAGCTTGTCGAGGCGCCGGCCTTCGCCCGCGATGATCCCCGACAGGATGGGGATCATCGGCAGCACGCAGGGCGTGAAGCTGAGAAGCAGGCCGAAGACGAAGAAGCCGCCGAGGACCAGGAGGAAACTGCCCTCGAAAAGGCGCGCGATCTCGACGTCGCTCGCGAAGATCGACAGGCGCGGCGGCTCGCCCTGGCCGAACGCGGCGAGATCGATCGAGGCCTTCGACTCCATCGGCACGTAACACACCCCCGCGTCGGCGCAGCCCTGCGAGAGAACCTTCAAATCGAACCGTCCCTCCCCCTGGACGGGCAGGCGGATGCGAACGGCGTTGCGGTAGACCTGCATCTCGCCGAAGAACTCGTCCTTGTGCACGGCGCCGCGCGGCAGCTCCGGCGCGCCCAGCCGCACCGCGGGATTGCCCTCGGCGGCGAACTTGAAGCGCTCGCGGTACAGGTAGTAGCCCTCGGCGATAGCGAAGCTCACTTCGAGCGTCGACGCGTCGAGCGTGCGCGCCGAGAAGCGAAACGCCTTCTCCGGCTCGAGGAGGTTGTCGGTTCCGCCACCGAGCTTGAGCTGCGCCAGCGCGGGGAGCGCGAGCGCCAGAGCGAGCAGCAGAGGAAAAAGTCCGCGTTTCAAGGCTTGGTTTCGGTGGCAACCCAGTCGAGATAGGCCGGCAGGCCGCGCTCGATTGGGACCGCGATGATCTCCGGTAGTTCATAAGGATGGCCGGCGCGCACCGCTGCCTCCAGCGCCGGATAGCGCTCGGCGGTGGTCTTGATCAGCATGGGGTGCTCTTCGTCGTGCTGCACCGCGCCCTTCCAGCGATAGACCGAGCGGCACGGCGCGAGGATGTTGATGCAGGCCGCGAGCTGCTTCTCGATCAGCTCGCCGGCGAGCCTCTCGGCGGCGGCGCGGTCAGGCAGGTTGGTCAAGACGAGTAACACGCTCATTGGATAACCTCGACCTCAATCCTTCGTGAACCGTCGGGTAGCGCAGCCGCACCTCCAGAACCTGCTTCAGCCTGCGATTGTCCAGACGCCTCGATTCACTCATGAACGACATCAGATCGGAGGAAATGGCGCCCGCTGCTGCCGACCTGGTAATCCGCTGTGGCCGCGGCAGCCCGTGGAGATCGGCGACGAGGTCGAACCAATCCCCCATCTTCATCTCGGTATCGTCATTGGCGTTGTACACCCCGGCCGGTGCGTCCGGCTCGAGCGCGCGGCACACGATCGCGGCGAGATCGTCGGCGTGGATGTGGTTGGTGTAGACGTCATCTTCGGCGCGCAGCACGGGCGTGCCCGCGCGCAGCCGCTCAAGCGGAAGGCGATCCGGCGCATAAATCCCTGGGGCGCGTAGGACTATGAGTTCAATTTGTCTTGAACCGGCCCACCGGGCGAGCTGGCGCTCGGCATCGAGCCGCCGGCGCGCGCGGTCGGTCTGCGGCGCTGGAGGCCGCGCCTCGTCGACGCGCGCCCCGGCGCAGTCGCCGTACACGCCGCTCGTGCTGACGTAGACGATGCGAGCCGGTAGAATGCGGCCCTTTTCCAGAGCGGCCAGAAGATTCGCGGTGCGGGTATCGGCGCCGCTCGCTTGGGGGTCGCCGTTGGCCGCGTGGGTGTCGCCTTTGGCTCCGGCCGGCGGCGGCGCACAGTGCAGCAGTGCGTCCGCCTCCGGCAGCGAAAGGCTCCCGGGCCGGTCGAGATCGAACCCGCGAGCGCGCGAGCACCGCGCGACTTCGAAGCTGCCCTCGAGGCGCTCGAGCGCCCGCCGGGCAATATCGCCGAAACCCGCGATCAGCAGCCGTTTCATGTTTGCATTTTATGCATAAGGTCAAAGTCCAGCCGAGCGGCCACCAGTTCGACGTCGAGGAGGGCGAGTCGGTTCTCACCGCGGCGCTGCGCCAGGACCTGGTGCTGCCGTACGGCTGCCGCAACGGCGCCTGCGGCACCTGCAAGGGCAGGATCGTGGAAGGCCGGGTCGATTACGGCGTCTACCAGAAAAAGACGCTGACCGAGGAAGAGAAGGCGCAGGGCAAGGCGCTCTTCTGCCAGGCAAGACCGCTCACGGACCTTGTGATCGAGGCGCGCACCATCGGCGCGGCGAAGGACATCCAGATCCGGACGCTGCCCTGCAGGGTGCAGAAGATGGAGCGCCTCGCCGACGACGTGATCGTGCTCCACCTCAAGCTGCCCGCCAACGAGCGGCTGCAGTTCCTCGCCGGGCAGTACCTCGAGTTTCTGCTCCGCGACGGCTCGCGGCGCAGCTTCTCGATGGCCAACGCGCCGCACGACGACGAGCTGATCCAGCTCCACGTGCGCCACGTCGCGGGCGGGCAGTTCACCGATCACGTCTTCGGCAAGATGAAGGAGCGCGACATCCTGCGCTTCGAGGGCCCGCTCGGCACGTTCTTCCTGCGCGAGGATTCCGCCAAGCCGATCGTGTTGGTCGCCTCCGGCACCGGCTTTGCGCCCATCAAGTCGATCGTCGAGCACGCGCTGCACAAGGGCGTGACGCGGCCGATGGTGCTTTATTGGGGCGGGCGGCGGCCCAAAGATCTCTACCTGAATGACCTGCCGCAGAAGTGGATGGCGGAGAATCCTTCAAACTTCCGCTACGTTCCGGTGGTCTCCGAGGCGTTGCCCGAGGACCAATGGACCGGGCGCACGGGCTTCGTGCACCGCGCGGTGATGGAGGACTTCCCGGACCTCTCGGCGCATCAGGTCTACGCCTGCGGCGTGCCGGTGATGGTCGATGCCGCGAAGCGCGACTTCACGGGCGAATGCAAGCTCCCCGAGGACGAATTCTTCGCCGACAGCTTCACCACTCAGGCGGACCTCGCCTCGCCGAGATAGGCCTCCCGCACCTTCGGGTCGGCCAGAAGCTTTTTGGAATCTCCAGAAAGCGTGATTTCGCCCGATTCCATCACGTAGGCGCGGTGCGCGGCCTGGAGCGCGAGCAGCGCGTTCTGCTCGACCAGCAGGATGGTGACGCCGCGCGCCGCGATGTCGCGCACGATCTCGAAGATCTTCGCCACCATCAGCGGCGCGAGTCCCATCGAAGGCTCGTCGAGCAAGAGAAGCTTCGGCTCGCTCATCAGCGCGCGCGCGATGGCGAGCATCTGCTGCTCGCCGCCCGAGAGGGTGCCCGCGATCTGGTGGCGCCGCTCCTTCAGCCTGGGAAAGGTGACGTACTGCGCCGCGGGGTCGCCGCCCCCGCGCGCGTAAGCGCCCATGGCGAGGTTCTCGTGCACCGTGAGCTGCGGGAAGATGCCCCGGCCCTCGGGGACCATGACGAGCCCCCTGCGCGGCAGCTCGTGCACGCGCGCCCTGGAGATGCTCTCGCCCGAGTAATCCATCTTCTGGGATGACGACGGAATCAGGCGACAGATCGCCTTGAGGGTGGAGCTCTTGCCGGCGCCGTTGGCGCCGATGAGGCACACCAGCTCGCCCGCCGCGACCTCGAGGTCGATTCCCTTGACCGCGCGGATGCCGCCGTAGCGCACCTCGAGCCCGCGCACCTCAAGCAGCATGCGACGCGCCCAGGTACGCCTCGATGACTTTCGGATCGCGCTGCACTTCCGGCGGCCGGCCCTCGGCGATCTTCTCGCCGTAATCGAGCACCATGACGCGGTCGCAGACGTTCATCACCAGACGCACATCGTGCTCGATGAGCAGCACCGTGGTGCCGTCCGTGCGGATGGTCGCGATGAGCTTGCCCAGGGCGAGGCGCTCGGTGGCGTTCATGCCCGCGGCGGGCTCGTCGAGCGCCAGCAGCTTCGGCGCGGTGGCGAGCGCCCGCGCGACTTCCAGGCGCCTCTGGTCGCCGTACGGCAGACTGCCCGCGGCGTCGTTGGCGCGCGCGCGGATGCCGACGTAGTCGAGCAGCTCCAAGGCACGCTTTTCGATCGCGCGCTCTTCCGAGCGCGTGGCTGCAGTGCGCAAGATCGCGCCCATGACGCCGGCCTGCGTGCGCGCGTGGCGTCCGATCATCACGTTCTCGAGGGCGGACAGGTTGGCGAACAGGCGGATGTTCTGGAAGGTGCGCGCGATGCCCACAACGGCGATGCGGTCCGGCGTGAGGCCGGTGATGTCGCGGCCGTCGAACGAGAAGCGGCCCTCGTCGGGCGCGTAGATGCCGCTCAGGAGGTTGAAGAGGGTCGTCTTGCCGGCGCCGTTGGGGCCGATCAGGCCGAACACCTCGCGCGCGGCGATGGCGAAGGAAACGTCCTGCAGCGCCTGCACGCCGCCGAAGCGCTTGCCGATTCGCCCTGCCTCCAGGAGGGCCGTCACAGCGGGTGCCCCGCGGGGGCTTCGCTTCGTTCAGCCAGCTCGCGCCTTCGCACCGCCGAAGGCAGCAGCCCCGCCGGGCGGAACAGCATGATCAGCACCAGCGCCAGGCCGAAGAGCAGCATGCGGATGACCTCGGGCTCGATCACCATGCGGCCGAAGAGCGCGAGCTGCGCCGGCTCCACGGTCCAGCGCAGGATCTCGGGCACGAACGAGAGCAGCAGCGCGCCGAGGATGACGCCCCAGATGTTGCCCATGCCGCCCAGCACCACCATCGACACCACCATGATCGACTCGACCAGCACGAAGCTCTCCGGCGAGATGAACCCCTGGATGGCGCAGAACATGCCGCCGGCCACGCCGCCGAAGCTCGCCCCCATGGCAAAGGCGAGCAGCTTCAGGTTGCGCGTGTTGATGCCCATGGCGCGCGCCGCGACCTCGTCCTCGCGGATCGCCTCCCAGGCGCGGCCGATGCGCGAGTTCTGCAGGCGGATGTTGACCGCGATGATCGCGAGCGCCACGAGCAGGAGCAGGTAGTAATACTTGATCGGGCCGCTCCACTCCAGGCCGAGAAGGTTGTCGTAGGTGCCGAAGCTGAAGCCGTCGAGCCGGAACGGATCGATGCGCGCGATGCCTTGCGGACCGTTGGTGATGTTCACGGGACGCGAGAGGTTGTTGAGGAAGATGCGCACGATCTCGCCGAAGCCCAGCGTGACGATGGCGAGATAGTCGCCGCGCAGCTTGAGCGTGGGCGCGCCGAGCATGATGCCGAAGAGCGCCGCGATCGCGGCGCCGATCGGCAGGATCAGCCAGAACGGCAGGTGCAGGTTGAAATGCGGGCTCGCGAGCAGCGCATAGGTGTACGCGCCCACCGCATAGAAAGCGATATAGCCCAGATCCAGCAGCCCGGCGAAGCCGACCACGATGTTGAGGCCGAGCGCGAGCAGGATATACAGGATGGCGTAGTTGGTGATGCGCACCCAGCTCGTGCCAACCTGGGCCAGGGCGAAGGGCAGCACCGCGAGGCAGAGCGCGGTGAGGCCGATGCCGAGCCACAGCAACCACGGCCGCTCACGCGCATCGAACAGCGCGTGCATCAGGCGAGTCTCCCCTGAGCGCTCATGCGCGATCCCCCACTCTTTCGCCGAGCAACCCCTGCGGGCGGAATACCAGCACCAGGATCAGCACCACGAAGGCGAACACGTCCTGGTAGTTCGAGCCGAACAGGATGAAGTGGCCGCCGCGGTCGCACGCGCCCAGTGCGCCCGCGAGCAGGCCGTACTGGCAAAGATCGGTTAGGTCGCCGATGTAGCCCGCGCCGAGCGCCTCGACCAGCCCGAGCACCACGCCGCCGAGCATGGCGCCGGGGATGTTGCCGATGCCGCCGAGCACGGCGGCCGAGAACGCCTTCAGGCCGAGAATCGAGCCCATGGTGTACTGCGCGAGGCCGTAATAGGTGCCGAAAAGCACCCCGGCCACGGCGCCGAGCGCGGCGCCGATCACGAAGGTGGCGGCGATCACCCGGTTGATGTCGATGCCCATCAGGCCGGCGACCTGGGGGTTCTGCGCCGTGGCGCGCATGGCCGTGCCCAGGCGCGTGCGGTACACCAGCAGTGCGAGCCCGCCCATCAGGGCGACGCAGATGGCGAGGATCGCGATCTGCACGCTGGTGATCGCGGCGCCGGCGATGAAATAGGTGCGCGAGGCGATGATCTGCGGAAACGCGAGTACGTTGCGGCTCCAGATCATCAGCGCGAGGTGCTGCAGGATGATCGAGACACCGATCGCGGTGATGAGGGGCGCAAGCCGCGGCGCGCCGCGCAGCGGCCTGTAGGCGAGCCGCTCCACCGAATAGCCGACCAGCATGCACACCGCGACGGCGCAGCCGGTGCCGATCAGCACCACCGCGAGCGCCGGCAGGCCCGAAGGCGCGAGCGCGTGGATCACGGTGAAGGCCACCATCGCGCCGATCATCACCACCTCGCCGTGGGCGAAGTTGATGAGCTGGATGATGCCGTAGACCATGGTGTAGCCCAGGGCGACGATGGCGTAGACGCTGCCCGCGGTGAGGCCGTTGATGAGCTGCTGCAGAAACGTGTCCACGCCCGGCTAGCCTAAACCAAAAATAAAAACGGCACCCTCGGGTGCCGTTCTCGCCGCGGCGTCGGGCTTACTTTCCCATCGTCTTGACGAACTCCTCGTAGGGCAGCGTCTTGCCGCCCTTCACCACCGCGAGCGGCTCGAGCTTGCCGCCCTTCATGGTGAAGATGGTGATCTCCGCGTCCTTGCGATCGCCCTTGTCGTCGAACGCGATGGTGCCGGTGGCGCCGGCGAAGGAGATCTTCTGCAGCTCGGGAAGATAGGCCTTCGGGTCGCTCGAGTTCGCCTTCTTCATCGCCTCGATCAGCAGATTGGTCGCGTCGTACGTGAAGGGGGCGTACAGGATGGGGTCCTGGTTGAACTTCTTCTTGTAGGCGTCGAGGAACTTCTTCGAGGCCGCGAGCGGCGGGATGCCGGCCTGCGAGCAGAGCAGGCCCTCGGCGGCCTCGCCGGCGAGCTCCCTCATCTTGTCGGTGCAGGCGCCGTCGCCGAAGGAGAACACGGCTTTCACGCCGAGCTCGCGCCCCTGCTTGAGGAGCGGCCCACCCGTGGCGTCCATGCCGCCGTAGAACACCGCCTCGGGGTTGCGGCCGCGCAGCTTGGTGAGCACCGCCTTCCAGTCGGTGGTCTTGTCGGTGCCCTTCTCGCGTGGCAGCACTTCGATGTTGGCCGCCTTGAGCGTCTTTTCGACCTCGTTGGCGATGCCCTCGCCGTAGGCGGTGGCATCGTCGATCACGGCGACCAGCTTGGGCTTTCTCTCGCCGGCGATGTAGCTCGCGATCGCCGGCCCCTGCTGATCGTCGCGCCCCACCACCCGGAACTGGTTCTTGAACCCCTGCTCGGTGAGCTTCGGGTTGGTGGCCGAGCCCGAGATCACCGGGATGCCGGCCTGGTTGTAGATCGGCGAGGCGGGAATCGAGGTGCCGGAGTTGAGGTGGCCCACCACGCCGACCACCTTGGCGTCGACCAGCTTCTGCGCCACCGTGGTGCCGACCTTGGGATCGGCCTGGTCGTCCTCGGCCACCAGCACGAACTTGACCGGCTTGCCGCCGATCTGCACTTTCGCTTCGTTCGCCTCGTCGATCGCGAGGCGCGCGCCGTTCTCGT
>Ga0070696_100001029_pt1 | contig 18011 bp, 36 predicted proteins | sample KBSK1253metaG_FD_65474 | JGI IMG/M metagenome (GOLD analysis project Ga0070696, IMG submission 65474) | Corn, switchgrass and miscanthus rhizosphere microbial communities from Kellogg Biological Station, Michigan, USA - KBS K1-25-3 metaG | ecosystem: Host-associated > Plants > Roots >... | reverse complement strand
ATCGAAATGCCCGTATCCACCGTGTAGTCCGACGCATAAGAAAACGTCGGGGGCCCAATGACCGACGCCGAGTAGCCGATTCTAGGAATCGCTCCCAACACGTTCGTCGCGCCCACGCAGACAATCGCTTTCGCCATCGCTACCTTGTGATCCCGCTAATCCTCAGCTCGAAATAATCGTTATCCAACGTTTTCGATGCCGCCGCGCTGTTGAACAGCTCCACCGTGGCGCGAAGCCCTAACGTCGGAATGTTCGTGGTCATCACGCTACACACATTGGTTTGGTCGAGCGTGAACTGGACTCCCGAGGAATTACGCGTATATTTGAAATTTTTGTAAGCTGTCCCCACGGCCACCGTACTATCCGTCCTCGTTTGCACTCCCGCCGCTCGCGTCACACAAAACCAATTCGTGTCCGCCGCCAGCTTTTCAAAGTAGATCCCATCAGCCGGAGGGTTCCCAATCGGCGATTCAAACGCCCCAATCCGAACCAACGTGTTCGCGTCGTTCGTGTTGAGTTGCGACACCCAAAGCACACTGTGATCGTTCGCCGGCAAAATCAAGGTTCCGGGGTTGTTCAGAAACATCGAGGCCACTGTGTTAATCACCGCCGACGTATCGACCTGAATGATCCCAAACCGATTCGCCGACCCCACAATCGCCGTTTCCAGCCCTCCTGCCGTTGTAAACCCTAACGATCCAATCTGCCCCGCCGTATTGATCCCGTTCAAGAAATCCTCCTGCACCATGATGGAATTCTTGAACGGATAGAGCACACTCTGAGGCTGCGACACATCCGAGGCCAGCGCCGGCCAGACAACACCCAGGCACAACAACATGAACCACACTACAGTTTTTTTCATGGTCTCAATTCCACGCATCGACCGACACAATCTGCGTCCCTGAATCGGCAATCACGGACAACGACGTGACCGCGTAATCATCCAACAGAATCGTCGTTCCAGGCCCTAGCCGCCCATCCCCGGCTGTATTCGCGGCTGGACAGACCGCCGTACCCCCAATCCAATCAATGCAGATATCCGCCGTGTTCGTCGGATCAACCCGTACCGCCACTTTTCGGCTCGTCAATCCAAACGCCAGGTTCACAGAGGCGGTGGTGATGTTCGCCCGCTTCACCGAAAAGAAGCCCGTTCCCGATTGCGGTATCCGCTTAATATCCACTTCCTGCCCGTTCGCAATCGAGCCACGCGCCCGGTCACAGGTCACCCCGTTCCACAAGCACGGCGCGAACAGCCCCACCCCGGACTGTTGCGCATCCCCAGATGCCATATCCTTGAGCCGGTTCCACTTCGTGGCGGTCTGTGCTACGGCGAGCCCGGCGAGCTGCGTCACCGTTTGCGGAAACGTCACCAACGCCGTTCCTAACAACAACCCCGCAATCAGCACCGCATAGGCTAGAGTCTTTTTCACCGCTCAACCCCACCTTTCAAGATCATCGTCCCGTGATCCTCTTCCGGTTGCTCCTGGCACCCACGGAACACGCCGGCCACGACCAACCCCACGACCACCACCGCCAACAACACCAACGGCGCTTTCATTGAATCCGCCCGAAAAACGCTTGGGTTGACGTTGCTCCACTCGTAAAATAAATTTTCTTCCCACGTACATAGATATCCCCACGACAACAGCCGGCAATCAACGCCGTGGTCGGCGTGAGTGTCCCAATCAGATAGGTCGAAGTCAAGGTATCCCGCGTCACATACACTTGAATCGCTGTATTCGCCACGTTCCGACCGACCAAGTACGCCGTTGTGGTGTCATAGCCCACCACCATCTGATCCGGCGCATCCGCAAACGTCAACCCACCGGGCATCGTGAAACTTTTAATCAGCACAATGGTTCCGGCCCCATGCGTGAAGTACCGATAGGTCCCCGTCATCGTCCCATCGGGCCCACACACCACCGCTTGCCCCCCGAAAATCGACGCCCCGGACGAACAGCGGGACGCCGCCCCCGCGCCAGCCGGGAGCGGAATCACCGTGGTGCGTAACCAGTCCGTCCCCGACGTATAGGCAAAGGTCCAATTGGCCGTATTGTAGGTGATGTTATACCGCGTCAACGACCCCGCCGTGCCATTCTCCGAAATCTGAACACCAATCTCCTCATCCCCGGAGACAATATTAAACGGCGTCCCCTTCGTCCAATTCGTGCCGATATCACTCGAAAAATAGGCAATGAGATTGAACGTCCCGACTTCTCGCCCAATCACCACACAATAGCCGCCAACCTTCGCGCACCGGATGAACGACGGCTGCGGATTCCCAAACCCCAGCCCACAGGATACGTTTGCCGTGAGATCCGTGAACACCGTGCTCCAGCTCACCCCGTAGTCCGTGCTCTTACGGATAATACAATTGTTCACCCCCTGATCCGCCGCCGCAATCAATGAGCCATCGCTCCCCACCGTCATCACCGCGCCCAACAGATCCACTGCGCCCGTGAACGGGTTCGAGGGACACAGCCCCCACGTCCCGCCGCCGTTCGTCGATTGCACACAGCGCGGAGGATTTGTCCGGTTCGTGATCCCGAAAAACCGCAATGGGCTCCCGGCCCAATCCGGCGCGAAAAATTGCGGACAATCCAACACCCCCGCTTGCCCATCGCAAATGATCGCCGCCGCCAGCGGCACATCCACACACCCGGCCACCGCCGTATCACAGCCTACGTTTGCACCCAAGATCGCCGTTACGGTTTGCGAGGACGCGGGAAGAGGGGTTAGAACCACCAAAATCAGCCCCAGGAAGGCGAGAATACCCCGGCCTATGGTCTTATTGCAGTTCAAAGAGCCTCACCTCTGTAGACGCCACGGCGACCCCAAACAACGGCGTGTTTTCTTTCAAGTAAAACACTTCTTTTTGCCCCCCTAAGAGCGGGTAGCCAATGGTCGCATTCACATCGGCGTTCCCGAGAAACACCGTAGGCCCGGCCACCGTCCCGGCCAGTTGCGGCTTGAGCATCGCCGCAATGGAAGCCGTCATCGTGTCACCGGCGACCGTCACCAAGAGCCGGGCATTTTGGTCAATCCCGATCCCTCCGACCGGCGCGTGATACGTTCCCACCGCGCTTGCTCCCGCAAAAATATCGCTTTGCACCGTCACCCAGTTCCCTGAGATCGGATCTTGACTTTGCAAGTCCACCGTCACCGGCCCCGCGCTCGCCTCCGTCACATCCATCGTGAACGTGGCCCCCCCATGTGCGCTCACGTTGATTGCCGCGCTTGGTGTGGCCGCAACCGCAAACACCGTTCCAGCCGGAAATACCGTCACCGTCGTGACCACTCCTGAAACCGTCGTGTTCGGATTGATGAGAATATACCCGCGTGGGGAGCGATTCGGATCAATGATTGCCGTGGGCGTGGTGAGAATCGTGACGGTACGCGGGAAAAACGCATTCCCAATCGTGCGGAGGAGGATATCAATGTTGGAATTCTTGAGCAGATAGCTCAACAGCTCCCGGTTACCCAACAGCTCGTTGGTCTCCCGGCTTCGTGCATCATACGGATCATAATACTCCGTCGTGCGGCCCAGAATGCCGGTCTGTTCAATGTCAGACGGCACCGACCCCTGATAGATCAACTCACCATCAAGATACTTTCCAGGCATGTCGCGTCACCCCTCGCCTACCGCCCTTTGAACGCCCCCACGTCGCCAAAGATTTTGAACCCGTGGAACGACAACCGGATATTAAACGCCGTCGCCACTAAGTTCTGAATCCGCGCCGTGAACGTGCTATTGGGGTCCAGCACTTTAGGCCGACACCAAATAAACGGCTCTTGCCCCGTACCGAAATACGTCTTGATTGAGACCGGCCCGTTTGAGAGATCCCGCCCGCTCCCGCTATCCGACAACGTAATCACTTGGGGCGCGTAGGCCGGCGTATCCGAAATGTTCGCGACCAACACGTTCGCATCTGAGGCAATCGTGAACGCCGTTTTCACAATGGCAAAGCCGCTATCCGCTTGCGTGATAAAATTATCCGTAGCGGTATTCGACGCCGCCAGCGGCAGAAAATTTATGACAAACGTGAAGGGGTCCAGCGTGAACAACCGCCGCGCTTGAGAGACCGTCATTGACAGCCGCTCCGCAATGGACTTTATGATCTGATCTTCTCCCGCCATGATGTTCACTCCTCTTGTCTCCGCCCAGGAGACTTCTCAAGGTGAATAGCCCAACGACTACGCCGGAGGCGCAGCCGGCGTGTTCGCGACTGCCGCATCCGTCAACGCCTTGGTGCTCGCGTCCAACTCCGTCGTCACCGTCTCGAAATCCGTCACCGTCTCACATTGCTTCAATTTTTCCACGATCCCCTGTAGCACCGCCAACATTGACCGTGAGGCGTTCGTGTTCGCCGTCACACTCGCTTGCAGATCCGCAAATGATTTCGCCATCATGCCCCCCTGTATCAGCAATTGTTCCACCCGACACAAAATGTCCTCCAGCTTCCGGTTCTCCGTCAAGGTTACGTGGAGGTCAATTCGCATAGACAAAGCCCGGTTGCTTTAGCGCCTCAGCACAGGGCGCAACCGGGAAAGCCATCCCACCGCCCTTAGAGGACTCTCCTGTAGAGGTAGCCATCCATCCACACACGAATGTCCCGGTTCGTGGACGGCGCAAACGTCAAGCCCGCTGTCCAGGTCAACCGCCACAGGAAATTCTGATTCGCCGGGAGCGTGATATCGCCCCAGAAATTGTAGCGGTTCCGCAAATCAGGAATGCCGTTCGTGGCATACTGCGCCGTCCCAGAGAACGCCGTGGCCTCTGTTCCGGTTGCCCCATACGCCAACGCCACATGAGGCCCACCCCCACACGGCAACATCAACTGCGAGCCTTGCCAATATTGCTTATCGGCTACCGAGAACGTTGCCGCCCCCTGGCTCAACCGATCCACATCCAAAATCGCACCCGTCAACGGCGGACCTGTCACCGTAGGCACGACCGCCGTTAATGGCACCAAATAGGCAATGGAGCAATGGTACAAATCGAAAAACTGCGGAGCCGGAATCTGTCCCGCCGCAACCATATTCGAACGGTTCTTATCCGCTGCGACCGCCTGGAAGAAATCCAGCGTCACCGTGGTACCACTTACATAGATTTGTGTGTCAAACCAAGTCCACGGAATCCGCTCCGGCTGTCCCGGCAGCATCGGCGTAATGCCCGCTGTCAAATCCTGAATCGTCTTAACCCCTTTCGGGTGTTGTTGTGGCATGATGCTATCCTTTCACTCGCGCCCGTTCCGTGCGGCTCCGTTTCACAACAGGTCGAGCCGCTTCACCTTGAACACCAAAGAACAAACGCTCCTAACCGTCGCGTTATGTTGCCTCATCGAAATCGCTCACGCCCGATCCACTCACACTATACGGCGTGTCGTACCCGTTCCCGCTCAATTGCGGATAAGAGCTGAGCATCGGGTAGCTGCCCATTCCATCCCCAGCCAACGCCGGCACAAAGGGCGAGACATACGTTCTCACGGCATCGCTCATCACCTCGACAAGACCTCCAAGTAGAAGTAATTGCCCCGCCTTGGGCCCTAAGAATTTGCCACCCAGAAATCCCAATCCCCACGCTACAACTCCCTTTGCCCCCAACCGAATTAATGGCGTTTCGCCCATGCCGATAAGCGGGAGCACATATCCGGTTGCGATTCTTGTTGCGAAAAATCCACCAGTAACATATGCAGCATCCATCAAAAATCCACTAGATGGAATCCCTGGGTTCCTCCGATACGACCGCCTAGAATGCCTCCGACGTGGCGGATTCGAGGCGTAGGACCGTCTCCTGTGTCTCCTAGGTGCGTTCCGATGCACCACCGCCCGCCGTCGCCGTCTCCGTGGCGGGTTCGATCTCCGCGCACTCCGCCGACCAGCCCAGTACCGCGCTAACCCTGCCGGCATCCGGCCTTTTCGTGATCGCCTTCGCGCCTTAACTCGTGCCATGATTCTCCTCCTTGGTTTACGTGCTCTCACGGCACGTGTCCGCCGCATCCGGCGAACTTTGGTTTTTTGTGGATTTTTGATCCACCCCGCGTCCTCGATAAACACAGCCCCCTCCGTCTGACCACAAAAAAAGACCGATCAATCCAGATGGATCAATCGGCCTTCCTTCCCCGTTACCGGGTTCAGTTCAGCAATGCACTGGTTAGACTAACACCAACCCGCCTCGCTCCGTGACTTTGAGAAAATACTCTTTCGGTTCCGCTCGCTCCCCGACCCCCACAATCAAAATCTTTCGTGGCGCGGACAAATCAATGAACAACTTGCGGATCTCCACCCCCAACACCACCCCTTGGTCGGTCATAGGCACATCAGTATGCAAAACTCACCCCATGCTGTCAAGCGTTTTCTCTCGCGCCCGTCGAACCACTTGCGACCGAGACATTTTCAACCGCGTCTCCTCTGAAACTATCCGCCTAAGCCACGAACGAGAAATCTTTGCACGAGTTTCTTCAGTAGGCTGCCGCGCCATAAATTTTTTAATCGTCTCAGATTTATGCTTCCGCCCAATCATCTTCGCAATCGCTTCAGGTGTTTTCTTTACACCTTTTTTAGCATGAGAAATTTTCGCTCGATGTTCCGCTGAAAATACACGCCCAACCTGAGACTGAGACTGTTTCTCCCTCGTCTCCATAGACGGCGAACACCCAAGCGACCCATCCCCACCCAACGTTTGATTATATTCTGGCCGGCAGATCCCCACCCACAACGGCTCCACCGCTTTCAATCCCCACTCCTCATCATCCCCTTGCTGCAACATCTCTAGAGCAAAATTCTCCGATCCATATTTTCGCATAGCACAATACAAATACCGCTGAGTTCCTCTCCTCGCATTGATCTTATGCCGCTCCCACCGCTTCTCAGGCGTTTTCGTTGTGAAGCCCACATAACAGTGTCGATTCACCTGGTTGACAATCCGATACACGCTATACATCAGCCCCACAGCCTCGTGCCGTTCGCGCTCTGCACCAACAACGCCCCGTTATCCAACGCCAAAATCTGCACTCGACTCAACGCGGAAAATTTATGATAATATTTTCCTCGTTCAAACCCGGCCTTCTCCGCATCCACGCTCAACTTCTGCCCTTCAATGCCAAGCGCCCGCTGATACAAAATCCCCGCCACTTTCGCGTGAATCTCACGCGGGGGATTCTTTCGACGCCTCGCCAACGTGGGCCGATGCCGGCCCGGGTTGCCCACCGTGAACACCGCCAGCGGGTTCCGCTTCGCTCGCGCCCGCACCCGGTTCCCCTTCAACGCCCGCGCCGCCAGCCCGCTTTCTAAATGCGCCACAGACTTGCCGTGAAAAAACTCTTTGTGTGCTCGCGTTTTGGCATATCGATCCTGTTGATCGGCTTCCGCTTGCTTCATCCCGTGATAACGCACACCGGGATTTTTCTTAATATACGGCATCACGTACTCCATCACGAACCGCTTGAACCGCTGTTCCGGCGTCACCATTTTACGGGCAAGCGGATGATGAATGTTCTCTAAAAAATTCGCAAAATGTAACTTCTCCCCCACGCCCATTCGCTCGTCCCACTCCAAATCTAACGCCTTCGGCCCGTCATGCAACACGAACGCCACAGCCCGCTCAATATACAACGGCAGCTTCAACGTTCCCTCATACTCAGGCGGATTTTTTTTCAACTCCTCCGTGAACGCTTTTTCACATCCCGCACAGATCCCGTGCGACACCGCCGTATCCGCGAGCGGAGCCTTATCCGGGAGTTTCTTCTGACACCACGCACAGACCACTTTCATGCTCACCCTTTCGATTCGTAGCGCGACAACATCGGCCCGGTTTCGACCCCATCAATATACGCATGCACCCAGTAGTACAACGCCGGCACACTCAACCGAGGCGACACATCCACACTCTCATGGTTCCGCACCACTCGATACCCTCCATAGGCCCCATCAAACGTATAGTCGATCCTATGCCCGGTCACAGTATTCAACAGATCCACCACCCCACGTAGTTTTTTAATCGTGATCCGCTCCGCCATCTAGCGATCCTCTTCGAGCAAATGGTTCCGCCGAATCACGTTCTCTAGTTTCTCCTCCAACACTTCCACCCGTTCCTCCAGCGTTTTCTTGCCGCCGTTCTGTAAGTCATCCGTAGACGGCTCCGGCTTCTTTTTCTTCGTCATAGCCTCCTCCTCTTACCGGCAACGATGCCCCACCAAGCACCATATCCACGCCCAGAAGCCTGTTACTTTATCACAACACCGAGGGCACCCGGTGGTATCGGAGGGAGCAAATTCAGCACCTTGCTCACGCGCACCGACCGCAACGATTCGTTGGGCGGGACTGCCGTATCAATCGCCGTCAACTCCCAACACATCGTCGTGTCCAGGTTCGGCAACGCCACGTGCGTGTACGTCGCGACTTTGCCCAATTGCACCGGAGCCCCGGCGACCAACAACGGCGATAACTCCGTCACCAGATTCGCGCACGTCGTGACCCCGGTTCCGAAATACACCCGATAGCCCGCCAGATCCGCCTCCGTGTTCGGCGTCCACGTCAACACCGCATCCGCCGCTCGCGCACCCGACGCCCACGCCCACACGCCCAGCGAACACAGCACCACCACCCACCACGTGATTTTACGCCACAGACTCATGCTGTCCTCCGTGTGAGAAAATAAAGCCCCAACAAGCCCGCAATCCCCAACAGCCCCACTGAAGCGAATGAACCACCAAGCCCAGAGAAAAACGACGGGTTCAAGATCGCATCGGCCTCTTCTGTAGACATCAGCCCCCGCGCAACCAAATCAAGAGCTTTTCCTTGATTAGATAATTTCTCATAATACAGATAGAGCGCAGTCGCCACAGCTACCGCGCCCACCGCCAGCACCACCGGCAAGACGCCCAGATTCGTCGGCCTCCAGATCGTCACGCCGAAATATTGCCGGAACGGTTCCAACCGATCCTCCATATCAAGCTGTTCACGCAACAACGCCAGCACCCCACTTCGGAGCAGTTCCAATTGTCCTAACGCCTGTTGATTATTTTGCTTGAACGCAGATTCTTTCAACTTCACAATCGCCGCAAGCCGCCCAGAGAGCACCCCGCGCTGATTATAGAAATCCTGTAGCTTCCCCCGCAGATACTCTTCCGCACTCGCCAAACTAGGAAACGTCATCACCGCCTCCGATGTGTCGAGCCCAACCCCCCCAGCGTCATCAACGCCACCAATCCCGCAATCCCCAACAACGCGGCTTTCATCAACCACCCCATCCCCGGCTCCGCCAGCACCACCTGAGCCACAGACGGCGCGGAAGCCGGAGCCCTGCCCTGTAACGCCTCCCACGTAAGCGGCCCGACAATTCCATCCGGGACTAACCCTTTCGCCGCTTGAAACGCCTTCACCGCCGCTTGTGTCGCCAGCCCAAAGATCCCATCCACCGGACCCACATGATACCCGGCTCCGATCAAAATCACTTGCAGTGCCTTCACCTCACTCCCCGACGCGCCGGCCTGTATCGTCGCTTCCCCCAGGTGCATCGACATCACGAACTATCCTTTCTCACATCGCTTAGACCACTAAGCACACATAGAAAACTTAATTATCTATCATCTGTTACATCGCTATCACCTGTTACAGATGATAGCAAGCTTAGTTTCACCTTCGCATCAACAGATACACCGCACCCAACACTCCGCCCCCGATCCATACCATCGATGGAATCGACGAGAACATCCCTTGCGCCTGAGCCAGAATCCCCGCGTTCGAGTAGAGCCCTTGCGCAATGGCCTGGTTCATCGGCATGAGCCCGTACTTGGTTTTCACCATCACATCGAGCCCGTTGCGATTCGCCGCGCCGATGATATCCCCCGCCGCATTGGGCGCTACCTTGTTCGCCATCTGCAACAACGTCGTCGGGTTCGGCTTCACCACAATCGCCTTCAGCGCCTCCGGTCGCTGATCCCAGCCGGGCACCACCGCGCCCATGATATCGTTGAACAAGTCCCCGAGCTGCACATGCGCCTGTCGCGTGTTCCCATACGCCACATTCACGCCGGCATTAAAATACTGCCGCATCGTCGGGCTCAACGGCGCACGAGGATTGCCGCCTCGCGTCATCAACCGCTGTCCCTGTTGCGCCAAGAGCCGCCGCCGCCCCTGTGCCATCAGCGCCCCTAAATACGCTTGCTTCCCCACCGCTCGACTATAAACTGCCATCATCACCACCCCGCTTTCTGGGTAAGAGTGCCACCTGGCGGTTATGCTCCAACAACGCCGACGCCCGCACCCGCTCCAACGCTTGCCGGCCCTGGTACGCCCGCTCCGCTTGTGCCATATCTTTTGTCACCGTCACTTGCTGCATCCCCCGTAATCGGTCTCCGGTCTGAATCAACCCCGTCACTTCAGCCTCGATCTTATGTAACTGCCCCACGTACACTCGCGCCTGCACCTGGAACGCTTCGAGCTGCCGCATCAAGCCCTCAATCTTCTTTTTCTTTTTCTGCCCCATGATCGCATCGAACACAAACGTTTTCAAAAACATGGCTGCGATCAGATAGGGGTTGCCGCCCGCCGACACCAACACCGACGCAATATTTTCCACCGTGAACAACCCCGCCTTTTTCCCGGTCAGACTTTCCAGCTCCAACACCACATGATTCATTTTCGCAATCACCGCTTGAAGCCGCGCATACACCCGCCGATACTCCGCTTGCTTCCCTTGAATCCCCATCCACGCCGTTTCTTCCGCTTGCCACACCACCCGCTGCCGCTCTGCGTTCCAGGGGTTCATCGCCCCACGCACCACAATCGGCGGCTCCGCCTGATAGGTCACACCGGGCACCCAGCCAGCCGGCCCCGTTTCCCACGATTGCGACGGCACGATAAACCGCCCTAACAACGATGGATACATCACCGTTTCCCACTCATCACAAAGAACAACGCCGGCACACCCAGCAAGAGCACTAGACTCCAATCTATCCCTCCGACACTCTCAGGCACACCCACCGATCCAAACGGATTATAGAGCGCCGCCGAACCCACGGACGCCTGTTGAGGCGCAAACACCCCACGCGCCATCTGATCGAGGTACGCTTGCAACTGAGGCGGCACCACCCCCGTGCGCTCCATCTGCGCAATCTGTTCCGGCGTTAAGGCTTGCACCACTTCGGCTTGCTTATTTTGCGGGAGCTTCCCCAACAAATCCATCAACTGCCCGCCCACGTTAATCGTGCGGCTCGCCGTGTCCAAAAAACTCCCAGACCCAGACGGCACATTGCTGTTATTCGTGTTCGCCGCGCCAATCACATCGCTCCCCGCCGACTGTCCGCCCCCGCCGCCCAACACCTTACTCCCGGCCCCCAACAACTGCCCCGCCGCCGACAACTTCGAGCTGAGGACGCCCCAAATCGCCGGCCCCATCGTCACCGCCAGCACCCCCCCGGCGACCACCGGAATCGCGACCTTGCCGATTTCATACACCGATTTCTTCAAACTCTTTGGCAAGAGCTGATACGCCCCTCCACTCGCCACCGTCAATGTCGTGTTCACAAATCCCTTATAGATGTTCCCCGGTGTGAAACTCTTCGGCGTAAACTTCACCATCCGGGAAAACATGTTGCCGACGTTATCGAAAAACGACCCCCCAAGCTGATACCGGGCTCCCGGCAATTGAAAATACCAATACGTTTCATCCTCACCCAGATAGCGCGTTCCCAGCGGGACGCGGTTCCGCAACATCCACGGCAAGGGCCCTGCATTCATCGGCGGTCGATACATCGCTACACCACTTGCTCCAACACACTCGTTTCTACATGCCCACGCCCGGACACGCTCCAACTGTCCCGCGTCGAATCAAGCGGCATCCCTTCACAGCGCACATACACATGCTGAAAGGGCCGGCCATCATACCCCACCGCTCGAAACACCGGCCTCAAGCCGATACTTTTCAGCAACGCCGCCAGGTACATACTCAGATCGTCACAATCCCCGTACACCTGCCGCCCTTGCGCAATCCCTCGCGCCATCAATCGCGGATCGTGCAACAGCTCCACATCCGTTGCATCCGGGACAAACTTCACCTTGCGATTCACCCACAGCATGAGCGATGCACACCAACATTTCCGATTCTCTTTCCCGCACCCAATCACCGCCGACGCCGCCTGATCCCGAATCAACGGATCTAAGATTGCCCCGTTCGATAAGCCGGCCATCCGTGCAAGCACCTGCCGCACCCCCGCTTCCCCGCCCGCTTGCCACGTCACAGAGAGCATCTATTTCTTTTCATCCAAACACACCGCCATTGCCGGATCGCATTTCGAGGCATAGGTGGACACCAACCCACCCACCATCAACGCAACCGCCAGCACCACACCTAGAATCACTTCCATCATGCCGTCATCACCCGCCCAGTTTTCGTGTCGTAGTGAAATTTTTCAAACGTGTACTCTCGCGGCTTAATCCTCGTCATAAAATAGTTCCACGCCTCGTCCCGACTCAACAACGCCGGCAGATACCACACGTGCCAAAACCGTTCACTCTGCCTCGATGCTTCCACCTTCATCTAGCCCATCCTCATCAAGCGAATCACGCTCTAAGCGTGGAGTCTGCGATTTTTGAGGCAATCCCTCATCATGCTCCTCATGCCCCTCCTCATCCCAACAAGCATCACACAACTCTACATCACACTCAGCACAATATTCGAGAAACTCAACCTCCTCTCCGCAATTCTCACACGTCACAGAAACCCCGCCCGCTCCAATCGCGGCTTCAAAAAGAAGAACCCCACTAACGCAATCAACAAAATAATCGCGCTCGCCCCCATCGTCGGCGTGATCGTCACCGGCATGATTTTCTGAAATTTATTCCAATAGGCTTTGAGTTCCGACAACGGAGCCGCTTCAAGCTCGAAATGCGGGCGGTCTTTCGTCCCCCAGCGCCCCCCCCAGGTGAGCCCGAGCGACTCCCCAATACTTCCGATTCGTTCCCACAACGGACCAGCCGGGTTCCATCCCAGCATCCCCTTGTAGGCCACAGGCACCACATCAAAGGCCAAACCATATTGGTGAAAAGAATCGCCCGGTCTCGCGTTCGTCACGACCGGGGTTGCCGGATTGTTGTCCGTCGTTTGCGAGTACAACACGGCTTGTTCGGCGAAGGTCCGGGTTCCCTGCACCACTTCACAGGGAATCCCGGCTGCTTCACACGACTCAAGAAACGAGAGGGCTATCGGGCGGAGGGGGGGTTGCAGGGTCGCTATTCGATTCAGGGTGAACGCTCCGAACGGCATGGCCCAATTCCTCGTTCAACGCCTCTAAGAGCCCACTCCGTAGGCTCACCCACCATTCTTGCTGAAAGCGAATCCCCGGTTCAATCACCGCCAATTTTTCAAGACAATCAGGCACGAGTAACCACGCTCGCAACGCATCATAGCTACCAGCCGGCACTTGGTCAAGCAAAAAGTCCACGTAGTTCGCCGGATCTGCATTCTTCGCCGCACCGTTCACCAACGCCGGCATCACCGACCGCACAAACAACATAATCATATCCGGCTCCCCTTGTGGCGGTTTCACTTCTTCCCCCACCGTGGCAGCCGGCATCGAGACCGGCACCGGACCCGATGCCGGAGCCGGCTGCGCCGGCCTGGCTTTCCCTTGCACCACCGCCGCCTGAATCGTGTCCACAATTTTCCCCAACGGCTCTTTCAATCGGTCAATCGCCATCAACCAGAAATTCGAGGAATCCCCCCCGCCACCACCGTTCATCGACGCCAGCTCGACCCCTTGCTTGAACATATTCAACGCCTGATCCAACGGAGCCTCAGGATGATCCGGCCCGGAAAAGAGCTGCTTGTAGATTTTCATTTTTTCGAGCATCTGCATTTCCGACCCTTGGAGCTGCGACACAATCGTTTGTAGCATCGCCATCATGGTTGTTTGAAAATCCTTCGCGTCATCCCCCGACTTCTCAAACACCGGCGGCGCAAACATCGGCCCCGGCTGTCCCATCGTCACCCCAGCGGGAATCTTCCGCTTCACCGGAATCGAATCCCCCTCGATCTCGAACGGCATTTTTATCATGGAGCCGTCCTTGTACTTCCCCTTGGCGATATACCGCCCGCCGCCGTACATCTCCGTCACATAGGCAAAAGAAAACGTCAACGGCGTCAACTGTTCCAAGAATCGCGGACGCCCCCCTTGCGGTAAGATCCGCCACAGCTCAATACAATTATCGTTCTGCGGAAAGTCCGCAAACACATTGTCCATCTCCGAATCCTCCGCGTCCCGCGTCTCCGACATCAGACGCGGTGCGGTATCGTCAAACGACGGAGGCGACTCCTCCTCTTTTCGTGGCCGGCCCGGCCCACGCTTCCCTGTCTCCGACATAATTACCTCCGATTGTTCCCGCCCATCAACGCTTGCTGCCGTTGCAGAGCCTCCAGGTTATCTTTGAAGATCCAATTCAACATCACGCCCACCGTCACCACCCCACCACTCCCACCCGCTGCCGGCGATCCGACCGCAAAAATCGACGTGCTCAACGGGACCATCTGCGCCGCTTTCGCCCGACGCGACAAGATCGAACACGCATTCTCAATCGCTCGCGCCAATCCATCCGCATTGTCATTGCTCGCCCACGCACACTCGACCGCATGGGTAAGCGCCCGATCCGCTAGCACCTCCGGGCTCACCGGCTCTTTGTCATCGGCATTTTTCACACTCATGATTGCGTCCCTTTCCTCGTCGCTCCCCACACCTCGACCACTCCTGAACATAATAGGATTCTGCCTCCCGCGCCCGCCGCTCTGGAAGCCGCCTCGATACCGAAATCCCCACCGTCAACCAATAGAACCGGCCCCACTGAACAGGACCCTCGTTGAAAAATTCCACCGTTTCCGACCGCCAGAACGGAACCAACAAGAAACTCCCCGTCCACAATTTCCACTCGAAATGATACGGACCCACGACCACACTATGCGCCCGCGCCCGGCGGATATTCTCCAACGTGGTTTCCGTGGGCGGCCCCACCCCGCTTCGATCATCCATCATTCTTCTCGATTCACCAACACCACAAACGCCAGAATCATCCCCATCACGCCGCCCACCAACCAGCCCAGCACCGTCAACGCCACGCACCCGGTGGTCCACATCATAACTTCTGTCCCTTCACACAATTTGCAACACCAAACTGCCATTGACAATTCTTCGTCGGACAATAATGCCCCACATGGTCACGCCTTAACTTAGCTCCGCAATAACGACAATAGATCGGACACCCACACATCACAACCCCCTCCTCACCGTTGCGCAAACCACGGCTTCACCACCATCTGCACCGTCGCCGCATCCACCGCCGTTTGCGTATCCGCGCCGCGCCCCACCCACCGTCGCCCCTGCCCATCCCGGATCGTCACTTCATAAATCCCATCTTGCACATCCAACCGCACCGTCCAAATATTCATAAACACAAGCACCCCTCAGTCCGGGAGTTTGCGCGGCTTCCACTTCAAACACGCGCCGCGCACTTCTCGCGCCCCCCACACTTTCCCCTCTGACACCCCGTATTCCTTCGCCAGCTCACACCAATGCCGGATCGCCCCCGGCGCGAGGACATCCTGCCCACGCAACACAAAGACCGGCTCCGATTTATCCTGAATCAACGACAAGTGAGCAATCGCCTGTTCCACCGTCACAGCTTCACCTTTCTGAGTGTTTGCTCAACCGAACTTCTGTAAAAACCATCCGCATAATCGAGCGCCAGCGAACAGATATTGATTTCCAACAACAACAGATCCACCGGCGAAGCCGTCGCCGCCAGCCCCGCCTCCAACAACACTTTTTTTAGCTCCACCCGAAACCCTTCAAGATCTTTGATTGGCGGCATGAGCCCGTCTCCCCTGATCCCGCGCCCGGATTTCTGACACGTACCAATGCCCATACTCCTCCAACCCAGACGCGAAAATCTGTTCGTTCCGAAAATCAACAATCACTTGCGCCGCGCCCTTCGTCCTAAACGGCCCAATCTTCACATCCGGCTCCCGATGCCCAAAATCATCCAGAAACATCACTCGAAACATGCTACTCCTCCATCGTCGGCGTTCGAGACAAGTCCACACTCATGTTTGCCTCCAAGGTCCGCAACACTAAATCCTCCACCCACCGCTCCCCCGACATGCCACGCCGCACCGCCAATTTTTGCACCCACCACAACGCCCGGATCGGAATTTGAATCTGCAACGTCCCCACCGCCATCAGACCCATCACCCCCTCACTTTCTACGAATACGGACGCGCTTCTGATTCCTTCGACATCGAGCCCCTACGCCTTCGCCGGCGCATCCTTCGCAATATTCCTAAGCACACTTTTCAGATCGCTAATCCGAAACACTTTCCCGGCCATCGTCCCAAACTGCGCATCAGCTAACCGACGAATCCGAATCGGCAACCCGATCAGCCGGCCATTGTTCTGCTTGAACGCGGCTTCCAACGACGACGACGCCCACATTTTGAACGGCGAACTCTCATCCGTCCCGTAGAGCTGCCCGTTCTTCACAATGATCTTCAACCCATGCAACATCGGGCTCGACATCCGCCCCGTCGCCTCCTGCATCTCACTCACCACACAATCCAACGTTTCGTTCACGCCCAGCTCAACCAGCACCTCGTTCTCGTTGTGCGTTGGCGTCGTGAACAGACTCGCCTCTTTTTCCGCTTGTTCCAGATCCATCTTGTTTGGGTTCCTTTCCGAGCCAGCCCTGGCTCATCAACCACTGAGAAATAATCCACGCGCCCGCTTTCCCCGCAGACCACCCACGATATTCCATATAGCGGAGAAACCCCGCATACGCCGCTAACGACAATGGCACGTACACCCGATGAACTTCCTGAACCCCCCGCTTCATTTCACCACCACCCCACCACTCCGTAAAATTGCTTTCACCTTTTTCACCGTCATCCCTGTCAGCCGCGCCAGCTCACGCACCGCTTTCCGGGTAGACATTTCCCTCACCCCCTTTCAAGTTTTTCGCACTATGCCGCGCCATACGAAACGTGTCAAGCACAAACACACCAATTAGTCCTAACTAGGACTAATATGCTCCTAGTTAGGACAGTCCTTACTAGGATAGTCCTAATTAGGACTATCTGGCGTCATCAATCGCCTGAGCCGATATTCCTTAATTAACAGGGACATCTTCCGATGCCGGCCCACATGCCCACAGCACACACACTGAAACGACTTGGGCGAGAAGCGAAAACAAATCATATCGCAGAAATGGGACGCCTCGCATTGGAAACACGCCTGGCCTAAATAGACCGGCGTTCCGAACACCTGATAGTCCGCTAGCGTAACTTTTGGATCGCCCATTGTTCCGCCTCCCGTTGGTTCACGCCCATGCGCTTGACGGTTAGCTCCCCAAACCCCCACTGTCCCGTGTTCCGTATCCATAGCCCACTCGGATACTCCTGAACCAGCTTCCACCCCCCAATCTCAGAAGAAACCGGGAGCGGATCGCGACACAGCACCGCATCAACCTGAACATGCACCACCCCCACCGATTTTATAGCCTCCAGAAGCCTCAGCTTGACCCTAGAGGTGATAAAATGAGCCCAGATAGGATTGTGCAAGGGGTTCGGAAGCTGACGGACCTTATGCCCATTACGCCAACCATGCTGTTGCACCGGCATTTCCCCGTTCCACCGCCCCCAGAACGCCCGCCCGATCCGCTTATAGCACCACGGAAAATACTCATCGATACCACGAAAAACCGCTGATAAATCAATCCAGTTCACAAATTGAACACCAAACAACAACTTCGGATGAATGCCCAACACCTGCAATTCCTCACTCGTCATCAACCCAATCGCAGACTTGAACCACGGCGGACGTTCACTTTTTGAACACTCCACCACAAAAATACTATCAGGGGTCTCTAAATCAAAAATTCGTTTACCAGTTTTCAACACCGGAAGCCCCTGACACGCCGCCCAGCGATACGCCGAATTCAAATCATAATGGTATATCTTCTCCTGAAAC
>Ga0070696_100001028_pt1 | contig 18016 bp, 12 predicted proteins | sample KBSK1253metaG_FD_65474 | JGI IMG/M metagenome (GOLD analysis project Ga0070696, IMG submission 65474) | Corn, switchgrass and miscanthus rhizosphere microbial communities from Kellogg Biological Station, Michigan, USA - KBS K1-25-3 metaG | ecosystem: Host-associated > Plants > Roots >... | reverse complement strand
ACGGAGACAAAGAGATGACTAGAAACAGATTAATGGATCTATTTACTCTGTGCCTCTGTGTCTTCTCTGTGGCAAGTTTATGAGGTGAGCCGAATGACCATGAAACTCGATTGGATGCGCGGATGCGCTACCGCACTGGTAACGCCGTTCAATGCAAATGGCGAGATTGATGAAGAGCGCATGCGCGCGCTCGTCGATCGTCAGATTAAAGGCGGCGTTCGCTTGCTGGTGCCGTGTGGCACAACCGGCGAGAGCGCGACCATGACCGAAGATGAAGACGCGCGTGTCATCGCGATCACGATCGACGTTGCCCGCGGACGCGCCAAAGTAATCGCCGGCGCCGGCAGCAACTCGACCGCAGTTGCTATAGAGAACTCAAAGATTGCTCAGAAACTCGGCGCTGACGCGGTGCTGGTCGTTGCGCCGTTTTATAACAAGCCCACCCAGCAGGGTCTTTATGCACATTTTCGCGCGGTGGCCCAAGCCGTCGATGTCCCGATTGTTATTTACAATGTGCCGGGCCGTACGTCGTGCAACATCGCCGCCGAGACGACGTTAAAGTTGGCGCGCGATTGCGAAAACATCGTTGCCGTAAAGGAAGCGTCCGGCAACTTGTCTCAGATCATGGAGATTCTGCGCGGGCGGCCCAAAGGCTTTAATGTTCTGTCAGGAGATGACGCAATCACTTTCGCGTTGATTGCGCTTGGCGGCGATGGTCTGATTTCCGTTGCCTCGAATCAGGCGCCGGAATTGATGTCGCGCCTGGTCGATTTAGCGCTCGCCGGAAAGTGGGATGAGGCACGCGAGCTGCACTATCGTCTGCTGCCACTGATGGAAACGAATTTTATCGAGTCGAGTCCGGGACCGGTAAAAGCTGGACTCGCGATGATGAACCTGATTGGTGAGAACTATCGCTTGCCGCTGGTGCCAATCCAGGAAGGCAGTCGCAACAAATTGCGGGAGGTAATGACGGAGCTGGGTTTACTTAAGGAAGCGTCGCATGCCACTTCGTGAAGACGTCGAAGCGCTGAGCGCGCGCGCAGGCGGTGAATTCGGTCCAGACGATCGCGCGCTATTTGATCAGTTTAAGATTGCCTTGAATCGTGGCGAGGTGCGCGCCGCCGAACGCAGCGCGGACGGAACCTGGAAAGTAAATTCCTGGGTAAAGCAGGGAATTCTGCTCGGCTTTCGCATGGGCCAACTGGTGGACATGTCCGCCTCTTCAGTGCTTCGCTTTTTTGACAAGGAAACTTATCGCACCCGGCCGACGACGCTCAATGAGAATATTCGCATCGTGCCCGGCGGCTCCAGCATACGCGAAGGCGCTTACATTGCTGCCGGCGTAGTTTGCATGCCGCCGATGTACGTGAACGTGGGCGCTTACGTCGATGAAGGAACAATGATAGATAGCCACGCGCTGGTAGGATCGTGCGCGCAAATCGGCAAGCGAGTGCACCTCTCGGCCGCGGCACAAATTGGAGGCGTGCTGGAACCAGTAGGCGCGGTGCCGGTAATCATTGAAGACGATGTTTTAGTTGGCGGCGGTTGCGGCGTTTACGAAGGAACGATAGTGCGCGAGCGGGCGGTGCTGGCTGCGGGAACAATCCTTACTGGTTCAACTGCGGTTTACGACCTCGCACGTGAAAAGATTTATCAGCGGACCGCCGGAGCACCACTCGAGATACCAGCAGGCGCAGTCGTAGTTCCCGGCGCGCGCAATGTGCGCAGCGAGGTTGGCCGCGGCTGGGGGCTTTCACTTTATGCGCCGGTGATCGTGAAGTACCGCGACGAGAAAACTGATGCGGCAGTGCAGTTGGAAGACTATCTGCGGTGACCAGCTAGCGCGCTCAATGAGCCCATTCATGCACCCTCAATGTAATGAGAATGTCCCTCAACGCGGAGCAATCTCATTAACACCGCGGCTTCAGCCCGGTGAGTAGGAGTTAGAATCGAAACGAAACCGTTTCAACGGTTTTGTGCTGCGAGAATGGGAAACCGTTAGAAACGGTTCAGGAGATCATTAGCCGAACTTTGATCACCGGGCTGAAGCCGCGGTGTTAATTAGATCGCTCCGCGCGACGCTTGTCCGTGTGATTATCAAGTAGTCTTGAAGGTTTTGATTTCCTTGAACCAATTCCAACCACCAAAATTTCTGCGCGGGATTGAAAGGAGTCCGATTCGTGCCATCACGGATCGTGCGAAGCCGGGCGACATTAGTTTCGGGCTGGGTGAACCTGATCTGCCGACTCCCGAAGTGATTCGTCGCGAAGCAATGCGCGTCATTCTGGAGGAACGGAACGGCTATACGCTGCAAGCTGGATTACCGGCCCTGCGCGAACTTGTGGCCCATGACTATCCACATCTGAATCTCTCCACCGATCAAGTGATAGTCACCGCCGGTTCCCAGGAAGCTATGTATCTGGCCTTGATGACCCTCGTCGAAGCTGGCGATGAAGTATTGATTCCCAATCCCGGCTTCGTTGCCTATCCAACAATTACGCGCATGGCGGGTGGCATTCCGACTTTCTATAAGCTTCCAGCCAGTCACGATTTTAGTTTTGATTTGGACGACTTCAAACGCCGGCTAAGCGCAAAGACCAAGGTCGTCGTTTGTACTAGTCCGTCTAACCCAACCGGTCGCACGTTGACGAGCGAGGATCTGCGCGCGATGGCCCAGGCTGTTGAGGAAAGCAGGTCGAACGCTTTCATCATCAGCGACGAGATCTATCGCGACCTTTACTTCACCGGAGAACGTCCCGCTTCAATATCTGAATTCCACCCACGTACGCTAGTGATTAGCGGTCTTTCAAAATCGACGTGTATGACTGGATGGCGACTGGGTTGGATCCTCGGCGACGAAGCTGTCATTCGTGCCGCTCATCTTCTGCACGGGTACGTCACAACCTGCGCTTCAACAATCTCGCAGAAGGCGGCCCTCGCCGCATGGAGTGATGAAGCGGTCGAAGCGCGCAGGCAGATTCGTGAGACCTTCGAGCGACGACGCGATCACCTGTTGGCCTCACTGCGCGGAATAGCGCTACGTTGCATTACGCCCGACGGCGCGTTCTATACAATGGTTGACGTCCACGAATATGGATCGTCGCTGGAAGTTGGAGAAACATTTTTGGGGGCGGGCGTCGTAACAGTTCCCGGGAACGCGTTTGGCAGCGAAGGCGAAGGCTTTTTGCGCGTTTCGTTTTGCGCGGACTTGCCGGTGCTCAGCGAGGGTGTGGCCCGGATGAAAGCTGCGCTGAGACATTGAGGTTCATTCGCGGTAGAGCCGCGACAAGAATAACCAAGATCCATGACCAAACAACTTCGCGTAGGAATTCTTGGCGCCACCGGCATGGTCGGGCAGCGCTTCGTCGAATTACTGGAAAACCATCCACAATTTCAGATCACCGCGCTGGCCGCTTCGGATCGTTCGCAAGGAAAGACGTTTGCCGAAGCTTGCACCTGGCGTCTGGCCGGCGAGATGCCCGAGTTTGTCAAGGCGCTTCAAGTACAAGCGCCGGAGCCGCCGCTTGATTGCGATCTCGTGTTTTCAAGTCTTCCGGGAGACATTGCCCGCGAAACAGAAGGAAGCTTTGCTGCGGCAGGTTATCCAGTAATTAGTAATTCTTCAGCTTTTCGGATGGACGCAAATGTGCCGTTGTTGATTCCGGAAATAAATCCGGAACACCTCGCGCTAATCGCAGCGCAAAAAAAATCAGGTAATGGACAACACGGATTCATTGTTACTAATCCAAACTGCTCGACCATCATGTTGGCGCTTGCGCTCGCGCCGCTGCACCGAAAATTTGGAATTGAGAGTGTGATCGCAACCACGATGCAAGCGCTATCCGGAGCCGGTTATCCGGGCGTTGCCTCATTGGCAATTAGCGACAATGTATTGCCCTTCATCGAAAGCGAAGAAGAGAAGATCGAACAGGAGACTCTAAAAATTCTGGGTAAGCTGAACGGAGAGAGCATTGAGGCTGCGCCAATGAAGATCAGCGCGCAGTGCCACCGTGTGAATGTTTCTGATGGGCATCTGGCGGCGGTGCGCGTGAAATTAAAAGACAGCGCGCCGCTCAAAGATGTGAAGCAGGTGCTTTCAACATTCAGTGCTTTGCCACAGGAGTTGAAACTTCATTCAGCGCCGGAACAAGTGATCATCGTACGCGACGAAAAGGATCGTCCGCAGCCACGCCTGGATCGCGACGCCGGCAATGGCATGAGTATCACCATCGGTCGCTTACAACCCGACACCGTATTCGACTACCGCTTCGTTGCTCTGAGTCACAACACCATACGCGGCGCCGCCGGCGCGGCAATTCTAAATGCCGAATTAATGATTGCCACGGGAAACCTGAAATGAAAAAGTTAATCTGCATGACTTTGCTGCTCGGAATTGTTTCGCCTGGCCTGGCTCAAAAAGCGAAAGAGCCGACTGCCCTTGAATCAATGGTCGCGACGGAGCTTGCTTTCGCCAGGATGGCGAAAGAGCAGGGTATTCGCCCGTCATTCATGGCTTTCATCGCTGAAGATGGAATTCTTTTTCGGCCGCGAGCAGTTAAGGGAAAACAGTGGATGATCGATAACCCGCTGCCCGCATCCGACAAGCATCCCCTGCTCAGTTGGTATCCAGCTATCGCCGACATTGCGCTTGCGGGCGACATGGGCTACACCACCGGGCCGTGGGAATTCAGACAAGATATTAACGACGCCAAGGCCGTCGCGTTTGGAAATTTCTTAACAGTGTGGAAGCGACAAGCAGACGGTTCATGGAAATTTGCCATTGACCTTGGCATCTCCAATCCGCAACCAGGCGAAGCCATCCAGCCATGGCAGATGCCACATAACTACTTGCGGAATGTGGGTGGCACAGGTGCGGGCGCGAGCCATAAGGAAGACATTACTGCGCTTATGGATCGTGAGCGTGAATTCTCCCGTGATTCAGTCTCGCGCGGAGCGCGACAGGCTTTCGAAGACCGCGCTGACCGCGACGTTCGTTTGTTTCGCAATGGACAGCAGCCCGCGGGCAAAGCTGCTGCCGGCGCTTTTCTTGGCGCGGGCGCGATCAACTGGACCTGGGAACCCGCGTTTGCGGATGTCTCGCGTTCGGGCGATCTCGGCTATACCTATGGAACTTACCGGATAGCGAGCAAGGATGCCCCGTCAAACATTGTCGAGAGTGGCAACTACTACCGTATTTGGAAGAAACAGGGCAACAAATGGCTGGTTGTTGCCGACCTTACCGATCCAGTTGCTGAAGATAAGAAGAACTAACCATCACTGGTCAAATAACAAAGATAAAGCTCGCTCAAATTTGAATTCGCCTGACACAAGTTCTATTAATCAACTCATTAATCGAAGAGAGGCCAATTATTGCCAGAAAGCCGATAATTTCATACGCGAGGATTCGGGAAACCTGTGTTTTCGCGCTCACTCTAGCTCTCCGTATAGTGTTCCTGATTCCTGGAGGTCAGGCCGCCCGTGAAGGGAAGCTGACGGAATTGCGCGTGGGTATATTATGCCGTTTGATCATGCGATCCAGAGTCTTGCGATCTACTTCCAACAGTCGCGCTGCAGCTTGCTTATTACCGCCGGTATGGGACAACACCTTTGCTACGTAATGCCCCTCCACGACTGAAAGAGAAGTCCACGCTTCGGGAGTAACGGCAGTCTCGGATAACTCCCTCAAGACCGGCAACGATTCGGAACGATACTGTTGAATGCGTTCTGGCAAATCTTTTACGCGAATCATGCCGTCGCAAACGGCTGTGGCACGCACCACCGCATTCTCCAGCTCGCGAATGTTTCCCGGCCAGGTATATTTCTCCAAGAGTTCGAGCGCCTCGAGAGAAAACTTTACTTGTGGACTCAGCGAATAGACTCGCTCTGCAAAGCTTTTTGCCAGCAACAAGATATCTTCGCAGCGCTCGCGCAACGGTGGCAATACAATCGCCACGGCGTTTAGCCGGTAGAATAAATCTTCGCGAAATCTGCCGGCGGCCACTTCCTCTTCAACGTTGCGATTGCTCGCGGCAATGACGCGCACGTCCACCTTCAATGTTTGATTTGAACCGACGCGCCGGATTTCACCCTGCTGCAAGGCGCGTAATAGCTTCACCTGAAAAGCCGGCGTAGTCTCGGTAATCTCATCCAGAAAAATGGTGCCTTTATCAGCTTCTTCCCAAAGCCCCTTACGATCGCGCTCGGCCCCGGTAAAGGAGCCTTTCGTGTGGCCAAACAGTTCCGACTCGATTAATTCCGACGAGATTGCGCCGCAGTTAACAGCCACGAAAGGTTGATCGCGGCGACTGCTGCGACTGTGCAACGACGAAGCAACCACTTCCTTGCCAGTGCCTGATTCCCCTGACAACAACACCGGCAAGTTGGTGCCGGCGACGCGTCCTACTTGTTTCATCACATTGATAAAAGCTTCACTGCGGCCCAGCACGCTGATGTCAGCTTTTGAACCACTGGCTCCGTACGGCGCGCGCAGCCGTCGCGGACGTTGAGTTTGCAGTTGCTCGCGCAGTGTCTGCGAGAGCAACTGAAGTTCGTCGGGACCAAACGGCTTGAGCAGATAGTCGTAGGCGCCAAACGAAGTCGCGTCCATTGCGCCCGTTGCGGTGCCGTGGCCGGTCATGAGCACGACTTTTGTCGCCGGCGATTCTTCCTTGAACCGGCGCAACACGGTGAAACCATCAGCGCCGCCCAGTTGCACGTCGCAAAAAACAACGTCCCACGGGTGGTCCTGCAATATGCCAAACGCTTGTTCCGCCGACCTGGCTTCCGCGACTTGCCAATGGTCGTCGCGCAGCACAGTCGCGACCAAAGCCGTTATGGCAGGTTCATCATCGATTACGAGTGCATGTGGATTGGTATTTATCATGTCATTCCAAGACGATCCTTCATCGTTGCTATTGGACCAAACTGAATTCCGGTTTTGTTTCCGTGTATGGGCTGGCCAACATCGCTTTCCGGAAAAAGGCTTGCGGTTCCAGGGGCCTATCAAACAAGAAGCCCTGTGCCTCATCACACTTCAAAAGCCGCAGCAGTTGTAATTGGCCCTCAGTTTCCACTCCTTCAGCCATTACTTTCATCCGTAAATTATGAGCCAGCGTGATGATGGTGAGTACCAGAGCGGCTGCGTCCGAGTCATGGGTCGAATCGTTTACGAACGTGCGGTCGATCTTTAGCATGTCAATAGGCAGGCGCTTCAAGTAGGAAAGAGACGAGTAGCCCATACCAAAATCGTCAATGGCAATACTGAGTCCCATTTCCTTCAAATCGGTGAGCAGGGTGACGATGTCCTTTGCCGGACCCATGATCGAAGTTTCCGTGATTTCCAACTCGATCGCGCTGGGGTTAATTCCGCTTTCAGCAAGAAAGCGGGCTACTGTGCGACGAAAATCCTTTTCCTGAAACTGGCGTGGCGATACATTCAGGCCGACGCGAAGATGATGAAGCCCGGCTTTATTCCACGCCGCCAACTGATGGCAAGCGGTGCGCAGCACCCATTCGCCAATCAACAGGATCAGGCTGCTGTCTTCGGCCATGGGAATGAAGTCGGCGGGTGGCAACAGGCCCAATTGCGGATGTTGCCAGCGAATCAGCGCTTCGGCGCCGATAATGCGGTGGGTATGAAGCTCAAGTTGCGGTTGGTAATGGAGTCGCAGTTCGTCATGGTCCAAAGCCCGCCGTAGTTCTGCTTCCAGACTGAGACGTTTCATGGCCTGGGCATTCATATCGGTGCGATAAAATTGATACCCGTTCCCGCCGCTGCTCTTAGCACGGTTAAGAGCAACGCCGGCATTCTTGAGAAGCCTCAATGCGGTGTTGCCGTCAACGGCGAACAGGCTGACTCCAACGCTGGCGGTCAGGTAGAGTTCGTGCTCGTCAAGGACAAACGGCAGTTTCATCGACTCGACAATTTGTCGCAGAGTGTCGATGATAGTCTCGGGCCCTGCCACCCCGGTCAGCAATAATGCAAATTCGTCACCTTCGAAACGCGCGATTGTGGTTCGTTCTGCAACTGCCTGGTTCAGGCGCGTGGCTACCTCCAGCAACAGCCGGTCACTAATCGCGTGGCCCAGGGTCGCGCCGATTTTCTGAAAACCATCTAACCGCAATAGCACCGACGCCAGCATTTGCCCGGTTGCATTCGCGTGCTCGATGGCTTGCGTCAGCCGATCTTCAAACAACACGCGGTTTGGCAGTTTGGTTAGCTGATCGAAATAAGCCAGGCGTTCAATTTCCGCCGTGCGCTCGCGCACCAGTTCCTCAAGCTCGTTTTCGTACCTGCGCTTGGCTTCAAGCAGATCATGATGGGAAAGTGCGCGGCGTACCGCTGCTTCGACATGAGGGATAGCAAACGGTTTGGTGATGTAATCGAAGGCGCCGGCACGCATTGCCTCGATTGCGGTTTCAATTGTTTGCTGACCGCTAATCATGATTACCACGGTCTCTGGATTTTCCCGGACCACGTAGGGCACCAGCTCCAGTCCACTGATGCCGCCCATGTTTATATCGCTAAGAACCAGATCAAATTTCTTTGCCTTCAGCATCTGCATTGCATCTTCAGCCGAACTTGCCATCACACAGCGATGGCCTTCGGCCAACAGATCGCCAAGTAATTCTCTAATCTGCTCATCATCGTCGATGATCAGAATGCTCGGTCGTTGTGTCTCAGAGACAGGCATTACCTTCGAATACAGCCCAGGCCCATGCTCACCGTCGATTACACTTGCGTTACTTGTGACCATTTCTGGAATCAAGCACCTCCCGAATCTTCAGCGCCAGGGCATGTTCGGAAAATGGCTTCTGAATAAAGGCAATGTTTGAATCAACAATACCGTGGTGCACAATGGCTTCGTCCGTGTAGCCGGACATGAAAAGCACTTCCGTTTCGGGGTGCACCTTTCGCAGGCGATCGGCGACATCTCTTCCGCTCATCTTTGGCATCACCACATCAGTGATCAGGAGGTCGATCGGCTCCTTGCGCTCAGTGAAAATACTGATCGCTTCTTTGCCTCCATTCGCTTCCAACACGATGTAACCACTTTCTTCCAACAACTCGCGAGTCAGATTACGAACCATGTCTTCGTCCTCAACGAGTAACACAATTTCAGATCCGCGCTTCGTGGTTATCTGAGCCTTTGAGTCTTCACGCGCAGTTACCTTTTCCTTGACTTGTGGCAGATAGACTTTAAAGGTGCTGCCTTTACCAAACTCGCTGTAAACCCAAACGTTGCCACCGCTCTGCCTGATGATTCCATACACCGTTGAGAGACCGAGGCCGGTGCCTTTGCCCTTTTCCTTGGTGGTGAAGAACGGCTCGAAAACGCGTGACCGCGTTTCCGCATCCATTCCGGTTCCCGTGTCGCTGACGGCGAGCATCACATACTCACCTGGTATCACGCCCAGATGACTGCTGGCATAAGCGCCATCGAGTTTTGTATTCGCAGTCTCGATTGTCACCGTGCCGCCCCCAGGCATGGCGTCGCGCGCGTTTACAACCAGGTTAACCAGCACCTGTTCCATCTGCCCGGGATCGGCTTTGATCTGCTTTAGGTTTGCGCCGGGTTTTGTTATGAGCTGAACATCTTCTCCAATGAGTCGTTTCAGTAATTTGATCATGTCGCCAACAATGTCGTTCAGATTGATCGCCAGCGGCTGGAGAAGTTGCTTACGCCCAAACGCGAGTAGCTGCCGAGTGAGATTTGCTGCGCGATCACCCGCTTTCTTTATCTCTTCCAGATAGGGCGATACGGGATGGTCGTCGCCCACCCGTCGCAGCGCCAGGGCGCTGTAACCATTGATTGCGGTCAGCAAGTTATTAAAATCGTGTGCGACTCCACCAGCAAGTTGGCCGATTGCTTCCAACTTTTGCGACTGCCGGAGCTGATCCTCGCTCTGCCCTAAAGCTTCCTCGACTTGCTTACGCGCGATGAACTGGCCTATCTGGCTGCCGATAGTGGCCATCATAGCCAGCAGCTCGGGATCAGATTCGCGAATGGAGCGGCTGAAGAACTCCACCACGCCGAGGATTTCCAAGCGGAACCGTATAGGGAAAGCACAACAGCCGTGCAGACCTACATTCGCCGCGATTGCGGATCTGGGAAAATTCGTTTCCTCGAGCACATCGACAATCCAGACAGGCTGGCCGTCCTTCCAAACTCTTCCCGGAAGTCCAGTTCCCTGACTGAAAATCGACTCACGACTTGCTATTTCAAATTCGTCCGCTGCCGCGCCTGGTGCCTGCCAGACTTGAGAGCAACGTAAAACCTTGGCGCCGCTGTCTACTGTCCAGAGGGCGCCATACTCCCACCCCAGGCCCTCACAAACCGCTTGCAGGATTCCTGTTGCTCCTTCGTCGATAGTATTCGATTCAGCCAGGGCGCGAGTCACGGTGTATTGAGCGGACAAGCGGTTCTGGGCTTTTTTCACCTCTGTGATGTCACGCAAGTAAGCGGTGAACATCGGGGCGCCCTTTGATTCAATTCGGGTGATTGTGAGCTCTATCGGAAACTCCTTACCATCACTGCGCTTTGCGCTTAACTCAAGCCGTTGGCCCAGCACTCGAGCTGTTCCCGTGGCGAGATAACGTGCAAATCCCTGGCTATGTTCCTTTCTAATACGTTCAGGAACGATGAACTCCGCCATCTTTTTGCCGATGATCTCCGCCTTCGAGTAGCCAAAGGTTTTCTCTGCTGCCGGGTTCCAATCAACGACCAGCCCTTCGTGGTCCATGGTGATAATGCAATCCATTGCCGACTCCAGGATCGCGCGCTTGCGCGCCTCGCTTTCACGGAGCGCCTCTTCAGCACGCTTGCGTTCACTGATATCTCGCGCAATACCCTGTACCCCTAGCGCAACTCCATCTTTAAGAACAAGCCTGCTGTTCACTTCGACCATGACGTGGTGTCCGTCTTTCGCGATCAGCTCCAACTCATAAGCAGTTGGTTCTTCGCCGGCCAGTTTTTGACTCAGCATCTCCTGAGTCCGCGGCAGGTATTCCGGCGCTACGGTCTGTTTCAGATTCAGCTTGAGGCTTTCTTCACGTGAGTAACCGGTAATTCGTTCGCCTGCCTGGTTGGTTGAGGTGTAATTACCGTTGAGGTCATGTTCGTAGATGAAGTCGTGGGCGTTTTCAACCAGATCGCGGTAGCGCTTCTCACTCTCGCGCAACGCTTCCTCTGCTTGCTTACGCTCGGTTATATCTTCGACGGTTCCTTCATGATAGAGTTCAGAACCTTTCTCATCGCGAACGAATCGTCTGTTTAAAGACAGCCATATTTTGTCTCCCTCCTTTCGGTAGGCCTCAAACTCGAAGCCATGTAACGAGCCAAACTCTCTTTGCAGCCTCGCAGCCTGGGTGCGAGCCTCGGGGTGGACGTAAATCTGACGCGCGATATCGGTAATCGTAGTAATAAATTCTTCCGCAGACTCGTAATCGAAAATGCGTGCCATCGCCGGATTGGCGGTCAGAAATCGGCCCTCGAGAGTAGACTGAAAAACCCCTTCTACAGCGTTTTCGAAAATGGAACGATAGTTTTGCTCGGCCAGTTGCACCTGGGCGTAGAGCGAAGCGCTTTCAAGCGCAGCGGCCGCTGTGCTGGCGAGAATGGTTAACGCTTTCATTTGGCCCAGGGTGAAAGGTCGCAAACGGTTAGTCACGTTTAGATTAATAATGCCGACTAACTTATTTGCCACCTGCATAGGGACTGAGACGGCGGAACGAATTTCCGGTCTGGGCCAGAGCGCTACGAAACGCTCGTCGCTTACCGCTCCGTTAAGAATCAAAGGCTTGCGCTCGCGAGCGACCCAACTCGATATGCTCTCCTGAAGTGAGATCCGCTCGCCCAGCAGCCGCTCACGTTTCTCACCTCGCACGGCAGCAACATAGAGCTCACTGCCGTCACTGGTAGGCAAAAGAATGGATACTTCGTCGGCATCGCTCTGTTGTAGCGCCGCATCGGCGAGCTTACTCAATACGGTTTGCGGTTCCAGCGTGAAGGAGATTGTCTGGCATAAGCTATGGATGGCCACAGTCTCGCGAAGTTGTAGGTTTTCCAGTTTTAGATGCCTGACGTTCATGGCGCGCGTCAGAACAGGCAGCAGTGCTTGCATGCGGAAGGGTTTGAGAACGTAATCAAAGGCCCCAATCTGCATGGCATCGACTGCGGTCTGAATGGTGCCCTGGCCGGTGACCATAATGCCGACAAGATGAGGATCAAGTTCGAGTGCCGCTTTGAGCAGACCAATGCCGTCCATTTCCGGCATCATTAAGTCAGTCACTAACAGATCGAAATCTCCTTCGCGTAGCTGGGCGAGCGCGTTCCTCCCCGAATCACAACCGGTAACAGCGTAACCATGTTTCTGAAGGGAATGAACGAGTACATCTCGCAGTTCCGGTTCATCGTCAACCACCAGTATCTTTCCGACCGGCGCGCTCGACCGGACATCGATTGCAATCACCTCTTTTGCCGGAAGTTCCTGCAACTGATTACTCACGCCGCTACCTCGCTCTCTTCGTCAGTTGCCGGCAAGGTGATGCGCACCGTGGCGCCCTTACCAAGCTCGTTCTCGATCTCAATCGTTCCGCCGTGCTCAACAATTGTGCGGCGGCAAATCGATAAACCGAGTCCTGTACCCTTGCCTTCGGGCTTGGTGGTAAAGAAGGGCTCCCAAAGTTTTGGCAGATCGTCGGTTTGAACTCCGCCGCCAGTGTCCGAGAACTCGACGACGACCGTTGGCTGACGATCGGTAATAGCTCCCACACGGCATCTAATCGTCAGTGTTCCGCCGGTAGGCATTGCGTCGCTGGCGTTGGTTATGAGGTTGAGGAAGACCTGGTGCAACTGTTGGCGGTCTGCCTGGACGGAAGGAAGACCAATCGCAAAATCCCTGACGATATCTATATTGTGGCTGCGCAGGTGATATTCAGTGAAGTCGAGCGATTTCGTTATTTCCTGGCAAAGATTCATCGTGGAGATTTGCTTGTGACTACGGCGGCTAAATAGCAACAGGTTACTCACTAATGTCGCCATGCGTTCCACTTCCTGCTGAATCACCAACATCGAACGGCGATTAGGATCGTCCGCGCTCAACGGTGCCGCCAGAAGTTCAATGTGTAATGAGATAGTTGCCAGGGGATTGTTTAGCTCGTGCGCGACGCTGGCTGCCAATTCCCCCATCGTGGTCAGCTTTGAGGCCTGCCAAAGTTGTTGCGTCATCGAGGCCAGCTCCTGCTTTTTGGTCTGTAGCTCGGCAACGGCTCCCTCAAGGCGTTGGTTCGTCTGACGCAAGTCTTCTTCGGCCAGGTTGCGCTCAGTAACATCGCGGACGTTGCATTGAATCACGTGGCTCTGGCCCGCCATGTAACTGTTACTCACAAATTCCACCTGCCGTGCTTCTCCATCGCGATTTTGGAGAGGAAGGTCGTCGTAACGTTTGTATCCCTGCTGCTGCAATTCGGCGAAGGCGCGTTTCGAAGCAACGATATCTTTGAAAGCGCCTATCTGCCAGAGTTCCTTACCCGCAAGTTCTTCTTTTGAAATACCCAGCATCTCCACGAGATAGGGATTCAAATCAACAATCTGCCCCGTGTCTCCGTCGAGAATAAGAATGCCGTCCTTGGCTGATTCAAACAGCCGGCGGTAGCGGAGTTCTGAACGCCGAAGTTCCTCTTCCACGAGTTTGCGAGACGTAATATCTCTTTTTGAGGAGATGAGGTATTTGACCAGGCCCTGATCATCACGGATGGCCCGCGTAGAAATGTCGACATGAATGAGAGTTCCGTCTTTTCGCTTGCGAAACGCCTGGAAGTTTGAAAAGCCGGAGTCCATCACATCGTTGAAGGACTGCTCTTCTTCTTCTAGTGGGTCGTCCGGTATTATCAGTTCTATGAGACTTCGACCAATCGCTTCACCTCGGCTGTAGCCGAACGTGCGCTCGGCACCCTTGTTCCAATAAACTACGGTCCCCTCCGGAGAAAGCGCCATCATGGCATCGGGAGAGTTGTCCAGCAGCTCAATTGCTATCTCAGAATTCGCTAACAGCATTTCCATAATTTGGTCTTTGAAAATTGAAGAAGGACGCCACTCTCGCCCCAAGGCAGCGTCCTTCTTCTTGCGCGTGGCCTCGAAATCGAGGCTGCACGCGATTTGAACTTCTCGACGGTTGTCTTTTCAAACAACGCCTGGCGCCCTGGCTTTGAAGGTTGACGGTGCGAACAGTTTTTCAACGGCCTCGCGGCGCAGGCCGGCGACGCTCAATTCAGTCAGACAAACCCGCGCCAACTCGCGAGCCAGTTTGGAAACCTCTGTGGTTGGGGGAAGTGCGTCCACACTCAACAAATGATCCTGGATGGCTGTCGTCAGTTTCTCGTTAGCATAATTGGCTGCCATGATCTGTCTCCTTATATGTGACGACCACTTGTCGTAACGTTCCCTCGTCTGCTGTTCGAATAGCTTGAAAAAGGACGCCGCACTCGCCCCAGGGCGGCGCCCTTCTTCGCATCAGCGTATCTTTTACCTCGGCAGGCCGACACGCGATTTCAAAAGATCATTAAGAGTCCCGCTTGGCTCTTTCAAACACTTGCGGCGGCTGCCACTCGATTTATGCGTCCGCGCGCCAAATTCAAAATGTCCTGCGCCAAAAACGGTTTGTAAAGAATCGGAAAATCGTGTTCCTCACAGATCAACCGTTCCTCCTCAGAGAAACCACCCCCGGTCATCAGGATTATTTGCGTCAGTGAAGACTGCTGTTGAAACTCGAGCGCCAGTCGCAACCCGTCATCTTCGCCGAGCAGGTAGTCGAGCAAAATGACGGGCGGCCGGCGTTGATAGAATGCCAACCGGGCCTGTGCAGCGTTTTCCGCAATCAGCATTTCCCAGCCTTCGTCCTGTAGTTCAGTGGCGAGGAAAAACAAGAGATCATGATTATCGTCAACAATGAGAATCGAGGGTTTTTGCGGCGCCGGCGTCGCCGTACCGCCGCGCGCTATTATCGACAGCTGTTCGCCGTCCGCGCTGATCGCAACATTCACTTGCGCGCCGGGTTGAATCTCGCCGCGGGCCACCATGGTTGCCAATGGCTGTGTAAGCTGTCGATGAATCGTGCGCTTTAGTTCGCGCGCACCGTATTCGTCACTGATGCCTCTCTGCAGCAGGAATTCGCGCGCCTCGGAAGTTATCTCGATCGAGAAATAGCGATCACCCAGGCGCATATTCACGTGATTCTGCAAAGCACGAATGTCGTGATCGAGAATCATTTCGATTGCTTGACGCGTTAGTGGGCTATACGTGACCACTGCGTCGATGCGATTAACAAACTCTGGCGAAAAGCGTTTTCTTACTGCGCTGAGCGCGATACTTTCCAGTCGTGCAGTGAGGTCGGCTGGGGATCTCGTCGTTCGCGAGTGGAAGCCTATCTCGGGGTGTATCTCCTTCATCATCTCGCGCGCGCCCAGATTGCTGGTGAAGAAAATCAGCGTCTTTTCAAAATTAACCGTGGTGTTGTCACCCAGCCGCAACAGTCCTTTGTCAAGAATGCCGAGCAGCAATTGGGTTATTGAGTGGGCAGCTTTTTCTATTTCATCAAAGAGGACCAACGCGAGATCGGAGCCTTCGCTGGTCGCCTCGGTAAGTTGCTGTTGAGTAAGGATTGGTGTTGTTTCGCGATGTCCCAGATAACCAGGAGGAGCCCCAACAAGTTTCGCTGTCTCGTGCTCCATCTGAAACTCGCCGCAATCAATCTTGACCACCTTCTTAGCGCTACCGTGCAGCAACTCAGCAATCGCTTCCACTGTTTTTGTCTTGCCGGTACCGGTTGGCCCAAGGAGCAAAAAGACCCCGGCGGGCCGGTCTTGTGGCGCCAGACCCGACTGGTACATGTAAACGTAGGGAACGATAGCCTTGGTGGCTGCGGATTGGCCGACCACTTTCTGCGATAACAAGCTGACCAGGTCAGACGACTGCGCCGTTCCTTGCGATGCCACTTGTGTGTATAGGGCTGGGTTGTTCATGAATGTGAGAGAAATCAAACACGCCTGTTTTGTCTCGTCATCGTCCGCGAACTTTGCAACTCAAAAGCCGCAAAGTGACGATGTGATCCAACAACGTTGGAGAGCTCTAACTTTCGCGTGGGAAAGAGTCTCGGGATGACCAAACTACTTGAGGCGCGCACGAGGCGCTTAGGCGCGAACAAATAAAGGGATGATCCGTGAGGCGCAATGTATCGCTATGTACGGTTCCGAACAATCGGAATTAACCTGAGAGCGGGTACGGGAAAGCCTTAGGTGAGTCTAAGGAATAAAGATTGGTCAGATGTAAAAACAAAGATGTTAATCGTCGTCGACACTAACGAGGCCCGTACGGATCGCATACCTGACCAAGCCGGCAATATCGTGAATGTTCAAACGTTCCATGAGCTGCGTGCGATGTGATTCAACAGTTTTCACATTGATGTTAAGACGCTGCGCAATTTTTTTGGTCGAGTCTCCCTCAGCAATCAGTTGGAGGATCTCGCGCTGCCGGGGAGTCAGAATATGGTAATCCGGATGGGCGGCTTGTTGTTTGAGATACTTAAGCAGGACGGTTGGGGGAATCTCTGGTGAAAGATAATCATCACCACGCGCCACTGCCCGGATGGCGGTTTCGAGCTCACTTCCAGCCGCACTCTTGGGGATGAAGCCAGAGGCGCCGGCGCGCAAAGCCTGAATCGCGTACTCTTCATTACCATGAACTGTCAGGACGATGAAGCGAACGCGCGGAAATGTCTCACGAGCCACCTTCAGAACTGCCAGACCACTCAAGCGTGGCATACTCAAGTCGAGTATCACGACATCCGGCTCATGCTTTTGAATCAATTCAAGAGCCTGTTGCCCATCGCCCGCCTCGGCGACGATTTCCATTCCCGCCACCTTGTCCAGCAGCGCATGAAAACCGGCCCGAACCAGTGCATGGTCGTCAGCCAGGAGAAGACGAATTGGGGCCATAGCGATAGTTCTTGATTTCCCGTGAGGGATCCATCGGCCAGGCAACTAGAGACCTTGGGCGAGTAGCCGAGTCTGCGAACGAAGAGAGTTTTTTCTCTCTTCGTCTCACGTTCCGGCGCAGTCTACTACAGAATTGAACTACTTTGTATGGATTTACGCGAGAGAGGATTCCTGGCCGTTTCCAGCTGGATTGACAAGCGGAAGAATCAGGAGCACTTCGGTACCCTCTCGGGGGGTTGAATTTATCTCCAAAATGCCGCCTGCTGCTTCAGCTCGTTCCTGCATACCTTGCAGACCCAGGGTCGTATTGAGCGATCTTCGACGCGGGACATCAAATCCTACTCCATTATCCTTTATTGATAACATTAGGCAGCCTTCGGTGCGCCACAAGCTGACCGCAGCTCGGCTTGCCTGTGCGTGCCGTGCCACGTTTGTTAAGGCTTCCTGCACCACGCGATAACTTGCCGTTTCCAAAATTCGCGGCAGCCGTTCGTCCTCCTCAAAACCTGCAATCGTTAACGATGCTTCAATCCCTGTTTGTTTGATGTACCGTTTGCTGTACCAACGCAATGCTGATTGCAATCCCAGATCGTCCAGTAGAGAAGGACGGAGATTGAGTGAAAGATCCCGAACCTTGTCCAGAGCGTCATCGACGATCGCGATATTTTCTTGCAAACGCTGCGAAGCTGCGGCGTCCTTCAGACCGTGCATGAGAGAATCCAGGCCCATTCGGACTGCTGTCAACACCTGACCGATCTCATCGTGCAACTCGCGCGCGATTGTCTGTCTCTCTTGTTCCTGTGCTTCTAATAGCCGGCGGGAAAATTCCTCTGCCGCTTCGTGGGCCAACTTTCGCTCGGTGATGTCCTGGATCACCACAATCGAATAATCAGGCAACGAATCCTGACCGAGCAACGACACTATCTTGGTATGTCCCCAGAGTACCGCGCCATCTTTGCGAAGGTAACGATTTTCATTATTGATAGTGCTTCGCAAATCCGTTTTCAACCGCACTATCCGATG
>Ga0070696_100001026_pt1 | contig 18027 bp, 11 predicted proteins | sample KBSK1253metaG_FD_65474 | JGI IMG/M metagenome (GOLD analysis project Ga0070696, IMG submission 65474) | Corn, switchgrass and miscanthus rhizosphere microbial communities from Kellogg Biological Station, Michigan, USA - KBS K1-25-3 metaG | ecosystem: Host-associated > Plants > Roots >... | reverse complement strand
TGTCCGAGAGCGACCTCGACCGGGCCTACAAGTCGATGGTCGATCCGCGCCTGAACTACGAACAATCGCTGGAGCTGGCGATGCTGATCGTGCGCAAATCGGTAGGTGGACAGGGCTGACACGCCGAGCCGGGACGCTCGACGAAAAGGCGGCCACCGGCCGCCTTTTCCCGTTGCGGGCTCAGTGAATGGTTGTCACCGGCTTGCCGCCGACCGTCTCCAGGAACTGCGGCGGCTGCCATGCCTTGGCGTGTTGCTCGAAACCGTAGGCAATCGAGATCAGCGTCGGCTCGCTCCACTTCGCGCCGAACAGCACGATGCCGACCGGCAGGCCGTGGGCGAAGCCGGCCGGCACGGTGATCGAGGGATAGCCGGCCACGGCCGCCGGCTGCGAGGCACCGCCGACCGTGGGATCACCGCTGACGATGTGGTCGCCCAGCACCGGGTCGGTCATGAAGGCCGGCCCCCACGACGGCGCCAGCAGCGCGTCCAGATGCTGCGACTTCAGCGCCGCGTCGATGCCTTCCGGCCCGGACAGCCGCTTCGCCTTGGTTAGTGCCTCGATGTATGCCTTGTCGCTGAGCGGCCCCTTCTGCTCGGCCTGCTCGAACAGTTCCTGGCCGAACCAGGACATTTCCTCGCCGGCATGCGCCTGGTTGAACGCGATCAGGTCGGCCAGCGTCTTCACCTTGAGGCCACGGCGGCCGGCCAGGTAAGCGTTGATGTCGTGCTTGAAGTCGTACAGCAGCACGGTGATCTCCGGCTTGCCGAGTTCGGCCAGGTGCGGCAGCGTGACCGGATCGACGATGATCGCGCCTTGTGCCTTCATCAGCGCGATCGACTGCTCCAGCACGCGGTCCGCGTTCGGTTCGGCGCCGGCGAGTTGGCGCACCACACCGATGCGCTTGCCCTTCAGTCCGTTCGGGTCGAGGAAGCGGCGGTAGTCGGTGGCATGTCGATCGGCCTCGGCGGTGGCCGGGTCGCGCGGGTCGCTGCCGGCGATCACGCTGAGCAAGGCGGCGGCGTCGGCCACGCTGCGCGCCATCGGGCCGGCGGTATCCTGGCTGTGGCTGATCGGCACGATCCCGCTGCGGCTGACCAGGCCCAGCGTGGGCTTGATGCCGACGATGCCGTTCATCGCGGCGGGGCAGATGATCGAGCCGTCGGTCTCGCTGCCGATCGCCACCGGGGCCAGGCCGGCCGCCACGGCGGCGCCGGAACCGGCGCTGGAGCCGCACGGGTTGCGGTCGAGCACGTAGGGATTCTTCGTCTGTCCGCCGCGTCCGCTCCAACCGCTGCTGGCGTGGTTGGAGCGGAAGTTGGCCCATTCGCTCAAGTTGGTCTTGCCGAGGATCAGCGCGCCGGCCTTGCGCAGCCGCTCGACCAGGCCGGCGTCGCGTGGTGCCGGCGCATCGGCCAGCGCCAGCGAGCCGGCAGTGGTGAGCATGCGGTCGCCGGTGTCGATGTTGTCCTTCAGCAGCACCGGGATGCCATACAGCGGGCCGCGTGCCCTGGTGCCGCCGCGTGCGTCGTCGAGCGTACCGGCCAGTTGCAGTGCATCGGGATTCGTCTCGATCACCGCGCGCAGGGTTGGGCCGGAACGATCGATCCGCTGGATGCGCTCGAGCAATTCCTGCGTCAGCCGGCGGCTGTCCAGCGTGCCGGCATCCATGTGCTGCTGCAACTGGTCGATGGATGCGTAGGTGGCACTGGGCGGTGTGGCCTCGGCCGCCAGCACGGGGCCGGCAAGCAAGGCGGTGACGAGTGCGGCGAGATGGACGGCTGGACGATTCACGATAACCCCCGGTTTCGACGATGCGACATGTTGTCGCGTCGCGCCAGCTTAGCGCCGGTCCTGGATGGGTGCTGCTGCCGCGAGCGTACAATCGCCGAATGAATACGAACGCCAGCCCGCGTCATGCCAAGCCGTTCGGTGTTGCCACCTTGTTCGCGGTCGCCCTGTTGTACGGCACCGCCAGCCGCGCCGCCGACCATCCCACGATTCCCGACACCTTGCAGCAGCGTATCGCCGCCTGCACCACCTGCCATGGCGTGCATGGCGAAGGCAGCCCCGGCAGCGGTTATTTCCCGCGCCTTGCCGGCAAGCCTGCGGCCTACCTCGCGCGTCAGATGCAGGATTTCCAGAACGGCCTGCGCAAGTACGCGCCGATGGAATACACCGTGCGCCAGCTGCCGCCCGCGTACATGCGCGAGATCGCCGAATACTTCGCCGCGCAGCAGGTGCCGTACGGCCGCTCGCCGTTGCCGACGGTGTCCGCCGCGACGTTGCAGCGTGGCGAGGAATTGATCGGCAAGGGCGATCCGGAACGCAGGATTCCCGCCTGCAGCAGCTGCCACGGCAGTCAGTTGACCGGCGTGGAGCCGTCCACGCCGGGGCTGGTCGGCCTGCCGTATGACTACATCAGCGCGCAACTGGGTTCCTGGCGCACGCATACCCGCGCCACCGTGGCGCCTGACTGCATGGCCGAAGTGGCGAACCGGCTCAGCGAGTCGGACATCACCGCGGTGGCGGCAGCGCTGGCCAGCCGCGAGTTGCCAGCCGACACGCACGCGCAACCAGCCGGGTCGGTGACGCCGCCGTTGGCCTGTGGCGTGCTGGGCGCGACGGGAGACCCGTCATGAAGTGGCTGCGTTGGTTGTTGCTGCTGATCGCGCTGCTGGTGGTGCTGGCGCTGGGCTGGGTGTTGTTCGGCGGCAGCGGCAGCCGGCCGACTCCGCCAGCCGCGAGCAAGATCGCGGCAGCCACCTTGCGCGATCCGGCGCTGATCGCGAAGGGCGAGTACCTGGCCACGGTGGGCGACTGCGCCGGCTGCCATACCGCGCAAGGCGGTGCGCACTACGCCGGCGGCCGTTCGCTGGCCACGCCGTTCGGCGATATCCCGGTGCCCAACATCACGCCCGATCGCGAGACCGGCCTGGGCGACTGGAGCTTCGAGGACTTCTGGCAGGCGTTGCACAGCGGCAAGGGCCGCCACGGCGAGCTGCTGTATCCGGCGTTCTCGTACACCTCGTATACCAAGGTGAGCCAAGGCGATGCGCTGGCGATCTTCGCCTATCTGCAATCACTGGCGCCGGTGCACCAGCCGGCCGTCGCGCCGGCGCTGGCGTTCCCCTACAGCGTGCGCAACAGCCTGAAGGCCTGGCGCACGCTGTACTTCCGTGAAGGCGAGTTCAAGCCTGATCCGGCGCAGTCGGCCGAGTGGAACCGCGGCGCCTACCTGGTACAAGGGCTGGGTCATTGCAACGAATGCCATGCGACGCGCGACACGCTTGGCGGCACGCCGCAGGACGTGCACCTCACCGGAGGCCAGATCCCGATGCAGAACTGGTACGCGCCCGATTTGAGCACGCAGAAGAACGGTGGCCTGGAAGGCTGGAGCGCGCAGGACATCGTCGACCTGCTGAAGACTGGCCAGTCCGCCCGGGGCGTGGCGTTCGGCCCGATGGCCGCGGTGGTGTCGGGCAGCACCCAGCACATGAGCGACGCCGACCTGCACGCGGTCGCCACCTACCTGCAATCGCTGCCGCCACGGGCACCCGCGGCGGAGCCGACTTCGCCGTTCGACGCCAAGGTGCTGGCCGAGCGGGGCGAAAAGGTCTACGCGAAACACTGCGCCGAATGCCACGGCAAGCACGGCGAGGGCGTGGCCGGGGTCTATCCGCCGCTGGACGGCAACTCCTCGGTGACCGAACCGACCGGCATCAACGCGACCCGCATGGTCCTGCTCGGCGGCTTCGCGCCGGTCACCGCGGCCAATCAGCGGCCGTACTCGATGCCGCCGTTCGCGCAGCAGTTGAACGACGGCGAGGTGGCGGCGGTGGTCACCTACATCCGTCGCGCGTGGACGAACCAGGCTTCGGTGGTGCGCGCCGAGGCGGTCAGCAAGTACCGGCACACGCCGATCGACTGACTCCGGCTTCGCGCGCAGGAACGCACCCTGTGCGCGATGTCCTGCTCTTCGCGCGCAAGCGCGCTCCTACATGCCCGCTCGTGCGGTGTGGTACAGCTTGCCCAGTGCCAGCCATGGCGCCAGGTCCCAGTGTCCGCGCGCCTGGCCGGACGGCGACGGCAGCACGAACAGCTGCGTGTCGCCGATGGTTTCGCCCTGCAGCCCGTAGCCGACCGCATGGCCGAGCGCGGCGCGCGCCGCGTTCTTGCTGGTGAAGGCGAGCAGGCGCGGAGCATGGCGTTCGATCCGCGCGAACAGGGCGGGTGCATCGAACGCATCGGGCGGCAGCTCGTCGTCGTTGCCGCTGTGGCGCTTGGCCAGGTCGGTGAGGCCGATGCCGAACTGCGGCAACAGCGGAAACTCCGCCGGTGCGAGCAGGCGCGGCGTGAGGCCGGACGCGTGCAGCGCACGCCAGAACAAATTGCCCGGATGCGCGTAGTAGGCGCGCTCGGCGGCCGAGCGCTTGCCCGCGGCGGTGCCGCAGAACACCAGGGCCAGCCCGGGCTGCAGCAGGTCGGGCAAGACGTGCCGCTCAGTCCGCCGCGGCATGGCCGTCGGGCCGACTGTCATCCAGCAGGAAATCGGTGAACTGGAAGCGCCCGTCGCGCAGCACCGATTCGCCGCGGCGCAGCTTGAGCGGCTGGCGGAATAGCGGCCCGGCGTAGCTCAGCGTGTGGAATTCGCCGCGCTCGCCGCAGGGGTCGACGCCGGCCGGCAGCGCGTCGAGCAGGGCGGCGTCGTAGTTCCGGCCGCAAAAGCCCGCGTCGAGTTGCTGGGTATCGACGCAGCACAGCACCGCGCGATGGCCTTCGCCGACGAAGCGGCGCGCCAGCGCCGTGGTGTCCTCGCCCCACAGCGGGAACACCGCGCGCCAGTTCTCGCGGCCGAGCTGACGCACGCGGTAGTCGCGTACGTCTTCCAGGAACAGGTCGCCGAACGCGCAGTGGCGGATTCCCGGCCAGCGCATCCGCGCCTCGACCAGCGCCTGCGCGTGGGCTACCTCGTAGGCCTCGTTGCTGCCGGGCCAGTCCAGCATCACCTCCAGCAGCGGCAGGCCCAGCGCGGCGGCCTGCGCCTGCAGCACCTCGCGCGGCGTGCCGTGCATGGCCACGCGCTGGTAGTTGCGGTTGACCGTGGTGAGCAGGCCAGCCACTTGCCATTGCGGGTCGGCCAGCAACCGCTGCAGGGCCAGCAGGCAGTCCTTGCCACCGCTCCAGGCCAGCAGGGTCGGCGTGGGCGTCGTCATGCGTTCGGCTCCAGGGTGGTTGGTTGGGTGACGGCATTCCGCGCGTCAGTGTCTATTTTGCGTTATCCGGTCCGGCCATGCGGGTTTCATGCGGCGGTTCATCGACAGCCCGAGGCCGCACCGCTATAAAGATCATCTGTCCGGGGGAGTATGCGGTGAGCGAAGAAATCCTGATCAACGTGACCCCGCGCGAGACGCGGGTCGGGGTGGTCGAGAGCGGCATGCTGCAGGAGGTGCATGTCGAGCGGGCGTCCCGGCGCGGCTATGTCGGCAACATCTACAAGGGCCGCGTGCAGCGGGTGATGCCGGGCATGCAGGCGGTGTTCGTGGAGATCGGGCTGGAGCGCGCGGCGTTCCTGCACGCCTCGGACATCGTGCGCCCGCCGTCGGCCGAGGGCGCCGAGTCGAACGGCAACGGCAATGCCCACCTGCCCTCGATCAGCGAACTGGTGCACGAAGGCCAGGAGATCGTGGTGCAGGTGGTGAAGGACCCGATCAGCACCAAGGGCGCGCGGCTGTCGGCGCACCTGTCGATTCCCTCGCGCTACCTGGTGCTGCTGCCGTACGCGCGCACCCTGGGCATTTCCGCGCGGATCGAGGACGAGGCCGAGCGCCAGCGGCTGCGCGAGGTGCTGACCCCGCTGCTTGGCGACAGCCCACTGGGCTACATCGTGCGCACCAATGCCGAAGGCCAGAGCGCCGAGTCGCTGGCGTTCGACGTGACCTACCTCGGCAAGGTGTGGCGGGTGGTGCAGGAGAACATCGCCAAGGCCAAGGTCGGCGAGCGCGTCTACGAGGAATTGTCGCTGCCGTTGCGCAGCCTGCGCGACATGCTCAATGACGACATCGAGAAGGTAAGGGTGGATTCGCGCGACACCTTCGAGAAGGTAACCAAGTTCGTGCACAAGTTCATGCCGCATCTGGACGACCGCGTCGAACACTACGACGGCGAGCGACCGATCTTCGACCTGTACGGCGTCGAGGACGAGATGCAGCGGGCACTGAAAAAGGAAGTGCCGCTGAAGTCCGGCGGCTACCTGATCGTCGACCAGACCGAGGCGATGACCACGATCGACGTCAACACCGGCGCCTATCTCGGCACGCGCAACCTGGAGGAGACGGTCTACCGCACCAATCTGGAGGCGGCGCAGGCCGTGGCGCGCCAGCTGCGCCTGCGCAACCTGGGCGGCATCGTCATCATCGACTTCATCGACATGAGCGACGAGGAGCACAAGCGACAGGTGCTGCGCATGCTCGGCAAGGGGTTGGCGCGCGACCACGCCAAGACCACGGTGTACCCGATGTCGGCGCTGGGCCTGGTCGAGATGACCCGCAAGCGCACCACCGAAAGCCTGGCCCGCCAGCTATGCGAGCCGTGCCCGGCCTGCAACGGCCGCGGCGTGCAGAAGACCGCCGAGACGGTGACCTACGAGATCTTCCGCGAGATCACCCGCGCGGTGCGCCAGTTCAACGCGCAGAAGCTGCTGGTGATGGCCAGCCCGGCGGTGGTCAACCGCATCCTGGAGGAGGAGTCCAGCGCGGTGGCTGAACTGGAAGAGTTCATCTCCAAGAGCATACGCTTCCAAGCCGAAGAGCATTATTCGCAGGAACAGTTTGATGTCGTCTTGCTGTAAATCCGGCGGCTGCAAGTCCGAGTGGGGTCGCCGCGCGTGAACGCGCTGTGGCAGCGGCGGCTGCATCGTTGTGCCCGCGCGTCGGGCTGGGTCGCCGGGGTTGCGCTGATCCTGCTCGCCATCGTCGCGGCACTGGCCCAGTTGCTGCTGCCGCTGCTGGCGCGACATCCGGACTGGGTGGCTGCGCAACTCAGCGCGCGGTTGCAGCGGCCGGTCAGCTTCGCCTCGATGGAGGGGCGCTGGACCGGTTCCGGCCCGGTGTTCGTGATGCATGGGGTAAGCGTCGGCGCGGCCACCGGCGAGAGCGGTGCCGTGCTGCAACTGCCCGAGTCGGAGCTGAAGCTCGATTTCGGCGGCTGGCTGTTGCCCTCGCGACACCTGCTCAACCTGCACGTGCGTGGCTTGCAGCTGGACTTGCTGCGCGACGCCGGCGGCTGGCACGTCAACGGCATCGGCGTGGCCGGCGGCAGTGCCCGGCAGCCACTGTCGCCGGGCCGGCTGTCGGCCGACCTGTGGCTGGAGGACCTGCGCGTGGTGGTCACTGACGCCACCCTGGGCAGGCACTACACGCTGCTGTCGAAACAGCTGCGACTGAGCCACCAGGGCAGCCATGTCCGTTTCGGCGGCGTGCTGCGGCGCGACGGGGTGAGTGCCGCGGTACGCACGGCCGGTCGTTTCCGCGATGACGGCAGTGCCGGCCAGGTGTGGGTCGACGTGGACGGCGCCGAACTGAAGCCGCTGCTGGACGGCATCGCCATGGGCGGCTACACGGTCGACCATGGCCGTGGCCAGCTGAGCGCCTGGCTCGACTGGCGCAACGGCCAGCTGAGTCGCAGCCTGATGCGTTTCGACCTGGACACGCTGGCGGTGACCGCATCCGCCGGTGGCAAGGCCAGCGTGGCGTCGTTGCATGGGTTGGCCGGTGTGCGTCGCGTCGACGACGGCTACGACGTGCGCTGGGCCGGCGACGACGGCAGCGCGCTGGCGCTGGGCCTGCACCGGCCAGGCACCGAAGAGGCCAGCGTGGATGTCGCCGCGCGCAAGCTGCAGTTGGCGCCGCTGCTGCCGTGGCTAGCGCTGAAGCCGGCGCTGTCGCCGGCGCTGGCACAGTGGCTGGGCGGCGGGCATCCGCGCGGCGTGTTGGACCGGCTCGCGCTGCACTGGAATCACGCCGAGGGATTGCATTCGGTCGAGCTGGCATTCAGCGGCCTGGGCATCGACCCGGTCGGCAAGCTGCCGGGGGTGAGCCGCCTGCACGGCGAGTTGCGCGGCGACGGCGAGGCGCTGTCGCTGGAGCTGCCCGCCCAGGCCACCACGCTGGCCTTCCCGCATACCTTCCGCCAGCCGTTCGCGCTGTCGACGCTGGCCGGCACGCTGGCGTTCTGGCCGCAGGACGGCGACTGGCACATCGGCGTCGATGCGCTGGATTTCGCCGCCGCCGGCTACGCCGGCCAGGTCCGCGGAGAGCTGGTGCTGCCGGCGCAGGGCGGTGCCCCGTTCATGGACATGTACGCAAGGCTGGGGCATGCCGACGTGACCGCCGCCAAGCTGTTCTGGCCGATCGATTCGATGTCGCCTGGCACCGTCGAGTGGCTTGATCGCGCCCTGGTGGCCGGCCGTCTCGACCAGGCCGACGTGCTGCTGCGCGGCGACCTGCACGACTGGCCGTTCCGGCACAATGAAGGGCGTTTCGAGGCACGTGCGGTGATCAGCGACCTCACCCTCGACTACGGCAAGGGCTGGCCGCGCGCCGAAGGCATCGGCGCGGTGGCCAATTTCATCAACAACGGCATGCTGGTCGAGGCGGACGACGGGCACTCGCTCGGCGTGAAGGCGGAGCGGGCGGTTGCGCTGATCCCGGAGTTCCATGACGCACTGCTCGACCTCAACGTGCAGGGCAACGGCAGCGGCGCCAGCCTGATGGAATTCGTGCGCAAGAGTCCGGTCGGCAGCCGCGAGGCCGACACCCTGGCCAAGTTGAAGTTGGGCGGCAGCGGCACGTTCGGCTTCCATCTGGTGTTGCCGCTGAAGGACGGGGCCGGCGAGCCGCGGCTGGACGGCCTGGCCCAGCTGAAAGGCGCCGACCTCAGCGCACCGGCATGGAAGCTCCGGCTGGACAAGCTCAACGGCCCGCTGAAGTTCGACCTGCACGGCTTGCAGGCCGGTCCGCTGGACGCCGGTTTCCGCGGCCAGCCGTCGACCCTGCAACTGGCGATCGCCGGGGCCAACAGCGACCCGGCCACCGTGCTGTCGGCGCAGTTGCACGGCAGCTACCGCATGGCCGAACTGGTGCAGGACTACCCGTCGCTGGACTGGATCGGCAAGCTGGCCGACGGACGCAGCGCGTTCGACATCGGCTTCACCATCGCGCACGTGCCGGGCCGCGATGCGCTGGCACAGACTCTCAGCGTCGATTCGCCGCTGGACGGCATCGCGTTGGACCTGCCTGCGCCGCTGCACAAGCCGGCGGCTACTCGTCTGCCGCTGCACCTGACGATGAGCCTGCCGATCGAGGGCAGCGAACTGCGGCTCGGCCTGGGCGATGCAATGCGCGGCTACTTGCGCTTGGCCGACGGCGCACGGCAGCCGCTGGCCGGCACCTTGGCGTTCGGCAGCCAGATGCCCGAGGAACTGCCGGCGCACGATCTGCGCATCCGCGGTCATGCCAGCCGGCTCGACATCACCGGCTGGGTGCAACGCAGCGTGGCCGGCGGCAGCGCCGATGGCCCGAAGCTGGAAAGTCTCGACATGGGCACCGACCAGGCCGAATGGTTCGGCCGTCCGCTCGGCGCGCTCAAGCTGCGCGCCACGCCGCAGCCGGATGTGCTCAGCGTGGATGTGGACGGCCCCGCGATGGCCGGCAACGTCGCCGTGTCCACCAGCGAGCTGAACAAGCGCGGCGTCACTGCGCGGCTGCAGCGGCTGTACTGGCCGAAGGCGGCCGCCACGCCGGCCAGCGCACATCCCGCCAGTGGCGCTGCCGCCGGCGGCAATCCGACCGTCCCGCCCGTGCCGCCGGCCGATCCGGCCAATACCGGGATCAACCCGGCAGCGTTGCCGCCGTTTCATCTGTGGATCGGCGATCTGCGGCTGGGCGAATCGAAGCTCGGCGAAGCCCGCCTGGAAACCTGGCCAACCACCGAAGGCATGCACATCGAGCAGTTGCGCGCGCTGTCCAGCCGCGTGCAGGTCAACGGCAGCGGCGACTGGAACGGCAATGCCAGCAACAGCCATACCCGCATGAAGATCAACTTCGCCGCCGAAGACCTCGGTGCCATGCTGGGCGCGCTCGGCTACGAGGGGCTGGTCGACGGCGGCAAGACGCGCGACCAGCTCGACGCCAGTTGGCCCGGCGCGCCCGGCGACCTCTCGCTGGCCACCATGGACGGCACCCTCAGCATCCAGGTCAACGACGGCCGCATTCCCGAGGCGGCATCGCCCGGCGTGGGGCGGCTGCTTGGCCTGGTCTCGCTGGCCGAACTGCCGCGCCGGCTCACCCTGGATTTCGGCGACGTGTTCGGCAAGGGGCTGGCGTTCGACTCGATCAGCGGCGACTTCCGGCTGGCCAACGGCAACGCCGTCACCGACAACCTGTCGATCGTTGGCCCGGCCGCCAACATCAGCGTCAATGGCCGCACCGGCCTGCGCGCGCGCGACTACGACCAGCAGATGGTGGTGGTGCCGCACGTCGGCAACAGCCTGCCGCTGGTCGGTGCGGTAGTCGGTGGCCCGGTCGGCGCGGCGGCCGGCTTCGCCGTGCAGGGCATTCTCGGCCGCGGCCTCAACCAGGCCGCCAGCGCGCGCTACCGGATCACCGGCAGCTGGGACAACCCGGTGATCACCCTGGTCGAGAAGCGCGGCAGCGCGGCTCCGGCCACGCCGCCACTACTGCCAGGCGCCAAGCCGACGCCGACGGTTACCACGCCGCTGCCTGAAGCGCATCCAGCCGCTGCCACCTCGTCGCCGTGAAGACAACATCCCGCGCGTGACCGTTCGGCAAAGTCAGGCTCAATGTCCCTGACGGGGCGGTGAGCCTGGCCTCTGGCGTCGCGTGGCACATGGCACGGTCGCATCGCAGTTCAATACACGCGGAAGCTGCGGGCGGCCGGGGTTGGCAGGTAGCTGCTTTGACCGACCCGGCGGCAATGGGCGATCAGCCCGGCTTCGGCGCGGCGGGCCTGCAGCCAGTCGGCGCGGGCGAAGCTGAACTGGTTGACCGCACAGCCGCGCAGCTCCGCCTCGATCACGCGCAGGCGGCAAAAGTCGAGGTAACTGTCCACCTCGCCGGCCAGTTGCGGCCAGGCGGCCTCGACCAGGATGGCATCGTCCAGGCGCTTGACCGGCAGCAGGCTGCCCGGGATCAGCGTGTGCCGGCCGTGCACGTAGTCCATCACCACACGGGCGGGGGCAATCACTTCGTCGGCCGGCTGCCAGGCGGCATCGCTGATCATCTGTTCGACGATGCCGGCCAGTTGCAGCCGCTGCTGGATGCCTGCGGGTCGGTTCGGCGAGGACGTGCCGGCCAGCTCGCGCGAGGCCGTGGCCAGCTGATCCTGGTCCAGCGGGGAGTGCTGCAGCCGGGCCAGCAACTGGTTGAAGTGGGCCAGTGCTTCGGCCCGGATCAGGAAATCGCCCATATGGCGGCGGCGGTTGGGGTGGCGCGAATCAGCACAGGCGGATGATTGCAGGGCGGCAGGCAGGGGGTTCAGGGTGGCGATCTGGGCGTACATGGTGTGCCTCCAGGCGGGTTGATGCGCCGCGGCTTGCGGCGTGGGGAAAGACTCCATCCCGCGGCCGTTTTGAGTCATGATGGAGATGCAGGGCTTGCATGAGCGAACACAGAGGTTTGTGTGATCGCCTGAGGGCTTCCCGATGGAGCGGACGGAATCGGGGGCGCGCAACGGGGGGGCTGCGCCTTATCGCTTCGGTGACATCGTGGTCGATCCGGCCGCGCACACCCTGTTGCGGGCCGGCGTTCCGCAGCCTGTGGAGCCGAAAGCCTTCGCGGTGCTGCTGGCGCTGCTGCAGCGCCCCGGCGAGCTGATCGGCCGTGACGACCTGCTCGACCAGGTCTGGGGCCACCGCCACGTCACTCCGGGCGTGCTGACCCGCGTCATTGCCCAACTGCGCCATGCACTGGACGAGGACCCCCTGCAGCCGCGCTACATCCAGACACGGCATGCCCTGGGCTACAGCTTCATCGGGCAACTGGAGAGTGCTGCGAACCACGCCGCGGCCGCAGTGCCGGAGGAAGCTACCCAATCACCGGCCGTCACCCCATCGCTACCGGCCGAGTCCGCCGAACCTGCGCCGCCGCCAGCCAGCCTGCCGCCGGAAACGCCGCCAATGTGGAGCGCCGAGGGGCCTGCCCTTGCGAGGCCAGGGCGCTGGCTGATGCTGGGTACCATCGTGTTGCTGACAGGGCTGGCCGTATGGCTGCTCATCCAGCGCCACGCGCCGCCGCCCCGGCCTGTCGCGGCCTCGGTGGCCGTGCTGCCGTTCGCCAACCTCAGCGGCAGGCCCGGCGACGACTACTTCGCCGAAGGGCTGGCCGAGGAAATGCGCGACGCGCTGGCCGGCGTGAAGGGCCTGAAGGTGGCCGCCTCGGTGTCGCCCGCTGCCAGTAAGGGGGCCGCCGACGCCAGGGCGCTGGGCGACCGGTTGGGTGTGGCCTCGATCCTCAGCGCCAGCGTGCGCCGCGAAGGCGCGCGCCTGCGCATCACGGCGCGGCTGACCGACACCACCACCGGCTTCACCCTGTGGAGCCACACCTACGACCGCGAGCTTTCGGACATCTTCGACACCCAGAGCGACATTGCCGAAGAGGTGGTGCATGCGTTGCTGGGCGCGATCCCCGGTGAGGACAGCGCGCTGTCGAAACGCCTGGCCGCCACCCGCAGCGAGGCGGCGTTCGACACCTACCTGCAGGGCATGCAACTGCTGCGGCACCCCGATCAGCCGGATGCCGCCGACCAGGCGATCGCGCACTTTGGCCAGGCGCTGAAGCAGGACAGCGGGTTCGCCAGGGCCCAGGCCGGCATCTGCCGCGCCGAGACCTGGCGCTTCCAGGGCCAGCGCAGCCCGACCGCGCTGGACAACGCCAAGGCGGCATGCAAGCAGGCCGAGCAGATGGACCCGGGCGCGCCGGAGGTGGACCAGGCGCTGGGCGACTTGTACCGCGTTGCCGGCGATCCCGAGCGCGCCCTGCAGCACTATCGCAGGAGCGTGCAGGCGCCGGGCCAGGCCACCTACGCGCACGTGGGCATGGCCAGCATCTACGCGGCGCAGGGGCGCGGCGAGCTTGCCTTGGCGGAGTTCCAGCAGGCGCTGAAACTGCGCCCCGACGACGCCTTCATCCATGCCTCGATCGGCTACCAGCAATACATCGACGGCAAGATTCCCCAGGCCGTGGCCTCGTATCGCCGCGCCGTCGAGCTGGACCCGAAAAACGCGGAGCGGTGGGGCGTGCTGGGTGCCATGTACATGGCGGCAGGCAACAACACGGCCGCGGCGCAGGCGCTGGAGCACTCCATCGAGATCAGTCCGGCGGCAGACACGCTGACCAACCTCGGCGAGCTCAGGTACCAGCATGGCGACTACGCTGCCGCGGTGGCGCTGCAGCGCCAGGCCGCCACGCTGACTCCGGACGATTTCAGGATCTGGGGCAACCTTGGTTTGGCTCTGCAGGCGGACCCGGCGTCGAACCCCGCCGACACGCGCAGGGCGTTCGAGGCAGCGGGCTCGCGCGCCGAACAGTACCTGCAGGCCAAGCCCGACGACGCTCAGGCGGTCGCCTTGCTCGGCCTGTACCGGGCGAACCTGGGCGACCCGGCGGAAGCTCGCCAGCTGGCCGTGCGCGCCGAGGCGCTGGGCGGCCAGCCCGGCGAAGTAGCCCTGTTCAATGCGGAAACCTTCGCCTTGTTGGGCGATCCCGGTGCGGCCCGCCAGCGATTGCAGGTCGCGCGCGCCGCCGGCATCGCCGAAACCCAGATCTCCAGCAACTACACCTTCCGTCGCTTGGGCCTGTGGTCTCCGCCGCCGTCGGCGGGCACCTCCCGGCGAGCGGAGTCACTCGCCCCGCCTTCGAGTGCGGGGCATCCAGCCGGAGAATGACCATGGCAACCAAGCGCAATCGCGAACAAATACATGCCGCCAGTACTCCCGCCATTGGCAAGCAGGCCGCCGCATCGCGGCGACGTGAAGCTCGCGGATCCGGGCGGAAAGCTTCCGGGCCTGGAGGCGGAGACGGAGACGAGCCGACAATCTATCGTTTCGACCTTGCCGACATCAGGAGCATCGCCGTCGAGCGCCACTCCCCCCTCTGTCTCGTCATTGTGGTGAACCCGCCAAAGTAGGGCTGGCCGACCGGGGCGAGCGTGCGGCTCGTGTCCGTTCGCCAGCTTGAAACTCCGGAAGGCCCGGCCCTGTTGCCGGGCCTTCCGGAGTGCGCGGCAGTGTGTTGAAACCAGCCGGTATGCCACCATTACGGGCTTACCATCTCGCATTGGTTTCCCCATGGATTCCCTGATCGCTCTTGCCGAAAGCAAGCTGCTGGCCCCCGGCGGCATCGCCACCGGCGACCTCGACCGCGTGTTCGCCCAGCTGATGGGCCCGTCGATCGACGCCGCCGACCTGTACTTCCAGCATTCGCGCAGCGAGTCGTGGACTCTGGAGGAGGGCATCGTCAAGGACGGCAGCCACTCGATCGAGCAGGGCGTGGGCGTGCGTGCGATCAGCGGCGAGAAGACCGGCTTCGCCTATTCCGACGAGATCGTGCTGCCGCAGTTGCTGGAAGCGTCGAAGGCCGCGCGCGCGATCGCTCGCGATGGCCAGGGTGCCGGCAAGCCGCTGGCGCTGAACGGCGCGCGCGCGCTCTATCCCGCGATCGACCCGGTCGAGAGCCTGCCCAACCCCGACAAGATCGCGCTGCTGCGCGAGGTCGATGCGTACGCGCGCTCGCGCGATCCCCGCATCAGGCAGGTCATCGTCAGCCTGGCCGCCACCATCGACACCGTGCTGATCGCCGCCTCCGACGGCACGCTCGCCGCCGACGTGCGCCCGCTGGTGCGCATCAACGTGCAGGTCATCGCCGAACAGGACGGCCGCCGCGAGCAGGGCTACGCCGGCGGCGGTGGCCGCTACGGCTACCGCGAGCTGATCGAGAACGGTCGCGCGCTGCGCTTCGCCGACGAGGCCGTGCGCCAGGCGCTGGTCAACCTGGACTCCGTCGACGCGCCCGCTGGCCAGATGACCGTGGTGCTCGGCCCCGGCTGGCCCGGCGTGCTGCTGCACGAGGCGATTGGCCACGGCCTGGAAGGCGACTTCAACCGCAAGGGCAGCTCCGCCTTCGCCGGCCGCATCGGCCAGCGCGTCGCCGCGAAAGGCGTCACCGTGGTCGACGACGGCACGTTGCCCGGCCGCCGCGGTTCGCTCAGCATCGACGACGAAGGCACGCCGACCGAATGCACCACCCTGATCGAGGACGGCATTCTCAAGGGCTACATGCAGGACAAGCTCAACGCGCGCCTGATGGGCATGGCGCCGACCGGCAACGGTCGCCGCGAATCGTTCACCGCGCTGCCGATGCCGCGCATGACCAACACTTACATGCTCGCCGGCCAGCACGACCCGCAGGACATCATCCGCTCGGTGAAGAAAGGCCTGTACGCGCCGAACTTCGGCGGCGGCCAGGTCGACATCACCAACGGCAAGTTCACCTTCTCCGCGTCCGAGGCGTATCTGATCGAGGACGGCAAGATCACCCGTCCGGTGAAAGGCGCCACGTTGATCGGCTCCGGCCCCGAGGTGCTCAACCGCGTCTCGATGATCGGCAACGATCTGGCGCTGGACGAGGGCGTAGGCGTCTGCGGCAAGGACGGGCAAAGCGTACCCGTGGGTGTGGGGCAGCCGACGCTGAAGATCGACTCGATGACGGTGGGCGGTACTGCGTCCTGAACCATGGCGTCGTGCCCGCTCACCCGAGGCGCAGCCGACCTGCTGCCGGCAGGAAAATCCATTTGCCCCGAGTGAAGTCGCAGGCGTTTGCCGCGACTCGATCTGATGCGGCAGCTCGTTGGCTGCATCCGGAATGAAGAGTTGCTTCGGGCTTGGAGACAGGCCGGAAGCACCGCCCGTGGGCAGCCCTGGCGCACGCGCGTCAAGCCGGATTCGGATGCTGTCGCGAAGGGGTTGTTAGTTCCTGCGATTTCGTAAAGCCTTGCGAATCAATTGCTTGCTTGCATTATTTTGACGGGTGCCCGGATCATTCGGGGTCGCGGCGTGTTAGCGTCGAGGACTGGCGAGGTCGGGAATTTGTCCGGGGGGACCGAAGGCCGCGTCGTGGGATCCCGGTTCGTTGGCGACCGGGATTTTTCTGTTCACATCATCAATTTCGGGGATGAACCATGCAGATGAAGAAGTCTTCGCTGTGTCTGGCGATGGGGGCAATCTGGGCGCTGGCGTCCGCGGCCGCGATGGCGGCCGGCGTCGATGCGACCTGGAAGGCGACGGCCACGCACGCTCATGTGCCGGCCGCATCGGTGAACGCGAGCGAGCTGGTGGCATTCGACATGCCACTGCACGTGCAGGTGGCGTTGAAGATCCAGAACAAGGGCGCACTCGACGATTTCATCGCCGCCGCGCACGACCCCGCCAGCCCGATGTTCCGCGCGAAGCTGCAGCCGGGCGACGTCGCCGCGAATTTCCTGCCGAGCCAGGCGCAGGCGCAGGCCGTGGTTGATTACCTGACCCGCTCCGGCTTCACCAACGTCAGCGTCTCCGCCAACCGCCTGCTGGTTTCGGCGGACGGCACGGCCACCAACGCGAAGGCGGCGTTCGGTACGCGCCTGGTCAAGGCCACCGACCCCAACGGCCGTGCGGCATACGCCAACATCGACGACGCCAGGGTGCCTGCCGCGCTGGCGGACATCGTGCTGTCGGTGAGCGGCCTGCAGACGGTGACGCGTCCGCACACCCTGATCGTCGCGGCCTCGACGCAAGGGCGCGTGGAGAAGGGCAAGCCGGGCGGTGGCGGCGGCGCTACCCTGGTCGGCCACAACCCGACCGCATTTCCGACCATCTACAACGTGGGTAGCACGCCGACCGCTTCCACGATCACCGTGGGCATCATCAGCGACGGCGACATGACGCAGCCGCTGAAGGATCTGACCAGCTTCACCACCGCCAACCACCTGCCGGCGGTGAATACCCAGGTGGTGACCGTGGGCACGCCGGGCACCGACACCAGCGGCACGCCCGAGTGGGATCTGGACAGCCAGGACATCGTCGGCATGTCCGGCGGGGTCGGCAAGCTGATCTTCTACGCGGCCAATTCGCTTTCCAACAGTGCGCTCACGGCGGCGTTCAACAAGGCGGTGAGCGACAACCAGGCGCAGGTCGTCAACGTGTCGCTCGGCGAATGCGAGACCAGCGCCTACCAGGACGGCTCGATGGCGGCCGACGATCAGATCCTCGCGCTGGGCGTGGCGCAGGGCCAGACGTTCTCCATTTCGACCGGCGATTCCGGCTCGAACGAATGCACCAAGGCGCCCAACGGCACCACGCCCAGCTATCCGGCCAGTTCGCCGTACGTGGTGGCGGTGAGCGGTACCTCGCTGAGCACCGGCACGTCGAACAGCTGGGTGAGCGAGACGCTGTGGAGCAAGGCCGGCGGCAGCCCGAGCACGGTGGAGCCCAAGCCGAGCTGGCAGACCCAGGGCGGCGGCACCACCCGCGACGTGGCGGACGTGGCCTTCGACGCCGACCCGAACTCGGGCGCGATCATCATCGTCAACGGCAGCAATGCGCAGTACGGCGGCACCAGCCTGGCGGCGCCGCTGTTCGCCGCCACCTGGGCCCGCCTGCTCGCGGCGCACCCGACGCTGGGCTTCGCCGGGCCGCACCTGTACACCGTGTCCACCGCCAGCTATCACGACGTCACTTCCGGCAGCAACGGCGGTGAGACGGCGACGGTCGGCTGGGACTATGCCAGCGGATTTGGCAGCGGCATCGTGAGTGCGTTGAACGCGGGGCTGTAGCGTCAGCGATACGCCATGCGCGGGCGTCCACCGGAAGGAGGGCGCCCGCGCTGTGTGTGGCTCATTGGCAATTGCAGCGCGGCCTGTCGACCCGTTTCACCGCCGTACTGGGGCCTCGGGTGGAGCAGCAGTGGGCCATCC
>Ga0070696_100001023_pt1 | contig 18042 bp, 16 predicted proteins | sample KBSK1253metaG_FD_65474 | JGI IMG/M metagenome (GOLD analysis project Ga0070696, IMG submission 65474) | Corn, switchgrass and miscanthus rhizosphere microbial communities from Kellogg Biological Station, Michigan, USA - KBS K1-25-3 metaG | ecosystem: Host-associated > Plants > Roots >... | reverse complement strand
CGCAAGCGTGGGGGGGACATTTGACCGGGCAAGCTGCGGTCGCAACGCCGTGGCGCAGGTCATGGTCGTTGCGCCGCTTCGGTGCCACCGCGCGAGGATTCGCCGGCGTGCTGATTCTGCTGGCGGTCTGGCAGTTGTCGGTGCCACTGGTCGGGATGACGCCGTATTTCTATCCGGCGCCCGCCGACGTGCTCGCGGCGTTCGTCGATCTGGTGCGCAAGGGCATCCTGCCGGTCTATCTCGCCGACAGCTTGATGCGTTACTTCACGGGCCTTGTTGCCGGGGCCGCACTCGGCGTCGGGCTCGGCGTGCTGATCGGCATGCATCGCAAGACCGCGCTCGCGCTGTCCCCGCTCCTCAAGTTCCTGTTCGCGATCGTCGAAGTGGCGTGGATTCCCATCTTCGTCGTCTGGTTCGGCTACGGCATCGAGACGATCGTGCTCGCGCTGATCTACGTCGTATTCTTTCCCGTCCTCTACAACACGTTGCTCGGCGTGCGCACCGCGCCGCAGATTCTCGTCAACGCCGTGCGCTCGCTCGGCGCCGGCCGCTGGCAAGTCCTGCGGCTGGTGATCCTGCCGAGCGCGCTGCCCGGAATCATCACCGGGCTGCGCCTCGGCGCCGGCTTCGCGTTCCGCGGCCTCGTCTTCGCGGAGATGGTCGCAGCCAAGACGGGCATCGGCTACCTGATCTTCGAAGGCGCGCAGTCGCAGCAGACCGCGCGCACGATCGTCGGCATGATCGTGATGGGCCTCCTGTGGCTTGCGATCGACCAGTTTTACCTGCGGCCGATCGAGCGCGCAACGATCCAGCGCTGGGGCCTGACGGTGGACGCCGCGGAGCGCACATGACGCCCGATCCGGGAGCTGCTGCGATCGCGCCGGGACGCCGCGGCGCAGAGCCGTCGCGGCCAATGCGTCGTCTCGACGCCGCAACACTCGGCACGCTGCCGTTCCTGCTGATCCTTGCGGCATGGTGGCTGCTGCCGTACGTTGTCGATTACCCGGCGTACATGCTGCCGTCGATCGGCACTGTGCTCGACTATGCGCGCGAGGCGATCGCGGACGGCTCGCTGCTTCGCGACGTGCTCGCGAGTCTCGCGCGGCTGGCGATCGGTTTCGTGATCGGCATGGCGATCGCGATTCCGCTCGGTCTTGCGATCGCGCTCAATCGCCACGTCGCTGAGGTGTTCCGACCGGTGCTCTCGTTTCTGCAGGCGATCGCCGGCATCGCCTGGGTGCCACTGACGATCATCTGGTTTGGCATGGGCAACGGCTCGGTCATTTTTGTGATCGCGAACACGATCTTCTTCGCGTCGCTGTACAACACGGTGATCGGCGTGCAATCGATACCGCTCGCGCTGCACCGCGCCGTGCGCAGTCACGGCGGGCGCGGCCTGGCGCTGCTGACGAACCTGATTCTTCCCGGCGCCATGGTGCAGATCCTGCTGGGCATCCGCACGTCGGTGGCGTACGGATGGCGCGCGCTCGTCGCGTCGGAAATGATCGCAGGCAGCAACGGCCTGGGCTACATGACGATGGAGGCGGTGCAGTGGCAGCGCACCGAGAAGATCATCCTCGGCATGATCGTGATCGGCCTGTTGTGGGTGGCCATGGATCGCGCGGTGTTCACGACGATCGAGCGCAGGACCGTCGGCCGCTGGGGACTCTTGCAACGCTAGCCGGATGCAGTGACCGGCATTCGCGGTGTGAATGGCGGCGTCCGTTAGAATCGCATCGTTGCTTCCGCAGTGAGTGGCGATGGCCGAATTGCTCGACGCGATCGAAATCGAAACGGGACCGCACCCGAACGCTTCCGTCATCTGGATGCATGGCCTCGGCGACGACGGCAGCGGCTGGTCGCAGGTCGTGCCGTCGCTCGGATTGCCGAAGGAACTGCCGGTCCGATTCATCTTTCCGCATGCGCCGGTAATGGCCGTGACGATCAACAACGGCATGCGGATGCGCGCGTGGTACGACATCCGGCAGGCAAATCTGAACGAGCGGGCCGATCTCGATGGCGTGCGGCGCTCGCAGGCGCATGTCGATGCGTTGCTGGCGCGCGAGGCTTCGCGCGGCATTGCGCCGCGCCGCACGCTGCTCGCGGGCTTCTCGCAGGGTGGCGCGATCGCGCTCTATGCCGGCCTGCGGTTCGACGCGCGACTCGCCGGCATCATTGCGTTGTCGGCGTACCTGATCGGCGCTGATCAGGTCGACGCGCAGGCGAGCAGCGCCAATCGCGACGTGCCGATTTTCATGGCGCACGGAACGCAGGATCAGGTGATCGCGCTCGCGTGGGCGGAACACTCGCGCGACCTGCTCGAGGCGGGCGGTTGGCCGCTCGAATGGCGCGCATATCCGATGGACCATGCGGCGGTGATCGAGGAGCTGGCCGCCGCCGGTGCGTTCATCGAACGCGTCCTATCGGACTAGAAACGCTGTATAAATAATACGCTAATGCAGATTATTGATGTAGTTTAGAGCATCGGCTCGAGCAACGTTCGCATTCGAACGCTATTTCTTCGGCTCGAACTTGAGTGACGCGGAGTTCATGCAGTAGCGCAATCCCGTCGGCGCCGGTCCATCCGAAAACACGTGTCCGAGATGCGCATCGCAGGCCGCGCACACGACCTCGGTGCGCTGCACGTTGTACGAGTTGTCCTGATGTTCCTGCACGTTGTCGGGTGCGACCGGCGCGAAGAACGAGGGCCAGCCGCAACCGGCATCGAATTTGGTGTCCGATTCGAACAGCGGGGTGCCGCAGCACACGCAGCGGTACGTGCCCGGCGCGTCGTTGTCCCAATATTCGCCCGTGAAGGGAGCCTCGGTGCCCTTTTGTCGTGCGACGCGGTACTGCTCGGGCGTCAATTCCGCTTTCCAGTCGGCATCCGTTTTATGCGTGGTGTCGTTCATGATCGGACCGTGTCGGTTAAAGATTCGCTTCGGCGCGGCCAACGGACCGCATGCGCTATAGTGGGTGCTTCTCCTCGCATCCTACAGTTCTTCCGCTTTGGATACCGCACCCGCCGAGTCGTTCCGCCGGGATGCCCGCGTCATTGGCGTCGTCAGCCTCGCGCACGGCGTTTCGCATTTCCTGCAACTTGCGCTGCCACCGCTGTTTCCGCTGCTGCGCGCGCAATTCGACGTCTCGTGGACGCTGCTCGGGTTTGTCGCCGGCGTATTTTACGTCGCGAGCGGCCTCGTGCAGTTCACGGCGGGCTTCGTCGTCGACCGGCTCGGCGCACGCCCCGTGCTGCTCGCAGGACTGGCGCTGCTCGCCTGCGGCACGCTCGCTGCCTCGCTCGCGCCGAACCCCTGGTGGCTCTTTCCGTGCGCTGCGATCATGGGCGCGGGCAACGGCGTCTTCCATCCTTCCGACTTCGCGATCCTGAACGCGAACGTCACGGCGCGCCGGCTCGGCCACGCGTATTCGACGCACGGAGTCGGCGGAAATCTCGGGTACGCGCTCGCGCCGGTCGTGAGCTTCGGACTGGGCGCGGCGTTCGGCTGGCGGACTTCACTGCTCGTCATGGGCAGCGTCGGGCTCATCGTGCTCGGAATGCTCGCGCATCAGCGGCGCATCCTGACCTCGCAGCGTGCGCCGGATGCGCATCTGCATACGCTATCGGGCAGCGTTGCGCTGTTCATGCAGCCGGCGATCCTGCTGTGCTTTTTCTACTTCATCTTCCAGACGACGGCGTCGATCGGTCTGCAGACGTTCCTGCCGCCCGCACTGAACACGGGTTTCGGCGTGCCGCTCGTGATCGCGACGTCGGCGGTCACCGCGTACCTGCTCGGCGGCACGACGGGCATCGTGATCGGCGGCTTTCTCGCCGTCCGCACGACGCGACACGACCGCGTTGCTGCGACCGGCCTGCTGATCGGCGCGACGCTGCTGGCGCTCGTCGCGGGCAACGCCGTGTCGCTGCACTTCATCGTGCCGATGTTCGTCGTCATCGGACTCTTCATCGGCGCGACGGGCCCCTCGCGCGACCTGATCGTGCGAAACGCGACGCCGAGAGGCGCGGCCGGGCGCGTCTACGGGTTCGTCTATTCGGGCCTCGACATCGGCTCGATGCTCGGCCCGGTGTGGTTCGGCATGATGCTCGACCACGGGCTCGCGCGCGAAGTGTTCTTCGTCATCGCTGCGCTGTTCGTCATCGCGATCGCCACCGTCGTGCAGGTGCGGCGCGCGGGTACGCCGCAGCCGGCGTAAACCTTTCCGAAGGAGGTCCGATGGATCTTGGAATCGCGGGCCGCAGCGCGCTCGTGTGCGCAGCGAGCAAGGGCCTGGGACGCGGATGCGCCGAAGCGCTCGCGCGTGAAGGCGTCGACGTCACGATCTGCGCGCGCACCGAGCAGGACGTCGCGCGTGCGGCCGAGGAGATCGGCAAGCTCGCCGGACGGCCGGTCGCGTGGGTCGCATGCGACATCACGACCTCCGACGGCCGCGCGAAGGCGCTCGCCGCGTGTGCGCAGCCCGATATCCTCGTCAACAACGCCGGCGGCCCGCCGCCGGGCGATTTCCGGGACTGGGATCGCGCCGCCTGGATCCGCGCGCTCGACGCGAACATGCTGACCCCGATCGAATTGATCAAGGCGACGATCGACACGATGATCGAACGAAAATTCGGCCGCATCGTCAACATCACGTCGAGCGCCGTCAAGGCGCCGATCGACATCCTCGGACTGTCGAACGGCGCGCGCTCGGGGCTCACCGGCTTCGTCGCCGGCATCGCACGCAAGGTCGTGCGCCACAACGTCACGATCAACAACCTTCTGCCCGGTCAGTTCGCGACCGACCGGTTGCGCACGACGCTCGAAGGTCGTGCGAAGGTCGCGGGCAAATCGTACGAGGACGCGCGCGACGCGGCGATGAACGCGACGCCATCCGGCCGCTTCGGCGATCCGCGCGAATTCGGCGCGATCTGCGCGTTTTTGTGCAGCGCTCATGCCGGCTATATCGCCGGGCAGAACATCCTCGCCGACGGCGGCGCGTATCCGGGAACGTTCTGATCGCAGATACCTGCCAATGCTCGATCTCTACTACTGGACGACGCCGAACGGCCACAAGATCACGATGTATCTCGAGGAGACCGGGCTTGCCTACGCGCTGAAGCCGGTCAATATCTCGCGCGGCGATCAGTTCGCGCCGGAGTTCCTCGCGATTGCGCCGAACAACCGCATCCCGGCGATCGTCGATCACGCGCCGGCGATGGAGGGCGGCCCGCTGGCGCTGTTCGAATCGGGCGCGATCCTGCTCTACCTCGCGGACAAGACCGGACACCTGATCCCGGCCGATCCGCGCACGCGCTGGCAATGCATCCAGTGGCTCTTCTGGCAGATGGCGGGACTCGGGCCGATGGCGGGCCAGAACCACCATTTCGGCAGCTATGCCGAGCCGATTCCCTACGCGATCGACCGCTACGTCAACGAGACCGGCCGGCTGTATGCGGTGCTCGATCGACAACTGCGCGGGCGCGAATTCATCGTCGGCGACTATTCGATCGCCGACATTGCGTGCTATCCGTGGGTGCAGCCGGAGCGTCAGCGCCAGAACATCGACGAGTTTCCGGATCTTGCGCGCTGGAAGGCGGCGATTGCCGCGCGGCCGGCCACGCAACGCGCCTACGCGATCGCGAAAACCGTCAACGTGAAGCCCGCGGTGAGCGACGAGGAATCACGAAAGATCCTCTTCGGGCAGGGGAAGCACACGGTGCGTTAAGCAGGGGTCAGACTCGACTTTCGTCGAGCGCACCGTCTTCTCGATGATCCGGGAGAAAGTCGAGTCTGACCCTGCTTGACGCTTCGTCGGGGTCGAACGCATGGTCGCCGTCGGGTGACGCCACGCCGGTGGCGCGCACCGCCGCGAAATCGTGCAAGGCGCGATCGAGCAGATGCGTCGGCACCACGTTCCCCAAGGCGCCGAAGATCGATTCGATGCGGCCCGGATGCCGCTTCTCCCATTCGCGGAGCATCGCGCCGACCTGCTTGCGCTCCAGGTTCTCCTGCGATCCGCACAGCGTGCAGGGAATGAGCGGGAACGCGCGCGCCTGCGCGTAGCGCGCGAGGTCGCGCTCGCGCACGTACGCCAGCGGCCGGATCACGACGTGCCTGCCGTCGTCGGACACGAGCTTCGGCGGCATCGTCTTCAGCTTGCCGCCATGGAAAAGGTTGAGGAAGAACGTCGCGAGAATGTCGTCGCGATGATGGCCGAGCGCGATTTTCGTCGCGCCGATCTCGCTCGCGACGCGATACAGCACGCCGCGGCGCAGCCGCGAGCACAGCGAGCACATCGTCGCGCCGTCCGGGATCAGCCGCTTGACGACGCTGTACGTATCCTGCTCGGCGATGCGAAAGGCGACGCCGCGGCCCTCGAGATAGCGCGGCAGCACGTCGGCCGGAAAACCAGGCTGCTTCTGGTCGAGATTGACGGCGACAATCTCGAACGGATGCGGCGAGCGCTTCTGCAACGACAGCAGGACGTCGAGCATCGCATAGCTGTCCTTGCCGCCCGACAGGCACGCCATCACCCGGTCGCCGGCGTCGATCATCGCGTAATCGGCGATCGCCTGGCCGACGAGCCGGCGCAGACGCTTGCGCAGCTTGCCTGCTTCGAATTCGGCCTTGCGGGGATCGCGCGCTACGGGAGTGGCGGCCGGCTTCGAAACAGGCGCTTCGGCGAGATCGGTCATCCGCCGATTTTACCGGCTCCCGCTTTTCGTCAGTCGCGCTTGAACGCGATGTCGACCGTCGTCGTGCGTCCCGCGCTGCCGGGCTCGAACCGCCAATGCGCAAGCGCCTCGCGCACGGCGCGATCGAACGCGCGATGCGACGCCTCGACGATGTCGACACTGCTGACGTTGCCGTGCGCGTCGACGGTCAATCGCGCCTTGACGTTGCCGGTTGCAAGACCAAGGGCGATCGCCTCGCGCGGAAAGTCCGGCGCGTCGCGCGCAATCGGAACGAGTCGCGGCGTCGGCGCGGCGCGCAGGAGGCCGGCCGCCGGCGTCGCGCTCGCGACGTGAATCGGCAGGCTGTCGGCCGAGCGTGGTTCGGCCGGCGTCTTCGCTTGGCCGGTCGTCGCCGCCGGAGCGCTCGGGCCGGCCGCGGCGGGGGCCGTTGTAGCGGCCGGGTTTGGTGATGCCGGGGCGGCGGGCGGCGTCGCGCCAACGGTCGGCAGCGTCTTCGGAATGTCGGGCGTCTTCGCCGGCGCCGCATCCTGCGCGGCACGCGTCTCGGCGATAGTGGCTTCGCCGTGGTGGATTGCGATCGCGGCGGCTTTGTCGTCGTTGGCCGCGTGATCGGACGCCGGAACAAGTTGCATCGGATTGCCTGCAGGCTCCGCCGCAGGGGCCTTCGCCTCGTTGTTCCTGGCGGCTACCTTGGCCGCTTGCGCCTCCTTCGGTGCACGTGGCCGCTCGGCGGGATCGCCGCGCAGCGTGCGCGTGGCGATCGGCGCGGGATCCGGCGTGTCCGCGGGCGGTGCGCGCGTCGCTGCGGCGCGTGATGGGCTCGTCACGCTGTCGCCGGGCTTTGCCGTCGACGGTGGCGCCCGCTGCTGCCACGCCATCCATCCGATGACGCCGACGACGATCGGCAGCAGCGCGAAAGGAAGCCCGCGCGCGAACCGCGAAGCGCCGAGGCGAACGGATCCGGTCACCGCGTCGGCGGTCTCCGGCATTACCGGGGCTTCGCAGGCGACGAGCCCCATTTGAGCGAGCCTTGCGAGGTCGCGAGCCAATTTTTCCGGATCACCGGTATGGCGCAACCGCATCTGCCCGACCTCGCACGAAGTGTCGAGCAGCGTCAGAAAACGGCGTTGCGTGAGCGACAGGCCCTGGGCAGGGGCGGCAAGTTCCGCCTCACCGGCGGGGGTCCGGCGAAGGATCGTCGACGAATGCACGGTCGGAGGGCAACCGAAATGGAGGGTGGTTGCGACGGGGCGCTGCGGAGCCTCTCTGACCCCGCCCTTTGGACGGGTAAGCGCGGGACCGGCGCAACCGACGGAGCCTGTGCAAGGCCGATGCCAACGCGATGGCCGGTCGACGGACGCGCCCTGCGCCTCGCGATCCGGTGGCGTCGGCGCGACGGCAGCAAAACAAACGGCCGTCGAACCGACGGCCGCCTCGTGCAGAAAAACGGCAAATCGCTACTTCTTCGCCGCATCCTTGGCCGCTTCGCTGGCCTTCGTCGCGGCATCGCCGGCCTTCGCGGCGGCATCTTTCGTGGCGTCCGCCGCCTGTGCGGCAGCGTCCTTCGTCGCGTCAGCGGCCTTGGCGCTGGCATCCTTGGCGGCATTCGCGGCCTTGTCCGCGGCGTCCTTCGTGGCATCGGCCGCGGTCTTGGCAGCGTCGGCCGCGGCGTTGGTGGCATCCTTTGCTGCAGCCGAAGCCGCGGTCGCCGCATCCTTGGCCGCCGTGGCCGCGGAATCTGCCGCGCTGGAAGCCGATTCCTTCGCCTTGTCGGCGGCTTGCTGCGCCTGCTGCCCGCATGCCGCGAGCGTCATGGCGAGCGCCATCGCGGTCAGCGCGGCGATCGTTTGCCTTTTCATTGGTGTCTCTCCCGGAGTTTGCTGTCGAATGATCGGTTTACGGAGGGCAGTTAACGATGCACCTTCCGCAATCGGTCATTATAGCCGGCGCCGAGGTTGCACTGCACAAAATGCCCGGCCGGGCGCCGATCGCGCCGCGGAAGTGTTGCATCTTGATCACAGCAAGCGCGTTCGCCGTCGCTCCCACAACGCGAGCGCGACGCCGCTCGCGACGACGACCGCCATCCCGAGCGCCGACAGCCGATCGGGGTGCTGGCCGAACATCAGATAACCGAACGCCGTGGCCCACAGAATCTGCAGATACGTGAATGGGGTCAACAGCGATGCTGGCGCCAGCAGGTACGCATGCGTCATGCACCAGTGGCCAATTCCCGCCAGTACGCCGAGCAGCACGAGCGGTGCGATGCCGATTGCCATCAATCGCGGGAAGTCGGTCGCGAACGGCAGGCCGAGCGTCAGCACCACCGTTCCGACGCTCGCGCTGTAGAAGAGTGTCGTGGGCAGCTTTTCGTCGAGCAGCCGTCGCGTCAGCAACTGGTAAAGGGCGTTGGCGAGTGCCGCCGCGAGGAGCAGAACGACGGCGGGATGCATGACGGCCGACCCCGGGCGCAGCAGGATCAGGATGCCGATGAAGCCGACCGTCGACGCGATTTGCCGTGCGCGCGGCGCGCGCTCGTGAAGCAGCGGCCACGAGAGCAAGACGACGAAGGTCGGGGCGAGGAACGTGATCGACGACGCCTCGGCGAGCGGCAGGTAGCGCAGCCCACCCCAGAAGCCGAGCGTCGCGAGCACCAGGAACAGCGAGCGCAGGAGCTGCAAGCCCGGCTTGCCGGTGCGCCAGAAGCCGGGGCCCGCCCGATGCCAGGCGAACGGCGTGACGACGACCATCTGGCCCGCGTAGCGCGCCCAGACGACGACCCAGAGCGAATGGTCGCGAACGAGGTATTTCGCCGTCGCGTCGAGCGACGACAGGCAGAGGCCGGCGACCAGGAACAGCGGCAGCGCGTGGCGCAGCGGGTGAGCGCTGCGCCCGATCACCAGCAAATGGGGTCAGTGCGAATATTCGGCACGCGCATGCGCCGACACATGCCTGCGACCCGTTCGAATATTCGCTCTGACCCCATTTATTGCAGCAGCTCGCGCAGCACGAACGGGAGGATGCCACCGTGCCGGTAATAGTCGACCTCGATCGGCGTGTCGATGCGGCACAGCACCGGGATTTCGCGCGTGCTGCCGTCCTTGCGCGTCATCACGAGCGTGAGCCGCTGCTGCGGCCCGATGTCGGCCGGCACGGTGATGTCGAAGGTCTCGTCGCCCGTGAGACCGAGCGTCTCTGCGCTGTCGCCCGGCGCGAATTGCAGCGGCAGCACACCCATGCCGACGAGGTTCGAGCGATGGATCCGTTCGAAGCTCTTCGCAATGACCGCCTTGACGCCGAGCAGTTGCGTACCCTTCGCCGCCCAGTCGCGCGAGCTGCCGGTGCCGTATTCCTCGCCGCCGAAGACGACGGTCGGCACGCGCGCCGCCTGGTAGCGCATCGCCGCGTCGTAGATCGGCATCTGTTCCGCGGCGCCGTTCTTTCCGAAGTACAGGGTGACGCCGCCTTCGATGCGCGTGCCGTCCGCTTTCGCCGGCAGCATCAGGTTCTTGATTCGGACGTTGCCGAACGTGCCGCGCAGCATCACCTCGTGATTGCCGCGGCGCGCGCCGTAGCTGTTGAAGTTCGCGACCGAGACGTCCTTTTCCTGCAGGTAAATGCCCGCGGACGAGGTCGGCTTGATCGAGCCCGCCGGCGAAATGTGGTCGGTCGTGACCGAATCGCCGAAGATGCCGAGCGTGCGCGCGCCGCGGATATCGGCGATCGCGCCGGGCGTCATGCTGAAGCCGTCGAAGAACGGCGGCTTCGCGATGTACGTCGACGCCGGCCAGTCGTAAACCTGCCCGGTCGAGCCGGCGATCGTCGACCACATCGGATTCGTGTTGGCGAGATCGCCATAAAGGCGCCGGAACGTGACCGGATCGCGTGCGTAGTCGAGCAGCGCGGCGATCTCCCGTGACGAAGGCCAGATGTCGCGCAGGAACACCGGCCCGTCGCGCCCTTCGCCGAGCGGCTCGTTGACGATGTCGCGCAGCACGCTGCCGGCGATCGCGTACGCGACGACCAGCGGCGGCGACATCAGGAAATTGGCCTTGAGGTTCGGATGAATGCGCGCCTCGAAGTTGCGATTGCCGGACAGCACCGCGGCGCAGACGAGATCGTGGCTCGCGATCGCATCGTTGATTTCCGGCGTCAGATCGCCGGCGTTGCCGATGCACGTCGTGCAGCCGTACGCGGCGACGTCGAAGCCGAGTCGCTCGAGATACGGCAAGAGCTTCGTCTTCGTAAGGTAATCGGTGACCACGCGCGACCCGGGTGCGAGCGACGTCTTGATATGCGGCTTGACGGTCAAGCCCTTCTCGACTGCCTTCTTCGCAAGAAGGCCGGCGGCGAGCAGCACGCTCGGGTTCGACGTGTTCGTGCACGAGGTGATCGCGGCGATAAGGATGTCGCCGTTGCCGATGTCGACCGGCTGGGGTACCGGCGGCGCGATGCGGTCGACGGTCGGGCGATTGTTCACCATCTCGATGTAATCGCGCGGCATCCCGTTGCGCGGGACCTGCTGCGTGGCGTCATTGATCGCGCCACGCCCGGCGATCATCGGCAACGTCTGGTAGCGCTCGCGCAGCCGCTCGGCCGGTTGCGAGAAGCCATTTTCGCTGCCCGGCTTGCTGAAGAGCTCGGCAAAGCGCGTCGCGAGCTTCGGCAGCTCGATGCGATCCTGCGGCCGCTTCGGTCCCGCGACCGACGATGTCACGGAGGCGAGGTCGAGCGTCAGCGTCTTCGTGTAATCGATGTCGCCCGCGCGCGGCATGCCGAACAGGCCCTGCGCCTTGAAATACGTTTCGAACGCATCGAGCGCGGTATCGCTGCGGCCCGTCGCCCGCAGATAGTCGACGGTGGCCGCGTCGACCGGAAAGAAGCCCATCGTCGCGCCGTATTCGGGCGCCATGTTGCCGATCGTCGCGCGATCGGGCACCGACAGCGTCGCGGTGCCCTCGCCGAAGAACTCGACGAACTTGCCGACGACCTTTTCGCGACGCAGCATTTCGGTGACGGTCAGCACGAGGTCGGTCGCCGTCGTACCTTCGGGCAGCCGACCCGTGAGCTCGACGCCGACGACGTCGGGTGTCAGGAAGTACACCGGCTGCCCCAGCATGCCGGCCTCGGCTTCGATGCCGCCGACACCCCAGCCGACGACGCCGATGCCGTTGATCATCGTCGTGTGGCTGTCGGTGCCGACCAGCGTGTCGGGGTAGTAGACGCCGTCCTTCACATGCACGCCGGGAGCGAGGTATTCGAGATTCACCTGGTGCACGATGCCGATGCCCGGCGGCACGACCTTGAACGTGTCGAACGCCTGCATGCCCCATTTCATGAACTGGTAGCGCTCCGCGTTGCGGTCGAACTCGCGCTTCATGTTGAGCTCGAGCGCATCGGGCGAGCCGTAGTAATCGATCATCACCGAGTGGTCGACGACGAGGTCGACCGGCACCAGCGGCTCGAGGAGCTTCGGGTCGCGACCGAGGTCTGCGGCGACGTTGCGCATCGCGGCGAGATCGCATAACAGCGGCACGCCGGTGAAGTCCTGCAGCACGACGCGCGCGACGACGAACGGAATCTCGTCGGTGCGCGGCGCATTCGGCGACCAGTTCGCGAGCTGCCGCACGTGCTGCTCGGTGACCTTCTTTCCGTCGCAATTGCGCAGCACGCTCTCGAGCACGATGCGGATCGACACCGGAAGCCGCGATACCTTGCCGATCCCCGCGCGCTCGAGCGCAGGCAGCGAGTAGTAGCGCCCGGTGGCGCCGGAAGCGAGCCGCAATTCCTTCTGCGTGTCGAACTGATCGTGTGCCATTTTCGTATTTCCCGTTATCGAGGCCGCTTCGGCGGCCCGCCCTTCGAGCCGTTCATGACGTCGCGCATGTTCATCGTCTGGCCATTCGGCAGGACGAGGTCGCCCGGCCGCTGACCGGGCTTGCATGGCCCCACGTTGCGTGCGGTCATCATCATCTTCGACCGTGCGCGACCCATGAACGGCGGGTCGTAGGTCGTGTCGATTTCGGTGCGGTAAGCGCTGTTGCCATCGAAAACCATCGTCGATTTCGAGTGCATCCTGCTGCCGCCCATGTCGCAGACGAAATCGCCGGTCAGGCGATTGCCCGATCGCGTCAACGCATGCTTGCTGCACATTCCCGCCATGGCGCCGGCGCCCATCTCGAACATTTCCTTTTGCACCGAATCGTCGAGACACATCATCGTGCGGTTCCCCGCAGTCTCCGGGCGCTCGGTGCTGCGCTCCATTTCCCAAAGCCCGGGCTTGAGCTTCGGGTAGTCCTGCGCAATGGCTGACGCTGCGCAGCCCGCCAGCAGAAGAGTTACCGTGCTGCGCACGAGGAACTTCATGCCTGCACCATCAGGTCCACGAATTCGTTGACGGCGAGCGCCGCCAGCCGCTGCGCGTCAAGCGCGACGTCGACAATCGCCTGCTGCTGCTTCGCCGCGAACCGGCGCGCGAGGTTCGTACGGAACTTGTCGATCAGCCGCGGAATGCCTTCGTCGCGTCGGCGCCGGTGCCCGATCGGATACTCGACGACGATCTCGGGCGTCCGCGTGCCGTCGGCGAATTCGACCACGACCGCGTTCGCGATCGAGCGCTTCGCCGGATCGAGGTAGTCCTTCGAGAACTGCGGGTCCTCGACACACGCGATCTTCTCGCGCAGCGCGTCGATGCGCGGATCGGCGGCGACGTCGTCCTCGTAATCCGCGGCGGTCAGCCGCCCGAAGATCAGCGGGACGGCCACCATGTACTGGATGCAGTGGTCCCGATCCGCGGGATTCGCGCAAGGGCCGCGCTTGTCGATGATGCGGATCGCCGATTCATGCGTGCGGATCGTGATGCGCCGGATGTCGTCGAGCCGGCCGCGGACCAGCGGATGGAGCTGCATGGCACATTCGACCGCGGTCTGCGCGTGGAATTCGGCGGGAAAGCTGATCTTGAACAGCACGTTTTCCATCACATAGCTGCCGTAGGGCCGCTCGAAACGGAACGGCTGGCCCTTGAACAGCACGTCGTAGAAGCCCCAGGTCTTCGCCGTGAGCACCGAGGGATAGCCCATCTCGCCGGTCTTTGCGATCAGTGCGAGGCGCACGCCGCGCGACGTCGCGTCGCCGGCCGCCCAGCTCTTGCGTGAGCCGGTGTTCGGCGCGTGACGATAGGTGCGCAGGCTTTGGCCGTCGACCCACGCGAGCGACACCGCGTTGACGATCTCGTCGCGCGCAAGGCCGAGCATATGCGCGACGACGGCCGCTGTCGCGACCTTGACGAGCACGACGTGATCGAGGCCGACGCGGTTGAAGCTGTTGGCAAGCGCGATCACGCCCTGGATTTCGTGCGCCTTGATCATCGCGGTCAGGACATCCTGCATCGTCAACGGCGCACGGCCCGCGGCCACCGCGTTGCGCGACAGCCAGTCGGCCGTCATCAGGATGCCGCCGAGATTGTCGGACGGATGACCCCACTCCGCGGCAAGCCAGGTGTCGTTGAAGTCGAGCCAGCGGATGATTGCGCCGAGGTTGAATGCGGCCTGCACCGGGTCGAGCTGGTACGCCGTGCCCGGGACCTTCGCGCCGTTCGGCACGACCGTGCCGGCCACGATCGGCCCGAGCAATTTGGTGCAGGCGGGGTAGGAGAGCGCTTCGAAGCCGCAGCCGAGCGTGTCGAGCAGGCAATAATGCGCGGTGCGGTAGGCCTCGTCGCTGGTGATTGCGTAGCGCGCGACGTAATCGGCGATGTCGACCAGCACCTGGTCGGGTGCGGGACGGACGTTGGAGATCGGTGCGGACATGGTCACGTGCGTTGATCGACAGGCGTGAACACGCGATCTTCCGGACCGACGTAGTTCGCGGACGGACGGATGATCTTGCCGTCCTCGCGCTGCTCGATGACGTGCGCCGCCCAGCCGGACGTGCGCGCGATGACGAAGAGCGGCGTGAACATCGACGTCGGCACGCCCATCATGTGATAGCTGACCGCCGAGAACCAGTCGAGGTTCGCGAACATCTTCTTCGCGTCCCACATCACGTGCTCGAGCCGCTCGGCGATGTCGAACATCGTCGTGTCGCCCGCGGCGGCCGACAGCTCGCGCGCGACGGCCTTGATCACCTTGTTGCGCGGGTCGGCTACCGTGTAGACCGGGTGCCCGAAGCCGATCACCACCTCGCGCGCGGCGACGCGGCGACGGATATCGGCCTCGGCTTCGTCGGGTGTCCGGTAGCGTTGCTGCACTGCGAACGAGAACTCGTTCGCGCCCCCATGCTTCGGCCCGCGCAGCGCGCCGATCCCGCCGGTGATCGCCGAATACATGTCGGATCCGGTTCCGGCGATCACGCGCGCGGCGAACGTCGACGCGTTGAATTCGTGCTCGGCGTAGAGATTGAGCGACGTGTGCATCGCGCTGATCCACGCCGCGGGCGGCGTACGCCGATGCAGCAGGTGAAGGAAATGCCCCCCGATGGAGGCGTCGTCGGTTTCGACGTCGATGCGAGCGCCGTCGTGGCTGTAGTGATACCAGTAGAGCAGCATCGAACCCAGCGAGGCCATCAGTCGATCGGCGATGTCGCGGGCCCCGGCGGCATCGTGCGTTTCGTGCTCCGGCAGGAGCGAGCCCAGCATCGATACGCCGGTGCGCATGACGTCCATCGGGTGCGCGGACGCGGGAATCTGCTCGAGCGTCGACTTCACCGGCGCCGGGATGCCGCGCAGCGAATAAAGCTTGCGGTGATACGCGTCGAGCTCGACGCGCGTCGGCAGCTTGCCGTGCACGAGCAGGTAGGCGATTTCCTCGAATTCCGCATGCTCCGCCATGTCGAGGATGTCGTAGCCGCGATAGTGCAGGTCGTTGCCGGTGCGTCCGACGGTGCAGAGCGCCGTGTTGCCGGCCGCGACGCCGGAGAGCGCGACGGATTTTTTCGGCTTGATCACGGCGACGGTCGCGTGGGTGGTCGTCATGGCGTGTCAGGCGTCCTTGCGCCGCGCGAAAAGCCGGTCGAGCTTCTCTTCGTACGCGTGATAGCCGAGATGGTCGTAGAGATCGTCGCGCGTCTGCATCGTGGCGACGACGCGCTTCTGCGTGCCGTCGCGGCGCAGCGTCTCATATACGTTCAACGCCGCCTGGTTCATCGCGCGAAAGGCGGACAGCGGGTAGAGTGCCATCGCGACCCCCGCGGCGGCGATTTCGTCGACGGTAAAAAGGGGTGTCTGTCCGAATTCGGTGAGGTTGGCGAGAATCGGTGCCTTTACCGCGTCGGCGAATTGCCGGTACATCGAAAGCCCGGTGATCGCCTCCGGGAAAATCATGTCGGCGCCCGCCTCGACGCAGGCGCGCGCACGCTCGATGGCCGCGTCGAGTCCCTCGACGGCGAGCGCGTCGGTACGCGCCATGATGACGAAGTCGGGATCGGTGCGCGCATCGACGGCCGCGCGGATTCGGTCGACCATCTCCTGTCGCGAGACGAGCTCCTTGCCCGGCCGGTGCCCGCAGCGCTTGGCGCCGACCTGGTCCTCGATGTGCATCGCGGCCGCGCCGAACTTGATCAGCGAGCGCACCGTACGCGCGATATTGAACGCCGACGCGCCGAAGCCGGTGTCGGCGTCGACGAGCAGCGGCAGCGCGCAGGCGTCGGTAATGCGACGAACGTCGGTCAGGACGTCATCGAGATTGCTGATGCCGAGGTCGGGCAATCCAAGCGAGCCGGCCGCAACTCCCCCGCCGGACAGGTAGATCGCCTTGAACCCGGTGCGTTGCGCCAACAGCGCGTGATACGCGCATATCGCGCCGGGTATCTGCAGCGGCCGCTCGGCGGCCAGCGCGGCGCGAAAGCGGGCACCGGCGCTGACGGCGATACGACCGGCCACGCTTGCCGTCATGGCATCATCGCAGGAGCGATGCGACGCCGGCACGCTCGTCCTCGAGCTCCTTCAGCGTCGCGTCCATCTTCTCGCGCGAGAAGGCGTCGATCGGAAGGCCCTCGACGCGCGTGTACTCGCCGTCCTGCGTGATGACCGGAACGCCGTAGACGATGTCCTTCGGAATGCCGTAGCTGCCGTCCGACGGAACACCCATCGTCACCCATTGTCCGTTGCTGCCGAGGATCCAGTCGTGGACGTGGTCGACGGCGGCATTCGCCGCGGAAGCCGCCGACGACAGGCCGCGCGCCTCGATAACCGCAGCGCCGCGCTTGCCGACGGTGGGCAGGAACACGGTGCGGTTCCAGTTGTCGTCGTCGATGAGTTGCTTCAGCGGCTGGCCGTCGACGGTCGCGAAGCGGTAATCGGGATACATCGTCGGCGAATGATTGCCCCAGACGATCAGCTTTTCGATCGCGCCGACCGGCTTGCCGCTTTTCGCGGCGAGCTGCGACACGGCGCGGTTGTGGTCGAGCCGGAGCATCGCGGTGAAATGCCGGCTCGGCAGCGACGGGGCCGACTTCATCGCGATGTATGCGTTCGTGTTCGCCGGGTTGCCGACGACGAGCACGCGAACGTCGCGCGAAGCCACGTTGTCGAGCGCCTTGCCCTGCTCGATGAAGATCTTCGCGTTCTCCAGCAGCAGGTCCTTGCGCTCCATGCCGGGACCGCGCGGGCGCGCGCCGACGAGCATCGCGATGTCGGCATCCCTGAACGCGACGTTCGGGTCGGATGCGCCGGACATTCCCGCAAGCAGCGGAAAGGCGCAGTCCTCGAGCTCCATCATGACGCCCTTCAATGCCGCTTGCGCCTTGTCGAGCGGCAACTCGAGCAACTGCAGGATCACCGGCTGATCGTCGCCGAGCATGTCTCCGGACGCGATGCGGGGGAGGAGGCTGTAGCCGATCTGGCCGGCGGCGCCGGTCACCGCCACGCGAACGGGTGATTTCATTGCGGACTCCTGGAGCGTAGGGATGGCCTTGGAGAGGCGGCTGGCGCGACCGCGAACGACGCCGACCCGCAGCGCGCCCCGACGAATTGCGGTTCAATGGTAGGCGCTGGAGCGGGGGCTGTCAATGTCCTATAACTGATATAAGATAGAAGAATGCCGCCGCCAGCATCGCCGCCCACGTTCCGCCCGCTCTATGGCCAGATTCGCGCGCTGATCGAACGGGCGCTCGACGCCGGCGAGTGGGCACCCGGCCAGGCGATCCCGTCGGAGCAGGACCTCGCAATCCGCTTCGGCGTATCCCAGGGGACGGTGCGCAAGGCGATCCAGGCACTCGCCGGCGACAATCTCGTCGTACGCCGCCAGGGCAAGGGCACGTTCGTCGCGACGCACACGGAAGAAACGGCGTCGAACTTCCGCTTTCTTCGCATCCGCCGCAACGATGGGCGCGCCGAGTATCCGCGCAGCCGCCTG
>Ga0070696_100001021_pt1 | contig 18082 bp, 13 predicted proteins | sample KBSK1253metaG_FD_65474 | JGI IMG/M metagenome (GOLD analysis project Ga0070696, IMG submission 65474) | Corn, switchgrass and miscanthus rhizosphere microbial communities from Kellogg Biological Station, Michigan, USA - KBS K1-25-3 metaG | ecosystem: Host-associated > Plants > Roots >... | reverse complement strand
CGCCAGCGAGTTCCCGGAGGCCCATTGTTCGGCGGCCCGATCCAACGAGACATTGTGATGCAGCGGCTGAGCAGCCGGCAGGATGCCGCCGCAACCACCCACGCGAAGCAACTGCACTGCCGACAACGCGTCAGCGTGCGCCATCAGCGCGGCCGAGAGCCCGCCAATCAAGATCAAAAGGCGCCAAAGCAGCGCGTGAGATAAACGAATCAACTGTGGAAGCTCCTGCCCATTCAGACCGTCACATCGCAAGGGGACCCTGGCCGCCCGTCATTGAAGCTAGGCTACCTAAAGGAACGCGCGCGCGCCGCAACGGATGACCGCGATTGGCGGTATTCGATCACAGAATTTGCAGGATATCGCATGGCAACGCTCGCGGGGGCGCTGCGCGGAGGCGAGTTGCGGGCGCCGGTGATTTCAGTCAGCGCAAGGCGTTCAGCAGTCCAGCAATACTCACTGCTCGGGCGCCCCGTGTCAGTGCAATGTCGTTTTGCGCCGTTGTTGCATGCACGACCATGCACCTGGTTCGGTGATTGCCGATGCTCTGCGCCAAACTCAGCATACTTTTTGCCGCATCGGGATATACCGTTTGCGATGCCTTCGCCTCGATGAGTGCTTGTTCTTGCGACCCTGAAGGGACGATGAAATCAACCTCCAGTCCGCGCTGGTCCCGGAAGAAGTAGAGTTCGCGGCGGCGCCCTAGATTCGACTGTGGTTCGATCGAGCTAGGCGGGCGGGGCCCTCGCCGTTACAATCCGCCGCGGCAACCGCTCGTGCCCCCACATCGCCGGTAGGATATGAATCGTCTGGATTTCAAGCTCGAAGCCACGGCCGCAGGTTCGCGTGCCCGTGCCGCGCGTCTTCGGACTCGGCACAACGAGGTGCTCACTCCCACGTTCATGCCGGTGGGCACTCATGGCGCCGTGCGTTCGCAACGTCGCGAAGATCTGCTGGAGAGCGGCGCTCGAATACTGCTGGCCAATACCTACCATCTGTTGCTGCGGCCCGGCGTCGAGACCTTCGAGAAGTTCGGCGGCATCCATGGATTCATGAACTGGCCTCGTTCGGTGCTGACGGACTCCGGCGGGTTTCAGATTTTCTCGCTGCCGGGCAGCCGCAGGATGCGGGAGGAGTGCGCGGAATTCCGCAGCTACGTCGATCAGAGCACGATCCACTTGAGTCCCGAACGAAGCATCGCAGTGCAAAGGGCAATCGGCGCCGACATCATGATGGTGCTCGATCAATGTGTGCCGTCGACCGTCGAGCGCGATGTCGCGCGGCAGGCCATGGAGCTGACGCACCGCTGGGCGCATCGCAGCCTTGCGGCACGCGGCGATTCGCCGCAGGCGCTGTTCGGAATCGTTCAAGGGGCGAGCTTTCCGGACCTGCGGATCGAAAGCGCGCGCACCATCAGCCAATTGCCCTTTGACGGCTTTGCGGTCGGGGGTCTGGCGGTCGGCGAAACCGCGGCTCAACGCGAGGACTGCACGGCCACGGCGACCGCTTGGCTGCCGGAGGACCGCCCGCGATACCTCATGGGCGTCGGCACCACCCGTGACCTGCTCGAAGCCGTGCATCGCGGGATCGACATGTTCGATTGCATTCTGCCGACCGCGCTCGCGAGACAAGGCGTTGCATTTACGAGTCTCGGCCGGCGCGACCTGCGGCGCGCGGCGTACCGGGGCGTTGACGGGCCGATCGACCCCTCATGCGGCTGTCATACCTGCAAGTCGTACTCCATCGCCTACCTGTACCATCTGAACCGGGTGCGCGAGACGACGGGCTGGCAATTGCTCGGGCTGCACAATATTCATTTCTACATGCAGCTGATGCGCACGATGCGCGAGCACATCCTCGCGGGCACTTGGATGAGCTTTTATCATTCCCAGCGCGATGTGCTGGACGCGCGCGACAGCTACGGCAAGGCTTCGACCCACGTCACCAAGGCGGAACGCCAGCGCCTGCTGCGGCGGCGGGGGCGGTACGAGGTCGTCGTCAACGGCGGAGTCGGACGCATTCGCGACATGAACTGCGGCGAGGTCATGCACTCGGTCAACGATCCCGCCGAGGAGGCCCGGTCGCTGTATGTCGAACAGTCGCGCCTGATCGAACGCCTGAAAGATGCCGATGCCGCTCCGCTCGTGGTGTGGGACGTGGGTCTCGGCGCAGCCGCCAATGCGATGGCCGCCATCCATGCGGCCGAGACGATGGCCGCTGACGGCGCCTCGCGCCCATTGATTCTGGTGAGTTTCGAGAATGATTTGGACTCGCTGACGCTCGCGCTGCGCCATACGAAGTGGTTCACGCATCTTCGCCACGCTGCCCCGCGCCAGCTGCTGGCGAACAATCGATGGACCAGCGGTAAGAGTGCCATCGATTGGCGGCTGCTGAGCGGTGATTTCCGCCGCTCAAAATTCGACGCGCCGCCGCCCGATATCATTTACTTCGATCCGTTCTCGTTCAAAACCGACAGTACGCTGTGGACACTGCAATCGTTCCGCGAGCTTGCGCAGGTGTGCTCGGAGAAGGCGGCGGAACTGTTCACTTACACCTATTCCACGAGGGTACGCACCGCGATGCTGGCGGCGGGCTTCTACGTCGCGAAGGGTTGCGCAACGGGTCCCAAGGCGGAAACGACCATCGGCCTTTCCGCGCGGGCCGCAGCCATGCCGCACGATCACGAACTATTGGGGGCGGAGTGGCTGGGCAAGTGGCGCCGCAGCGATGCGCAAGCCCCCTTCGGCAGCAGCGCGGGCGATGAGTCGTGGCGCGAGGCCGTGGCCGGGCATCCGCAGTTTCGCCAGGTGCGGGATGCCGAGGCGCGGCAACGCCGTCAGTGAAATACCGCTGCGACCGTAACGTAGGAATCGGTATCCGGCGCGTTGAACGTGCCGGTCACGCTTTCGGCACCGGTCACGGATCTGGTGGCGAATGTCGCGAGGTTCACGCCCCAATCCCACAACGCCATTACTTGCGTCAGGCCGCTGCCCGCGGCGGGACCACCGTAGCCGCTGCCGCCCGTATCGCTGCTGCCGCCGCTCGTGTTCATGCTGAGAGCAAGGAGCAGTGCGGGAGCCTGGGCGGACGTCACCGCCAGTGGACCCGACGTGACGTTGTCGGTGCCGACGCCGAGCGCATCCTGAATGTTGCCGCCATGGGCCACCAAGGGCGCTTTGGTCACACCGGAGATCTCCGCGGCGAGTACCCCCTTGTAGTTCTCGTTGGTCCAGACGACGGTGATGGTGTCGGGCGTCGAGGTGTCGCCGGCGATATTCGCGGCGTAGAAATGCGCCACGCTTTGGCTGCCCGGCGCGGGGTCATTTTTCTGATCGAGCCGGGTGTAGACATTTCCCTGCGTGTCGGTCACCGAGATCGTATGGACGCCGGCATAATCGCTGAGCGTTACGCCGACCCAGATCGTGTTGCCGGCCGTGGTGAGTGATTTGAACTGCAGCGTCGAATCGTTCTCGCCGATGATGCCTTGAGTTTGATAGGTGTTGAACTGCGCCAACTTCGGTGCGGCGCCCGACGGTGGACTGCTGGAGGGTGCGGGCGTCGAGGTGCCGGGCTGCGCCCCGCCGCCGCCCGCGCATCCGCAGAGCATCAGGCTCAACATCGCCCCTGTTTTCAAAAGCATCCCTGTCTCCCGCGCGTCCATCGGAGGTGTTACTCCGGATTCGAATATTACTCGAGAGTCGGCGTGACGCCGTCCACTACGCGCGAAGGCCGCAGGTTCGCGTCAATGCGGTTTGGCGTGCTTCGCCGGCAGCGCGGTCAGTGATTCGAATTTGAGGTTGATGACCGACCCTGAATTCTGGTGGGGTATGCAGGTGGTGCGGTCCTCGACGTTGCGCGTGGTGAACATCGGCAGCACTTGATTGCGGAATTGCTCGACGAGTTCGCAGTCGCCGATGCCGAGTTCACGCGGCGATCGGGCCGCGAGCGCCACGGCGCGCCAGGTGGCGGCGACGGGTTTGCCGGCCGGCTTGTCGCCGGCCTTGTCACCGGCCGCTGCGGTGTCACCGGTGTCGGCGGCCTGGCCGCTCGCGCCGGCCGCGGCGCCTTCCGGCGCCAGCGTGTAGAAGGTGAGGTTTGCCCGTGCGAACTTGTCGGGGCGTCCGAAGGACGAGGCGCAGGCACCGGGTTGCGACTTGACATCGGATCGCGCGCCGGCGGCGATCAAGAGGCGCTTGAGCTGGTCGGCGAGTCCGTCGCAGGAATACGTCGTGGTGAATCCCATGAATGCAAACGAGTACTGGTGCTTCTGCCAGACTCCGGTGTCATGCGATGCCGGGGCGGCGGCGGCTGCACCTCCGGCAAGGACGGCAAGCAGCAGGGCTTGGCCAACGATTGAAGTTGCGATCCGGGGTGTGTTCATGACGTACCTTAAGTTTGAGCCGGTGAAGCTTCCCCGATAGCATAACGGATGAGATGCGCCGCGGGTTGACGCGACCGTAATCACCGGCGAGTGGTGTTTCCATTGACCAACGCAGCGCTATGGTGCGGTGCACATCACTAGGGCGCACTGACGATGCAGGCGTGATGCTGCGTGCGCCGGCCAATTGGTATTACACTGCTCTCGATTGGATTTGCTTGGGTTACCTCTCAATCTCGAGGAAGCGACCATGGGCACAACACTCGTTGCCGGTGAAGATCCGATTCTCCATCTTGAAGTCATGCACGTGCCGGTTTTCCGGCCGCTGACTTGGCTGGAGCAGGGATGGCTCGATTTGCGCAAGCACTGGGGAGTGAGCCTGGGCTACGGCGCTCTGATCGTGGCGCTTGGCTTGACTCTTCTGATTTTTTGCGGCACACACCCGTACTTCGTCGCGGCCGCGATTTCGGGGTTCTTGCTGGTGGGTCCCGTGATGTCTGCCGGGCTGTGCGAAATGTCGCGGCGCTACTCGTTGGGGCAATCGGCGACCTTCGATGACTCCCTGGACGGTTTCGCGAGAAATTCCACGGCACTCCTTGAATTCGGTGTCATCTTGGCGATCTGCGCGCTCGTATGGTTCGGCATTTCGGCCATTCTGCTCGGCACCGTGTTTCATATTTCAGCGCCGAGGATCAGCGAGACGCTTTACATCGGATTCATCGACTCCGCCAACCGCTCGCAGGTCTTGGCCTACATCGCGGTCGGCGGCGCGCTCGCGGTGGCCGTGTTCGCCGTCTCGGTCGTCGCCATCCCGCTGATCATCGATCGGCATGCCTCCGCGGCGCAGGCGATGCGCGCGAGTGTCAAGGTGGTATTCAGCAATGTACCGGCGATGATCGTCTGGAGCGCGTTGATTCTGGTGTTGACCATCATCGGCTACGCGCCGCTGCTCGGCGGCTTCTTGGTGACTGCGCCGCTGTTCTTGTTGGTGATCGCGCCGCTCTTGGGGCACGCCACCTGGCATGCGTACAAGGACCTGATTCGCTAGGGTGCACATGGGAAGAAGGATTGCGGCGCAATGTTGAGTCGGCTGGGCTTGCCCGGTGGATAATTCGGAATATCACGCAGCTCGCGCTCCGACATGATCGTAGCGCGTGAACTGAGTCGCAGCTACTTCGGGGTATCTCTGCCAGCCTTTGGGATGTTCGCTGCTTCGAGGGAACGGAAATGGGGCGACGCAAAGGCGAGTTGACGCTATTGATGGAGGTCGCTTCCAAATGGCCGTGGAAGGTATCCGCGGCATTGGTGCCCATCAGTTTCATTGTTCTTCACTTGACCGCGGCGGCTTTCGATCACACGGCGGCGCCTGCGAATCTGGCCGATCTAGGACCGGTGGTCATACATCAGGGTATTCATTGGTTCGCGGCGTTTCTGCAGTACATCCTTCCCGTCATCTTTTTGGCGGCGGCAGTGGTGTCGTTCGTGAGCGGGTGGCCGGTGGATATGTGGTGACGTCAGGAACGTTTTCGAAGGACGCGAAGGAATTCACGGTAGGGCGGAATATCGAGTTGATTGATGGCCAGGGGCTGAGTGAGCTGCTGCGGAACGGTCGGAGTGCGGCGCTGGAGTTGGTGGGTCCGATGGACAGCTCGATCCCACCAGTGAAGGGAGCGCCGACCTGCCCGAAGTGCAAAACTCCCATGGTGATGCGTACGGCGAAAAAGGGGAGCAATGTCGGACGTTCGTTTTGGGGTTGTGCGCAGTATCCGAAGTGTCGGCATACGGTGGCGGTGGGATGACGGGTAGCGAATTTAGAATTATAGGCGCGTGCAGCTCGCGCTCCGCGGCTGCGCAATGAATTGCGCAATGTAGATGTCTAGTGTATCGTCATTCGTATTGCCAATAATTGCGTCGTGACTTCGGTTAATCCCAGTGTGGAGTACGGTATGAATGCCAATGTGATCGCCCGCAAATTGGAGTCACTCCAACAGAAGGGTTCCATCAAGTCGGTCGATGTGGCAAACGTCTTGCAGATTAGACCCGAGACGGTGTCGCGATGGAATCAAGGCAAAGCATTCCCTCAGCCGGAGGCCGAGCGAACGCTATTGGATTTGGAATACGTCGTCGATCAATTAGCCGATCTGTACCAGCCAGACGAAGCCAGAATGTGGCTGTTTTCTCGACAGAAACTTCTCGATGGTGAAGTACCGGCCGATCTCATTCGCCAACATCGTACCGATGACGTCCTTAAAATCATTCGCCAGCTTCTCGAAGGCGTCTATGTATAAGGTCCAATAGGGCCACAAGCGCGATGCTCCACGACCGGGAACTACTGGACCGTTTGGCAGCGTTCGCGCCAGTGAAGTTCGAGGGGGAAGTCTTCAGGGCAACGCGCCGCGGACTTGATCCACTGGCACCTTCTGTCCGCGGCGGACGCTGGATGGTGCCTAACGAGACACCGACGCTCTATACCAGCTGCGAGAAAACGCGGCGCTAGTCCTTCCAGAATCCTTTAAATCGATCCGGCGCCGGCTCGGTGTAACGCACGGTATGCACGATATTCTTGTGGCCGAGGTATGTTGCAATGATCGAGTGTCGTGGCCCTCATTAGCGAGCTTGTAGCCGCAGGCGTGGTGGTGCAGGTACTCGGGAAGCTGTGCCGCCAGACTCGGAAACTGCGGCGAGACTCCGTGGCCGTCCGCGCCGTGACACGCCACACACAGTTTCGCGGCAGCAGTTGGCCGTGGGCCCGATTCCCCGCGTCATCGTTTGCCCTGCGTAGCGACCGTTGCTCGGTGTTCTTCAGCGGTGACACGGGCCTCACCGCGGCTTTCGAGGAAATCGGCCGGCGTCTTGGACCGTTCGATCTGGTCATGATGGAAGTCGGCGCGTTTCATCCATCCTGGGGTACCGTGCGCCTCGGCCCGGTGTGAATGCGTGCAAGGCGTGATCTGCCATTGGTGGCGACCTATTGCTCCCCATTCATTGGGGAACTTTCGACTTAGCGGCCCACGCCTGGTACGAGCCAGCGGGAGCGCTACTGGCGCGTCTGCCACCAGAGCAGCTCCTCATGTCATGCCTGGATCAACCCGTCGAGCCGTCTCGTGCCGCACCGTAATCCCTTGGTGGCGGGACGCTGCACCAACGCATCACGTCAATCGTGACGGCAAGCCACTTCCACCTTCCGCCTGCGTGTGAGGCGATTATGAGTAACGGCAAGGCAGTCCTCGCCTGGAGGTATTCTTGCTATTGGTGATCGCGGGGAATGGGTTCAGCCCAAGTCTTGGTGCGGATGACTGCGCCGTCGCGCAACAACGTTCGCGTGTATTTGTAAAAAAATGTGCGCGCGTCGCTCGATACGTCCAGACGTCCCCGCCAGGTGAGCACGTGATTATTCGCGGCCTGTATGTACTCCGAATCGCCCCTTACGCGGGCCGTGTCGGGATGCGCATCCTCGATGTCGTAGGTCAGCTGTTCCGTGTGATCGAATCGTCCCCAGGGGTAGGACACCGCGGTCGATCCCTTCCAGACCACGGTGCTGCGCTGCCGGGCTTCATCGCGCAGCACCGTCCATTCACCGGGCCACGCGCCGCCGCCGATCCCCTTGATTCCCGCGGGCGCTTCGATGGGTTCGGGCGCTGCGAAGGCAGGCGCCTTGGGACCGTGCACCGGCACTCGCGGCAGGATGATTCTCGATGCGGCCGCACCGCCCAGCAGGAGCGAAGTCGTCATGGGATAGGGCGTCGGCCAGTTCATGGGCCAGAGCGCATTGGACACCGCAATCCGGATACGGTGGCCTTTGGGAAACACCCAGGAGGCCAGATGCAAATCCAGCGACAATGGAAAGACCTTGCCGGGCGTCAGATCCTCGGGCTCGGACATGGATTTGCGCTGCGCCCCATTGATGCCGGCGCCGGTGACCATGGTCACGCGCCCGTCCGGCGCCACGTCGGAGAGGCGTACGAACCAGTCGGCCAGGGGCGCATCGGCGGCAACCCGCAAGGTCACCTTCGGCAGGCCCAGAATCGCGAGCTCCTCGCCGAGCGGTTCGGAGTCGTAGGTCAAGCTGTAGGCGTCGACCGGCCGCTGGTCCGTCAATAATTCCCCCCACCAGAAGCCGGCCTCGACGCCTGCGGAAGGCGTGTAACGCAGCAGGTCGCGTCCACTGTCCGCGGCGTCCGATGACAGGCGATGATCAGGCTGCAGGTACAGAGTCGTCGGCGTCAAACCGGCGGGAGGCCAGCTTTCCGCGCGCCATTCTCCGGGTATGTCCTGCGGCTGCGATTCCGGCGGATGCCAGTGCTGCTGATAGATGATCACTCGCGGATCGCTGAGCACGCCGGTATCGCGGCCCTTCAGCCAGTAGTCGAACCAACGCACCGCCTGATCGTGCCACTCGACCATCGGCCCGTAATCGCTGCCATTCGGGAAGCCATGATTCCATGGGCCGATCCAGGCCTTGAGCGGCGCTTTCACCTGCTCCAGCATGCGGGGGATGCTGTCGCGGTACCCGTCCTGCAGACCGCCGATCAGAAACGCCGGTACTTGCAGTGTTTCGATGGGCCGCAGCGGCGCGCGCCAGAACGCGCCATCGCGCTGGTGCTTCATGTAGGTGAGCGACCAGGGCGTCGAATCCATGCGCGGCCCGATCACCGATTCCTTCAAGCTGAAATCCGGAGCACCGCTGCGCCCCTGATCCAGATCCATGGTGAGCTCGAACTCGTCGACGTGAAACACACCGTCGATGTAGTGCACATCCTCCTTGAACAGCTCTTCGGTGGCGGCGACGGCGAGGATGGCCTTGAGCGCGGGGGGCTTGCGCAGGGCCATCTGGATCGAGTTGAAGCCGCCCCAGGATATTCCCAGCATGCCCACATTGCCGTTGGACCAGGGCTGGCGGGCAAGCCAGGCAATGACCTCATCGCCGTCCGACTGCTCCTGCGCAGAGTATTCTCGATCGGGAGGGGTGCCCTGGCTGTTGCCGAAGCCGCGAATGTCGACGCGCGCTCCCACATACCCGCGCCTGGCAAAATAGCTATGCGTGCCGTAATCGCGCACCGCCTCGTCGTCATCTTTGCGATAGGGCAGGTACTCGAGCAGCGCCGGAAAGCGTTCTGCGGGTTTGGCGCCCGTGGGCATGTAGAGAGTGACGGCGAGACGCACACCGTCCTTCATCGGGATCCAGGTCTTCTCCAGACGCACGCCGTATGTGGGTGCAGTGGGCCCAGCAGGTGTGGGCGCAATGTTGCGGGTGGGCGCGGCGGCGCTCGCCGCAAGCGCGGCCGCCAGCATCAGGATACCGATGACCCGGTTCAACATGATTGCATCCCGGAAGAATTACGCCGGAGCAATATACTATCCGCACGTGTGATGGAGTTGTCGTTTTGTCTGTATTTCTGTAGAATGTAACCAGGATAAATATTGCTATAGGAAGACCATGTCGCGTGTCTCGACCAAGGCCAAACCCGAACCGCGCCAGGTATTGACGGGTGCGGTGCTGCGGGCATCCGCGTTGCTGGAAATTACGCAATCCGGCCTCGCGCAAATTCTGGGGTTGAGCCCGTCGACGGTCTCTCGCATGGCGCATGGCGCCTATGCCTTGGACTCTGAAAAGAAGGAATGGGAATTAGGTGCCCTGTTCGTGCGATTGTTTCGGTCGCTCGACGCGTTGATCGGCTCCAATGACTCGGCGTCGCGGGCGTGGCTCAATGGCCAGAATCGCGGGCTCATGGGCCGCCCGATCGATTTGATTCGCAGCACGGAGGGGTTGGTTCGTGTCGTCCAGTACTTGGATTCAGCGCGCGGTCGCATCTGAGACGGTCCGGGCGCAGCGGCGCCTGTGGCGGGCCGTCGAAGCTCAGCACATCGCCTCGACGCTGCGGCTGGTGGCGGGCGTCGAAGAGCAGCTGCTGCTCGAGGGGCTGCTGGAGAAGAGCAAGCCGCCGATGCCTGCGGAAGCCGATGCGCTGCACTACCTGCTCGCGACCCCGTTTCGCTATTCCTCACCCATCGGTTCGCGCTTTCGCGCGCCCGCCGATGCGGGCGTCTGGTACGGGGCTGAGGCGCAGCGTACTGCCTGCGCCGAATTGGGATTCTGGCGCTGGCGGTTCTTGATGGACAGCGATGCGCTCGAGAATTTGGGTCCGTCGCCGCAAACCGTATTTCGCGCCGGCATCGATGCGCGTCTGATCGATCTGACCCAAGCTCCGTTCAAGCGATCGCGAGCGCAGTGGACGGATCCGGCCAATTACGGCCCGACGCAGAGCCTGGCCGGCGTGGCGCGCCGGTCGAATATCGATGCGATTCGCTACGAGTCGGTACGAGATCCGGAACATGGCGGCGCCGTTGCCGTGCTGCGGCCATCCTGTTTCAAGCCGCACAAGCCGTTGGCGCAGCAGACCTGGTTTTTGACGGTGCGGCGTCCCTCGGTCGTCTGGCAGCGCGAGGGGGAGACGTTCGAGTTCGACGCGCGGGCATGGCATGATTGAGTGCTTCGGCGCAAACCCCTAAGCCAGCGTAAAACACCCAGGCCCACGTCAATGACTACCCCGACTCCAACGGCCACGCCCTCTCAAATGACCATCGACACCGAGACATGGCCCTACAAGGTGCCGTTTCGCGTGTCCCGCGGCGCCGCGGCGGCGCTCGATGTCATCGTCGTCACGCTCAGGGACTCCGACGGCCATGTGGGCCGCGGCGAAGCGGCGGGGGTCGACTACGCCGGCGAGACCATTCCGCTGCTGCGCGCACAGATAGAGGCCGTTCGGCCGCAAATAGAGCGCGGCATCGACTTTGCCACGCTGGCAGGGATCTTAGGCGCGGGCGGTGCGCGCAACGCCGTCGACTGTGCGCTCTGGGATCTGTGGGCCAAGCGCCGCCGCACGACCGCCTGGGAAATGGCGGGGGTGGCGCATCCGCGTACGCTCACCACCTGCGTCACGCTGGGAATCGACAGCGATCAGGCGACCGCTGCCGGCGCCCGTCACTACAGTGAATGGCCGCTGCTCAAGGTGAAGGTGGATGGCCGGCGTCATCTCAATGTGGTGCGCCTGGTACACGAGGCCGCACCGGGCGCAGGGATCATGGTCGATCCGAATCAGGCCTGGTCCGTCGACCTTCTCAATCGCCTGGCGCCCGAGTTGAAGTCGCTCGGCGTCGTGCTCATCGAGCAACCGGTGCGCAAGGGCGAAGACGAATCGCTGCGGGGCTACACCGGCCCCGTGAGGCTCGCCGCCGATGAATCGATCGTCGATCGCAGCGGCTTGGCGCCGCTCAAGGATCTGTACCAGGTGGTGAACATCAAGCTCGACAAAACCGGCGGCCTGACCGAGGCGCTGGCATTGGCGCGCGAGGCACGGGGGTTGGGGCTTGGCGTGATGGTCGGGTGCATGGCGGGTACATCCTTGGCCATGGCGCCCGGAATGATCGTCGGGCAACTGGCGGAGTATGTCGACTTGGATGGGCCGCTGCTCCACAGCCGGGACCGCCAGCCTGGGATTCTCTACGATCGCGGATGCATGCAGCTGCCGCCGAGCGAGCTGTGGGGCTGAAGCGGCGGACCTTGCTCGGGGCCGCGGCTTTGGCCGCGTCGCTGGCGTGCGCGACGTGGGCGGGGCAGCCGGCGACAGGCGAGCCGACGCGTGCGGGCGAGCCGGTAGGGACTGGCGCACCGGTAGGGGCGGGCGCGCCGGCCTACGACGTGATCATCGCCAACGGCCACATCATCGACGGCACGGGCTCGCCTTGGTACGCCGCCGATGTGGGCATCCGGGATGGGCGCATTGCGGCCATCGGCCGTTTGAGCTCGGCGCAGGCAAAGACGCGCATCGATGCCACCGGCAAAGTGGTCGCGCCGGGCTTCATCGACATGCTCGGCCAATCCGAATACACGATCCTGGTCGACCCGCGCCTCCCGTCCAAGATTTATCAGGGCATCACCACCGAAATCACCGGTGAGGGCACATCGCCGGCGCCGATGATCGGCCATGCGCGCATCGAGGCGCAGCAGACTCTGGAACACTATGGCCTGAAGGCCGACTGGCAGACCCTCGCCCAGTACTTCGCGCGGCTGGAGCGCCAGGGGATCGGCATCAATCTGGCCTCGTATGTGGGGGCGACCATGGTGCGCGAGGCGGTGATCGGCGGCGACGATCGGGCGCCCACTGCTCCGGAATTGGCCCGCATGCGAGCCTTGGTGCGCGAGGCGATGGAGCAGGGGGCGATGGGCGTGTCGACGGCGCTGGAGTACGCGCCGGCGCCCTATGCTGCGACCTCCGAGCTGATTGCGCTGGCGTCGGAGGCGGCGCCGTTCGGCGGCATCTATGCCACGCACATGCGCTCGGAAGGGGATGGCATGAATGCGGCTCTGACGGAAACGTTTCGCATCGCGCGCGACGCGCACATCCCCGTGGAGATCTGGCATCTGAAGGTGGCCGGCAAGAAAAACTGGGGCCACATGCCCGACGTGATCGGGCGCATCGACGCGGCGCGCGCGGAAGGACTGGACATTGCCGCGGACACCTACGCTTACACGGCTTGGTACAATGACATGTCCGCATTCGTGCCGCCGTGGGCGCATGACGGCGGCAACGAGAAGATGATCGAGCGCCTCAAGGATCCGGCGACGCGGGCGCGAATCATCAAGGACATCAAATCGCCCAGCAACGCCTGGGACAATGAATGGGACGAGGTGCCGGGACCCGAATCGATTCTCATCGGTGCAGTCAAGAATCCGGCTTTGCGCTCGTTGCAGGGCCAGACCATCGCGGCTATTGCCAAGTCGAGGGCCAAGGATCCGCTCGAGACGCTGCTCGATATCCTGGTCGAGGACGACGGCTTCACGGGTTGCGCCGTGTTCGGCATGCAGGAGGACGACGTGGCGCTGGCGCTGGTGCAACCCTGGATCTCGGTGAACAACGACAGTTCGGGCACCGCGCCGGAGGGCCCTTTGAGCAAGGAGCATCCGCATCCACGCGCCTATGGGACGTTCCCGCGAATTCTGCGCAAGTACGTGCGCGAAGAACATCGCCTGTCGCTCGCCGAAGCGATCCGCAAGTTCACCGCCTTGCCGGCGCAACGCATGCGCCTGAGCGATCGCGGCGTCTTGAAGCGCGGCCTGTGGGCCGATGTCGTGGTGTTCGACCCCGACACCATCGCCGACCGCTCGACCTTCAGTGCGCCCAATGTCTTGGCAGTCGGCATGCGCTGGGTACTGGTGAACGGCGTTCCCGTGATAGCGGACGGCAAGATGACGGGCGCCAAGCCCGGGCAGGTGTTGCGCGGTCCCGGCTACCGGCCAGCTCCACCTCAATAGGCGCGGCGGATGGGCGGCCGCCGGGCGCAGCCTCCTGTGGCGAGAAAAGCATCTGAACGATCGTACGATTGACCCCAGAACGCCGCGGTGGGCTGCGCCGCGCTTCGAACCGCGGCGGTCTTTTGGAGGTAATTATTTGGGATATCAAAAAGTTACGGCGCCCCTTGCGGTCCGCCGGAGCCGCGGACCTGGGGCATTTGACAGCATCGCGGCACCGGCGAAACCGTGGATTGATTTGTTGCGGATTTGACAAAGCGACCACAGGAGATTCTCATAAGCCGTTCGCAACCTGGGGATCGATTGGATGTTCCATTGAACAGCGTTCCGGAGCCCGTTGGAACGCTCGACGTTGCACTTGGTCATGCTGCACGACTGCTGGAGAGGGACCCCAGTCTCGCTGTAGAACAGGCGGACGAGATACTCAAAGCCGTCCCCGGGCACCCGTATGCGCGGCTCATTCTGGGCGCAGCGCATCGACGCGCAGGCCGCACCCAAACCGCTCTTGAAGTGCTCGCACCCCTGGCGCGTGAGCAGCAGCGCTCCGCGCCCACCCATATCGAACTAGGCATTGCCTTGGGCGAGGCGGGCCGGGTGACGGATGCGATCGCCGCGTTGCGGCGGGCGCTGCAGCTGAAGCCGGATTCGGCCGATGCGTGGGGGCTGCTGGCCGACCAGCTCGATGCCATCGGCGACTCAGACGGGGCGGATCGGGCGCGGGCCGCGCACATCAAGGCGGCAACCAAGGATCCGCGACTGCTGGAGGCGGCGGCGGCTCTGGTCGCCAACGATATACCGGTCGCCGAAGCGCGCCTGCGCGCCCATATTAAATCCCATCCGACGGATGTGGCCGCGCTGCGCATGCTAGCCGAAGTGGCGGGCCGTCTGCGGCGCTATGCGGACGCGGTGACCCTGCTCGAACGCTGCCTGGAACTGGCGCCCAGCTTCGATGGGGCGCGCCATAATTACGCGGTGGCGCTGCATCGGCAGGGCAAGCCCGCGGCGGCGTTGTCGCAAATCGAGCGGCTGTTACGCAAGGAACCGCGCAATCCGGGCTATCGGAATCTCAAGGCGGCGATACTCGCGAATCTCGGCGATTTGGCCGAATCCATCGAGGTTTACGAGGCCGTGCTCGCGGAATTTCCGCAGCAGCCCAAGATATGGATGAGCTATGGCCATTCATTGAAGACGGCGGGCCGCCTCGCCGACGCCGTGACGGCCTACCGGCGGTCGATCGAAATGGAATCGACGCTGGGTGAAGCTTACTGGAGCCTGGCGAATCTCAAAACCTTTCGCTTTTCGAACGAGGACGTATCGGCCATGCGCCGTGCACTCGCTCGAGACGGCCTCGTCGATGACGACCGCCTGCATTTCGAGTTTTCCCTCGGCAAGGCGCTGGAGGATGCGGGCGAGTACCAGGAATCCTTCCGTCACTATGCACAAGGCAATGCCATCCGCAGGAAGATCTTTCCCTACGACGCGGACGACAACGCCAAGTTCGTGCGCCGCTCGAAGGCGCATTTCACGGCGGACTTCTTCGCATCGCGCGCAGGGTCCGGCGCCCAAGCGTGCGATCCCATCTTCATCGTGGGCCTGCCCCGTGCCGGCTCGACGCTGATCGAGCAGATTCTCGCCAGCCACTCCCAGGTCGAGGGCACGATGGAATTGCCCGACCTGCCGCGGATTGCCATAGAGATATTCCGCGACAGTGCGAGCGGCGGGGGCGGGTTTGCGCCGGCGGTCGCGGCGCTGGACCTTGGCGAGCTGCGTGCGCTGGGTGAGCGGTATCTTGCGGAAACGCGCACGCAGCGCAAGACCGATAAGCCCTACTTCATCGACAAGATGCCGAACAACTATTTGTACGTGGGGCTCATTCAGCTGCTGTTGCCGAACGCCAAGATCATCGACGCACGGCGGCACCCGTTGGGCTGCTGCTTTTCGGGCTTCAAGCAGCACTTCGCACGCGGCCAGAACTTCTCCTACAGCCTCGAAGATATCGGCGGCTACTACCGCGACTACGTGGAGCTGATGGCTCATATCGATACGGTGCTGCCGGGCCGCGTGCACCGGGTGTTCTATGAGTCGATGATCGACGACACCGAGGCCGAAGTGCGGCGTCTCCTCGATTATTGCGGCCTGCCGTTCGAGGACGGGTGCCTGAAGTTTTACGAGAACGAGCGGGCCGTACGCACCGCGAGTTCCGAGCAGGTGCGGCAGCCGATTTTCCGCGGCGGCGTGGATCAATGGCGGCATTTCGAACCGTGGCTCGAGCCTCTGAAGCAGGCGCTGGGCGAGGTGCTCGACCGCTATCCCGCCGTGCCCGACTTTCCAGCATCCATTGAATCGTCATTTCATGAACACATCCATCAGGGAGCAAGGTACTAATGACTCGTAGTCGTTCGAACACCACCGGGGCTCACGCCCTCGACGCCGGCCGCATGCGCGGCCGCCATGCACTGCGCTACGCGCCTCTCGCTTCGGCCATTTCGGCAATCATCGCGGGTGGCATGCCCTTGGCGCATGCGGCGGGCGAGGAGGAGGCCGGCGGTCTTCAGGAAATCGTCGTCACGGCGCAGAAGAAGTCCGAGAACCTGCAGAACGTGCCCATCAGCATCTCGGTGTTCGACACCAAGAAGCTGGACCAGCTGAGCATCGTCGACCTCGATGGCTATGTGAAGTATTCGCCCAGCATGTCCTATGTGCGCAGCCAGGGGCAGGGCGACAACGGCGAGCCGGGCAACTCGCATATCTACATACGCGGTGTGGTCAGCGGCGGCGACGGCAACCATTCGGGCTCGCAGCCGAGCGTCGGCACCTACTTCGATGAGCAGCCCGTGACCACCATCGACGGCACCCCGGAAGTTCATATTTACGATATGGCACGGATCGAGGTTCTCGAAGGACCGCAGGGCACGCTGTACGGCGCAAGTTCCGAGGCGGGCACCGTCCGGCTCATCTCCAACAAGCCGGACCCCACGAAATTCGCGGCCGGTTATGATCTCACCGGCAACTCGGTGGACCATGGCGGCCTTGGCTATTCGGTCGAAGGCTTCGTCAACTTGCCGCTGTCGCCGATCTTGGCGGTGCGCCTGGTGGGATGGGACGTCCATGACGCCGGCTTCATCGACAATGTGGCGGGCACGAACGCCGCGGCGGGCATCGTCAATGGCGTAAGGACTTTCCCGACCTGGGCCGCTTCCGCCGGCGGCGGCATCGGCGCGGGCTCGATCAGCAATGCGGCCTATGTCAAGAACAATTACAACACGGCGGACACCAAGGGTGGCCGCGCGGCGCTGAAACTCGACATCGGCGACCATTGGACCGTCACGCCCACCGTGATGGGACAGAAAATCACCACCGAAGGATACTTCGGCTACGATCCGGCGGTGGGCCGTTTGAAAGTTGCGCACTTCGGACCCGAGTACACCAGCGATTCGTGGGTACAGTCGGCGCTGACCGTCGAGGGCAAGATGGCCGGCTTCGACTTGGTGTACGCGGGCGCGTACATGAAGCGCAACCGTGACTCGGTGGCGGACTACAGCGATTACGCGTACTTCTATGATGCCACTGCCGCCTACGGGGCGTACTGGCTGGGAAACAATGGCAAACCCATCATGCCGCAGGAACTGGTAATAGGCTCCGGCGCCTTCGAGAAATGGAGCCATGAACTTCGCCTGAGCACTCCTCAGGATCAGCCGGTCAAGGGCACCATGGGCGTGTTCGTGCAGCGTCAATTGCACAATATTCTGCAGGACTACCTGATGCCCGGGTATGGCTTTACCAGTCTCGGCGGCGGCAATCCGAACGGCTTGTCCGACACATCGATTCCGGGATTTCCGGCGCTGTCGGTCCCGGGGCACTCCAACACCATTTGGCTGACGGACGAGCAGCGCGTCGACCGCGACAAGGCGGTGTTTGCGCAGGTCACCTGGGACATCACCTCGCAGTGGGAACTGAGCGGCGGCCTGCGGTATTTCAAGTACGACAATACCCTTCAGGGTTTCTACGGCTATTCCGACACCATGTATGGCGGGGGCTCATCCGGCGTCTTCCAATGCTTTGCACCGTCTATAACCTTGGGCTCGCCGTGCACCAATCTAAACAATCGGGATTCTGCTTCCGGCCACGTGCCGCGCGTCAACCTGACCTACAAGATCACGCCGGACGCGTTGGTGTATGCCACCTGGTCCAAGGGCTTCAGGCCGGGCGGCGTCAACCGCACCGCGCAGGTGGGCATCCCGCCCTATGCGGCGGACTTTTTGACCAACTGGGAAATCGGCTGGAAAACCCAGTGGTTCGGGCACCGCCTGCGTTGGAACGGCTCCGTGTTCCAGGAGGACTGGAAGAACTTCCAGTTCTCATTCCTCGGCCAGAACAGCGTGACCATCATCGAAAAC
>Ga0070696_100001020_pt1 | contig 18098 bp, 20 predicted proteins | sample KBSK1253metaG_FD_65474 | JGI IMG/M metagenome (GOLD analysis project Ga0070696, IMG submission 65474) | Corn, switchgrass and miscanthus rhizosphere microbial communities from Kellogg Biological Station, Michigan, USA - KBS K1-25-3 metaG | ecosystem: Host-associated > Plants > Roots >... | reverse complement strand
TATCACCTTCGGTACGGAGGTGTATATTGCCCGCCTTTATGGCTGGAGCCCTTCTCGCCGCTGTAATGGCCGCCCTCGCTGCCATCACGGGATCCACCTTTCGCCAGAAGATCAGAGGCGGAACCACACGTTAGACTAAGCGCTAATGCCAGCATGAGCAATATTCTTGTCATGAACATCTCCAATTGGCCCGACTTACGTGAAATCGCATTGCAGAGGGAAGCGACGGTAGGCCGAATCGTGAAGGGCATGGGGGCCTCGCAGGGAGGCGTATTGTAGGAGGGTGTGAAAGACGGCGCAAGAGTCCATAAGACGAACTTTGCCTGGCCCCTGGCACGATCTAGTCAATGGACCAATGAAGATTCGATATGCCCCCTACAAACTATCATCTCATCCTTTCGACTCCGAGATGCGACAGGATGTCTCGCGCTGCCTTGACACTTCCCTTCTGGCTCTCTACCCTCTGAGCGCACGTGTCACCCGGATGAGCGACACCGAGCATTGTAAAACATGTCCACCCTCCTCTTGACACTCACGCGGATCAATCTGAGGCACTTCGTCTGGATTGCCATCGTCCTGTCGATCCTCGTGAGCCTTCTCCTGAGCCAGCTCATCCATGGACGGATCGTGTGGGAGTATCCCTTTGCCGCCACCTTCATCGCCTTCATCGTTGCGTCGCTGCTCATCTCTCTGATCAAGCGCATGCGCGATCTTGAGCAGGCGCTGGCTGAGCACACAGGCCATCGTGTTCAAGACGTCATCGAACACCGGCGAACAGAAGATGCCCTCCGCGAAAGCCAGGAACGTTTTAGTAGTGCGTTTAGGGATGCCGCTATCGGCATGGCACTGGTGGGAACGGACGGACAATGGTTACAAGTTAACCCTGCCTTGTGTGCGTTGGTGGGCTATACGGAGCAAGAGTTGTTGGCGACCACCTTTCAAGCCATCACCCATCCAGACGACCTCGACACCGATCTCGCTTTCGTCCGGCAGATGTTGGCCGGAGAGATTTCCACCTACCACATGGAGAAACGCTACTTTCACAAGCAGGGGCGTATCGTCTGGATCTTGTTAACCGTCTCATTGGTCCGCGACCCAGTCGGTCAACCACTCTATTTCATTGGTCAGATTCAGGATATTACCGAGCGCAAACAGGTGCAGGAGAAACTCCGCGAAAGCGAGACACGGTTTCGGGCGATCTTAGATAATAGTCCGACCATGATCTTTCTCAAGGACACAGAGGGTCGTTATCTGCTCGTGAATCGGCAATTCGAACGCATATTCCATCTCGACCAAACGACAATTGTCGGCAAGACGGATGTGGAGATCTTTTCACCACAACAGGCCGCAGCCTTTCAAGCGAACGATCGTAAAGTTATCCAGGATGGAATTCCCCTGCAATTTGAGTTTGAAGAAGAAGCACTCCACGATGACGGCCCCCACACCAGTATTGTGTTCAAATTTCCACTGCGTACAATGGATGGAACACTGTACGGCATTGGCGGAATCACCACGGACATCACGGAACGCAAACGGGCGGAGGAGGAACGGAAGAAGCAAGAGCTACTCGTCACACTCATGCTGAGCACTGGGCCCGGCTGTATTAAACGCCTCGCGGCCGATGGCACCCTGCACCAAATGAATCCGGCTGGTCTAAAAATGATCGAGGCGGACTGTGAGGAGGACGCACTCGGTCTTTCGGTGTTCAATCTGGTTGTCCCGGAGCACCGGGCCGCGTTTATGGAGATGCATCGAGACGTCATAAATGGATGCACGCGAACACTCCAGTTCGAAATTTTGGGTCTTAGAGGCACCCGTCGGTGGATGGAAACCCATGCCGTGCCCTTCCAGAATCCCGTCATTGGGCAGACGGAACACCTGGCTGTGACCCACGACATTACGGAGCGCACACGGGCTGAGGAGGCGCTCCGAAAGAGTGAAGCGCGTTATCGCCAGCTCATTGAGCTGAGCCCAGACGCCATTTACGTGTTTGATGATCGGGGCACCTTCACATTGACCAATCCAGCCGGATGTACCTTGCTGGGATATCCGGAACAAGAGTTAGTGGGAATGTCGGTGGTAAACACCTACCGTGCAGAGGAACGTCCAGCCGTTATCGAACGATTGCAGCAGCTGAAGATGGGAGGGCCGCTGCGCTTCGAGCGGGTCGCTGTGCGGAAGAATGGCACGACGGTACCGATCGAGGTGTGTCTGTCGCCCATGGCACATCGGCGTTACCAGGCTGTAGTACGTGACATTACCGAACGCAAGCGGGTGGAAGCCGAACTGCTGGCCTTGAAGGACGACCTGGCCAGCGAACTCATGGCCATGAGCCGCCTCCACGAGTTCAGCACTCGTTTAGTGGCAAGCACGGAGATCCAGCCGCTTCTAGAGGAAGTCCTCAATGCGACAATCGCGCTGCAAGACGCAGACTTCGGCAACATCCAACTCTACAATCCGCAATCCCAGGCGTTAGAGATCGTTGCGCACCGCGGTTTTCAGCAAGATTTCCTGGAGTACTTCGGTGGTGTGCATGACAACAGCTCCGCTTGTGGCAGAGCGCTGCAGCAGCGAGAGCGCGTCATCATCGAAGACGTTCGAACCGATCCTCGTTTTGAGCCGCTCCGACCGATCGCGGCCTCGGCTGGCTTTTGCGCGGTACAGTCCACGCCGTTGTTCAGCCGGAGCGGCGAGTCACTCGGCATGATTTCCACGTACTTCCGTCGAGCCCATCGCCCATCAGAGCGCGAGCTGCGGCTCACCGATCTCTATGCCAGGCAGGCTGCGGAGATGATCGAGCACACGCGGGGGCAGGCGGCGCTTCGAGACAGTGAACAGCAGCTTCGCCAGGCTCTCGACGATCGGGAGCGGCTGTCGCAAGATCTCCACGACCACGTGATCCAGTCGATCTATGCGATTGGGATGGCGCTGGAGTCATGCCAATATTTCATTGAGAAAGATCCAGGACTCGCCGCACGGAAATTACAGAGCAGTATCGCGGATTTGAACGGAGTGATAGAAGAGGTACGAACCTATATTGAATGGGAAGGCCCGACCATCACCAGTTCAGACCAACTCAGGGAGGGACTCGAAGATCTGGTCCGAACAATCCCGAGCGCCGGCTCCCTGGCGATTCGCCTCGAGATCAATACAGCAACTATAGGGCAATTGACCGCTGACGAGGCGACGCACGTCCTTCAGATTGCGAGGGAGGCCGTCAGCAATAGCCTGCGGCACTCCGGGGCCAAGACCGGACAGATGTCGCTCTGCAAGACAGATGGAGGTCTTCGTCTGGAAGTGCGAGACGACGGCGTAGGGTTCGACGCTACATCCGGAGAGGGGCACGGTCTGGGATTGCGCAACATGGCCGCTCGGGCCAGCAAGCTCAATGCGAAGTTGACGGTCCTCTCCGAGCGTGGACATGGGACTCAGATCACCCTCGACATTCCCAAGGAGCACCATCATGCTTCAGGACCAAGTGCAATCAATTCGGCTGATGCTCGTTGATGACCACGAAGTCGTTCGCCTTGGTTTGCGAGGGGTGTTCGCCCAAGGGAGTCGGATCAAGGTGGTCGGCGAATCCGATACAGCGGCCCAGGCGGTGACCGAAGCGGTCCGTCTGAAACCCGACGTGGTCCTTATGGATCTCCGCCTGCCGGATGGCAGCGGCGTCGAGGCCTGCCGGGATATTCGGGTGGCGTGTCCCGACACACGGGTCCTCTTCCTCACGTCCTTCGGCGATGCAAATGTAGTGCTCGCGACCACGTTTGCAGGGGCGAGTGGTTATCTCAAGAAACAGATCGGCAGTCGCTCGCTGGTTGAGGCTGTGGAGCGAGTCGCGCAGGGGCAGTCGATCCTGGATCCGACGTTGACCGAAGCCGTGCTGACGCGGATGCGCGCTCTGGCAACATCCAACGGCGACCGCGCAACCCAGGCGTTATCCCTTCAAGAACAGCGAATCCTGCCCTTGATCGCCGAAGGAAAAACGAACAAAGAGATTGCCACGGCCCTCGGCCTGAGCGCAACCACAGTGAAGAGTTACCTGCACACCATCTTTCAAAAACTCCAGATCTCGCGCCGATCCCAAGCGGCTGCCTTGTTCTCCACGCGCAATAGTACGTAGGCGCTCTCGGAGCATCCCCTACCATCAAAAATCATCAGAGCGTACCTCCATTCGGAGGTACCGCATTGTCTGGATTTGGCTACACTTGGCGTTGGCACGTTGGCATCATCTGCATTCACCTAAAGGGAGAGTCATGCTCCAGCTCATGCTTTTCGCCGCCGTGGCGCTGCTCGTGGTTTCTGATGTCCAAGCCCAAACGGTGTCGGTCGTGAACATGGATACCTCCCGAGAAGCCATCTTATTAGAGGCAACCCTCACACGGTTTCTCAGGGATGACGGATATACGGTCAAAGGAGCCAGTACGGACGGCTTCGTCGTGCTGTTGCATGGGATGAGCGCGCAGACGAGGCAAGGCACGAGTGTCGGCGTGGTCGGCTCTGCCACGGTCGTCAAGGTGTTGCGGCGAGAATCCACCGCTGTCCTACTGTCCGAGGGCTCCCCACATGCACAGGAGTTCGTCGGGACATTCACCGCCGTCATGGGATCCCCGCTGATTTACCTTGCTGGCACCACAGCGATTGGCAGGGATGCGGAAGAAGTGGCACAGGTCCTCAGTATCTATGTGAATACGGTGCTCCAGCACCCGTCTTTCAGGGCTTCCGAGTTGCTTCGGATACTGGAGCAGCGCGCCACAGAACATGAGCCTACGCGATCCCCAGAGACAGGAAGATGACGCCCAACAGATATGATGGCAGTGATTCTTGTCATTGACGACGACGAACATGTCCAAGCCGTTCTTCGGGGAATATTGGAAGAGGCCGGATATATGGTCGTGGTTGCCAGCAACGGGCGGCAGGGGCTGCAGCAGTTTCGTCGCGAACCAGCAGACCTCGTGCTCCTCGATATCTTCATGCCCGAGTTGGATGGCCTAGAAACATTGGTAGAACTGCATCGAGAATATCCGGCCGCGAAGGTCATCGCGATTTCGGGTGGAGGGATGGAATGCGACTTCAGCTTTTTCGAGTGTGCACGAGTGCTCGGGGCCCACAGTGCCTTACCCAAACCCCTTGATCGTGAGCAATTGCTGCTGATCGTAGGGCTCATGTTACGAGGGGTTTCACCGGATACCGACAGTAGCAAGTGTGATAGTCCGGGCTAACAAGAGTCTCACGCGGGTTGGGACGCCATCAATACGGACGAAATGCTTGTGAGCCGAATCATAGGGGGTGACCATGGCGGCGATTCTTGTGGTGGATGACAATGCGCCGATTCGAACAGTGATCTGAACCGGCTTGGGGAAACCCGGTCATGATGTCTACGATGCCTCTACGATCCGGCAGGGCCCTGCTCAATGATCGGCCAGAAAGGGGTGCGAAGACCGATGGCGACCATCTTGCTCATTGATGACGAAGAATCAGTGCGGACGGTTTTCCAGATGGGGCTCGCACAGGTGGGGTACCGTGTCCTGACCGCCGAAAATGGGCGACACGGCCTGCGTCTCTTGGAGCATCAGGAAGTGGATCTGATTGTCGTAGATATCTTCATGCCAGAGATGGACGGCTTGGAACTGATCCCACTGCTTCGCAAGACGCGACCTGCGTGCAACATTATTGCGATCTCTGGGCGATCAGGTCAGATGGACCATCTCGACACCGCGAAGTACTTGGGAGCCCACGCCACCCTCAAGAAGCCGTTCAGTCTGCAAGAGTTGCTGGACGCGGTTGCATCTCAACTGAAATGAGAACAACCAGCTATGGCTGGGTTGAAGGGTTGGTCTGGTCAACTGAAAAAGGCGAAGGGATTATGAGGGCGAACGTGCGGTTCGGCCCCGATTAAAATCATTGAACCTTCTACGGAGTTCGGTGAACCGCTAACGCAATGCGAACGGCACGGCAAGACAAGTGGATCAAGATCATGCCGGCGCTGATGGCGGGAGGGGGGGAGAGGCCGCCTCTTCGCATCTCCGGATTGCACTCCGAAGCCGCGCTTGCTGCTCGGACTCCATGCGGATGAATTCGACGCCGAGCTCTCCGTTTCTCGACCATCGCCTCACGGCTAGATCGACCGTCAGGGTTCCTTGCGGCTCGTCGAGTTGGATCTCGACCTGAACATACTTCAGGTCAGGCGCGACGTCGGGACATCGAATCCGGCACCCTTCGTGGGAGATGTCAACGACCGTTCCGCTCTGAGCGATCACGCCGTTGCCGAAATACACCGGAAGAGAGACCGGTAACCGTGGAAACTTGCGCTGGTCTGCCGAGCTCGACGGGAGCACAGCGTCTTTTGTGGCAGGTAGGCCACCGAGCACCTCTTGGATGGTCAAGAGAAGCGTCTGTCCGTCGAACGGTTTCACGAGCACCCGGTCGGCCCCCAGCGCAAGGGCATTCGCCCTCCAGTCGAGCAGGCCCTTCTGCCCGCCCCCGCTCATGGCGATGATCTTGGGTTTTGTCGCTACCTTTTTCATCTCCATGAGGACCTGGAGCCCGTCCTTTTCGGGCATGAAGAGATCGGTCACCACGACGTCGGTCGGCTCCCGATGCCAGAGCGCCATCCCTTCGCGCCCGTCCGGAGCGTCGAGGACCGTATGGCCCGCCCGCTCCAGGATGACCCGCAGAACCTGGCGGAGCGATAATTCATCGTCAATGATGAGTATGCGAGGCATCGTAGACTCCGGGTTTACTTAATCATGCAGGCCTTGGGGTCGATGGCCCGCAGGCGACTCAAGACTTGCTTTAGAATTATATTCGCAATATTAAAATACTCCATCGTTATGTCAATCTTGCGCAGCGATACCTGCTCGTAGGCTTCACGCAACTCAAGCGGACGATGATACGGATAGAGGTCGGTCACGTGAGTCTCGAAGACTGCCACACCACTCCTGTGTGATCGAACTCCTGCTTCGGCACCGGGTTTTTCAGGACCTGACCTCAATTCGTTAGAGACCACGCAAACCGTCCGCTTGCCGAGCCGGCCGTTAATTCATCCGGAGTGCAGCACAGTTCCATCGGCGGCAATGGACCTCGTTTTCCAGCATACTTGATGTTCTGTATCTGTCCTTCCCATTTCTCGCAGCAGCTTCATGGCTTTTCGTTTCATCGCTGCAATCGCATCCTCTGCGCTCGAGTAGTCTTCTCCTGAGCGCAAGGTATGTGCCGATGTAGGAGAGTACCAAACCATGCAATAATCAACGTTCCACTCACCGCCAATCTCCCTCATAGTCATGTCGACTTTCACGCTCGCCTGTCTCATTGCCTCAGTCATTCCTCCACCAGATACGGACTTCACTGTGGCGGCTCTAGCGGTCCAGCCCATTCGACCAAATCTATACACTGGACTAACTGATTGTCCTGTACTGAATTCCCGTCATGGAATAGTGAATAGAGGGAACGCTGATCTGGAGTGAACTGTACTCGCACCAAGGTGGGATAGTTACTGAGCGCTGGCTTTCGCCGGAAATACCACTCCGGCACCGTCGGCTTGCCCTTCGCCCATTCATACCAACTACCCCTCCATCAGCTCGCTGACTACCTGTCCCAAACGCTGGTGCTCGCTATCGGTCATCCGAGAGAAGGCCAGCCCGAATGTCTGGCCGTTCACCCACTGCACGCTGGCCGCGTCAATCATGATCGGCCATTCGATGTCTGGCGCATAGATTCGCAGTTCCAACGACATGCCCGGCTCCATGATCACCGGGCTTTCGATGCGACAGCCGCCCCTAGACAGATCCAGCATGAGGCCCGTCCCTTCCTGTGTCGTGGAAGACGAAAATGTGGTGCGGAATTGCACCCGAAGCCTCGGCAGCGCCCGGCGATCCTCCGTCTTCATATCCATGACGGACTGGCCTGCCACCTTCCCGTCAATGAGCCGTTGCCCAAAGGTCGTCCCGTGGATATCGGCTTCCTGCTCGGTCGCATACAGGCCCTCGGCTGAGAATTCGCGAGTTCGGACGCCATGGTCATCTTCCACGGAGATGAAGATGCAAAGCCGCCAGGTCTCATCCTCCACGAGGTGATGCGGAACGGACTCAATGGTGTATCCCTCATACTCGACCGTCTTGGCCATTGCCTTAATGCTTCCCTTTCATCAGCAACCCGTTCTTCTCCAGTTCTTGAATGCGTCGTTTAGCGAGGGCCACGCGAAAGCCTTGGACGATGCGTCGCAGCGGTATCAGTCTGTGAAGACATCCGGATAGACCGTTCTCATACAGACTTGGCAGATACCATGACTAAACTCCACCTCTGCATGGCATTGAATGTGCTCCTCGAGCTGTTGCCAATCCCCGGCGTCGGTCCGCACCCGCTTGCAGTTGGCACAGATCGGAATCAGCCTGCGCAACACCTTGACGTCTCGCAGCGCTCGTTCGAGTTCCTCTGTGCGCAGGAGCAACTCTTGCTCTCTCGCCTTGCGCGTGTTCCGTTCTGCGCGTAAGGTGAGGGCCGAGGACACGCGGGCCACGAGTTCCACTGGATTGACCGGTTTACGGATATAGTCCATCGCCCCTGCCGCAAAGGCCGCGAGAAGATCCTGCTCCTCGGTCTTCACGGTTATAACGATGATCGGGATATCCCGGAGCCATTCGGTTGCCGTAATCCGGCGGCACGCCTCAAGGCCGTCCACACCAGGCATCATGATATCCATGAGGATGAGATCAACGGCTTCCGTCCTCTGCCCGGCGTTATCCCGGCCCAAGATCCCAAAGGCGGCCTCAGCAGAATCGGCAACCATCAGCGACCCGTAGCCGGCCGCCCGAAGCCTGGTCGAGAGCAGGTCTTGCTCGTCTCGCGAATCATCCACAATTAAAATGACCATGCCGTGTCCCCTTCCCGAAAAGCTATGCCCCCATGACGGTGAGGAGGTCCTGTAATCGGGTCGCATCGCGGGGGGCGAGCGTCATAAATTCCACGCCAAATTGCCCATGCGTGGCCCATCGCACTCGCGCCACCCCCACCTCGATGGGGGTCTGGTTCGCGCAGGGGAAGATCAGCACACCGAGATCATCGCCCTGGTGGACAGGTCTCGCACTACGGATGGCGCACCCTGCACGTGACAGGTTGACGGTCGTCCCACTCCACTCAGGACCATCGGCCGAACACAAGCAGGAGAAATCGACTGGAACACGTCGGCATGTCCGTTTCTCCTTGCGCGGCTCGCTGGGAGACGAGGAGAGGGGTGGAGAATTCGACGGTGTCTCGGAATGCATGAACACAACTGTACCGGTACGTGACCGAACTTCAAAACCATTTCTCGTTATGGGCATAGGGGGAGGAAGCAGTGTGTTAGCCTTACGACAAGATTGTGGAGGAGCTACCGGAGATCCGACGGGACACGGTGGAGCTGGTCAGAAAGGCCGTGGCGGAGAACCGCCGCGCCTATGTGCTGGTCAATAATCGATCTGAGGGCAATGCGCCACTGACGGTGCAGACACTCGCAGAGATGCTACGCGACGAATTCGTCGTTTCGGTCGCTCAGTGAATGATCTTCCTCCCACCTTCTCCCTACTGCTGATCCGCACGTTTCGTTCTGTTATTCGGAGCAGGAAGGACCGGCGGTTGCCCAGGGGCAGGGATCCTGAAGACGTAGGGCTGCGGGGTTGGTCGGGAGTCAGACGACTTGAAAGGGTTCATGGGTGTTTGCGGGCAACCGATTCACCGCAGGCGATGCAGGTATAGTTGCCCGTTAAATGGCCGCTGTCATTCTGTTCCAATTCCAGGGTGAGATGCGCACAGGGTTGTAAATCCACTCGATGTTCCCACTTCACTCGTAATTGTGCAGCTTCAGCCGTGGTCATGATGTCCCCCGTTGGTCGATCCCTATTTATCTGACAAATCTTTCAGCTGAGTCAGCGGTACCGGATCAGCCTGAACCTATTGATTGCTGATCCATCCAGTTCTTGGCTTTTCCAGTGCAACCACATTCGCCTTCCCTTCCGTCTTGCAGATCTCACTCAATTCACCCTGTCTGGTTTTAATGGATTCGTGGCTGCCCACTGACAACCAGACTACCGCCATGGGCATCCATCGGTCAGCGATGAGCTGCTGCGAACAGGCCTTAATTTGATGATTCTTGTACGGCACTCACACTGCCATATCCAACACTGCTTTGCGGTGTTGAGGAATACCAGAGAAACGATGTTACGTCGGCGGCAGCAACGGTCCGGCCCATTCACCCTCAATTGTAGCGACCTCCCCCTTGCACTGATCAGGATTCTTGCCATCTACCCTGAGCGTCACACCGTCCAACTCTACCTCCACGATATAGACCCTCACGCCAAGTGACTTCCGATACCAGTACAACCCTGGTGCCGTTGGCTTTTTGGTACTCCAGGTCACCATGACGGCTCTTTCTAGATACTGACCTATACCAACAAGAGGAATATTGAGATCTTCGGCCTCGGTCATTCTTCGATCTCCCTCGCCTACGACAGGGTCTGGATGCTGAGAAGGCGCTTCAGGGAGTCCTCCAGGCGACCCAGCGAGACTTCTTTTCCGACGATCTCGGTCACCCCAAGGGCATGGACCTGCTGCTCCGTCTCAGGAGTCAAGGCCCCTGTAAAAATGATCACCGGCTGACTGAAATTGAAACCGCGAACCTGTTGCAAGACCGCAAGCCCATCCATCTCTGGCATTTTCAGGTCAAGAACAATGACATCGGGGTGTTCCCGGCGAAAGAGCTCCAGGCCTTTTCGACCATTCTCAGCGAGTACCACGTCATAGCCCTTCCGACGGAGGAGGGTGTCGAGGAGCCTCAGGATGCCTTGATCATCATCAATCACCAGGATTTTGGCCATGGTGCCCCGCCCAGAATAAAATGAAGTCCGTGATCTAGTCCTTGGCCTTCCCTTGCCCCTTCGCCACCCGCATCACCCCTCGGGCGCCGGCTCCCATACCACACATGGCGGTCACGTGTGTTTCGCAATGATCTGGTCCTTTTTCAAGCCTGTTGTTCCCGTTTCAATCGTGAGAGGAGTTGGCCCAACCGTTCCTGGTGAGCTGGCGCGACGGTGATGAACCCCACGCCTAATTCTCGCCCACGGTTCCAACGCACTGCCGCCTTTTCAATGTGAATCGGCGACGCCTCGTCAGGCACGTGAAGGTGCAGGGCCAATTGTATGCCAGCGTAGACCTGGATGTCGGTGTGGACGCCGCAGCCATTCTCCGAAAGGTTCACGATCGTCCCGACAGATTCACTGAGCGTTGGACCAGAGAACACACTGTGAAAATGCACGGGAAAGCGTTGGTGGTGGCGGACCTCCATCAGAGTTCCTCGTCGGATCAGTTGGTACCTGTGCGGCTACTTCCCCTTCGGTAGGATCCCCTTGCGTTCCAGCTCCCGAAGCCTTTCTTCGGCGAGTTCAACCAAAAACTCTTTGACGGTCTTCCCTTCGTGGGCAGCAGCCATCTTGACCCTGCGCATCAGCTCGCGGGGAATGTCACGAAAGTTCCATGCCCCCGTACCTTCTGGAGGTTGTCGTGTCACAAGGCGGGAGGGTAGCAGGAATTATCAGAAGCGTCAAATATCAGTCTGCATACTTACACTTCATCAGATATATAACTTAGTATCCATAGAAAGGAGATGAGTGTCATGAAAATGGTTCGGCTGTTGATCCAAGTGCCGGCGCCACTCAAAACCAAGCTCGCGGCCTTTGGATACACCAAGCGAAACTAGGGCGCAGGAGGGCAAAACCGCACCCCAGGCGCACCCTCTCCACGCAGGTGAAGCGGAGCGAGAAGCGGAAGCCATTGAAACGACGGAGAGGTCGAGAAGAGGGTATGGGGTGAGTGACGGGGGTCGAACCCGCGACCTCCGGATCCACAATCCGGCGCTCTAACCAGCTGAGCTACACCCACCATCCAAGGAAGAAATATAGGAGATAGGCTCTGCGAGATGAGCGATCTTAACAAAGAGAGAAGAAGGACCGCAACCAGGCGTGACGTCAAGCGTCAAGAACTTTGTGCCCGGCTCTCCTTTCCCTGATGGCAAATGGCCACTGACTATTGACGATTGTCATCCCCTTGCATCGAAGGCTGCCTGCATTTCCGTAAGAACTGCGGCGACGGCGGCAGCGGGATCTGACGCATCTCTGACAGGTCGGCCGACCACCAAGTAATCGGCCCCCGCTGAAATCGCCTGGGTCGGCGTGGTCGCCCTGTGATGATCATCGACACCTTTGCCGGTAGGACGCACCCCGGGTGTGACGATCAGAAATCGCGGACCGACCTTGGGGCGGAGGATCGCAGGCTCTTCGCCAGAGGCCACCACCCCATCGCAACCCACCTCAGATGCCAAGAGGGCGCGCGCAGTCACCAAGTCCTGGACGCTCCGTTGAATGCCCATGTCGCGGAGATCATGACTGTCAAAGTTGGTCAACACCGTCACCGCCAACAGTTTCAGCGTGGACGTTCCACGGCCTTGAACGGCTGCGGCCAGCGCCTTCCGATTTGCATGCACCGTGAGGAATTCCACGCCCATCGCCGCGACCCGCGCAGTGGCCCGACGAACCGTCTCCTCGATATCGAGAAACTTGAGATCCAGAAACACTCGTTTGCCTCGCGTGATCAGGCGTTGAACCATTTCCGGTCCGGCGGCGGTAAAGAGTTCGAGTCCGACCTTCACAAACACGATCTGATCCTGCACGCGATCGAGAAGCTGCTCAGCCTCAGCGCTTGAGGGCACATCGAGGGCCAAGATTAACCGGTCACGGGCAATGATAGTTGACACAGGTTTGTCCTTTTCAAGAATGGCTCACCTTGACGCTTCATTGAGCCATATGGTACAAGTGCGCTCTATTTTCTAGAGGAGTTTACTATGCCGGTCGTACACAAATCGACGATTCGACGAGCCCGCCAAGCTGTGAAGCGACACAACCGTAACCGTGCGACGCTGGGTGCCCTCAAGAGCCTCGTAAAGAAAGTCCAAGCGGCCGTGGCTGAAAAGAAGATCGAGGATGCGAAGGTATCCCTGCGCCAAGCCACGTCGGCCCTTGGCAAGGCTGTGACGAAAGGTGTGATGAAACCGAACACGGCATCGCGCCGGATTGCTCGCCTCACGCTCCATGTCAACTCCTTGTCTGCTTCCCACTCGTAATCGTTCGCACGTTCGATATGGTTCTCGGCCTCACCGGTTGCGGCACTTCGGCGCCACGACTCGTTGAGGGTGGATGCGCAATTACCTGGCCACGATCGCATAATCGCAGCAGCACGTTTTCAAGAATTCGTGCAGGACGTCCACCACTTCCCCCCTTCAGCTTGGCATCGGCATCCAAAAATAACCGAAGCGCCTCAAGCAAATGGGCGTCAGAGAATTGACCGAGCAATGCCCGCACCTTGTACGGATCCATGCGCAAGGTCCGAGCGGCCTCCCCCTCGCGGCCTCCTTGCCGTACGACTTCCTTGACCTTCCACAGTCTCCGATATTGCCAGGCCAGTGAGCCAAGGATTCTCAGTGGCGCCTCTCCCGCTTCCAGGTTTCTGGCCAGGATCGCCAACACCCGCCCGCGGTTTTTCCCGCCGATCGCCAATGTCAAATCAAACACCGAAGCACCAGGTTCTGTTCCGCGCAACATCGCTACATCGCCGGCGGTGACAGCCTGGCCGGGCGAGACATAGGCAGCCAGCTTTTCCAGTTCACGCCGAACCGAGTAAAGCGAGCCACCAGAGGCCTCTTTGAGCAACTCGATAGCCTCCTCGTTGAGCCGGACCCCGACCCGTTCAGCGTCCTGTCTGAGCCAAGGAAGCCACTGCGCCTCTCTGAGAGGAGAACAATCGACCGTCACCGCGACCTTGGCTAGGGCTTGGGTGAACTTGAGTCGTCCATCAAGCTTTGATGCAACGAAGATCACCGCCGTGGAGTCATTCGGGTCCTTCAGATAGGGAAGGATTGCGTCGCACTCCCGTGCCGGAAGTTTATCGGCTGCTTTCACCACCACCAATCGCCGAGCTGCAAACACGGCTACCTCTGAAGCACAGGTGACAATCTCTGCCCCGCTCACATCGTCTCCATAGAACAGATCGCAATTGAAGTCGCTCTCGCCCTCCCCCAACAACGCGGCCTTCAGCGCACCCAGAGCCATATCGCGCAGCAAATCTTCCTCGCCGATCACCACATACAGCGGCGCGACCGTTCCTTGTGCAAGCTGCGCGGTGAGCTGAGCATGAGAAATAGTCGAGGCCATCGTGGATACCCTATTTATTTGATGTTGGTGTCCACGCTGTCCGACGCCTGAGGCGCGGGCGGCTTTGTCAGCTGCCCCGATTCCAACTTGAGCAGAAAGCGGGATGCCAAGTCCTCGGCGATGAAACGGCCAGCTTGTTCCAAGGCCCTATTCTGCAGAACGCGATTGAACTGTAGGTCGGACGTCACGTAGAACTCTGAGGTGCCCTTCGCCGTTTGCGCCCACACGAGACGGTTCGTCCTGGTCTCCTCCACCTTGACGATCACCAAAACCTCTGCACGGCTTTCCAGCGTGGTGGTCTGGGTGAAACTGAGCGTCGGAACAATAACAGAGAGAATTTGCCCGGACAGCACAAGATCGGCCGCCTCAGTATCCGTAACGATCTGTGCTCCACTGCCTGACGAAAATTCGTGGCGCAGATAGTTGGTGTAACGGGTTTCCAGGTTAGGTTCAAAACTCTTATTCTCCAAGGTCCGAACAATCAACCGCGGTGGCGGTGACGTGGAAGAGGATGTCGCCGTTGCACTCCCGATTGTGGGCCCAGCTCCCTCCACGCGGAATTGATAGCCACAGCCGGTGAAGAGCGCGAGACAAGCGAGACAAGCAAGAAGCGCGGAACAGACAAAAACGTACCTGGCTTTCCACCCTTCCTCCACATCCCGCCATTCTCGCTTTTCGCGCATGTCCCGCTCTTCTCGCCCGTCCCGCCTGGTCGCTATATCACAAAGTTCATCAGCTTTTTTTCAACATACACAATCTTCTTCGGCTCTTTGCCCTGCAGCCAATCCGCGATCTGCGCACGAGCCAGCCCTTCGATCTGCTCGCGTGTGGCGTCGGCTCCCACGTCAAGTTTGGTCCGCAACTTTCCATTCACCTGGATCGGAATCGTCAGCCGGTCGCTTGCTGTCATCCCCGGGTCATAGATCGGCCAAGGCTGCTGAGCGACGCTCGGCTGGTGACCCAGCACCTCCCACAACTCTTCCGCCAGATGGGGCGCGAAGGGTGCCAGGATCAAGACGAATGGTTCGAGTACGGCCCGGGAGCGCTGCTCGGCCTTCGTCATCTCATTTGTAAATACCATCATCTGGGAGATCGCGGTATTGAACCGCAACGCTTCGATATCCTCCGTCACCTTCTTGATCGTCTGATGGAGCAACCGCTGATGTTCGAGAGTAGGAACCGTCTCCACCACGCGACTTGAGAGCCGGCCTTCTTCAGTCACCATGAGTCGCCAGGCCCGTTCGAGAAACCGTGTGACCCCTTCTACGCCCCGCGTACTCCAGGGCTTCACTGCCTCCAGCGGGCCCATGAACATTTCGTAGAGCCGCACCGCATCGGCCCCGAACTGGTCCATGATCTCATCAGGATTGACGACGTTGCCACGGGATTTCGACATCTTCTGGTTGTCTTCTCCCAGCACAATCCCCTGATGCACCAGCTTCTTGAACGGCTCCGGCGTACTCACCACCCCAATGTCATACAGAACCTTGTGCCAAAACCTCGCATAGAGCAAATGCAGCACGGCATGTTCGCTGCCGCCGATGTAGAGATCTACCGGCATCCAATAGCGTTCCTTTGCCGGATCGACGAGCTGGTCCTGATTCTTCGGGTCAATAAATCGCAGATAATACCAGCAGGAGCCGGCCCATTGGGGCATCGTGTTCGTTTCACGGCGTGCCTGCGCCCCACTGATCGGGTCGGTTGTCGTCAGCCAGTCTGTTAAATTTGCAAGCGGGCTTTCGCCACTCCCGGACGGTTTGAAATTGCTGGTTTCCGGCAAAAGCAGCGGCAGCTGCTCTTCCGGAAGCGGAAGGGCCTGGCCATCCACCCACACAATAGGAAAGGGTTCGCCCCAATACCGCTGACGGGCAAACAGCCAGTCCCGCAACTTGTAGTTCACGGCCTTGCGACCCTTCCCGTGCGATTCTAACCAGGCCGTGAGTTTTGGAATCGCATCACCAGGTGTCAGCCCATTGATGGTGAAACTTCCGTCCGACGTCGTGGAATTGACGACGGTACCCTTGTCGGTCGCGATGAACGCCTCTTGTTCAGCCTGGCCGCCTGCGATTACTTCGCGGATCGGCAAGCCATAGGTCTTCGCAAAGGCCCAGTCGCGCTCATCATGCGCTGGCACAGCCATGATGGCGCCGGTGCCATAGCCCATCAACACGTAGTCGGCAATCCAAATGGGCAGCGGCTCGTTGTTCACCGGATTCACCGCATAGCCACCGGTGAAGACACCGGTCTTTTCCTTTTCGAGTTCCTGCCGTTGGAGATCGCTTTTTCTGGCCGCCGCCTTGCGATAGGCGGTAACCACGGTGCGGCGGTCGGCAGTCGTGACGACCTCCACTAGCGGATGCTCAGGCGCCAGCACCATATAGGTCGCACCGAACAAGGTATCGGGCCTCGTCGTAAAAATCCGAACCGTGCCGGGGACGCCGGCCAAATCAAACTCGACTTCCGCGCCGATCGATCGGCCGATCCAATTCTTCTGCATCTCCAATGTGCTGGCCGGCCATTCGACCAGCTTCAAATCTTCAAGGAGTCGATCGGCATAGGCCGTGATCTTCAATACCCATTGGCGCATCGGCTTGCGCACCACATCGAACCCGCCGACTTCGCTCTTGCCATCGATAATCTCTTCGTTAGCGAGCACCGTCCCCAACTCGGGACACCAGTTCACCGGCACTTCCGCCACGTAGGCCAGCCCTCGCTCAAACAGTTTCAAGAAGATCCACTGCGTCCAGCGATAATAGTCGGGGTCGATCGTGCTGATCTCACGCTCCCAGTCGTAGGACAGACCGACACGTTTCATCTGGCGTTTGAACGTTGTGATGTTCTGCGCCGTCGTCATCGCGGGGTGAATCCCTGTCTTCACCGCATACTGTTCGGCGGGGAGCCCGAATGCGTCCCATCCCATCGGATGCAGCACATTGAAGCCCCGCATACGCTTATAGCGGGACATGATATCCGTCGCGGTATAGCCTTCAAGATGACCGACGTGGAGACCCGATCCTGAGGGATAGGGAAACATGTCGAGGCAGTAGAACTTTGGCTTGACCTGGTCGTCAGCAACATGGAAGGTCCGGTGCTGCTCCCAATAGGCCTGCCACTTTATTTCAAGGGCGTGATGATTGTAGGTCTTGCTCATACCGTGACAAACAGTGGCTGTATAGAAAAAGAGAATGGACTCTAACATAGACCTGCGGGAGCAACAAGAATCGATGACGGGTGGGGCCCACATGTCTGGGACAGGCCCGGTCTGTCTGGTTCATCTGGTTTGTTTTGTTCATTTAGTTGGTCTTGTTTAACCAAACAAACGAGACAAGCCAAACAAACCAAATAACGGTTTTCTTCTGCTGGCGGACTTTTTCAGCATCCTGCTAGCCCGGATTATTCATGAATGCCGTCGCGAGGCGTTCGAGACCGAAGCCCGCCTGGGCTTCTCGCAAGTGAGGCCGACGTAGGCGTACTTGCAGTCCGTCGAGGAGGCCGAACGAGAAAAGCCCTGCCGGGCGAGAGGATCGGACGACGTAGCAGGTATTCATGAATAGTCCGGGCTAGATCACAGGCCGACCGTTGAAAAGTGGAGAAAAACCGGTCACCGAGATGAACTGAGTGAGCGGGGATGGAGGCAGTTGAGAACTCGACTTGGCACTATGAATCAGATGGGCGACGCCAAATTCTTTTGCCGCATTCAGACAGCTCTCATCATCGTCCATGTAGAGAGACCTTGCCGGGTCGAATCCCAGTAAGCGCGCGCAATTGGGCCAATACTCCGGACGCATTTTTAGATACCCCACTTCAAACGCATTCACGATTCGATCGACATGCCGATTGAGCCCGGTCTTGGCAACTTTGATG
>Ga0070696_100001018_pt1 | contig 18125 bp, 16 predicted proteins | sample KBSK1253metaG_FD_65474 | JGI IMG/M metagenome (GOLD analysis project Ga0070696, IMG submission 65474) | Corn, switchgrass and miscanthus rhizosphere microbial communities from Kellogg Biological Station, Michigan, USA - KBS K1-25-3 metaG | ecosystem: Host-associated > Plants > Roots >... | reverse complement strand
CGTCACCGGTACGGCCGCGCTGCACGTGAACGCGGTGACGCCGCCGGGACTGCCGGACACGCGCTTCAGCGAGATCCATTACGACAACACCGGCACCGATGTCGGCGAGGCGATTGAGGTCGAGGGGCCGGCGGGCACGGACCTGACGGGCTGGAGCATCGTGCTCTACAACGGCGATCCCCTGAACCGCACGGCGTACAACACCCAGGCCCTGACGGGCTCGATCCCCGCGCTGTGCGACGGGCGCGGCGTGATCGTGGTCAACTACCCGACGAACGGCATCCAGAACGGCAGCCCTGACGGCTTCGCGTTGATCGACGCCGGCGGGCACAGCGTGGAGTTCCTGTCATACGAAGGCACGTTCGTCGCCTCGGGCGGGCCCGTCGACGGCCTGACCTCCGTCGACATCATCGCAGCCGAGGCGTCGACGGCGCCTCTGGGGACCTCGCTGCAGCGCGATCCGTTCAACCACTGGAGCCAGTCGACCGCGACGTTCGGGGTGTGCAACGGCGGCACGCCGCCGCCTCCGGGAAACACGATCTCCTTCTCGGGACGCCTCCCGAGCGATCCGCCCCTGCCGGTGGGTTTCGAAGACCAGTTGTTCGCGACCATGCGCGATCCGAGCAACGTCGTTATCCCGACGACGTTCACCTGGACCTCGGAGTCGCCGGCACTCGCCAGCATCGACGCGAACGGCGTGATGCACGCGCTCGGCGCGGGGAGCGCGACGTTCCGCGCGACCGCCGGGGACGGCACCACCGCCGCATTCACGCTGCCGATGGCGGTGGCGACCGCGAGCACGACCGCCCTCTACGCCGGCAACGCGGAGTTCGGCGAGCCGGCCGACGGCGACCCCAGCGACGACTTCATCGTGCGGCACGACGAGTACACGACGTCCTACAACGTGACTCGCGGCACGCCCAACTGGGTGAGCTACGACCTCGACCCGACACACTTCGGGCCCGAGGACCGGTGTGACTGCTTCACATTCGATCCCGCGTTGCCCGCCGCCTTCCCGCGCTACACGACCAACGACTACACGGGCGCCGGGGCGTTTGCGGGATTCGGCATCGACCGGGGACATCTGGCGCGCTCGTTCGACCGCACCGCCGCGAGCCTCGACAACGCGTTTACGTTCTACTTCTCGAACATCGTTCCGCAGGCTGCCGACTTGAATCAGGGCCCGTGGGCGAATCTCGAGAACTTCCTCGGCGACCTGGTGCGCTTCCAGAACCGGGAGGTGTACATCATCGCGGGCGTGGCGGGCAACAAGGGCACGCTGAAGAACGAGGGCAAGGTCGTGATCCCGACGAGCACGTGGAAAGTCGCGGTGATTCTCCCGCACGACCGCGGCCTCGCCGACGTGCACAATTACGGCGATCTCGAAATCATCGCCGTGAACATGCCCAACGACCCCGGTGTGCGGAACGTGCCGTGGGAGACCTACAAGACGACCGTCGATGCGATCGAGGCGTTGAGCGGTTATGACCTGCTCGCCGCGCTGCCTGACGTTATCGAGCGCGTCGTCGAGGCGAACGACCACGCGCCAAGGGCGAGCGCCGGCGGTCCCTACGCGGGCATCGAAGGATCGGCGATCGGTTTCACGGCCGCCGGTTCGACCGATCCTGATGGCGATGCGCTCAGCTACGCGTGGGATTTCGGTGATGGCGCCGGCGGCACGGGCGCGACGCCGACGCACGCGTATGCCGACAACGGCACGTACACGGTGCAGGTGATTGCGACTGACCCGGACGGTGCCGCAGATACCGCCGAGTCGACGGTGAACGTGAATAACGCGCCGCCCGCCATCACATCGCTCACGACACCGCCGTCGCCCGTCGCGGTCGGAGTGCCGCTGTCGATCGGCGTGACCTTCACCGACGCCGGGACGGCGGACACGCACACGCTGACCGTGGATTGGGGTGACGGTACGATCGGCGCGAGCGCGACCCACGCCTACGCGAGCGCCGGGCTGTACACGGTCACCGCGACGGTGCAGGATGATGACGGCGGGGTGGCGACGCGCACGGCCACGGACTTCATCGTGGTCTACGATCCGAGCGCAGGGTTCGCGACGGGTGGCGGCTGGTTCACGACGCCCAGCGGCAAGGCTCACTTCGCGTTCGTCTTCGGGCGGAGAGCCTCCGTCGACTTCCAGATTCAAGGGAGCGACCTAGCGCTGTCGAGCGAGTCGGTCGACTGGGTCGTCCTCACTCCCGGGATCGCGAGAGTGCGCGGCGTTGGATCGCTCAAGAACCGCGCGGGTGCGTATGGATTCCAGTTGACCGCGATCGACGGCGCCCCCGATGCCTTCCGCATGAAGATCTGGGATGCGAGCGGCGCCCTCGTCTACGACAACCAGCCCGGCGCGCGGGATGATTCGAACGCCGCGTCGCCCCTGGGTGGCGGCAACATCAGCGTGAAGGAGCGGTAAAACGATGACGAACGATCCACGCTATCCCATCGGCAAGTTCAACAAGGTGGACACCCTGACCGACGCGCAGCGCGCGACCTGCATCGAGCAAGTCGCAGCGGCGCCCGGGCAATTCCGCAAAGCCGTAACGGGGCTGACACCCGCGCAGCTCGACACGCCCTATCGCGACGGTGGCTGGACGGTCCGGCAGGTGGCGCATCACGTCCCCGACAGCCACATGAACGCGTATCTGCGGTTCAAGTTTGGCCTGACGGAGGATTCACCGGCGATCAAGACGTACGAGGAGAAGGACTGGGCGAAGACGCCGGAAGTGGCTGCCACGCCGGTGGACGTGTCGCTCGCGCTGCTCGACGCGCTGCACGCGCGCTGGGTGACGCTGCTGCGGGCGATGACGCCCGAGCAGTTCGCCCGGACGATCAAGCACCCGGACATGGGTCCGACGCGGCTCGACACGATGCTGGCCCTGTACGCGTGGCATGGCCGGCATCACACGGCGCATGTCACGAGCCTGCGCGAACAGAAGGGTTGGCGCTGATGGTCGACTTTCCCGACGACGACCTCGACGAAGAGTTTCCGCTCGGCGACGGGAGCGCGGAGACCGAAGCCACGGTCATGTGCCCCTATTGCGGCGAGCCGAACGAGATCGCCCTGGACGCGGGCAGTGGCGCCGCCCAGGACTACGTGGAGGACTGCCAGGTCTGCTGCCGGCCCTGGCGCGTCACGGTCTACTACAATGACGCCGGCGGCGCGGAGGTCGCCGCGGTTCCCCTCGACGACTAGCGCGCCTCGCTAAAGCGCCGTCCCACCTCGGTCCAGTTCACGACGTTCCACCACGCCGCCACATAGTCGGGGCGCCGGTTCTGGTACTTGAGGTAGTACGCGTGCTCCCACACATCGAGGCCGAGTAACGGCGTCTTGCCATCCATCACCGGGCTGTCCTGGTTCGGGGTGCTGAGTACCTCGAGCTTGCCGCCGGACGCGACGAGCCAGGCCCACCCGCTCCCAAAGCGCCCAGTCGCCGCAGCCGTCATCTGCTCCTTGAGCTTCGTAAATCCACCGAGCGCCTTCGTGACGGCGTCCCCCAACTTACCGGAGGGCTCACCGCCGCCGCCTTTGCCCGCGGGCGCCATGACGGTCCAGAACAGCGAGTGGTTGTGATGGCCGCCGCCGTTATTGCGGACCACGGTGCGAATGTCTTCGGGGATCGCGGTGATGTTCTTGAGCAGGTCTTCGAGAGTCTTCTGGTGCAGCTCGGGATGCTTGTCGAGCGCCCCGTTCAAGTTGTTGACGTACGCCTGATGGTGCTTGCCGTGGTGAATCTGCATCGTCTGCGCGTCGATGTGCGGCTCGAGGGCCGCGAAGTCGTACGGCAGAGCCGGAAGCGTGTGCGGCATGTCCCGTCATCCTTTGAAGATCGTTGTCGTGTGCAGTCCTCTGGTAACCCGGTCCCTCGCGGATGGGTTCCCCCCCCATTATATCCCGGGCCATGGCGTCCGTCACCCTTCGCGGCCTGACCGTCTCGTTCGACGGGGCGGGCCAGGCCGCCCTCCACGACCTCACGCTCGAGGTGCTGGACGGGGAGCTCCTCGTCTTGCTCGGTCCCTCGGGATGCGGCAAGACGACCGCGCTCCGCTGCATCGCGGGCCTCGAGCATCCCACCGCGGGCGACGTCCTCATCGACGAGCGCGTGGTGACGCGAGTGCCACCCGCGGATCGCAACGTGGCGATGGTCTTCCAGAACTACGCGCTGTACCCGCACCTCACCGTCGCCGAGAATATCGGCTTTGCGCTGGAGGTGCGCGGCGCGTCCCGCGCGGACATCGACCGCCGCGTGGCCGACGCGGCGGCCCGCCTCGGCATCGCCGATCTGCTCGAGCGGCGGCCCGATCAGCTGTCGGGGGGCCAACGGCAGCGGGCCGCGCTCGCCCGGGCGATGGTGCGCGAGCCGGCGGTATTTCTCCTGGACGAACCGCTCTCGCATCTCGACGCCAATCTGCGCGTTGAGCTGCGCGCCGAGCTCGTGGCGCTGCACCGCGCGCTCGGTGCCACCATGGTGTACGTCACGCACGATCAAGGCGAGGCCATGACAATGGGGCAGCGCATCGCCGTGCTGCACGAGGGCCGTCTGCGCCAGGTAGGCACGCCCGCCGAAGTGTATCAGCGCCCCGCCGATGTGATCGTCGCCCGCTCGCTCGGCACGCCCGCGATGAACGTCCTCGCTGGCCGCGCCCGGGGCACAGCCGACAGTCTCGAAGATCGGATGTTCGAGTCTGGAAGCCTGCAGATTCCCGTCGCCCTGCCGACGTACGAGGGAGAGATCCAGATCGGCGTCCGCCCCGAGCACGTGGGCGTCTGCGCCGTGGACAAGGGCGCCGGCAACGGAGACATCCTGATCGTCGAGCTGCTGGGCAATGAAACCGTCGTGCACCTCAATGCCGGCGGGCAGCCCCTCATCGCGCGGCTTCCCGGTCTCGTCGACGTGCAGGTCGGGACGCGCGTCGGTCTCAAGGTCGATCGACGCCATCTGCATTTGTTTGACGCGAGCGGAGTGCGGATCCAGTGAACGGCGTGCGGCGTCGGGCGGTGATCACCGCGGCGCTTGCCGCGCTCGTCGCACTGGCCGTCCTGGCGGCAGCCCGGTGGGAGGAAGGGCGCTTTGCCCGCGCGGGCGCCGTCCGGATCGCTCGCAGCACCGCCGCGTATTTCGCCGTCGTGACGCCCGCGAGCCGAGTGGACTCGGCCGAGCTCGATCTCACGCAGCTCTTTGCGCAGGCCCGCGCGCTCGCGACGCTGCCGGGCTGGGTCTGGCCCGTGGAGATCTACCACGGGACGGCGCCGCTCGTCGACGCCGGGGGCGCCCCACTCCCCGCCGCCGAGCTCGAGCGTGTTCCCGAGTGGCGCGATGGCGCGGCGCTCGTGCCCCTGCGGGGTCGCTCGGACGCCGCGACGGTCGTCGGGGTCGTGGCCATTCGCCCGGCCCGTCCGCGGGGCGTCGCGGGGCTCTTGCCGGGTTGGGGGCTTCCGGCCGCGCTGCTCGCCGTGGGTGTCGCCGCCGCCGTGGCGGGCGGGCGGCGGCCGCGTCGCGACGGCATCGTGGCGGCTTTGATCCTGGGGCTCGCCGCGTACGCTGACGTGCGCGGCGCAGCACGGCGCAGCACCAACGATTGGCTCACCGCCACGCGCCTCCTGATGCAAGAGGCCGCGACCCGGCTTCCGGGGCCGCGCATTCGCGTGACGCTGTCCGCACTCACGCCGCTGACCTTGGGGGCGGGAGCGGGGGGCGCGGAGCTTGTTTGGGCCGACAGCACGACGCAGGAGCCCCGGCGCGCGCGCGTGCGCGGTACTTCGGTCGCCGTCGTGGCGGCACGGCTCGGGTCGGGGCGGTGGGCTGATCTGCGCACGTCACCCGCGGAGGCGTTCACGAGCGTGTGGTTGGCGGGTCTCCTCGGTCTCGCGCTCCTTGGGCCGCTCGGATTCGCCGCGCTCCAGTGGGGCGAGCGGACCGCGCCTGGGGAGGTGCGTGAGGCGGCGACGGCGTGGGCGTTCCTCGCGCCCGCGGGTCTGCACCTCGCGGTGTTCTCGATCGCGCCGCTGCTCTTCACGCTGTATCTGGCGGTGCACGGCCCGTCGGGTGGCTTCCTCGACCCGGTGAGGCCGTACGTCGGACTCGCCAACCTCCGCGCCGTGGTGCGCGACCCGCTGGTCTGGGGGTCGCTTGGGACGACGGCGCTGTACGCGCTCTATGTGCCGGTATCGACGGCGCTCGCGCTCGCGGTCGCGCTCGTACTGAGTCGCCCCGGACGCGCCGCGCTCGTGTTGCGCGCGGCGTTCGTGCTCCCCGTCATGTCGTCGGGCGTCGCCGTGGCGCTCGTGGCACAGTCGTTCGCCGGCCTGGGGGCTCGCGACTGGTTGGGGAGTCCACGGACCGCCCTGCTCGTGCTGATGGTGCTCTCCATCTGGACGCAGGTCGGCACCCAGATGATGGTGTTCCTGGTGGGACTGCGGCGCATTCCCGGCACGTACCTCGATGCCGCGCGTGTGGACGGCGCGAACGCCTGGCAGCGCTTCCGGCGCGTGACGTTCCCGCTGCTCAAGCCCATCACGCTCTTCGTGCTCGTCACGGGCGTGATTGGGGCGGCACAGATGTTCACCTACGTCTACGTCCTCACGGGCGGCGGTCCGTTGCACGCGACGGACGTCATCCTGCGCCGGGTCTTCGAGATCGGGTGGGACTCTCTGGAGTTTGGACGGGCCAGCGCGCTGTCGGTCTTGGTGTTCGTGCTGCTGCTGGGCGTGACGGCGATGCAGTTCAAACTGCTCGCCCGGGAGGGCAGGGTGGAGCATGCGTAGGCGCGGCTGGATCGGCCTCGTGCTCATCAGTCCCTTCGCGATCGTGATGCTCGCGCCCTTCCTCTATATGGTGCTGCGGTCGTTGGTGGACGCGTCGGGGACCCCACGGTGGAGCGACGCGAACTACACGGCGGCGTTCAACGCGTTGCCGTTCTCCCGGTTTCTCGTGAACAGTCTCGTCCTCGGCGGCGGAGTGGCGGTGGCCCAGGTGCTCACGAGTGCCACCGCGGCGTATGCCTTTGCGCGCCTCCGCTTCCCAGGTCGAGACCGGGTCTTCCTCGCGTTCCTCGCGATGCTGATCATGCCCGCGGTCGTGCTCCTCGTTCCGCGGTTCCTGATGGTCGATGCGGCTGGCTGGGTGGACAGCTACGCCGGACTGCTGTCGACCGAGCTGGTATCGGTGTGGGGAATCTTTTTCCTGCGTCAGTACTTTCTCACGCTGCCGCGTGATCTCGAAGACGCGGCGCGGCTCGACGGGGCGGGGGAGTGGACGATCTTCTGGCGGGTGATGTTGCCCCTGGCAAAACCGGGGCTCGTCACGCTGGGGCTCCTCGCGTTCGTGAATCAGTGGAAGAGCTTCTTGTGGCCGCTCGTCGCGACCCGGTCACTCGACATGCGGGTGATGGAAGTGGGGCTCGCGCGGTTTCACGGGGGGGGCCTGTACTGGTCGAACGAGCCGGTCCAGATGGCGGCGGCGGTCATGACCACGCTGCCGCTCTTGATCGTGTTCGTCGTGGCGCAGCGCTACATCATTCGCGAGGTGCCGCTGGGCGCACCGCGTTCCTGAACGTCAAACTCCAACTGATGTCCTGCGTCGTGCCCTGCGGCCACTCGATCACTGCGTGCACGGCCTGGCCGTTCTGCAGCCGCCGAACTGTACAGGCGACGTCGCTCTTGCAGGCTCCGGCCCGTAGTCCGCGCGGCACCGCGATCGTGACCGCGTAGGCTCGTCCATCCAGTTTCACCGACTTCGCGGTGAGGGTGCGCGTGGCGGCATCCCAGTGCTCGTCCGTGATGTCGATCGCGCCCTGAATGATGTGACGTGTGGTGCCGATCACCTGTGGGTGCGTGCCCGCGGGCCGCAGCGACACCGTGAGCGCCGAGTGGGGCGGGATGGTTGCCCGGAGCACCTGCTGCACATCGGCGAGGGGACGATCGGCCCAGACGTCATAGGCGGTAAACCGCGCGGTCGCGGTTGCGCCGGGGATGCCGAGCGCGGCGAGGGCCTGGGAGATCGTCTGCACGTCCTCCTCCCAGTTCACGAGCACCAGGGTCCACCAGCGCGCGGCGCCCTCGGCGATCCAGGTCGACGCGGGCCGATCGCGACGGACGCTCCAGAACCCGCCGGGTCCGCCATGGTCTTGCGCGCGGATCGCGATCGTGTTCTCGCCGCCCCAGTTCAACAGTGCGCTGGGGACGGCATAGCGCCGGTACGCGCGCCACCCTTCGGTCTCGCCCACCTTCTGCCCGTTCACAAATGTTTCATCGGCGTCGTCGATCTTGCCGAGCTCGAGTACGACAGGTCGGTCGTCCGCGTGTCCCCCCGAGCGACCGGGGGACAGCGTGAACCGGGTGCGGTACCAGGCGTGACCGTCGTAGTCCGGGTGGCCGGACTGCTCCCAGACGTGCGGAACCTGGATCGTTTCCCACGTCTCGTCGTCGTAATCGCGCGCCGCGTACCGCGCATCATCGCCCGTGCGGAACCGCCAGGGGCCGCGCAGGCGAATGACTTCGTCGCCGGCGACGATCGCGGGTGCCACCTCGCGTTCGTCGACCTGGGTGCCAACGGGGCGGCCCGGCCGCGCGGGGAGCGCGACCGGCAATGCTTTTTGGAGGACTGGAAGACGTTCGGCGGGAAGCTTGGGCAGGTTGTCCGACAGCACCGTCACTCCGCCCGACGCCGCAACGATCGATGCCCACACCCGCGCCTCGTCCAGCGTCAGGGGTGGCCGGGCGACGAGGCAGTCGGGATCGTTGAGCCACACGGCACGCTGATAAAAGCTGCGCAACGCCGCGGCGCGCGCTGGCGCCTGAATCCCTCCCCAACTCGGGCTCACATCTTCGCCGATACGCAGGCCGTCCACGAGGCCCGCGGCGTGCTGCAGCGGGGCCCCGCAGCCGAGCAGGAACGCCTCGGTGCCCAAGCCATCGCGCAGCGCGGCCAGGCCTCCGCGGTACGCCTCGGCGTGCGTGAGGCCGCCGTAGTGCGCCGCACCGGCCGTCGACCAGTGGAGGAAATCGATCTTGAGGTAGTCGTAGCCCCAGTCGCGTACGATTTGGCGTGCGAGGTCGTAGAGCCACTGCCGCACCTCGGGGTGCGCTCCGTCGAGGGCGTAGATCCGGCCGCCCCAATCGTCCCGCGTGTCGACCACGAGCGGCGCACCGTCGGCGCCCCGCAGGAGCCACGGCGCGTGCGATCCCGGCATGCCCGACCGCTCCGCCACGGCGAAGGGCGCGATCCAGAGCCCGGCGAGGAAACCCTGCGCGTGAATCCGATCGGTCAACCAGCGGTGACCGTGTGGAAACTTGTCGTTCGTGTCCCAGTCGCCGGCGGACCGCTGGAAGCCGTCGTCGACCTGGACGTAGCGGAAGAAGCGCCGGTCGAACTGCGCGGCGCAGAAGTCGACGTTGGCCACGACGTCGGCCTCGGTAACCGCATTGCCCAGCTCGTACCACGAACACCAGCCGGCGGGTGCCGCGAGCTGCTCGAACCGTTCGCGGTCTACGGTCGAGGCCGGCGTCGCGAGCGCGCTGAGTGCGGCGAGCCCATCGCCGTCCGGGAGGTAGGCGATGCGCATCGTCGACGCGTCGCCTTCGGGGCGGACGGGGCGCGCCGGTAGCCAGTCGCTCACGGCCTCGAGACCGCCACCCGCCGCCTTGACCTTAGCCTCCCCCGGCTCGCCGGGATCGAAGGTCCACGCAAGGCCGCGGTGCTCGCGGGTGAACCCGACCGCGGCGTGGCTCACGAAGTCCGTGGCGGCGGCGACCGTTTCGATCCGGCACGCGTCCCACGACTGATAGCCGTTCACGAGCGCGACCAGGGGCCCGCTTCCCGGCAGCACTTGTCCTTCGGGGGCCGCCAAAAAGCGCACGCCGCGGATCGTCGTGAGCACGCGGTCGGGATAGACGCTGACGGTGATGCTGCCCTGGGCGCCGGGACCCGCTTCCCAGGCGGCGAACTCCGCCTCGATCCACACGCCGCCCGCCGCGGTGGCGCGCCCCCGGACCGCCAGCGACTCGCCGCCGGGGGGCCGCCGGTTCGCAACGCTGATATCTTGCAAGTCCGCGAGCGTGACGAGCGACTCGCCGACCCAGACGCCGAGGGTGGCGTCGCGCACGAGGGGAACGGGCTGGCTGTCGGCGTGGTACCACAACGACCACCGGCGTTGCTCGTCGAGATCGAACCGCAGTCCCCCCACTCCCGCCGCCGGCCCGCCGGGCGGCGGGGTCCGTGAGCGCCACAGTCCGGCGGAGGCCGCTCCAGTCAGGAGAACGAACGTGCGTCGATCCACAGCCTCAATGTTGGTCGTGCTGGCAGCTTTGTCTACGCCGCTCGCCGCGCAGACCGATTCCGCGCGGGCAGCCGCGCCGGAACCGGCGCGGGGGAAGAGCGCGATCGGCGTCGGCTTCGCCGCCACGCTCGGCAACAGTTGGCAGATCGAGAGCGGGGAGATCGGCTACGTGCGCCGCTCGACGCACGGCTTGGTGGGCGCGGTGTCGATCGGCGCCCGGTTCGGTGCCTTCATCGACGAGGGCGCGATTCTCGGCGGCAACCGCGGCTTTGTGTTCGCGACTACACTCGCGGCGCGCACGGCCCGCCTCGGGCTCGCCGAGCTGGGCGATGAGCAGAATGTCACGTTGATCGGCTTCGACGTCACCGTCGAAGCGACGGGGTATCTCACCGCCAACTCTCCGCTGCCGCAGGGCTCCTCGTGGGGCGCGGTCGCCGTGTTACCGGGACTGCGCGTCGGCGGAGGCGACGGTCCAACGTACGGACTGGTGATCGGGCCGACGTGGTTCTTCGGTGGTCCGGAGGTCGAAGTGCGCGGCTTGCTGGCCTTCCGTGTCGAGGCGCCGCTGGCGCGCCGGGAGCGCCATCCCTAGGTTAGCGGCCAATGGCCGCACCGCAGCTCGAATCCGATCATCCCGGCCTCGGCGTCCTCGCGGAGGTCGCCCGTGTCCTGGCCGACGGCCCCCCGCTCGAGGTGGGCATGAACGGTGTCGTCTCCGCCTTGCGCCGGGGCCTGGCGCTCCGCCGCTGCCGCCTCTGGCTCCGGTCCGCCGACGGCTCGCGCTATGTCCCCATCGCCACACCCGGGGACGAAGCGTTGCTCCCCGGTTTTGCGGCGCCCGTGGCCCAGTGGGTCGCTGCCGGCCCCCACCAGGAGCCGGCCCCGGGCGGCACGCTAGTGCGCCTGCCGCTGGTGCACGACGGCGCGCCCCTGGGTTGCTTCGAGGTCGTCATCCCCGATGGACGTCATGAGCGCATGGCGCACGACGTGCTGGTCGTCGTGGCGCAGATGCTCGCGCCGGTCCTCGCCGCTACGGAGTTGTCGGAGGACCTCGCCTCCGAAGTCGCTCTGCGCACGCGCGAGCTCGAATCGCAGCGCAACTTCGCCGCCCGCATCATCGATTCACTGCCCCTCGGGCTGTATGTGATCGACCGCGAGTACCAGATCCGCGCGTGGAACCGCAAGCGCGAGACGGGCACGCAGGGCGTGTCGCGGGAAGAGGCCCTGGGACGGGGCGTGTTCGAAGTGCTCGACCGCCAGCCCCGCGATCTGCTGCAGAAAGAGTTCGACCGCGTGTTCGCGACCGGCGAGATCCAGCAGGTGGAAATGGAGTCCGCGACCACGGGCGAGCCGCGTCACTACCGCATCACCAAGATCCCGATGCGCCTGGACGGCGACGAGATCTCGCACGTGATCACGATCGGCGAGGACGTGACCGCGTGGCGGCAGGCGCAGCAGCGCCTCACGCAGACCGAGAAGCTCGCCGCCCTGGGTCAGCTCGCCGCCGGCGTCATGCACGAGATCAACAACCCGCTCGCGACGATTCTCGCCTGCAGCGAAGCGCTCGCCCTCCGCCTCGACGACCTGCCGCCCGGGGAGCGGCACGCGCAGGAGGAGTACATCAAGATCATCGACACCGAGGTGCAGCGCTGCCGGCGCATCGTCGACGGCCTGCTCGACTTCTCACGTCCCAAGTCGGGGCACAAGCGCACCGTCGACATCAACGCGGTCATCGAACAAACCTTGTTCCTCCTGAAGCACCACGAGCGCTTCAAGCGCCTCAGCGTCGAGCGCCAGCTCGGAACCGGGTTGGGGGCGCCGCTGGCGGATGCCGAGCGGTTGATTCAGTGCTTCATGGCCCTGATGCTCAATGCGCTCGACGCCATGAACGCGCGGGGCCTGCTCACCGTGCGCACGGGCCCGAACCCCAATCGCGGCGACGAGATCCTGATCGAGTTCATCGACACCGGGACCGGGATCTCGCAGGACGACCTCAGCAAGATTTTCGAGCCGTTCTTCACGACCAAGCCGCAGGGACGCGGCACGGGACTCGGCCTGTCAGTCGCGTACGGCATCGTGGAGGACCACCGCGGACGCATCGAAGTGGAGTCTCAGGTCGGCGTCGGGAGCAACTTCAAAGTGTATCTCCCGGTCGTATGAAGATCCTCGTGGTCGAAGATGACAAGACGGTCGGCGAGTACGTGCGCCGCGGGCTCGACGAGGCTGGCTATCACGCCGAGCTGGTGGGCGACGGCGACCAGGGTTTGCGCCTCGCCACCGGCGGACACTTCGACTTGCTCGTCCTCGACCTGCGGCTCCCCAAGCTCTCGGGGATCGAGGTGCTGCGCACGTTGCGCGATCGGGGGAACGGGCTGCCCGTCCTCGTCCTGACGGCTCAGGACGCTGTGGATTTCAAAGTGCAGGCGTTGCGGATGGGCGCCGATGACTACGTGACGAAGCCGTTTGCGTTCGAGGAATTGCTGGCGCGCGTCGAGGCGCTCGGCCGGCGGCCCAAGGCGATCACGCCGCCCGTGCTCAAGGTGGCGGATCTCGCGCTCGACACGGGGAGCCGCGCGGTCACGCGCGGCGACCGGCCGATCGAGCTCACGCCCAAGGAGTACGCGGTGCTCGAGTACCTGATGCGTCACCAGGGACGCGTCATGTCGCGCACGTTGATCACCGAGTATGCCTGGGACTACCATTTCGATCCCGGCACCAACATCGTCGACGTGGTGATCACGCGGCTGCGCAAGAAGATCGACCACGGCCGCGAGCCCAAGCTGATCCACACGGTGCGCGGCGTGGGCTACGTCGTGCGGGCGTAGGGGATGGAGACGATCCGCGGCCGGCTCACCGCGTGGTATTCCATCGCGCTGGTCGGGACGCTGGCCGCGTTCGCCGTGGTGCTGTACGTCACTCGCCGCAACGCTTCGTTCGAGGACCTCGACCGCCGCATCCAGTCGGAGGCGGCGCTGTCGGCGGGGATTCTCGCGGAGAGTTACGGCTCGCGCGGTGTCCTCCTCGTCCGCGACACCCTGATCCCGGAGCTCGCCGCGGTCCTCGAGGCGATCCCGGACTTCCTGATCATTACACACGCCGACGGGCGCGTGCTGTTCGCCTCGTCCGACGCGCGCGCCACCTTCGGCGCGTTCGAGCAGCTCACCAGCCTCGTCAAGTCCGCGGCCGGTGGCCGGGCGGCCGGCGCCACGTGGATCACGCCCAACGGTCCCGCCGTCCGGTACGTCGTTCGCCCCCTCACGGGGGCCGGTCCGCAGTTCGGCGCGGTGCTCGCGGGGGCCTCGACCCAGGGCGCCGAGCTGGGGTTGCAGCAGCTGCTCTCCACGCTGGTCGTGATGATCGTCATCGGCGTCTTCCCCGCCGTGTTCGTCGGGCGCTGGATCGCGCAGCGCGCGCTCGAGCCGGTGGATCAGATCATCACGGAGGTCCGCGAGATCACGGACGGGCGGAGTCTGCACCGCCGGCTCGCCGTCCCGATGGTGCGCGACGAGCTGGGGCGACTCGCGGAAACGCTCAATCAGATGATGACGCGCCTCGAACGCAGCTTCGCCGCCTTGCGGCGCTTCACGGCGGATGCGAGCCACGAGCTCAAGACGCCCCTGACGGTCGTCCGGGCCGGCGTCGAGCGCGCGATCACACGGCCTGACGTGCCGCAGGAGACGCTCGCGGCGCTCGAAGAAACCCTGCAGGAAGTCAATCGCATGACGGAGCTGCTCGACTCGCTCCTCACGCTGGCGCGCGCCGACGAAGGGCGCGCCGAGCTGCATCGCGAGCCGGTCGACCTCCGGGCCATCGTCGCTGAGGCGGGGGAGACGGGGGACCTGCTCGCGGACCACGCCGGCGTCGCTATCGAGATTCGGACGCCGCCCCAGCCCCTGGTCCTCGCCGTGGACCGGAGCCGCGTGCGCCAGCTGCTCCTCAACCTGATCGAGAACGCGGTGAAGTACACGCCGCGCGGAGGCAACGTCTCCGTGCAACTGGGCGCGAGCGACGGGGAGGTGCGCCTCACCGTGGCCGACAGCGGCATCGGGATCGCGCCCGGGGATCTGCCACACGTCTTCGACCGCTTCTGGCGCGCCGACTCGGCGCGCACCCGCACCGGCGAGCGGCCTGGCGCCGGTCTCGGTCTCGCGATCAGCAAGTGGATCGTCGAAGCCCACGGCGGCGCCATCGAAGTGCAGAGCCGACCGGGCCGCGGGACGACGTTCACGGTCACGTTCCCCCGCGGCGACGCGTAAGCCTCACCCAGCCTTCACCAAACTGACATCCGTCTTCCACGCCCTGCTCAGCCGCGTGCGCCATCCTATCAGAGAACACTTCTCTGGAGGGTGCCATGCGCGTCGCCAGCACTGCTGTTTCCCTCACGACTCACGTCATCGTCGTCCTCGCGGCACTATCGTGGACCGCGCAAAGGAGCACGAGTGCGCCACGCCCGCCCCAGATCGTTTTGATGCCGCAGCTCCGCCCCGATCGAACGGAGCCGTCGGGATCCGGCGGTTTCCCCATGCCGGTGATTCGTGACCCCTTGGTTCCACGACTCGACCTGGCAGCCATCGTGGATATTGATGCGGGCGTACCACGCATCACAATCGACGTCCCCACCGCCTCCGGCCCACTCTTTGCGGTCGGGACGCCGGGCGGCGATGACAGCGCGCTCGACCCATCGCTGGTCGACGAGTTGCCGATGAGGCTGGCGGGCCCGGCCCCGGCCTACCCGGACCTGCTCCGGCAGGCCGGTCTGCAGGGCCGCGTGGTGCTGGAAGCGGTGATCGACACCCTGGGCCGCGTGGAGCGCGGCTCGATCGTTGTTGTCGAAAGCGCGCATCCGGCGTTCGTTGCCCCGGCGCAACAATCGCTGCTGAAATCGCTGTTCCGCCCAGCGCGGGTGCGGGGGAAAGCCGTCCGCGTCCGCGTCCGGGTGCCGATTGACTTCGTGTTGCGAGACGGCAGGTTAAAGGGATGATGAAACGCACAATCATGCTGGGCGCATTGGCGGTGCTGGCGACGGCCTCAGCTCGGGCGCAGGACAGCGCGACCGTCCTGCTCGGGGCGGCGCGCGCGCACCTCACGGCACGGCGCATGGACAGCGCGGCCGTGCTCTATCGCCGCGTGGCCGAGGCGCCAGGGTGGCCGGCCAACGATCGCGTGCAGGCGTGGGTGATGCTGGGCGTCGTGGACTACTATCGCCTGGGTGACTCCGCCACGGCCGACGCGTTCCGTCACGCGCTGGAACTCGATCCATCGTTCCAAGTTCAATCGCTCGCGTCGTTCGAGCCCGCGATCGCTGACATTCTCACAAAGGAACGCGCCGCCCTGACGCCGGCGGCTCAAGAGGCGCAGGTCTTCGATTGCCTCAACAAGTGTCCGTCCGGCGTCATGCCGCCCCAGTTCGAGTTCTTCCCGCGCATCGAGGTCGCGGATGCGTCGGTGGGGGTCTCCGATCGCCGCAGCCGGTCGTTCCTGCAGTTCGAAGCGGTGGTGAGTCCGGACGGGGTGCTCGAACCGGAGAGCGTCGTCGTGTCAGGCGGGACGGCGCGGGGCGCCGAGGGAGAAATCCGGCGCGCGCTGCTGCAAGCGCGCTTCCATCCGGGGAGAGGGGCCGCCGGTCCGGTGCGGGCCCGTGTCCGGTTACGGTTCGACTTCGAGGCGGAAGGGACGGCCTGGGTGAAGTACTCGTATCGCGTCACGGCACGGTAACGGGGTCAGCGGATCATCACGGCGCTGTCATCGTTTTGTAATCTTGGTCCCACTAGCGGGTTAGCCGTGCAGCGTACTATAACATAGCCAACGAGTTCGGGAGGCTCCGGCGTGTTCGACAACCTGATCGAATCCAAGCGCAAGGCCGACAAGAAAAAGGCGTTCGGGCTCGGTTTCGTGTCTCTGGTGGGACACAGCGTGCTCGTCCTGCTCGCGGTGATCGCGACGCTCACCGCGGGCCAGGCCGCGGCCGACATGTCGGTCGACACCACGATGGTCTTCCTGAACCAGGAAGAGAAAAAGCCGCCGGAGGAACAGCCGCCGGTGCTCGACATTCCGCAGCTCAAGGGATTCCAGACGGTCGTTCCACCGACCGACATCCCGACGAACATTCCGCCCATCAATTTGCAGGAGCACTTCGATCCCAAGGACTATACGGGGACGGGTGTCGAGGGCGGCACCGGGGCCGGTATCGTGCCCTCGGACAACCAGGTGTTCATGGAGTCGGTCGTGGAAGAGCGGCCCGAGGTGCTGTCGGGTCCGCAGCTCCAGTATCCCGATCTGCTGCGCCAGGCCGCGATTCAGGGCCGCGTGATGGTGACGGCGATCATCGATACGTCGGGCCGCGCGGAGCCGGGCTCGGTGAAGGTGATCCAGAGCCCCAACCCGGGCTTCGACCAATCCGCCAAGAACTATGTCTTGCGTGCCCTGTTCCGTCCGGCGCGAGTGCACGGGCGCGCAGTGCGCGTGCTGATCAATCTGCCGATCGATTTCAGAATCAAGCGGTAGTCGGTTTCGCCCTAAACGCGACGCGACGAGAGGAGCAACAGTCAGATGAGTTACGCCGACCTATGGTCGTCCATGGGACCGTTCGCCAAGGGGATCGTGATTATCATGTTCTTCATGTCCGCCTGGTCCTGGGCGGTCACGATCTCCAAGTGGATATACCTGCGGAAGTCACAAGCCGAGACGCGGAAATTCGCGCCTGAGTTCTCCCGCTTCCTGCAAGAGGAGCAACTCGACGGCGCAATCGCGCTCGCCGAGAAAAGCAAGAAGAGCCATGTCGCCCGTGTGCTGGGTGAGGCGCTCGCCGAGGTGAAGCCGCTGCTGCGCGATCGGGCGACGATCACCGCGGCGGACATCAACTCCGCTGAGCGGGCCGTCGAGCGGCAAATGCTGATCATCACCGCCGAGCTGAAGCGCGGTCTCGGCATCCTCGCGACGACGGGCGCCACGGCGCCGTTCGTGGGACTGCTCGGCACCACGATGGGTATCGTGACGGCGTTCCAAGGGATGGCGGCGTCCGGCGGCGGTGGTTCGCTGCAGGCGATCACGGGCGGTGTCGCCGAGGCCCTCATCACGACGGCATTCGGTCTCATCGTCGCGATCCCGGCGGTGTGGCTGTACAACTACTTCAGCACCAAGATCGACTTCCTGACCGTCGAGATGACCTATACGTCGAAGGAGCTGATCGACTACCTCATCAAGAGCGTCGGCAGCGAGTTCGGCCGGTCCATCTTCACGAAGGAATTCCAGACCCAGAAGACGTCGCAGAGCAGCGGCCCGATCAAAGGTTAGGGCTGACTCATGGCGATGGGAGGCGGGAAAAAGAGCGACGCGGTCGTCGCGGCCAACATCAACGTCACGCCGATGATCGACGTGATGTTGGTGTTGCTCATCATCTTCATGATCGTGACCCCCGCCATTACGGCCGGCTTCCAGGCCACGGTCCCGCGGGCGATGAACCCCGAGTCGAAGGAAGAGGACGAGGGCGAAATCCGGCTCGGGATCGACAAGGACGGCAAGTTCTTCCTCGACATCACGGACCCGCGGACGGGCAAGTACACCGGCCCGCGTTTCATCAGCGACGCCGACCTTCCCGGCCAGCTGGTGACCCTCTACGCGACGCGCACGACCGACAAGGTCCTGTATCTCAAGGCGGATCAGGAAATCCAGTACTCCCGCGTGCAGGAAGCGATCGAGATCGCGCGGAAGGCTGGGGTGCGCGTGATTGGGGCCATCGCCGAGCAGGACCGCGCGGCGCACCCGGTGGAGCGCTAAGCCATGGCCATGGGAAGCGGCGGCTCCGGCAGCGGCCTCAGCGCCGACATCAA